>WNGR01005862.1_pt1 | contig 13161 bp, 13 predicted proteins | sample 5407581 | NCBI WGS metagenome assembly WNGR01 (sample SAMN13153383, study PRJNA577476) | soil metagenome | isolation source: 80 cm soil or saprolite under Garry oak tree replicate 2 | place: USA:California | collected 2016-06-15 | reverse complement strand
GGTAGCGCACGGGATCGGCCATTTGCAGCAGCTTCATGTGTCTCCTTCGTGTCTCCTCGCCCTGTCACGCGGGCATGGGAACGCCGTCCACCATTGTAGCGGAGAGATTTGAAGGTCACGTGTGATCGAACGCACGGCGTGCGAGTTACTCAGGGTCTCGCTTCGAAGACGAGGTTGAATGGCGTCTGAGTGGCACGGCGGAATTTCTGGAAGCCGCCCGCCGTGACGACTTCGCGGATGCGCTTCTCGCCAGCCTGTGCGCCGAGTGCTGCGCCGACCTCCTGGGAGATGGATGCGGGCACGCACAGCAAGGTGGAGGCGGAGTAGAACATGCGCCCCACCGGGTTGTGGTTTCCCTCGGTCGTGTCCTCGGCATAGGGCTCGACGATCATCCAGGTACCGTCGGGCTTCATAGCGGAGTAGACGTAGGCAGCGGCTCCGGCGGGGTCGCCCATGTCGTGCAGGCAGTCGAAGAAGGCGACGAAATCATAGTCTTTGCCGGGGAAGGCCTTGGCGGAGGCCACGGCGAAGGTGACGCGATCTGCGACGCCCTCGCGCTGGGCGGCCTCGCGCGCCATGTCGATGGAGCCGGCGTGGTAGTCGAAACCAAAGAACTGGGATTTGGGGAATTGCTTCGCCAGGACGATCGTGGATGCGCCGAGACCGCAGCCAACGTCGGCAACCTTGGCGCCGGCGCGCAGCTTCGCCTCGACCCCTTCAAGTGATGGAATCCATTGTGTGGTGAGATTGGCGATATAGCCGGGGCGGAAGAAGCGCTCTGTGCCGTGGAACAGGTCGTGGTGGTGCTCGTGCCAGCCGACTCCCTTGCCGGTGAGGAAGGCCTGTTCGATCTTGTCCGCGTCGTGGAAGCAGGAGGAGATGATCTGGAAGGCGCCGGGAAGGAATGCGGGGCTGTCGTCGACGGCGAGGGCCAGCGCCTGCTCGGGTGGGAGCAGGTAAGTTGCAGTGGCGGCGTCGTAGGTAACGTATCCGCTGGCAGCGTTGGCGTTGAGCCACTCGCGGACGTAGCGCTCGGTGGTTCCGGTGCGGGCGGCGAGGTCGGCCGGAGTGACAGGCTGGCTGTCAGCCATGGCCTTGTAGAGCCCAAGGCGGTCGCCCAGCAGGATCAGAACGGCATGCATTGCGGCGCCCATATCTCCCACGGCGCGGCCCATGAATGCGTTCAGCTTGGCTTCATCGATCGGTACAGCGGTGAGTGGCATCCCCATGACGGCCTCCAGAAGACGAAAAATTGAAACGTGCAGGCGGGTATAGTAGCCCGCGCGGACAAGGATGGACAAGATGCAAATATCTGCATAGGAGGTATAGGGCGGAGTCGTTGCGGCAACCGCTGAGTGTGCGGCGATTCAAGGGCGAGTGGGGCGCAGGTTTGCTCCACCTGCTAAGCGGAGAGTAAAGTTGAGGTCATATATGACCAACATTCTTGACTCTTTCCGCCTCGACAATAAGATTGCGCTCGTTACCGGTTCGGCCGGCGGGATGGGCGCCGCCATCGCAATCGCGCTTTCCCAGGCTGGCTGTACCATTGCCACCCACGACATGCGTCCGCCAACCGACACGGTTGCAACCATTGAGGCCGCTGGCGGAAAGGCTGCCGCGTTTGCCGCCGATCTGTCGGACACCGCCGCCCCGGACGCACTGTTCGCCGAGGTTCTGGCAAAGTTTGGCCGCGTCGACATTCTGGTCAACAACGCAGGCATCATCCTGCGCGAGGACGCCGTGAATGTTCCTCTGGCCGACTGGCTGAAGGTCATCCAGATCAATGAGAACGCTGTCTTCCAGCTCTCGCAGCTCGCCGGCCGCGACATGATGAAGCGCAACGCTCCCGGAAAGATCATCAACATCGCCTCGCTGCTCAGCTTTCAGGGCGGCATTCGCGTGCCCTCGTACGCCGCAGCCAAGGGGGCTGTCGCGCAGATCACGAAGGCGCTCGCCAACGAGTGGGCCGTCAAGGAGATCCAGGTCAACGCCATCGCTCCCGGCTACATTGCGACCAACAACACCGCGCAACTCCGCGCCGACCCAGAACGCAGCAAGGCGATCCTCGAGCGTATTCCGGCGGGACGCTGGGGCGAAGCGACCGACGTCGCTGGAACGGCCGTGTTCCTTGCTTCCAAGGCTGCCGATTACATTACCGGCCATGTGCTGGTCGTGGACGGCGGATGGATGGCGCGGTAGAACAAGCTCGTCGCGGCAGGGTGGCTCTTCTCGTGGAAGGGCCACTCGCACTCTCCGGCAGGTACGACGCAAGATCCCTCGCCACGCGAATCCTTCCTCGATTCGCAGGCATCCTAGTTTTGTGAAATGAAGACAAGCTGGGTGGTTCCGTCCCGGACGCCCGGAGTCTCCCCCAACCAAAGGAGCGCAATTCCATGCCCGCAACCTCCCACGAAAAGTCCGTAAAGACAGCCAAACTCAGCACTCCGGACAACTTCTCCGCGGAAGACGTCAGGAATCTATCCAGCATTCTGAACGCACTGCTGGCCGATATCTTCGCTCTCTACCTGAAAACCAAGAACTTCCATTGGCACATGAGCGGTCCGCACTTCCGCGACTATCACCTGCTATTGGATGAGCAGGCGACACAGATCTTTGCGATCGGCGACGACATCGCCGAGCGCGTCCGCAAGATCGGCGGGACTACCATCCGATCCATCGGCCATGTCGCCCGCCTGCAGCGCGTCACCGATAACGACCGCGACTTCGTCGACGCCCACGACATGCTCCGCGAACTCCACCATGACAACCAGACGCTGGTCGACAGCCTGCGTGCGGCCCACGAAGTCGCCGCCAAAGCGGACGACTACGCCACCACCAGCCTGATCGAGGTTTGGATCGACGAGGCCGAACGCCGCGCCTGGTTCCTCTTCGAAGCCACCCGCTGACAACCGGCCACGGAGAGTCGGAATGAAGACACTGTCGTCAAGCGACGATCTGACGGCCCTCCGCGAGCGCATAGCGCTTATCAGCCCCACGGACACACGTCTGTGGGGCTCGATGAGCGTGCATCAGATGATCTGCCATCTGACGGATTCGTTCGGATGCCCGCTGGGTGAACGGGCTGTCTCCAGAGTGAAGGGGCCGCCGATTCCGGTGCCGGTGTACAAGTGGCTGGCGTTGTACTTTCCGCGGAAGTGGCCCACGGGAGTGCCGACGCCGCCAGGAATGGATCAGCAGATTGGCGGAACGCCGCCGGCGGACTTTGCCGCGGACCGCGTCGCGCTGCTCGAAAGGCTGGACCGGTTTGCACGCGCGGCGGGACCGTGGTCGCTCCATCCGATCTTTGGCGCGATGAATACCGCGGAGTGGATGCGCTGGGGATATCTGCATACGGACCACCATCTGCGGCAGTTTGGCCGCTGACGTGTTCTATAGCTGCGATTTCGAACGCCGCGACAGACCGGTGCGGAACAACACTCCGACGATCCTTACCGCTGCGTGCGCAGAGGCTGAAAAATTGCCGGATACCTTCGAAGTCCCGCCAATCCGGCACCGGTAGTCGACGGGAATTTCCTGAATCCGCAGGCCGTGCTGGCAGGCTTTGAGCTGCATCTCGAGGTTCCAGCCGTAGGTCATCTCCGCCATCTGCAACTGTTCGAGCGACGTTCTACGGATGGCACGGAAGGGCCCCATGTCGGTGTATTTGACGCGCTGCGTGATCCACAGCAGCTTGCCCACCATCCGGCCGGCAAAGACCTGGCTGGGCAGCATGCTGCCGGATTCGCGCGTGCCGCGAATGCGCGAGCCGATGACGAAGTCGGCTTCGTCGCGCTCGATGGGGCTGACGAGACGGTCGAGATCGGCGATGACGTCCGAGCCGTCGCCATCCATGTAGACGAGGATGTCGCTGGCAGCGAGCGCCGCGTCCGATCCGGCCTTGCAGGCTGCTCCGTAGCCGCGGGGCGATTGGATCACGCGTGCTCCGGCTGCCGCGGCGATGGCGGCGGTGGCGTCGGTGCTGCCGTTGTCCACGACGATGCACTCGGCGATGCGGTGCCAGGGCATCTCGGCGACGACGCGGCCGATGGATTCGGCTTCGTTGAGGGCCGGGATGATGATGGAGATCTGGGGCATGTTTTGGGATTTGCGGCTTATTTGACCGCCATTACCTGCTCCAGGTGAAGGTAGAGCCGGATCGTGTCGGGCGGATCGGAGTCATAGAAGTACACCTTGGTAGCGTCGATGACCATGTAACGCAGCTCGTCCCATGTTGCACCCTCGGTGGCGATGGTTTCGCCTACTGCAATGGCACAAAATCCGCCCTCTTGATCTGGAGTGACGTTAAAGATGAGTTCACGCATGGCTGGAGGTTACGCTCTGGCGATTCATGCATCAAGGCAGAGTTAGTTATTTGAGCGATTGCGAGGCGACCGGAGAGTACACCAATGCGTGGCTAATTCCGAACAATTCCAGTCCCAAATCCGACCCAAAACAGAGTTGTCCGCCGTCACATACAGCAGTCCGGGGCGAGCGTAGTCTGCGGCGTAGCGGTCGAGGTCAGCGCTTATGACACACGGCTTTTATTCATCCAGAATGACGGCACGGCCTTCCCACCAGGCGATCGAGAAGGCTTCAGACGACTCCATCAACTGCTTCAAGAATGAGCAGGATAAGGTAAACAACCTGGCGATGCGCTGCGCGAAGCGGGCCCAGAATCGCTTGGTTTACAACGAGGAGAGGATTCCCGGAAGCACCATCTTCTCCAAGTAGGAGACCGGGCTTATCGCTTGAAGAAATCCTTGATCTGCTGCACCACCACGTCGCGGCCTACGTCGGAGATCGCTTCGGTGAGAGGAAGCTGTTTGGGGCAGGCTTCGACGCAGTTCTGCGCGTATCCGCACTCCTGAATGCCGCCGTCGCCGGCGAGCGCCCGGAGACGTTCTTCCTTCAGCACCGCACCGGCGGGGTCCATGTTGAAGAGCTTGACCTGGGCGATGGTGGCCGCGCCGACGAAGTTGGTGGAATCGTTGAACTGCGGGCAGACCTCCATGCAGATGGTGCAGGAGATGCAGTTCGAGAGCGGATAGCGCTGTTCCTGGATCTGCGGGAACTGGCGCGGGCCGGAACCGAGCTCGTACGTGCCGTCGATGGGGACCCAGGCGTGGACAGCTTTGAGGTTCTCGAAGAGGACGCTGCGGTCGACCGAGAGATCGCGGACGATGGGGAACTTCGAGAGCGGGGCGAGGCGGATCGGCTGGTCCAGCTTGTCGACGAGCGCGGAGCAGGCCATGCGCGCCTTGCCGTTGATGAGCATCGCGCAGGAGCCGCAGATCTCCTCCAGGCAATTGGAGTCGTAGGTGACGGGCGTGGTGGGTTTGCTGTCGGCGGTGACGGGATTGAGCGCGATCTCCCCGAGCAGCGCGGTGATGTTCATGTTGGGGCGATAGGGGATGGCGAACTTCTCGGTACGCGCGGGCTGGTCCGGCGTAGCCTGGCGGAGGATCTCGACCTGGATGGTCCTGCCGGGCTGCCGGGTGGTGGTCGCGTTGGTGGGTGCGTCGAGCGTTGCGGTAGCCATTCCGATTTTGCCCTCAGGGGCTAAAGCCCCGTTTCTGCTGAAGTTCTACGGCACGGCTAAAGCCGTGCCCTTAAGCAAAACAATTCCTGTGTGGCTGCGCGGAGATGCGCGGCCGACGAATTCGGTCGAGCAACACTCAGAAGTGGCTGCCCGACTTTCGCTCTTTCTGCTGCGTCGCCATCGCGATGCCTCCGCAGGTGCCGACGTTCCGCGGAGTCTTCAGCCGGCGGGTGTACGTTACCCAGTAGCCGATGACCAGCAGTGCGAAGACGACCAGCGCAATGTAGACGAATGTGGTGAGTCCGGGATGTATATCCATAATGCACAGTAGGATGGTCCTTCCGGCCGGGAAGGTCAACTCGCAATTTTTCGTTTCGCATCCCGATCACTCTCATTGGCTTACGCGGTTACTACTTGACTCTGTGACGCGAACGGAAGACCCGCGATTGATATACGAGACGTCCGACAGTGCAGGCTGCGACCAGGATTACCAGGAGAACTTCTGTTGCCATCGACATTGGTTTCACCTCAGAAGCGAATTCCCTATGATGTGGCCGCGTAGCTTCTCGGCCGCGGTTTGATCAGGCTGATATCGACCTCTTCGAACTCGAATGCGGGCGCGTCGCCTTTGAAGCTTGCCTTGGTGGTCTTCAGGAACTTCTCGTCATTGCGCTCGGGGAAATCGGGCTTGTAGTGCGCACCGCGGGACTCGTCGCGGAGCTTGGCGCCCTGCACGATGACGCGGCCGAGTTGCAGCATGTTGTAGAGCTGGCGGGTGAACGCGAAGCTGGTGTTGGCCCACTGGCTCTTGTCGGAGAGGTTGACGTTCTCGAAGCGGTCGAGGAGTTCGACGATCTTGGCGTCGGCTTCGTCAAGGCCCGCGTTGTAGCGGATGATGGTCGCGTGCTTGGTCATGGTCTCGCCAAGCTCGCGCCATATCTTGAAGGGATTCTCCGTGCCGGGATTCGAGAGCAGGCCGGAGTTCATCTCCTTCTGGCGCAGGAGCTCGGCTGCATGGCCACCATCGCCTTCCGGTGCGGCGAGAGACTTCGCATAGGCGATCGCGTTCGGCCCGGCGACGAAGCCGCCGTAGATGCACGACAAGAGCGAGTTAGCGCCGAGGCGGTTGGCGCCGTGGATGGAGTAGTCGGCCTCGCCCGCGGCGAAGACGCCGGGGATGTTGGTCTGCTGATTGAAGTCCACCCAGAGGCCGCCCATAGTGTAGTGCATGCCGGGGAAGATCTTCATGGGATGATCGCGCGGGTCGACGCCGACGAACTTCTCGTAGATTTCGAGGATGCCTTCAAGTTTGCGGTCCAGCGTGGCGCGATCGATGTGCGTGAGGTCGAGATAGACCATGGGCTGGCCGTCGAGGCCCATGTGGTGTTCGTAGACGACCTTGAAGATGGCGCGGGTGGCGACGTCGCGCGGGACGAGGTTGCCGTACTTCGGATACCACTCCTCAAGGAAGTACCAACGCTCGCCCTCGGGGATGGAGCGCGGATCCCGCTTGTCGTTCTTGTCCTTCGGCACCCAGACGCGGCCGCCTTCGCCGCGGGCCGATTCGGACATGAGGCGGAGCTTGTCGTCGCCGGGAATGCAGGTGGGGTGGACCTGAATGAACTCGCCGTTCGCATAGAACGCGCCCTGCTGATACAGCGCCGACTGGGCGGACCCTGTGCAGACGACGGAGTTGGTGGACTTGCCGAAGATGGCTCCGTTGCCGCCAGTGCAGACGATGATGGCGTCGGCGGGGAACGTCCGAGTCTCCATGGAGCGGAGATCGAGCGCGCAGATGCCGCGGCAGGCACCCTTGGAGTCGAGCACAGCGGAGAGGAACTCCCAGCCCTCGTACTTGGTGACTTTGCCCTCGGACTCGTAGCGGCGGACCTGCTCATCGAGCGCGTAGAGAAGCTGCTGGCCGGTGGTGGCGCCGGCGAAGGCCGTCCGGTGGAAGAGCGTGCCGCCAAAGCGGCGGAAGTCCAGAAGGCCCTCGGGAGTTCGGTTGAAGGGGACGCCCATGCGGTCGAGCAGGTCGATGATGGCGGGGCCGCGCTCGCACATCTGCTTGACCGGGGTCTGGTTGGCGAGAAAGTCGCCGCCGTAGACGGTGTCGTCGAAGTGCGCCCAGGTGCTGTCGCCCTCGCCCTTGAGGTTCTTGGCGGAGTTGATGCCGCCCTGGGCGCAGACCGAGTGAGAGCGCTTGACCGGCACGATGGAGAAGAGGTCGACGGTGCCACCGGCTTCGGCAATCTTGATGACTGCGGACAGGCCGGCTAGGCCTCCTCCGACGACGATGATGCGGGGTGATGCTGCCATTTTTGCCTTCTCACGCTTGTTAATTTCGAGCTTTCAAAATCAAAAGACTTCCGAATCCTACGATTGCGCCACCGAAGATCAAGCGAGCCGCGAAACGATCTTGAAGGATCAGGGAATTATCGCCAAACCGCGCTTTGTACCTCTCGACCGTGTTGTACTTACCGCCGCCCTTTCCCATCACCTTCCAAGGTGAGACTTTCTTATCCGGTTCTTCCTGTTCATTCAGCGCCTTCTGCATTCTGAATAGAACCGAGTTTCCTATCACGATTCCGGCGAAAAAGACTGCTACTCCAAACAAACCGCTGAATAGCAAGGCAACGCCGGAATCGATCACTGTACATGTCCCGGCTGCTGCGGATTCGTGCTGTACGGTGGCGGACTGACCGGGCCGGTTATGGCGACACCGGGCGGCGCTGAGGGCATCACGTCGTCGGGCGCGTTCTGGTACTGCGGACCGACGAAGGCGTAGATGCTGGCGAGTCCCATGATGCACAGGCCGGTTCCGAAGACGGTGCAGACGTAACCGAAGCGCTTGCGGGCGCGGTCGCCGGGAGTGATGCCCCATTTCGCCGCGAAAAGCCAAATGCCATAGGCGAAATGGAAGCTGGTGGCAATCATGGCGATGATGTAGAAGGCGAGCATCCAGTGGTTGGAGAGTTCGACCTGGACCTTGTGGAAGGAGGCGCCGGGGTTCTCCGGAAGGCTGACGCCGGAGAAACGCTGCCGCCAGACGTGCTGGATGATGTACACGAAGGCTATGAGTCCGGTGATGCGCTGAGTAATGTATCCCCAGTTGCCGGCCCACGGGTAGACATTGACGTTGGCGCGGCCCCGGAAGGCGATGAAGATGCCGTAGAGCCCGTGGAAGGCGAGCGGAATGAAGATGAAGGCCCACTCCAGCACCCGGACCAGGGGGAGCGAATTGAGGAACTTGACCTGCTGGGCGTAGGCCAGCGGGCCGTTGAGCGCCTCGAAGTTCGAGACGATGTGCTCGATCAGGAACGCGCCGATGGGGACGATGCCAGACAGCGAATGCAGCCTGCGCCACAGGAAGGAGTGGCCCTCACCCGGCTGGAGGGGCTGAATGCCTCGGAGTTGAGCGCGAGGGGGTGCGGGGGTCGCGGTTGTTGCCATGGACGAAGCTCCTCTGGAGTACCGCTTGGCCGCTGGGCATCCGGCGTGGAAATCTTGGCGGCGGCAAATGGATTATTTCGCTCTGAGAACAGAAGCGTCAAATTTTTGTTGGGTTTGGGTGCGATTAGCGCACAAAATGTGCGGTAAATGCAAAGAATCAGTGAGCAGGGTCACACCGCCGGAAACTGATGTAGCAACGCCCGCAGCGCTCCTCCGCGGTGGCTGACGCTGAGCCTGGTGATGGGATCGACCTCGGCCATGGTCTGGCTGTGATCGGGCAGGAAGAAGAGCGGATCGTAGCCGAAGCCGCGGTCGCCGCGTGGCGCGGTAAGGATGCGGCCCTCGACGCTGCCTTCGGCGGTGGTCACCACTTCCCCGCCCTGCGCGAGAGCGAGCACGCAACGGTAGCGGGCGCGCCGGCAATGTTCAGGCACGCCGTCCATGGAGCGCAGAAGGGCAGCATTATTTCGTTCGTCCAGCGTGGAGGCGGGCGCGTTGGGAAAGGCGACGTCTTCGGCATAACGGGCGCTGCGGACGCCGGGGGCTCCCTCCAGGCAGTCGACCTCGAGCCCTGAGTCGTCCGCGACGATCAGCAGGCCGGGTGACTGGCGGGAGTAGTAGATAGCCTTGGCTCGCGCGTTGCCCTCGAAGGTGGGCTCGTCCTCGGGTGGGGGCGGGATGTCGGTGAGGCCGGGGAGCGGCTCGATGTCCACCGTCTGGCCGCCGAGCAGATGGCCCTGGGCGGCGTGGGCGAAGTCGCGGAGTTTGCCGGGATTTGTGGTGGCAACGAAGAGGCGCATAGGGGCGGAGAATCAGCGATTTGGCGGGTTCGAGTTCATTGGGCGACCCGGCTCCCGGGATCCCAGGAATATGTCGATGATAGCGTGCTAACTCGCTGACTTGCCGACTTGCGGAACGCCTGTGACTCGAATCACAAGACAGCGGCGAACAAGAGTGGTACGCTTCCGGTGACAATTTCCCAGTGTTCTACGAGGTTCCTGATCCCTGGGTCGTTTTGGTGCAACTACTAAAAACTGTGTTCCGGGAGGACATGTGACTGTTGTTCAGGGTTGGGCCTGTTTCTTTCTTGCAGTGAGCGGTTTGTCGCTCATTGTGGCTCTTTTGTTCACGCGCAAAGCAATGGTCTGTCTAAAGCGCCGGTACAAGACGATAGCGGCCCTGCTGGGCCTGCTGCTTCCCACAATCGCCTATGCGCAGCCGGAACACGCTGGCGGAGGCGAAGCCAATCTGACACTGCCGGATTTGACGACCGTGCAATTTTTCGGCATGAACGGACATTCCCTGCTGATGATCGGCCTGCTGTTCTGCGTCGGCGGCCTGCTATTCGGCCTGGCGATCTATGTGCAGTTGAAGAATTCGCCGGTCCATCGCACCATGCTCGAAGTCTCCGAACTGATCTACGAGACCTGCAAAACCTATCTCATTACGCAGGGCAAGTTCATCCTCGTGCTCTGGGCGTTCATCGCGGTCATCATCTCGCTTTACTTCGGCTGGCTGGCGCCGGTGGAGGGTCACCCGATCGGCGTTACGTTGCCCATCATCCTCGCGTTTTCGCTCGTCGGCATCGCAGGTAGCTATGGCGTTGCGTGGTTCGGGATTCGCGTCAACACTTTCGCCAACTCACGCACTGCGTTCGCCGGACTCCGCGGCAAGCCCTATCCAATCATGGCGATTCCCCTGAAGGCCGGCATGAGCATCGGCATGCTGCTGATCTCGGTCGAACTGCTCATCATGCTCGCCATCCTCCTCTTCATCCCGCGCGACTACGCCGGCCCCTGCTTCATCGGCTTCGCCATTGGCGAATCCCTCGGCGCCGCAGCCCTGCGTATTGCCGGCGGCATCTTCACCAAGATCGCCGACATCGGCGCCGACCTGATGAAGATCGTCTTCAAAATCAAGGAAGACGATGCGCGCAACCCGGGCGTCATCGCAGACTGCACCGGCGACAACGCCGGCGACTCGGTTGGCCCCAGCGCCGACGGCTTCGAAACCTACGGCGTCACCGGCGTCGCCCTCATTACCTTCATCCTGTTGGCTGTCCACGAGCCCAGCGTCCAGGCACAACTTCTGGTCTGGATCTTCGTCATGCGCGTCGGAATGTTGCTCTCCAGCTCAGGTGCATATTTCCTCAATACCGCAATCGCCAGCGCCAGGTACAAGGACGCCGACGAAATGGACTTCGAGGCTCCGTTGACCTCGCTGGTGTGGATCACCTCAATCGTTTCCATCATCCTGACCTACATCGTTTCGTACTACATGATCCCCACTCTCGGTGACGGATCGCTCTGGTGGAAGCTGGCGTCCATCATCTCCTGCGGAACCCTGGCGGGCGCGCTCATCCCCGAACTGGTCAAGGTCTTCACCTCAACCAAATCCACCCACGTCAAAGAAGTCGTCAAATCAGCGCAGGAAGGCGGAGCCTCTCTCGGCATCCTCTCAGGATTCGTGGCCGGCAACTTCTCGGCCTACTGGCTGGGACTTAGCATGGTCGCGCTCATGGGAATGGGCTATTACTTCAGTCAGGGCACGTCCATGGCAGACCAGATGCTCGCTCCTGCCGTCTTCGCCTTCGGCCTCGTAGCCTTCGGCTTCCTCGGTATGGGTCCGGTCACCATCGCCGTCGACTCCTATGGCCCCGTAACCGACAACGCTCAGTCCGTCTACGAGTTGTCTCTGATCGAAGACGTACCCGGCATCGAAGCCGAACTCAAGCGCGATTACAACATCGACGCGAAGTTCGAACGCTGCAAGCATCTGCTGGAAGCCAATGACGGCGCCGGCAATACCTTCAAGGCTACGGCAAAGCCGGTGCTCATCGGCACCGCCGTCGTCGGCGCAACCACCATGACCTTCTCCATCATCATGGCCCTCACCCACGGACTGACAGACAACGTCAACAAACTCTCCCTGCTGCATGCGCCCTTCATGCTCGGCCTCATCTGCGGCGGCGCAGTCATCTTCTGGTTCGCCGGCGCTTCCACGCAGGCGGTTTCCACCGGAGCCTACCGCGCGGTCGAGTTCATCAAGGACAACATCAACCTGGAAAGCACAGAAAAAGCATCTGTCGCCGACAGTAAGAAGGTCGTGGAAATCTGCACCAAGTACGCGCAGAAGGGTATGTTCAATATCTTCCTCGCCGTCTTCTTCTCGACTCTTGCGTTCGCATTTATGGAGCCGTTCTTGTTTATCGGCTATCTGTTCTCGATCGCAATCTTCGGTCTGTACGAGGCCATCTTCATGGCCAACGCCGGTGGCGCCTGGGACAACGCCAAGAAGATCGTAGAGGTCGACATGAAACAGAAAGGCACTCCTCTGCACGACGCAACCGTGATCGGAGACACCGTCGGCGATCCGTTCAAAGACACCTCGTCGGTGGCAATGAACCCGGTCATCAAATTCACGACGCTGTTCGGATTGCTTGCCGTCGAACTCGCCGTGACGCTCAGCGCCACCCACGCTATGCTCACCCACGTTCTTGCAGTCGCGTTCTTCCTGGTGTCGGCATTCTTCGTCCATCGGTCGTTCTATGGAATGAGGATTGAATCCAAGGTAGAAACGAGGGTTGAGTCCTTGGTAAGCAACTGATTCCTAAGCCATCAACCTTGGTCATCCCCGGTCTGGCGGGGATGACCGGGACCACCACTTCCTCGGAGCCCGAGCATAGCCCCGGGTCTCCCTGGAGGCGGATTCCCAGAGGTGAGGCCGGGTGGGCCTTCACATCGCAAGATCAGAGCCAACCGCAAAATTGAATTAGATTTCCGACGAGAGGGATTCTTCCCCTTCGGCCATCTCCAGTGTCAGAATGAAAATTCGGGACATGGAGGAGAGTGCAAATGGCCGGCATGAAGGCTCATACGGAGTACATGACGCTGACGACGAAAAAGCGGTACGAGATGGTGCACCTGACGCCGCAGGTGGAGGCGATCGTCAAGCGGAGTGGCGTGGTGGATGGCCTGTGTTTTGTCTCGCCGATGCATATTACCGCGGCAATTTACGTGAATGACAACGAAGACGGGCTGATCGAGGACATCTCAACCTGGCTGGAAAAGCTGGCGCCCGCCTGGCCGGGATACAAGCACCACAGGACCGGCGAGGACAACGCCGACGCACATCTGAAATCCCTGCTGCTGCATAACGAAACCACGCTG
>WNGR01005859.1_pt1 | contig 13164 bp, 17 predicted proteins | sample 5407581 | NCBI WGS metagenome assembly WNGR01 (sample SAMN13153383, study PRJNA577476) | soil metagenome | isolation source: 80 cm soil or saprolite under Garry oak tree replicate 2 | place: USA:California | collected 2016-06-15 | reverse complement strand
TTAAGGGTGTGTGCCATTTTCACATCGAGACGTTTTTCAAAGTACGTCGCCCATTCAGGGTCTTAGCGATTAGCTTCGCTCTGGATTTTGACATGTCGTTCGATGGGGACGCTTTTTGCCTTGAACAAGCGAATGGGCTGAAATGTCCCATCTTGTCCAAGGATTTCTCCGTGAAAGACCCAGTTTTGCCCTTCCATGGACGTGAAGTATTTCTTCTTAATCCATTTGAGGGGTTTGTTTGGGTGTCTCCTTTTTGCCCATTGCCACAACGTGCAGAAGATGGCGTGGTCCACTTTCGAGAAGGTTTCTTTACTCACCACATGCCGGTGGTAATTCGCCCATCCCCGAATTTTGGGGTTCAGTTGGGCGATGAGATTTCCAGCCGTGGCTTGTTTGTTTGCCTTCACCACCTTTCGGATATCCTCCAGAAAGGTCTGAATGTTCTTTCGGGAGGGCGTAATGAGCAGTTTTCCCTGGTATTTTCGCAGGTGCTGCCCAAGAAAGTCAAAGCCATCCTCAATGTGGGTGATGAGGGTTTTCTCTAGTGAGAGTTCCAGTCCCCGTTCTCTCATGAAGGTTTCCACGAGAGGTTTGACCTCGTTTTCTCGCGACCTCTTTGGACTTGCCAGTAAAGAGAAAATCGTCGGCGAAACGCACAAAGTTGATTTTCTCTTTACTGCTTTTTCGAGGGGGCTTCGGGAATTTCTCCCGGAGCTTTTTCTCGAGCCCATCCAGAGTCATATTGGCGAGCACAGGTGAGCAGATTCCCCCTTGCGGGGTGCCCTCTTGCGTGGCATGGAGGATGTCTTTGTCGATGAACCCGGCTTTGAGCCATTTTCTCAGAATGGTCTTGTCCATGGGAATGTGGGCTAAGAGCCATTCATGTGAAATCCGGTCGAACGATCCGACAACTCAATACCCTATTCAAGAACCCAGATGAAAAAGATCCAACCGAGATCGAGGTTGTTGATCCCACTCATCCCCTGTTTGGGCGTCGTTTCCCACTGATCTCAGTGAGTTCACCCTTGCATGGACCAGGGAATGTGTTGGTCTCCTATCGAGAGTATATGGTCTTGCGACTGCCTGTGGCCTCAACTACACTGGCCTCATCTCGGCCCGTCAACTCCACCAAACTTACGTACGCAGCCGTCAAGGAACTCCTGACCATCGCCGAGGATTGCGAGGCCCTCAATGCCCTCTCAGCCAAGCCAGATCTGGAAGCGTCTTCCACCAGAACTGCAACGTCAGATCAGCGACGAACTCTCGTCGATCCTAGAGGAGGTACTCAATGAGCAGATCCGAACTGGTGAGTCCTCAGCACCTACAACGCAAGGCACTCATCTACATCCGACAATCCACTCCCCATCAGGTCCTCTCCAATCAAGAAAGCCTGCGCCTGCAGTACGCGCTGCAGCAGCGAGCCATCGATCTCGGCTGGAGGCCGGAGGACATTGAAATCATTGATGCTGACCTGGGCATGACAGGAGCCAGTGCCTCTCATCGGGTGGGTTTTCAAGAAGTGGTGACCAAAGTGACGCTCGGTCAGGTTGGGATTATCCTTTCTATCGATGTGACCCGCCTTTCTCGCAATTGCTCGGATTGGTATCCCCTCCTCGATGTCTGTGGTTATCGGGGCTGTCTCATCGCTGATCGAGATGGCATTTATGATCCTGGTTCTGCTAACGGGCGCTTGCTTTTGGGCCTCAAAGCCCACGAGATACGCACCGAGATGAAAGCAAGCAGGCAATAAGAAGACCGAGCACCTTTCTCGGAAGTGGAAGAACGAAAAAGTGGAGTGGAAAAGAGAGACGAATAGACGTTGGTGGATATGGAAGATGGACCAAGCAGAAGGTCTCCAGAAAGAAGAAGCGAGCGGTATTTCCGAGAGGTTATGCAGCCGTCACCACATCAAAGCCAAAGGACTGGGCAAACCAGACTGGCAGACCATGGATGGTGACGCACAAGTGGGGGAGCGGTAGGGGAGCGAGCATTGCGAGCGAGACGGTGCTTCCAACTGAGCCGCCAATGGGCCCGTTGTGCTCTGGTTTGCCCATCCTGTGGTTGAACCTCCTCTCCCGCCACGGACTCAACCGGGCCAAAGGCAAGCAGAACGGTTTGCGTGCGCAGCAGATGGAACCATCGTCGCCGGATCTCAGAGCGCTCCCAATCTCCCCAAAGCACTGGGCGAGAAGGCACAGGCTCATCGGATACAGGCTCATCGGGTGTTGAGGCGGTGGAAGAGAGGGGCCAGAAAACAGCGCTGACCCGTCGCGGTTTGATGGTGGATGTGCCGTTTTCTTGACACTGTGCGCGCAGAGGGCAGGAGCGGCAATGGCCGATACGGGCGGCAGAGAGGACCCGCAAAGAGCCATCGCGCTCTGGTCGACGTTCCTGAGGGTAAAGAGGGTGATTGGCTGGACAGCGTAAGGTTCCATCGGGGAAAAGACGGAAATCGGCTCCTGCAAATCCTTTGGTGTAGGATTGGCGTGCCAACTGAGCAGGCCCAGACGACACTGCCTCCTCGCCTTGAGAAGGTGCTTCACCTTGAGAAGGCCCTTCGCCTTGAGAAAGGGCTTCACCTTGAAAAGGCCCTTCGCCTTGAGAAGGTGAAGCACCTTCTCAAGGCTCAACCACCTGAGAATAGGGCAATTCCGTCAAACGCATGGTGGTAGCAGACACGTGCTGTCCCAACTCCAAGCGCAGATTCCAGATCCATTGCGAGAGGATTTGCCAGAACTCTTGCCGGAAGGCGCGTATGAGAAACCCAGCGGTCTGGGTCTTGCTCTTGATCTTCATCTGCCAGCACGGTCTCAAAGGACCCTCGATGGGAAGCGCGAGATCAAGAACATCGGCGGGAGTGAAGGCGTTTGGCGCGACGGTGGTGAAGAACTGCTCATAGACCGTCCCGTTGCGTCGCGCACCGATGCAAGGTGAGGAGGCACTAGCGGGATGAGCGGCCAGAAGCATGCGTACCAGGGGTCCTGTAGGCGTGAGCGCAATCTCCAGGCAATCGAAGAGTGCCCGACTGGCCCCGGATTCCGGATGCGTCGTCTCTTGATCGGGCGGGCGTCGCAAACGCGCGCTCACGGCAGGCAGGTCCACCAGGTGATACTGCCTCCCGCGCACCACGACCCCGGGTCCGCCAGGGGCGAGGAGATCGGCAAGAGGAGCCGCATTGCCATACAATCCGTCCAGACGAGTCAAGACGTGGGAGAGGGGAAGAGAGAGCGAGGTGGCAGAGTGGGTGATCACGGCTCGGGCACGCAGCAATTCCCCCCGGTAATCGCCATTTCCGGCGTTTCCAAACGTGGCGAGCCACTGGTGCGTGTGAGCTTGGAGCACCGTGGTTCGCGTGCGCACGACTTCTCCACGCTGGCGTCCCAGGTACTGAAGGCGGCAGAGACCAAATCAAAGCGGCGATGGGGCGCAGGAAGGTCTCTTGTCTCTGGAAGCGCGCGTTGCCTGGCTGCCTGTTTTGTTCCATCGACGTCCACTACCGTCCAATGGGCTCCCAGGCGATCCCAGAGCCCACCAGGTGGGGAGGCGAACGGAGATCGTGCCACCAGATCGCGCCTCGAAAGAGCGTGCGCCGTGCCTCTACAGGCACGGGATCAAGAGCTGCAAGAAAGCGGGAAAGCGTCGCGGGATGAGGCAGGTCCGCTCTCCCAAACAGCGCCATGAAAGACGCGAGCCTACGGATGGAGTCGGTGATAAAAGGCCTGAAGCGTTCGTTCCCCGCTCACGGCGTAGCCCATGAGCATCACGGCAAAATCAAGCACCTCGTAGTCACCCATCCGAGCGCGAGCAAACTGCACCCGCTCCTGGATGGCTTTCAGGAGGCCAAACTGGCTCAAGACATGAGCGAGAACGGCCACTTCGCCCAGCCATGAAGGCGTGGAAGGAACGGATGTTGGGGCAATTTGGATATGAACTCTCGGGTGTGTCATACTTTTTCGGTGTCTTCTTTCTCGGGAAAAGAAACAATGTTGATATTTCCCTTGTAAAGAAGACACAGTTCTTGTCTCTTTTGCCAGTTTCTCGACGATTTACCCCCTCCCAATCCTTGTTACATAATCTCGTTGCCTATCTCGTGGGCTAGTGAAGCCCAAGCACATTGCTCTTTTTGCTTCGTTGAAAAGACCTTCCAGTAGTGAGCCTTCTTTTCCTTTCAGAATGCTGCACGTACACTAATAAGAGCATAAGCAGTATCCTGGATGGAGACATAATCTTTACTTAACCGCCATTAGCAGATACATTTCTCTCAGGGCATAGTGGTCGTAGGTGTATTAGAATTTTGTGCTCTATACTGCGTAATATCAAAAGTGGCCAGACGCTGGATATTATAGTGGATCTGGATCACCCCTTCCTCTACACTCCCCGTATCGGGATCGATACGACCAGCGAAAGCAGACAAAGCCTCATCTGCCATGATATCCAGCAAGTTGTCCCGCGTCGTTGGCTGTGCCAATTGCGTAGATGACATGGGTTCGAGCTGTTGAGCGTTTTTGCGCACGCTGATGAGCCATTGTTCGACGTTCTTCACGGCAGTGTCGATCTTTATAGCTAACTTCCGTTGATCCGGTGTTGAGCCGGAGGACTGGATCAGGGCGTTCAGATGAAAATCGATCGTGTATAAGAAGCCATGCATGCTCGCTTGTGGATCCACGTCAAGCAAACCAATCTCTGCATTCACTTTGTTGACGTAAACTGGCTCATGGGGAGCATCATTCTGGACAAAAGAGAGACCATCGAGGTAATCGAGAATGCGCACGATGTGCCGATGCAACAGAGAAAAGTCACGTACTTGCCAGTCATCTCTGGCACTCACCGACCACTCCAGAACCTTTTCGGTGTTTCGGAAAAACCAGGTGTCCAAACCACCAGGTAACCCAACGGCTTTCAGTTCAGGTGCTTCCGAAAGGAGGTGACGTAGGTGATCAACGACCCCTAGGTTTTCCATACTTCCCATATCATTCGACGAGGTCGGGGACACGTTCATGGGACCGGTTGGCTGAGGAAACTGAGAATAGTAACGCCAGGTACTGAGATCGGGCGAAGGAATATGTGGTAGTACTGCCGCATCTTCCTCAGTGATTAAAAAGCGGCTGGTGGTTGCAAGTAGGTTGGTGTGGTGGGGATCCCGGTAGAGATCCCGGATGGTTCCATTAGTGACTGGAAGTCTCCCTAACAAAACAGGCACCCCTATAGTATTGTTCATATCTGGCTCTAACCAACCGTAGTAGCTTTTCCCCATAGCAGGGTCAGCAACGTTCGAGAGGTCGATTTGCAATTCATCAGTGATCCCCTGGTTATTGGTTTCACTTGCCTGACCACTACTGATGAAGAAGGCGTGTCCCAGGATGTGCTGAGTGGTCAGAGCTAGACTACTTCCACCCCGGTGAGGAAGCAAGTAGAACAGGCTGCTTGAGCCCAACAAGAGAAGAATCAAGGCTGCAACCAATCCAATGACGATCCATCTTCTGCGCTTCTTGGATGCAGGTGAAGATGGAGAGACGGGCACAGGCGGAGCCGTACCTACTGATGGCGGCAACGGTGGTGTAAGAGGCGAGCGGGTAAGGGACTGCTCGAAAAGGGGAAGGGCAGGCGTCTTGTTCGCAGCTTTCAGAAGGGCACCCTCTCCACTGTTGGATACAGCTAACGGGGGTCCCGAGAGGGATGCAGGCTCTACCTGCGCAGCAGGTAGAGCTGGCGGCATCGATGTTGAAGGTGAAACCAGCTGAGTTGGTGGCTGAGACAACGCTTGGCGAATATACGTGGGGCTGTACATGGCCTCCGGTGGGTAGCTGGGTACATTCAGAGCTTCTGGAACAGGGAGATTGAAGGCTTCAGCCAAAGCCGCAACCATGGCAGAGGCGCTAGAGAAACGTGCCATTGGGTCTTTAGCCAGAGCACGCAAGATGACGGCTGTCAGAGCAGGAGAAATGGCAGGATTGAGGAGGCTGGGAGCAGGAGGTGTCATGCTGACATGCTGCATCATGATTTCATGCGGGCTACTCCCGGAAAAAGGCTGGACACCAGTACACATTTCGTAAAGAATGACGCCAAGCGAGTAGATGTCGCTGCGCTCAGTTCCTGAAGAACTGGTCATTTGTTCCGGTGCGATATAGAGCGGAGTCCCGAGCCACCAACCACTGAGGGTATTTGAGGTCCCTCCCAGGAGTTTCGCAATGCCGAAGTCCGAGAGAATAGGTTCGCCCATCGGATTGCGAGAAGTATGGCGTTTGTCCAGCAAAATGTTCGCTGGTTTAATATCGCGATGGATCATCCCTTTCTGATGAGCATAATCAATAGCTTGGCTAATAGGAGTTAAAAGCTGAACGATCGTAGCTGGCGAAGGGAATTGGCTTTTGCGAGAGGTGTTGCGGATAAAATCTGCTAAGGTTTGACCTTCAACGTAATCCATGACCATATAAAGAACAGCATCACCCGATTCGGACAGGTGCGAGACGCTGAAGTCGTGAATTTGGACAATGTGAGGGTGGTGAAGTGAAGCAATGAGTTCTGCTTCGTGTTGAAAACGAGTGACAAAGGAGGGATCAGCCTGAAGATCGGCACGGAGAATCTTAATGGCAACATAGCGTTTCAGTTGAGTGTCTAAGGCCTTCCATACCTCAGCCATGCCTCCACGTCCCAAACGCTCCTGTAATTCATATTTGCCAAGCCGTCGTGGGGTTGTACTCATAGCAGGCTCTCCTCTTAGAGGTTCCTGAAGCTATCAACCTATGCAACTACGTACTACGTTGTCTCTATCTTTGCTTAGGCATGGTTCAAATGAACTTGACACTTTTCTGCTCATACGAGGTAAACATTGTCAAGCAAGATTGCCTCTCTTGAACCTTGCCTTACTTAAGAAGCGATCAGTATTACTGTCAAAGAACTATAGATAAATGGAGAAAGGATTATGCCTTCCTTAAGGATAAAGCAAAAACTTGAGCTTGTCAATAAAAAACTGCACTGGAGACTAAAAGGTACAACCCCTTTCTTGTACACCAGCATCATATGGTGCGTGCTTTTCTATTCATGCAGGATAGCCGTTTAATGTGTTGACCCGGACGATCTCGCGCCTGGTGGCATCACCGCTTGAGACAGATTGGACTTGATCAGGGCAGTTTGCCCTTACCTCACCCATCGAACAGCCTGCGCTGCTCGTCATTAGTAAAGTGTCTCATCAAACCATTCGCATATTACATCAGCCGCTTCTTTGGGGTGTGAAAGCATCCAATAGACGCTGCCATCGACTTCGACCAACCGTTTCTTCACATTGGGCAGCCGATGGTATAAATCTTCCAAATACTCGACGAACGCAGGTCCCCCAAAACCTCTCAGAGCAACCAGGAACATGGTAGGAATCTGTAATGCCGTCAGGGGTTGTGGAGGAGGCGTCACAAGCAGGGACATGATCGCAGAAAGGGGATACCATGTATCGAAATCAGGATCGTGGAGATAGCCTTCTCTCACGAGCCGGGTTTCTACTTCTCGATTTCCTTCCTTTGTGTCTATTAATTCTTTCCAATCGAGGTACGATGAAATGGGCAATTTCACATATGGAAATATTCTGAGGAGAAGCTTTGCAAAAGGAAGGATGATTTTTCGCCTTTGAGCAGCGCCTTTGCCTTGCAGAATGGCTGCTCGAAACTTTTCTTCGGTCAGTATGGCCGGGGCGTTTTGGAACACGACGCTTTTCATCAGGCTCTGGGTCAAAGCCAGGTAAAAGACGACATAGCCACCCAATCCTTCAGCGAATACCCCGATTCGGTCATTCCAATGGGTTGCAATGTGCTCTAGCGCATCTTTGTGGCGAGGCATGAGTTCACGAATGGTAGAACCACCATGCTTCGGCATAAGAAACACATTATATCCTCTCAGATGCATGAGATAGCCCAGTTCGGCGAAGACATACGCATGACCGCCCGACCCTTGAGAAATCAGGAGAGTGGGAGCGTTCTTCCCCTCTTCAAAGTAGATGAGCTCGAAACGCGTAGCGCCCGAAAGGAAAGTGGTTCGTTGCAGGTGTCTTTCAACCTCGTCTGCGTCTGTTTCCTGCACATACGTGTGCCAGTAGCTTTGTCTCATGGTTTCACCACTCTCTCTTGCTATCGTTTCAATGCTTGCTTGTTCATATCCCAGCTTCCTTCGAACTCCTCCCAGAATCCGCTGCGCCTGAGAGTGGCGAGGAGCGCGGAAGGTTGGACGTGATCAAAGGCGCTTTGCCTGCTGCGGTTTTCGGGATGCTGGTCACACGCTGCACCTCCATGCGCGGGACAATGGTCCCTTGCTCTCGCAGCGCCTGCTGCAAGGTATCCGCGAGCATTTCGTCATCAAACTCGCCCCGTACACCACTCAGTAGTACTCGCAAACCATCAGTCTCCTGTATCACCTGCCAGCCACTGACCGGGAGCGTATCCATAACGCGACTGAAGACCAGCGGATGCACGTTCACCACCTCACTGGCGACACCTGGAAAAGACAGAACCTCCTCCACACGCCCTTGTATATCGTCGATCAGTGCGAAGGGGTGCCCAGAAGGGCAAGGTGCGGTCGCCAAGCGTACACTGTCACTCAACTCATAGCGGATCAGCGGCTGCGTGTGATTGAAGAGCACGGTTATGAGGAGTTTGTCACCGTAGACGCCTGGTGGCACCGGGCGGTTGTCCTGGTCTACGACCTCGAAGATCACGAGATCTTCCATGAGATGCATCCCTCGGTGGTGGCTGCACTCAGCGGCAAGGCTGCCGCTTTCGGTGGCTGCGTACTGGTTGAAGAGTCGCTCACCCCAGGCCTGCACAATACGCCGCCGTGTTTGCTCCGTGAGCACCTCAGAGCTGGTGAACACAGCACGCGGGGTGATCTGCAGGCGTCCTGCAAGCTGCTCGTCTGCCAGGATGCGTGCCATGGAGGCGTAGGCAATCAGTGCTTCCGGTTGCCAAGCATTGAGGCGCTTTACGATGGTTTCTAGTGGCTCGCTCGCCGCTATGCGCAGTTCCGGCATCCACCAGCTATGTGCTGTCGCGTTGACCCGCGTCGACATATGGAAGGGGGTGGTCGAGGCGATCGTCGCCGTTTTGACGTGGTGAGTCAGGTCTACTTTGATGCCCGCCCATTCGCGTGTACGGGCAAATGAGGTTAGCACTGTCGTCCACTCAGCGCGATTGAAGAGGAATATTCCGGGATGGCCGCTGCTCCCCGAGGTGGCGTTGACCCAGTAACGCCCAAGGAAGCGCTCATCGCCGGTAAGGCTCCTCGTGTGCGTCTTCACCTCCTCCAATCGAATGGCGCGGTCCGTCACCAGTTCGTCAAAGTGTTCCATCAGCGTCGCTTTCGTGAGCACCGGAAGCTCCTGCAATGGAGCGTCGGTTAGCCCCTGGTGGAACCGTTGGTAGAAAGGCGAATGGGTGTACGCATAGTCACGCAGACCTCGTAAAGCGTCTGCCTGATGGGCCTCCAGTTGCTGGTGCGTCCAGTGATCTCGTGAGCGCAGCTGCCGCATCTCTGCTAGGACACTCAAAACGATTTGAATACTCATATTGCCCTCCCATTGTCCAGCCATTTCAGTGTGAAAATCGCTCTTTTATTGAGAAACAGCCTTCAGGAACTGCTGAGGTTCTTCTAAAAACTCGTTGCGGCAGCCTCGTGAGCAGAAGTAGAAGGGCTGCCCTTCCCACTCCGTCGGAACGGCTTTCTCGCGTTCGATCTTCATCCCGCAGACCAGGTCGGTAGCCATCGTCGCCATCTCCTTGAACGCTCCATCTTCCAGCCACAGCACGCGATCGGCGATGTCCTGGATACGCTGATCGTGAGACACGATCACCACACTGCGGCCCTGCTCTTTCGCGATAGCCTGGAGCAAGCGCATGATCTCATGCCCAATCTTTGAATCCAGGTTGGCCGTTGGCTCATCAGCCAGAATGAGAGCAGGGTCGTTCACCAGGGCACGGGCGATGGAGACCCGCTGCTTTTCCCCACCAGAAAGGTGCTCCGGGAGGAAATGCAGTCGCTCGCCCAGTCCCAGTTCGGTGAGGAGAGCAGCAGCCCGTTTCCTGGCCTCACTGCGCTTCGCGTCGGCAAGCTCTGCCACAAGTGCGACATTATCCAGGACGGTAAGTGCCGAGAGCAGGTTGAAACTCTGGAAGATGAAGCCAATTTGATGCAGACGGATGGGAGGTAAGTGTCTTTCTGTCAGGGTGCTGAGCACCTCGCCGTTCAGTTGAATGCTTCCCTCCGTCGGTTTGAGCAAGGCCCCCATCATCTGGAGGAGCGTCGTCTTGCCAGACCCGGATGGTCCCATGATTAGGACAACCTCACCCGGGGCCACCTCAAGCGAGACATCACGGACGGCCTGGACTTGGGTGGCACCAGAGCCGTACCGTTTGGTGACCTGTGTCACTTGCAATGTTGAGTTCTTCGTCATGTTCATACTCCTTTGAAGACCAGAGCCGGGTCAAGTCCGGCTATTTGCCGAATGGGGAGAAGTGCAGAAAGTGCCGCGATCACCAGCGACACGACACCAACCTTGAGTAATGATGCGCTACTGATTTGCAGTGCCAGGTTGGAACCCAGGCTCGCTATGATGACTGAGAGCAGGAAGGTAATCGTCAGTGCCAGAGAAAATCCTAACACAACACTGGAGAGTGCCTGTGCCAGAACCGTGCCATACAGGTACCGATTGCGAGCCCCTACTGCTTTCAGGATGCCATACTCTTGCCTTCGAGACAGCGTGGCAATATACACTGTGAGTGCCATTACCGCCAGTCCAACCAGGAATCCCACCAGGTTCATGGTGGTGATTAAGTCGGTCACCATGTCCTTGACGATTTTCCGTTCCTGTGTGGCAAATGCCTCCCGTGATTGGGCGGTCACACCCGTCACCTCTTGTTCGATGCGTGTTGCCACAGCTTCTGGTGAAACGCCCGGTTTGACTTTCACGAGCACAAAGCTCACAGTCGGCATAGTTGCACCGATGGATGCAGAATCGCCCATCTGCATGTTCCCACGGATGCGTGCAAAGTCGTCCATGGAGAGGCCCTCGGTTCAATCACAATCAGGAATTGTGGACGCAGTGTCATGATCAGTTGCGCCGCGACCAAAGCCAGCCCTATGCCGATAATCGATCCTACGATGGCAACAAGTCCCGCCTGGATAGTCACAACACGATAGAGTATCCTATTGCGTGCCCCAATTGCTTTCAGCACGCCATACTCGCGCTGCCGTTCGATGGTCGAGGTGTAGATAATCAACCCGACGACGAGCACGCCGACGAGGAAGGCAATAGTGACCATCAATTGAAGTGGTGCGCTGTAGGCGCGGTTGAGCAGGGTGACATCATTGGCAATCAACTCACTTTTGAGCAAGACTTGCGTGCCAGGCAGCGTGCTCAAGTGATCACGCACGGTCGAGGCCTCGATGCCATTCTCTGGGGTGACCAGTAGAAAACCGGTTGCGCCAGGGGCTAGCAGGAGCTTTCACTAGTAGGTTTTTTGGAGAAGAGGCGAAAGATGGCCCAAATCGAAAGCAAGAGCGGCTTTTCCGACAATTCGGTCGTATTCTCAAGCCTGTATTGCCTCTTAAAAGATACATTTCCACCTTTTTCGTGCGGTCGTCCAAAAAACCTACTAGTGAAAGGCTAGCAGGAGGGACTCTGCCGCCGTTTTACGGACGAACATGAAACTCATCATCCAAGTGCTTGTACCTGCGGATAGCCCGACCACAGTGAAGGTACGATTCAGCACAGGAATTGTGTCTCCAGGCGCAATTGAATGCTGCTCGGCCAGCACCTTGTCCAGCACCATCTCATCATCTGCGCGAGGTTCGTGCCCGTCGACCAGGTTCCACGGCCCGCCTCCAAACCGGGAGTCATAGCCGATCATATCGACAAATTGCTTCTGTCCATGGAGCTCGAAGTAGATTGGTTGGGTGAGGATGGGTGCCACCTTTGCGACTCCTAGCGTATTGCGCACTACGTCAGTCGTACCAGGTGGAAGGAGCGAACTGGAAGCAATAAAATTTTTCACGTCCTTCCGCGCGACGACCACCGAGCCGGGGGCATGATCGAGGTAGGTTGAGGCTGCCCGATCTACTCCTAGCAGAAAGCCATTCAAGATCAGGATGAGCATGATGGCCAATCCAACTCCAGCGATACTGAGAGTCGAACGCAGCTTATCTTGGAAGAGATTATGGTAAGCAAGTGACATTTTTAAGCTCCTTTCTCACCAGTGGTTCGACTCACCGCAAGCTCGGTACACCGGCTCGGAAGCCTGCATGTTCAACAACTTTTATAAGGCGATCTGGATCAGATAGGATGGGGTCATACTCGACATATGCCATCTCTGTTGCAGGATTGACGTAAACATACACCACCCCTGCTGTCCGAGCAAGCGCCCGCTCGACGATGAGTACACCTCCTCCGCCACAACTCAAGTCGTAAATGGGTAGTGTGATACGTTGGTTCTTCATAGTTGCATTCTCTCTTGCCTGTCTCATGCAAATCGTAATACGTAATCATCTACTAACGATTATCAGACATATTTCTGAGGCAAAGTTGAGGCAAAACTGATGGAATGCTGAGGAAGTTGGGTAGTATGGGAGGCTACGGACAGAGACAGAGAGGCAGGTACACTGTAGCGGTTGTACCCTGACCTAACAGGCTCTCGAGCGTTATGGTGCCATCATGCTGCTCGACGATCCAGCGAGCAATCGGCAAACCAAGACCGGTGCCCCCGGTATCACGGCTGCGGGCAGGGTCGGCACGATAGAACCGCTCGAAGACCAGTGGCAAGTCTTCCGGCGCGATGCCAACCCCAGTGTCACGAACCACGATTTCAACGTCGGTCTCTCGACGATGTAATCCAAGTGTGGCCCGTCCCGTAGCAGGCGTATATTTGAGCGCGTTGTCAATGAGGATCAACAGCAGTTGCTTGAGGCGGTCCTCGTCCCCTTCGACCCTGGCAGGCTCAAATGGATCGAGGGTGAGTGTCTGGCCCTGGGAAAGGTGCCGTGCTTCTTTGTATGCCTCGAGTACCACTGCGTCAAGGTCAACAGGACAACGCTTGAGAGACACACCCGCGTCGGCCCGTGCTAACACCAGCAGATCGGCGACCAAACGAGAAAGACGTGTGGATTCACGCTCGACTTCAGTCAGGGCCTCTT
>WNGR01005857.1_pt1 | contig 13165 bp, 7 predicted proteins | sample 5407581 | NCBI WGS metagenome assembly WNGR01 (sample SAMN13153383, study PRJNA577476) | soil metagenome | isolation source: 80 cm soil or saprolite under Garry oak tree replicate 2 | place: USA:California | collected 2016-06-15 | reverse complement strand
CTCACCGGGAGCAGCCAGGCGTACCTCAAGGCCAGTGAATGACACACGCGAGTTTGCAGCACGAGGGCTATCAGGCTGTCAAGCTGTCCCTATACGGCCAGGTCACAGCCATAGTCACAAGACTTTGACCCTAGCCCTGGCCTTGGGACGTGTAGTACTGCCGTCCGCTGTCGTCGCCGTCGGGACCTGCCCGGTGCTCCAGGGTCGCGCAGCCGAGATCCCCGCAGTACGCCTTGTACAGGTTGCCGCGGTCATTGTTGCCGAAGTGATCCTTCAGGAATCTCTTGTCGATCTGCTCGATAACGGAGAATAGGCCGTAGTAAGTCGCGTCGAATGCGAGCTTCGCATAGGTGTGCCGGGCCGAGGGCACGCCGGCATTGCGGAAAAGCCGCCAGGCTAAGGCCTCCCGCATTTGCGAAGGGTCGTTGTACATCGACTTAAGATTGACGCGTGCCATTCCGGCAAGGTGGCTGTCGCCGTGCGCGGCGTTCTCGAGCGTGACTTTCCATGATCTCTTCGGTGCGTGCAGGGTGCGGTTGCCGCTGTTCGCGAGCGAGAAGCCCGGCGTGCTGAGCATGACCTCGGCACCGCCTGGGCCGGGAATGTGCCGCTCATCGGCAGGGTCGGTACGCCACACATTCAGTCGCGCCTCGGTCGGCGCGGCGACATGGCCCGGCAGTACTCCGGGCTGCTGCGGGAAGCCCGTGATATGGAACAGGTACATGTCGGCTGCGAAGAACTCGTCCTTGTCGGACGTGGTGTGCGCTGCCCCGCTTGTCGCATCCATGCGTCTCCCCAGATGTCGCTGCAACGACACTCATTTATCGCAGGCCCTATCGGGTAAGAGGCGCGTACTGGGGCCGTGATACAACCTGCCAAGACTGGTCGAAATGGCCATCGGCCACCTGAGCTAAGCGACCCGGCACCCGCAGATCACGCTGCCCCAACCGGCACCTGTCGCATGGCGGTGCTGACGGAGTCGACTACGACAGTCATTGCAGCAACCGCGCGCGACAGGCTAGCTGCAGTACCAGCCTCTGGTCGGCATCCTCAAGGTCGACCCCGAGCAGGCCGGTGATCCGCCGAATCCGGTAGGTCACGGCGTTGCGGTGCAGGTGCAGCCGCCGCGCCGTCCTGGCGGTGGACCCCTGCTCATCGAGGAACGCGGCCAAGGTCCGAATCGCCGTCTCGCAGCGGACCTGCCCGAGCCGCTCGAGCGGCGCTAGCTGCACCCGCACCGACGCTCGGGCGGTATCGGACGCATACCACTCCATGAGCATCCGCTGCACCCCGGTCGCATCGTGGGCGGTAATCCCGGTCGGCTTCCCGCCCGCACGCGCCGCGATGATGGCACTCCGTGCCTCGGCGGCGGCGGCCCGCAGTCCAAGCGGGCCCTCATGCGGTGTGCTGACTCCCGCCCGTAGTTGCAGCGCAGGGAACCTGGCTTCGATGGCCTTCAGCGCACGGGCGGCGGACCGGGAGGCCCGGGCCCCTGCCTGGGCGCCGGGATCCGAATTCGTCATCCAGATGAGAACGATGGCTCGCGCTATCCGGGAGAGATACCAGGTGCCTCCGCTCGCCGCAGCGGCGTTCAGCGCCACCTGTCCTGCCGCTTCGAGCAGCTCGAAGCGCTTGATCTCATCTCGCGCTACGTCGGTGAGATTGTCTGCCTCGATCCGGACGGCGACATGCCAGCCGGCCATCGGGACACCAAGCTGCCTGGCGCGGTCGAGCATGTCCTCGTTGAGCGCTGACTCGGATATCAGTAGCTCTGCTAGCAGTTCGGAGCGGGATCGGATCGGTAGTTCCCGCGCCTTCCTCTCTACGTCGACCAGCCGTGCCGCCGCCGCAGATGCGCAGCGGAGCACGAGCCGAGCTGCGACCGCCAGGTCGCCGTGTGCGTGCGGCGCTACGAGCCGGGCATTCTCAATCGCGTCAGGCGCCGTCATGCCGTTCTCGGAAACGGCCGACGGCTCCGCCAGCACGGGAGTGCCGAGGCCCTCGCCGACCATCGCACAGAGAGACTGCAGATCAGCCCCCACTCGCTCGGCTCGGTCCACCGCATCAAGGCCTGCACCGGCCCTCGCCAGCGCAAGCCCGGGGCCGCCGCCGACTTCGGTCAGCACAGCAACGAGAAGCCACGCTAGCTCAGTTGTCGCGGGAATCCAGACCAAACCCAGCCCGGCTCGGCTCGCGATGTCCACGGCCGTGACCGGCGGTCGCCATGACTCCTCCGCGAATGCCGCCACGGCCGCGACGCCGCCGAGAGCCGCCCAGCGCAACGCCATGTCAAAGCGGTAGTCCGTCGCGGACTCGGAGGGGACCCGGCCAAGGATGACGAAGCTGCCCGCCGCTGCGCCTGCAAGGTCGGCGAACCGTTCGGCCAGGCAGACACTCGTGACCTCGCGCTCGCCGCCGACCTCAGTGACCCGTGCCAGACCGGAGAGCGGCTTGGCCGAGAGGATCGCATCAACACAGGTCATGCCTGAGGATGTTAGGCAATCCGCACATCTGCCGGCAAATCATTGTGCACGCTGGCTCTTACTGGACTGTCACGGTCGCTGAGAGCATCCAGTGGTGCCGACTCGCGCATCTCGTCCTGGCCCCCGCAGCAGCGAGCGGGTCAGGCTCGCTGTCGACATCGGCGGCACCTTCACCGACCTGGTGGCGGTGGATGCCGCCAGCGGCACTGTCGTGCGAGCCAAAGCGGACACCACGCCGGCCAAGCTCGACGACGGCGTACTGAACGCACTGGCTCGTTCCGGCGTTCCGGCAGAGGCGATCGATGCGTTCATCCACGGCACCACCCTCGTGATCAACGCCATCACTGAGCGCCGCGGCGCCACGACGGCGCTCGTGACCACGCGCGGCTTTCGTGACGTGCTGGAGATCGGCCGGGCTAACCGGCCCGACCTTTACAACCTCGCCTACGCCAAGCCGGTTCCGTTCGTGCCCAGGCACCTGCGCTTCGAGGTCACCGAGCGGATGACCCACCTCGGCGCCATCGCCGAGCCGCTTAGCGAGCCTGACACCGCCGACGTGGCCAGGCGGATCGCCGCTTCGAAGGTGGCGGCGGTGGCGGTCTGCCTGCTGCACGCGTGGGCGAACCCAGACCACGAGCGGCGGCTGGCCGCGGCCCTTCGCGAGCGGCTCCCAGGCATTGCCGTCGTTGCCTCGCACGAGGTGAGTGGTCAGTGGCGGGAGTACGAACGGACCAGCACTGCGGTGCTCTCCGCCTACGTGCAGCCGGTCGTGGCGGGCTACCTGGACTCGCTGGCTGCCGCACTGCGTAGCCAGGGCGTTGCCGCGCCACTGCATGCCATGCGATCCAACGGCGGGGTCTGCTCATTCGCCCGTGCCGCGCTCGCGCCGATTGCGCTGCTCGAATCCGGCCCGGTCGCCGGTGTGACGGCCGCCGCCGAGCTCGGCCGCAGGCTGGGCAGTGCGAATGTGCTCACCCTGGATATCGGCGGCACGACGGCCAAGACGTCAGCCGTCCGCGACGGCGAAGTGCGGATCGACACGCTGCACCACATCGGCAAGACGCCATCGTTCGCCGGCTATCCGGTGCAGGTCCCGACGGTGGAGATCGTCGAGATCGGAGCTGGCGGCGGGTCTATCGTCTGGTCGGATCCCGCGGGCGGCCTGCACGTCGGTCCGCGCAGCGCGGGCGCCGATCCCGGCCCGGCCTGTTATGGCCGGGGTGGCGCCGAGCCGACCCTCACGGACGCGAACCTGCTGGCTGGCCGGCTCGACGCCGATTATTTTCTCGGCGGCACCATGCCGCTGGACTCCGGCGCCGCCGGGCGGGCACTCGGCGCGCTCGGCAAGCAGATCGGAACGGACGCGCCATCCGTCGCGCGCGGCGTGCTGCGGTACGCGGTCGCGCAGATGAGCCACGCGCTGCGGCTCGTGACGCTGCGCCGCGGGCACGATCCGCGTGACTTCGTCTTCGTGGCGTACGGCGGCGCCGGCCCGCTGCACGCGGCGCTGCTCGCCCGCGAGCTCGGCATCTCCCGGACGGTCATCCCGCCGGGCCCCGGTCACTTCTCCGCGTTCGGCATGCTGGCCAGCCCGCTGCGCGGCGAGGCTGTGCGGACCGTGCTCGGCCCCCTGGATCGGACCGACCTCTCCGCGGCGTTCGCCGAGGTTGAGCAGGCCGCGCTCGCCGAGTTCGACCAGGATGCCGGGACTGGCGAGATCGCCAGGTACGCGAAGATCGCCAGGTACGCCGAGCTCAGGTACGCCGGACAGGAGCACACGCTGGAAGTTCCTGTGCCAGACCCGGGCGCGCCCGACAACATCGGCACCGCGTTCGAGCGGCGCTGCGCGGAGTCCTACTCTTTCGGGCTCGACGCCCCGCTGGAGGTCGTGTCCCTGCGGGTCAGCGTGATGACGCCAACCGCCGACATCAGCTGGACCGACCATGCCGCCGCCAGCCCAGACCCTCCGGCCAGAGCTCGCCTGGTGGACCTCGATCCGTACGGCGCCCCGCAGGAGGTCCCTGTGCTGGTCCGTGCCGAACTGGCGGACCAGGACTGGGTGGCCGGGCCGTGCGTGATCGAGGAACCGGCCGCGACCACGCTGGTCCTGCCTGGCCAGGCCGCGCGGCAGGACGACGCCGGAAACCTCCTCATCGAGGAGCGGCCATGAGCGGGACCGACCGGTTCACCATGGACGTGCTGCGCGAGGGCTTCGCGGCGATCAGCGACGAGATGTTCGTCTCGCTGCAACGCACCTCGCAGAGCCCGATCATCTACGAGGTGCTCGACTTCGGGGTTGGCATCACCGACGCCGCCGGCGAACTCGTCTCGCAGGGCAACGGGGTGGCCGGCTTCCTCGGGCCGCTCGGGGACGCGGTGAAGGAGGTTCTGGCGCGCCGGATCGACCTGCGGCCCGGTGACGTGATCGCCGCGAACGACCCCTACGCCGGCGGCGGCACGCACCTGTCCGACGTCGCGCTGATCCGCCCGGTGTTCTCCGGCGGAGAGCTCATCGGGTTCGCGGCGGCCAAGGGTCACTGGACCGAGGTCGGCGGCAAGGACCCTGGATCGTGGACCGCCGACTCGGCTGACGTCTACGCCGAGGGCCTTCAGCTGCCATTCGTGCACGCCTACCGGGAGGGCCAGCCGGTGACGGACCTGCGCGCCATTCTCGCCGCCAACAGCCGGCTGCCGGAGATGACGCTCGGCGACCTGTCCGCGCAGGCCGCCTGCCTGGAGGTCGCGGAACGCCGGCTGCACGAGATGTGCGCCAGGTACGGCCCGGACGCGGTCAGGACCGCGATGCGCGCCGCGCTGGACAGGAGCGAGCAGCTGGCCAGGGATGCGCTGGCCAGGATCCCGCATGGAGTCTTCACGGCCTACGACTTCACCGACACCGACGGCCTGGGCAACGGCCCGTTCCGGGTGCAGGTAAGAATCGAGATCAGCGCGGACGGGGTGCTCTGCGACTTCACCGGCAGCGACGCCCAGGTGCCCGGCCCGATCAACTGCACCCGGAGCGGCCTCGTCTCAGGGGTGCGCACCGTATTCAAGGCCATCACGGACCCTGCCGAACCAGCGACCGATGGCTGGTTCCGGCCGCTCAGGATCGTCTGCCCGGCGGGCAGTATCTTCAACGCCCGGCGGCCGGCAGCGGTAGCCGCCTACTTCGAGGCCTCGGAGATGGCCTCGGACCTGGTGTGGCACGCTCTCTCGCCGGCCTTCCCCGACCGGCTGCCCGCTGGGACGTTCGTCTCGGTCTGCTCCACGTCCCTGGCGCTGACGCACCCGGACACCGGCGAGCCGGCCCTGCTGGTCGAGCCGCAGCCTGGGGGCTGGGGCGCGACACGCGATGCCGACGGGCAGCACGGGCTGGTCTCGGTGGGAGACGGCGAAACCTACGTGATCCCGGTCGAGGTCGCTGAGCAGCGCTACGGCGTGCGGGTGGAGCGCTTCGGCTTCGACATCGTGCCAGGCGCCGGCGCCGGCCGCCGCCGGGGCGGCCGCGGGCTGGTGCGCGAGTACCGGATCGGGTGCGACGAGGCGCTGCTCACCGTCGCGTGGGGCCGTCACCTGTACCCGCCATGGGGCGCTGCGGGCGGCCGGGACGGCTCGCCCAACTACGTCGAGGTGCTGCGTGATGGCCACCCGATCGGCCCGCGGTTCGGCAAGGTCTCCCGGCTGCCGCTACGCCGCGATGACGTGGTCAGGCTGGTGACCGGCAGCGGCGGCGGCTACGGCGATCCGCGTGCGCGTGAGCCCGACCGCGTGCTGGCTGACCTGCGGGATGAGCTCATTACCCCGGCCGAGGCGGCAGAGTGCTACGGAAGCCCAGTGCCTGACGGAGTTATTCGTTCTGTATAGAGGCGGAGCAGATTTTATGCACTGTGCATATATGCAGGGACACTGTGGCATGAGTAGCGTTCGATCATGAAACGGCTGCTCGATGAGCCGGCGCTGCGCTCGCTCGCTCGCGGCTGCGCCGTGCTCGGCGCCGGAGGCGGCGGCGACCCCCATATCGGGCTGCTCCTGGCGCTCCAGGCGCTCAAGGAGGTCGGTCCGACCGAGCTGGTAGACCTCGATGATCTGCCTGACGATGCGCTGATCATGCCGTGCGGGATGGTCGGCGCGCCGACCGTGCCCTGGCGGCCGCCGCGGAAAGGTTGTGCGCAGCCCGCATCCTTCCCCAGGGCATACCGAGCGGCGCGATACGCTCTCCATCGCCGCCACTGGCCGCGCACCAGATCACGTGGTGACGGCGAGTGCGAACGGCAGCACGGCAGGTGCGCCGCACTCACGCAACAGCTTGGCGGCAACCGTCATCGTCCAGCCGGTGTCTATGCGGTCGTCGACGAGGAGCACCGGCCCGTCCGGCGCGGCCAGTGCTGCGCGTACCGTGTCCGGCACGGTCAAGGTGTGCCACAGCGCCGCGAGCCGCTGAGCACTGTTGTGCTGGCGCCCCGACGGACCCTCGCCCGCATAGCCCAGGCCGCCCAGGTACAGAAGCCTGCCTGTCGCCGCGATCCGCTTGCCAAGATCACCGATCATGGCGGGTCGGGTCCGCGACGGCATGGTCACGACCGCGGCAGGCCGCTGCGCCCAGTCCCATCCGGCGAGCACCTGCACGACGGCGTCAAACAGATCATCGGGAACGGGCGCGTCAGGCCCGCTGCCGGCGAGCGTCCTGCGCAGCGTGGCTCCCCAGCCGATATCGGTCAGCCGGCCGACGCTCCGGCCAGGCTCCGCCGCGGCTTCGGCTGCGATCCGGCCGGCCACGGCAACGTCGAGCGTCTTCATCCCGGACGGCCACGTCCGCCGCGGCGCGATCGTCACGCCAGGCCGCTGCAAGCGCCTGCGTGCGATTGCCTCGCTGGCCGGGGTGACCTCGGCCTTGCGGGCAACTCCTGTGCAGTTGTCACACCGCCCGCACGGCGCCGCGGCGGGGTCGTCGAGTTCGCGGCGCAGGTATTCCATCCGGCATCCGGTGGTGGCCACGTAGCCGAGCATCGCCTCCTGTTCGCGGGATCGTTCGGCCGCGACGCGGGCATAACGCTCGCTGTCATAGACCCACGGCTTGCCGGTCGCCTCCCAGCCGCCGCGCACCCGCCGGACCACGCCGTCCACATCGAGAACCTTGAGAAGGGTTTCCAGCCGGCTCCGGGACAGGTCGACCCGCAGTTCGAGCGCCGCGAGCGAATGCGGGCCGCCCGGGCCGGCCAGTGCATCCAGCGTCGCCCGCACCCTGTGTTCCGGCGGGAACGCGAGGCTGGCGAAGTAGGCCCAGATGTCGCGGTCCTCGGTGGCGGGCAGCAGGATCACGTCGGCGCGGTCTACGCCCCGGCCAGCCCGGCCGATCTGCTGGTAGTACGCGACGGGCGACTGCGGCGCGCCGAGATGGATGATGAACCCGAGGTCGGGCTTGTCGAATCCCATGCCGAGCGCGCTTGTCGCGACGACGGCCTTGAGCTTGTTCGTAAGGAGGTCGTCTTCCACCTCGAGCCGCTGCGCCGGCTCAGTCTGCCCTGTGTAGGCCTCAACCGTGTATCCGCGGTCCCGCAGGAAGCCGGCGACGTCGTGGGCGGCGGCAACGGTCAGCGTGTAGACGATGCCTGAGCCGGCCAGCTCGCCGATCTGGTCAGCCATCCAGGCCAGCCGCTGCGGTGCGGCCGGCAGCTGCACCACGGACAGGTGCAGGCTGTCGCGGTCGAGCGGGCCGCGCAGTACGAGCGTGGGCGGCGGCTCACCCGGCCCCCGCCAGCCCACGCCGAGTTGTTCCGCGACGTCGCGCGTGACCCTCGCGTTGGCGGTCGCGGTGGTCGCGAGCACTGGCACGTCGGGCCCCAGGCCCGCAACCATCGCGCGCAGGCGGCGGTAGTCGGGCCGGAAGTCGTGCCCCCAGTCGGAGATGCAGTGCGCTTCGTCGATTACGATCATCCCGGCCGAGCTGGCGAGTTCCGGCAGGATGAGATCCCTGAAGTCGGGATTGCTGAGCCGCTCCGGGCTCACCAGCAGCACATCAACCCCGCCCGCTTTGATCTCGGCGTGGACCTCAGCCCATTCCCCGACGTTCGCTGAGTTGATAGTGCGGGCGCGGATAGCGGCCCGCTCCGCCGCCGCGATCTGGTTGCGCATCAGCGCGAGCAGCGGCGACACGATCACCGTCGGCCCGGCGCCGCGTTCACGTAGCAACGAGGTGGCGACGAAGTAGACAGCGGATTTGCCCCAGCCCGTCCGCTGGACGACAAGGGCACGGCGGCGATCAACCACGAGGGCCCGGATCGCGCGCCACTGGTCCGCGCGCAGCCGCGCCTGCGGACCGGCGAGCGCGCGCAGGCAGCGTTCGGCAGCATTCTTGTCGTTCATGCCGTCATTGGTATCAGCTCGGCCTGACACAGACCGGCGCGGCTCTGATCCTGCCGCCTGCGGTCACGGGCTTGCCGGACAGCCACCCTCAACCCGCTGCCGCGTCGGATCGCGGCTATGGTCCCGGCGAGGAACAGACCGATACCAGCGCCGAGGGCCCATCCGCCGAGAGCGCCGAGGTGATCCGCGTCAAGATGCGCCATGGCGAGCTCGATTTCGAGTGCGCTCACGATGATCCCGGCGATGATGGGGAAGCGGATAAAGGTAGAGAGATCCGAAGCGAGATCGGCGCGCTGACGTCCCCGCGCCGCCGCTAGCGATTCTTCCAATGTTGGGAGGGTGCGCGGGAAGTACGCGAATCACAAGCCGAGCGCGAGGACGGCGCCCACGTAGTCTGGCGTTGAGCGACTCGCTCTTCATGCCGGCCCCGATCGCCACGATGGACTCGCCCAGGGCGAGGATGACGACGAGGCCGTGCCGCTCAGCGAAGTGCGCGGCCGACGGAATGTGCCATCCGCCGCCGCGCAGACCTGAGACGAAGACGGCGGCGAACTCGTACACCACGGCGTTCCGCCGCACCGTGAAACGGCAGCAGAGGCCGGATCAGCAGCCTGAAACGGGATACGGCTGGGACCGCGCCCGGCTGGACGGCACTGAAGGAGCACGGATATGGACCGGGCACGGATCCTGGCCCACAACCTGGTCAAGATCGGTGCCCTGGCCCTTTTCAGGCCGGAGTAGGAGGCCTTTTCGGCCGGAGTAGCTAGGGTTCCACCCCGGGACTGATCCGCCCGGCAGAACGTAGAACTTGAAGTACAGCACCTTTGCGACACCCCGGCGGTTGACGTAGAAGTCCGCCATCTTCCGGTACGACGGCTGGCCGTTGTGCGTCAGGATGTCCTGCAGGCGCACGGTGACCATATAAGTGGTCGGGTGCCAGCCAGATATCGGACCTGGCTGCGGCCAGTAGATATCCAGCTTGCCTGCCGCCCATGCTCGGCGGCCACCCCAGTTCCGCCAGGCCAGTTGCCGGACAATGGGCGCTCCGCCCATGCCCACGTAGATGAGGTCAGGGCGCTGAACCATCCCGGACCAGCCGACTGCGTTTGGCTGCACCCGCACCGGGACGTCAGCCGCGCTGGCCGGGCCCGCCGCGACCGGGTGGGGGCTCGTGCTGGGCGTACTGCACGCAGCCAGCCCGCCCGCAAGAACGGCGGCTGCGATGGCCAAGATCCTGTATGTGCTGCTCAACTAAAATTCACTCCCCTGTCCCCTCAAGGACACGCCCTGGCGCAGCGCCACGCAAGGGCTGGAAGGCCCGCCCAACGGTCACCGGACGCCACGCCTGATGGCAGGCCAGCACCACAGCCACGAGCTACGCGTGGCTCGTGGGAGGCGCAGGCCCTCGCCCGGATCCTGGCCAGAGGACGCCATTGACCGAGCAACGCGGTATCGCACTCCGTGGCCACGATGTGACCATGAAGGTTCCGTGGTGCAGCTACAGTGCGCTTCGGGCCACTCGGCTACGTTTATCTGCACATGTCCTGCCACCATGACAGTCGCCCATTCCCGCGATGGCTACGCGTGGCGACCGCCAAGGCTGTAGACGTTCCCATCTGGTCCGCGGAAGGTCAGCCACGTCCAGACATCGTCAGACTCAGGTTCGCCGCGGACCCGCTGCTGGCTATTTCGGCGCGCGCTTCATCAAGGTCGTCAACTTCGAAGAGCGGAACGATCTTCGCGTTGTGGTGCCGGCAGAAATCGAAATAGCGATGCCCCTGGCCGAACAGCTGGACCTTGTCACCGTTCTCGGCGGACAGCTCAATGGTGCTGCCGAGTAGCCGGGGGCATTTCAGCCCCCGGCCCTCACAGATCCGGACGTGAGCCTCTCAGCTCATCCGGCTCGTGCCGCCCTGCCTTTCAGGTCAGTACGCCAGCTGCCAGTGCGCGAACAGCTTCTGGGCGCGTTTCCGCACCATCAGCAGCCATTCTCGCGCCCGCTTGACGCTGTGTTTCAGCCGCTTGTACTTGTTCATCGCCCAGCGCACCAATATACGATCGACACGCTTGCAGAGCGGCTTCACCGCAGTCGAATAGAATGCGGTGAAGTAGGCGAGCCAGCCACCAACGACCGGGTTCACCTCTTTAGCTATGGCATCCAGCGTCAGATTCGTGCGCCGATGCAGTTTTCCCGAGACTACCTTCCGGCCGATCTCCGTGATCTTGCCCGGAGCCGCAGCCGGAAGGAAGTTCGTGAACGCCTCCCGCGTTTCCTTATTGAAGGATCTTCGGGGACGGAACTCGTACCCGCAGAACGTGAACGACCACACCGGAAAGTCCCGGCGCCGCTTCCCGTCCTTGCAGAACACGATCTTCGTCTTATCCGGGTGCAGAGTCAGGCCGATACCGGCGAACCGGTGGCCGACCGCGTCCCGCACCTCCAGCGCCTGCCTCTCAGTCACACAGTGGATCACCGCGTCGTCCGCGAATCGCTCGAAGGGGCAGCCCGGATACTCCCGGGCCATCCACGAGTCGAAGCCGTAATGCAGGAAGACGTTGGCAAGCAACGGTGAAATCGGGCCTCCTTGTCGCGTCCCCTGAGTCCGTCCGGCGAGGGTTCCGTCCGGCATCAGCATCGGGGCCTTCAGCCAGCGCCCCACATACAGCAGGACCCATTTCCGGTCCGTGTGGCACGCCACCGCCTTCAATACCAGATCCCAGGACACCGAGTCGAAAAATGCTTTCACATCCAGATCAACGAATCGCGGTAGGGACCGTCCTTGCGGGCGGCCCCCCGCGCAGATCCCAGCGTGCGCTGCTAGCGCACTGGGCTCCTGCCTTGGGTACGGGCGTCGAGTCGGACGTTCGGCCAGGGATGCGTGATGCGAGCGGGAGGGAGCCACCGTGCCTCGAGCCGGCCCATCCGCTCCCAGGTCACGCAGTGACGCTGGCTCCGGCGCCGCAGCGCCCGGCCCCAGTGCCGCGTGACCTGTTCTCGGAATGCCGACACGGCATGGATGTTGCCGGGAACGGCGTAGTAGGCGGTGTGCCCGCGCACCACGTTGCCCAGCCACTGTCCCTGCTCTGCGATGGGCCAGTGACGGCGTTGCATGAGCAAGGCGTTCACCTCGCGCAGCTTGGCCGCCATCCGTTTCGCGATCGTCTTGCGCCGCAGCGCGAACCGTCCTGCCCGCGTCTTCCCGCACATGTGCGTGAAGCCGAGGAACGAGAACGTCTCGGGCCGCCCGAGGCCCCGCCGCCTGCGGTTCTGGGCGGCGAACCGCCCGAACTCGATCAGGCGCGTCTTCTCGGCGTTGAGCTCCAGGCAGAACCTGGCGAAACGCTCCACCATGTCCGCGCAGAACCGCTCGGCGTCAGACCGATCCTGAAAGCCGACAACGATATCGTCGGCGAACCTCACGATGATCACGTCACCGCGAGCCTGCCGCTCCCGCCATTGCCGGGCCCACAGATCGAAGACATAGTGCAGGTAGACGTTCGCGAGCAGGGGCGAAATCGTTGCCCCCTGCGGGGCTCCCTCCTCGCTTGCCGACCATGCGCCGTCCTCGATCACTCCCGCGTTCAGCCATTTCTGGATGAGCCGCAGGACCCGCTTATCCGCGATCCGATGCTCGACGAACTTCCGCATCCACCCGTGGTCGATGGCGTCGTAAAAACCACGGATGTCTGCGTCGAGTATCCAGTTCACCTTCCTCTTCTCGATCGCGACCGCCAGCGCATCCAGCGCGTCGTGCGGGCCGCGCCCGGGCCGGAACCCGTAGGAGAAGCCGAGGAAATCCGCCTCGTAGACGGCGTTCAGCACCTCGGCGACAGCCCGCTGGAGGATCTTGTCCTCCAGGCTGGCAATGCCGAGCGGCCGCAGCCGCCCGTCCGCCTTCGGTATGTACACCCTCCGCGATGGCTTCGCCCGGTAGCCGCCGCGGTGCACCCGGTCGAGCAGATCCCGGAGGTTAGCCTCCAGGTCCTGCCCGTAGGCACCCCACGTCACGCCATCCACCCCCGGCGCAGCCCTCGGGCTCAGCGCCCAGTAGGCCCACCGCAGGCGACCCGGCGTCACGTGGTGCAGCAGCGCAGTGAACCGCGCCTTCCTGTCCTGCCGTGCAACTCGGCGCACACGCTCCAGCGCACTTGACGCGTCAACATCAACATCACGGCCCTGAGTCCGCGACGCGTTTTGCTGAACCGTGTTCCCCTTGGCCAGCCGCCTTTCCTCCACCAGCTCCGCCACCGGCTGCCCGGTCTTGTTCGCCAGCTTCGCAGGTACTACGCGGCTGTCAGACTTCCCGTGGTCGTTCATC
>WNGR01005855.1_pt1 | contig 13166 bp, 5 predicted proteins | sample 5407581 | NCBI WGS metagenome assembly WNGR01 (sample SAMN13153383, study PRJNA577476) | soil metagenome | isolation source: 80 cm soil or saprolite under Garry oak tree replicate 2 | place: USA:California | collected 2016-06-15 | reverse complement strand
CCCCTCTACCAGCTGGCCCGGGCCGCCTATATCCGCAAAACCGTTGCGGCGGGTGAAAGCCTGTACCGCCTCGGGGAGATCGCCGCCGCCCGTTCGACTTTTCTCGATCTGATCCGTTATGACGGGCGGAGTATTGAAGCGCATCGCGGCTATATCAAGTCGGTAGCCGCCATGGGGCAGGCGGGTGAGCTGCTGGGGCAGTACCGCAGGATGCTGGCCTCCTATCCCGACGATCCGGTGCTGCTGTATGCGACCGGGCTGACCCTGACCTATCTGCCGGGGAAGGAACCTCTCGTCGAGGCGGACCGTCTCATCTCCCGGTCGGCGGACCGGATGCCGTCATCGGAGTATCCTCCCCAGACCAGGGGGTATCTTGCCGAGATTGCCGAAACGGTCTATGGCGAACGGGGCGGGCTTGAGCGGGCGCTCGCCCATTACCGCCGCGCCTGGCTGCTCAACCGGCCGCTGGAGCAGCCGGAAAACCGCGCCAACCTCGATCTGAATATCGGCAACATCGCGTTTCTGCTCGGCAGCAAGGCGACCGCCTGGAAGTTCTACAGCCAGCGGCTCGGTTCAAAGATCCCGTTCGACAACCCAGATACCGAGCTGATCTTTCAGCAGCGTTATGCCGAGGTCGCCTTTCAGATGCGGGAGAAAGAGGCGCCCATCGCCGGGTATCTTCGAGCGCTTCAGCTGACGGAGACCCGCCTGAACCCGTCCCGGCCGCTCGATCTGTTCGGCCGCCTGTCGAGGCGGACCGTGGAGCGGCTCTTTTCCGGAAAGGTCCGTACCTCCCCAGCGGAAGCCGCCCTGAGCGAACATCAATCGATTACCGCCGAGCTTGAACGGCTGGGCGCATCCCCTCCGGAGGCGCCCCCCTCAAGCGGCTGGGCTGGTTTCGACAAAACGATGCGTTCTCTGCTGCAGCGGCAGCGGGCCCTCGTCTCCTCCGCCCCTTCCTGGAACACGGAGGCGGCTAAAAGCCTCCCTGAACTGAACGGCATGGTAACCGCTGTTGAAAAAGAGCTGGATGCCGTGCCGCGCCTGGTGGAAACGGCTGCGGAAATCCACGACCGGCTCGGACTGGCGTACCTTGAAGCTGATCGCTATGCCGAGGCGCGCGAGCAGTTCGATGCCGCCTTCACGCTGAATCAGGGGCTCGGCTTCAGCGGCAACCTCGCCTCCAACCGCCGCTCGGCGAGCATTGCCGCCTACAAGGAGGCACATGCCGCTTCCGGCCAGGAACAACAGCGGCTGCTGCGCCTGAGCCGTGACGGTTTTACCCGGCTGTTGACGCTGATCGCTTTGAGCCCTCCCAAATCGAAGGCACCGGCAAAACGGAGCGGCGGCCTGGTGGAGCTGTCGGCAACCGTGACGCTTGACAAGGTCGGCTCAACCGGTGCCGCCTTCGGTTTTTCCGCCGAGCAGGAAACCCGTCTGGCCGAGATTTACCTGGCCCGCATTCAATCCGAACTGGGCGACCCGGCAGCCGCTTCCCTCCTGCTCAGGAATCAGCTGAACCGGTATCCTGACGATAATAAAAAAGTAGCCGCGGGAGACCTGTACGGAGTCACGCTCCTTGCCCACCGCACCGCCCATGTAGATTATGCTCTGGGTGACCTGAAAAAAGCGGGTGACGGCTTCCGGCGTTCGACGCTTCTCTCCCTGCTGGCCGGTAATCCGGTCAGTGCCATGCTCAATCTGGTCAACTGGGGGCAGCTGTCGGCAGCAGGCGGTACACCGGGCGACATTACGGATTACCTGAGTGCCGAGGCGCGGGTTTCACGACTGGCGGCCTCCTCAAGTACCTCACTTCCGCCGCTCGTATACGGCCGCTATCTAAACGACTCGGGCGCGATCCTTGCCCGGCTGGCCCGGACCGCGGCCGATGACGGCGTCCGTCAGGCGCTGCTGTACAAGGCCCTGGAACGGTGGGACAGGACGCTTTTCATTGCCGCCGACGGCAGCGACCGGGAGCTGCTTCATCAGCAGCGCCGTCAGCGGGTTGTTGCCCAACTTAACCGTGGTGCTGTTCTTGCGGCGCTCGGCCTGATCGACGGCGCCGGAGCGGCCCGAAGCGCCGCTCTGGACGAAGCCGGCATCGCATCCGCGTATTCGCTCCAATGGCGCGCTCTTGCCGCTCTGGGCCGCTACGACGAGGCCCTTGGGCTGCTCGGGACACTGCCGCTGACGGAATATGACCTGCAGCGCGGTGAGGTTATGGAGCGTTTTGCGCCGCAGCTGGAAAAGCTCGCCGCCAAGTACCCCGAACAGTCGTTTGCGCTGCTGGAAAGGCTGAGTGAGATCGAACGGGTCCAGCTGCTCGGGCGCGGTGAGCTTGGGTTGGACGACCCTGCCACCGCCGGGCAGTTCCGCGCTGCGGCGCCCCATCTGGCGGAAATCGACCGGCTGCGCGATGCGGTTGCCAAGGCGGCCGCTGCCGACAAGGAGTACCTGCAGCTGCGGCTGCAGCAGGAGCAGGCGGTCGTTGACGATCTGTTCGGAGCCGGGCTGGAACGTATTCCATCCTTTTATGCCCGGGGCGGGGAGGGTGCGCTGCGTCTGGCCGCGGCCTCGGTCGTCCTGAGTACCTTGTCGCGCTCAGGCGATGATTCGCCCTCGGTGACGGATGCTTTCAGGGCGTCACGGCAGCGCTTGGACACCCTTCTGGCGGCATTCGACAAGGGGTGCGCCACCGGAAAAGGGAGCCGGTTCTGCAGGATGATTTCACCTCAGCCGGTCGAACTGATCGATGTTCAGGAAACGCTGCCGGGCAAGACCCTGCTCCGCTTCACGCCGCTTGACGGTGCTCGCTGGCTCCTCTTTACGGTTGGGGGCAAGGCGGGAATAGTCGCCGAAACGGTTGACTTATCTACGCTCGAAGCCCGGCTTGCCGCGGTGCCGCCGGTTCTGGCCGCCTACGAGGAGCCGTCACGTTTCGGCTCCGCCCCGGTGACAAGTTGGGGATTAAGCGCCAGCCATCTCGTTCAATCGGTGTCCCTTCGCAAGCCGTTCCGCCGACAGGTTCTCGACCCAACCGGCTGGTGGCCGGTCGCCGCACCGTTTTCGAAACTGGTGTCGCCGGCAATGACCGACCGGCTGCCCGATGCCCATACCATCGTGCTCCCCGCCCGTGCCGGTCTGCTGCCGGAAGTGCCGTCACGAGCCGGCGGGAGCGGCTACTCACTGCCGCTGTGGGAAGACGAGAAGGGGGAGCGCCATCCGTTCTCCGAACTGGCCGCGGCGGAGAACCTCTCTCTGCTGGTCGCTCCGCTCGCCGGTTTCCGGAATTCCTATAGCCTGGGGCATCTGGCCGCTCTGCAGGGGGTGCCGTCGATCCTTCTGGCCGATGGCAAACCGGGTGCCGGCGCTGCAGAGGCTGGTAGTGCAGCAGCCGGATCCGGGGCGTTTGTCGACGCGTACGGGCTCCAGTCGGTCAGCGATGCCGCTAAAAAGCTCAAGCCGGGCTGGCTCCTGCTCGGCGACTGGGGGCCGGATGCCGCCGAAGCCGCCAGACTGGGAAAAAGCCGTTTCACCGAATACGGCAAGGCGGGAGTGCTGGCACACAACGCCGGATCATTTCCGAAAGCGCTCTCGCTGTTTGAAAGCGCCCTGACGATAGTTGATGAGAACCCGTCCCTGGCCAAGCAGCGCAGCACCCTGCACCGCTATGCCCGTGAAAGCGCCTATGCCGCCGGATTTACCGACCGGGCGATTATCCATGCCGATGCCCTGGTCAAAGGGCTTGCCAAAGAGAAACCGTATTCGGCCGAGCATGCCGATGCCCTGCTGCGCCTGGGGCTGCTGCAGGGGAATGCCGAACGCTTCGCCGATGCCGCCGTGTCGCTGAAAGAGGGTGTCGGCATCTATACCGACCTCGGCATGGTTAAAGAGCAGGCGGCCGCGCTGGCGGATTTCGGCGTGGTGATGGAAAACGCGGTAAATTTCGGCGCCGCAAAAACTTTCTTCGAGGAAGCGGCCGGTCTGCGCCGGACGTTGAAGGATGATGTTTCGCTGGCCGAGCAGTACCGCAATATCGGCCGCATCTACGACCTGCGTCTCAACCAGTACGCGGTCGCCGAACAGTATTACGGTCAGGCGGGTGATATCTACGCCAAGAGCGGCAATGCCGCGCTGGAGGCCGAAACGCTGCTGGAACGGGGGCGCTGCCAGCGCCTGCTCGGCAACTTCCCGGCCGCCGACAAGCTCTATACCGATGCCCTTGCAAAAGTCGGGGACAAGGACCTGCGCACGAAGATGCGGATCGTGCTGGAGCAGGCCAATAACGCCTGGTTCCAGGGGCGCTATCAGGAGGCTTTCGACCTCCGCGACCAGGTGGAAAAGAACGCCCTGGCCGAGAAATGGCCGCTTGAACAGGTTATGGCCAAGAACACCGGCGGCCTGATCTGGTGGACGCTGGGCGACAACAAGCGGGCCAAGCTGGAACTGCGGGGCGCGCTGGAACGGGCTGAAAAGCTGGCGGTCCGGCGTGATGAAGTCGCGACGACGCTCAACAACATCGGCCTGGTGCAGCGCGAGTCGGGTGAGTATGCCAAGGCTTTGGAGACGCTTGACAAGGCGCTGGCCATCGACCGCAAGCTCGACTCCCGCTGGGCAATGGCCTACGATCTGCGCAACCTCGGGCAGACCCGCCTCAAGATGGGGGATGCCGCCACCGCCCTGCAGCAGTTCACTGAGGCCGCCGGGTTGGCGGAGGAAATCGGCGACAAGGTCAACCTGGCCAAGATTTACCTCGCCCGCGGCGATGCCGAAGCCGAACTGAAACAGCCCGCCGCCGAAGCGAACTACCGGAAAGCGCTGGAAATCGCCGATGCGCTGCTGCTCCGGGAAGTGCGCTGGCGGGCACTGTTCGGTCTGGCCCGTTTGCAGAACCGGGCCGGAGATTCGGCCAAAGCGGTGGAGTCGTACAGCCAAGCGCTGGAAACGATCGAAGGGCTGCGCGCCGCGATCAAGCTGGATCAGCTGAAAGACGGCTTTCTGGCCGACAAAATGGATGTCTACTCCGGGCTGGTCAGCCTGCTGGTCGATCTGCAGCGGAGCGACGAAGCATTTGCCGTGGCGGAGCGTTCCCGTTCCCGCAACCTGATCGACATTCTCGGGCGTCAGCGGCTGTCGCTCTCCGGATCGGTGGATCAGGAGCTGTACGACCGGCAGCACCGGCTCAAAGAGCAGATGCTGGAACAGGAAAACCTGTCGGTGCAGGCGGTGAACCCGAAAGAACGGGCCCGCTATGCCCAGGCGCTGGAAAAATTGCAGGGAGATTATCAGGATCTGCTGATTGAGATCGAACGGAAACGTCCGGAGCTGCTGGCGCTGGTGAAGGTGAATCCGACCACGCTCGCCGAGATCCGTAGCCTGCTTGAGCCGGGAGTCGTCCTGCTCTCGTACTATCAGTTGCAGGATCGGCTGCTTCTCTGGAAGATCGACCGCGACAAGGCTACGCTGGTCATTCAGAATATATCGGCCAAGGAGCTCGCCGCGAAGATATCGTCCTACCGCCGGATGCTGCAAAATCTGGAACCGCTGGAAAAACAGTCGCGCGAACTGTATGATCTGCTGGTGGCGCAGCCGTTGGCCGGCAGCGGAACACTCAAGGCGGTCGGCATCATTCCGCACGGCAGCCTCCACTACCTGTCGTTTGCTACCCTGAGCGACGGGAGCGATTATCTGATTGACCGGCAGAAGCTGTTTTATCTCCCGGCGGCATCGGTCCTGAAGTACACACTGGCGAGGCGGCATGCCGGGAAAAAACTGCATGTTCTTGCCATCGGCAATCCCGACCTCGGCAATTCGGCGCTTGATCTGCCGTTCGCCGAGCGTGAGGCCGGCACGCTACGCTGGGACTATCCGGACGTGACGACCCTGACCCGCGAGCGGGCCACCGAGAGCTGGGTGAGGGAGCATATCAGCGAATTCGGCATCATCCACATCGCCTCGCACGGCGAGTTCGATCCGGTCAATCCGTTATTTTCGGCGATCCGGCTGACAAAGGACGGCAAAGCCGACGGCAAGCTCCAGGCCGAGGAGATTTTCGGCCTCGATATCCGGGCCGATCTCGTGGTTTTGAGCGCCTGCCAGACCGGGCTGGGGGATGTCCGGAGCGGCGACGACGTCGTCGGGATGAACCGGGCGTTCATCTTTGCCGGCACCCACTCGCTGATGTCCAGCCTCTGGCGGGTCAGCGATGTTTCGACCGCGATCCTGATGAAACAGTTCTACCGCGATTACATGACCTACGGGAAGGCCGAGAGTCTGACCCGCGCGATGCAGCACGTAAAAAACCGCTATCCGCACCCCGGTTATTGGGGGGCGTTTGTCCTGACCGGGGATTATCAATAAAATAAGCCAGAACCAAAATCGTTTTTAAAGTTTTTCCGGATTTAACTCAACCGAAGTACCAACTTTTACAAAGGAGGTCCAAGATGAGAATTACACGTAGTATGGCACGTAGTATGGTCGGAGCGGCAATCATGCTGCTGCTCGCCGTCACGGCGATGGCGGAGGGAAAACGATGGGTGTCCAGCGAGGGGACGACACTGAAGTCAGAGGCGTCGGCAACGTCCGAGAATGTGGCCGACCTGAACGTCGGCACCGAGCTTACCGTGGTCGAGTCGGGGGGGCGCTGGCTGAAAGTCAGGACGGCTGGCGGCAAGGAGGGGTGGGTGTATGCCGGCCGCGTTTCCGAGACGCCGCCGACGGCGGAAGTTGCCGGTGATGATGGACTGTTCGGCGGAAGTATGCAGAAGAGCCAGATCAATACCGCCAAGGCCGACAGTGCCCGCAGCATCCGCGGCCTTTCGCCCGAGGCGACCAAATATGCAAAGGATCGCGGCACCCCGGAAGTGTATAAAAAAGCCCTCGATACCGTGCTGGCGCGAAAAGTCAGCGCCAAGGAGCTGAAAGCATTTCTGAAAGAGGGAAAAATCGGCGAATACGCCCAGGTTAATGGGGGTGGGAAATGAGATCATTTATATATGCATTGATAGCCCTGACATTGACCGCTGCCGCGGCTTCAGCCGGTTTCTTCGACGAGGTGCAGAAATTCACGAAGCCGGATTCAAAAGAGAGCCAGTATTTATCGGGTGCTACCCAGCTTTTATCGAGTTCGAAGGAAGTCGACTACAAGACCGAGCGGGTAATAGGCGAAAGCCTGGCTCTCGAAGGGCTGCAGCGCTTCGGCAATCCGGTGAAGAACGAACCGCTGCAGCAGTATGTCAATCTGGTCGGAAACGCGGTTGCAGGCAACAGCAAGCGTGCGACGATCCCGTATCAGTTCGCCGTGCTGGACAGCCAGGTACAGAACGCCTTTGCCGTTCCGGGAGGGGTCATTTTCGTCAGTCGCGCCCTGGTTTCCATTCTGGAGGATGAGTCCGAACTGGCGGCCGTTCTGGCTCACGAAATCGGGCATGTGGCGGGAAAGCACGCCTTGAAGAGCACCCGGCGCGCCCAGTTTTTCCAGGGTGTAGGGACGATTACCGCGGCCAGCGTCGGCGGCGACAAGGGAAAGAAGTTTGCCTCCGCCATCGGCGACATGCAGGCCGTGCTGTTCGACAAGGGGCTTGACAAGGATATGGAGTACGAAGCGGATCTGGCCGCAATGGAATCGACCTATCGTACCGGATACGATCCCTCCGCGATGATCAGGGTGCTGCAGAAGCTGCAGAGAATTGAGGCATCCAGCACGAACAAGAAGGGGTCGTGGTTCTCGACGCACCCGCCGCTTGACGAGCGCATCGCCCGGCTTCAGAACCAGCTGCAGAAATATCCCGACTACTCATCACTGGCGGTTGTGCGGGAGAGGTTTTCGAAGCATGCGATAACCGGGAAATAAGCAATTATTGGCGGCACTGCAGCCCCCTCATCCGGCCTTCGGCCACCTTCTCCCTCATGGAGAAGGGAGTCGCGGAAAAGTAGCTGTTTTTGCCTGTAGAAGTGGCTGATTCCGTTCAATATCATTTGACAAGCTATTTCTGAAACGTGTATACAGTATACGAATTAGCTCTCATTTCGTTCAATACCACCGGAAGCATATATCCCACGAAGGAGGAACAGTAGATGATTGAAGCGTATCTTGCACATGAAAAGGAGAGGGCGGCCCAAGGCATTCCGGCACTCCCGATCACTCCTGAACAGACCGCCGACCTTTGCAAGTTGCTGGTAAAACCGCCAAAAGGGAAAGAGAAGTTCCTGCTCGCCCTGATCAAGGACCGCGTTTCTCCCGGCGTTGATCCTTCCGCCAAGGTGAAAGCCGAGTTCCTGGCCGGGATCGTTTCCGGCAAGCTCAAATCGCCCCTGATCACTCCGGTTGATGCGATCAAGATGCTCGGCACGATGATCGGCGGCTATAACGTGGCGCCGCTGGTTGCCGCCTTGAAAGACAAGAAGCTGGCCGATGAAGCCGCCGCCGCCCTGTCCGGCATCGTGCTGGTCTATGACGCATTTGACGAAGTCGCCAAACTTGCCACGACCGGCAAGAACGCTGCCGCCGCCAAGGTTTTGAAATCCTGGGCCGACGCCGAATGGTTCACCAACCGCAAAGGCGTACCCGATACGATCAAGGTCAAGGTGTACAAGGTTGAAGGCGAAATCAACACCGACGACTTCTCCCCCGCAGGCGATGCCTGGAGCCGTCCCGACATCCCGCTGCATTCGCTGGCCATGGGCAAGACCCGCTTCAAGGACGGCCTCGCGACAATAGCCAAGTTCCGCAAGGAAGGTTTCCAGGTTGCTTTTGTCGGCGACGTCGTCGGCACCGGCTCTTCCCGCAAATCGGCCTGCAACTCGGTTCTCTGGGCTATCGGCGACGAGATTCCCTGCGTACCGAACAAGAAAACAGCCGGCGTGATCATCGGCGGCGTTATCGCCCCGATCTTCTTCAACACCGCCCAGGACTCCGGCGCGCTGCCGCTGAAAGCCGACGTAACCGGCATGAAAACCGGCGACGTGATCGTGATCGACACCAAGAAGGGTGTCATCACCGACGAGAAGGGGAAGAAGGTCCTCTCCAAGCTCACCATCGCCCCGAACACCGTTCCTGACGAGTTCCGCGCCGGCGGCCGTATCCCGCTGATCATCGGCCGCGCCGTGACCGACAAGCCCAGGAAAGTTCTCGGCCTCAAACCGACCAAGGTATTCACCCTGCCGGACAACCCGAAGCCGAAAGCCAAGCAGGCCTTCTCGCTGGCCCAGAAGATGGTCGGCCAGGCGTGCGGCGTCGCCGGTATCATGCCCGGCACCGCTTGCGAGCCGAAGATGACCACGGTCGGCTCACAGGATACGACCGGTCCGATGACCGCCGACGAGCTCAAAGAACTGGCCTGCCTGAAGTTCCAGGCTCCGATGTACATGCAGTCGTTCTGCCACACCGCCGCCTATCCGAAACCGGCCGACGTCAAGATGCACAAAACCCTGCCCGGTTTCACCGCCGAGCGCGGCGGCGTTGCTCTCCGTCCGGGCGACGGCGTCATCCACTCCTGGCTGAACCGTCTGCTGCTCCCCGACACCGTCGGCACCGGCGGCGATTCGCACACCCGTTTCCCGATCGGCATCTCCTTCCCGGCCGGTTCCGGTCTGGTTGCTTTTGCCGGCGCGATGGGCTTCATGCCGCTGGATATGCCTGAATCCGTTCTGGTCCGCTTCAAGGGCAAGCTGAACACCGGTATCACGCTGCGCGACGCCGTCAACGCCATTCCTTTCTGGGCCATCAAGCAGGGCCTGCTGACCGTGCCGAAGAAGAACAAGGTCAACATCTTCAACGGCCGCATCCTTGAGATGGAAGGTCTCCCCGACCTGACCGTCGAGCAGGCTTTCGAGCTGACCGATGCCGCCGCCGAGCGCTCTGCCGCCGCCGGTTGTATCCAGTTGTCCGAGAAGTCGGTTGCCACCTATCTGAAATCCAACGTGGCGCTGATGAAGAAGATGATCGGCGATGGCTATTCGGATGCCGTCACCCTGAAGAACCGCATCAAGGCTGCCGAGGCCTGGCTGAAGAAACCGACCCTGCTGAAAGCCGATAAGGCCGCCGAGTACGCCGCCGTGATCGAAATCAACCTGGCCGATATCAAGGAGCCGATCCTGGCCTGCCCGAACGATCCGGATGATGTCAAGCTCCTCTCCAAGGTAGCCGGTACAGAGATCCAGGACGTGTTCCTGGGTTCCTGCATGACCAACATCGGTCACTTCCGTGCCGCCGCCGAGATCTGGCGCGGCCAGAAGTTCAACCCTGAAGTCCGCACCTGGATCTGCCCGCCGACCCGCATGGATCAGGCCCAACTGAAAGACGAAGCATACTTCGCGGTCTACAGCGCCTTCGGAGCACGTATCGAAATCGCCGGCTGCTCGCTCTGCATGGGCAACCAGGCGAGGGTACCGGATGGGGTCAACATGTTCTCGACCTCGACCCGTAACTTCGATGACCGTATCGGCAACGGCGCCAAGGTTTATCTCGGTTCCGCCGAGCTGGGCGCGGTAACGGCCCTGCTGGGAAGACTGCCGAAGCCGGCCGAGTTCCTCAAGATCTACAAAGAGAAGATCGAGCCGAACAAGGACAAGATCTACAAGTACCTGCAGTTTGACGAGATGCCGGAATATAAGTAGGATATTAAGATGAAAAGCTTGAGGCTGATAGGCTGAAGGCGTACTATGAACCCCCGTTCGGGCTTGCCCGTGCGGGGGTTTGTGTTTAATTTGTTTTAAGGTTGGTTTTGAACGTTTGAAGTTTAGAAATTTGACATGAGCTACTTCGATTGGAGGATTGAATCATTGAGAAAAGGCTTGCTGGGACCATTTCAACTCGGACAACTGTCTGGATTGACTGATGCGATTCGCATTGCTGAAGATGTAACTGGGAATAAAGGTTGTGATTTAGAGGGCCTTTTCTTTGCTACGGCTTTTCAAACTGGAATCGACAAATTTATAACCCATGAAACTAAGGATAATAATAAATTCCGTTCAAGTTTTGTCCAAAACCGTACACAGATTTTGAAGAGTGCAAATTCAGACTCAAATTGGAAAGAAGTCCGCGAAGGTTTATCTAAATATCTACCGGAGGAATGGTACCGAGATGATAGGTATTCAGGTCTCTGGGAGTGGAATGCTTTTATCGCTGACCTTCTTGATGCGATGGATCACGGCGCGAGCCTTCTTTCTCTAGGTGGCGTGCCAGAAATATCAGATGTCGTGGATTTGATACCGACTGAGTTGCAGGTACCTCTTAAAATCCTACATTCAGCTTTTGAACCTGCTTCAGCCCCATCAACCGTGCCTATCACTGTTGTTGCCAAAGAATCTATTGAACGATTTCAGGACATAATAACCAGCGACGTTTTTTCAGACTATATTGATGCGGAAGGAAAGCTTGACGATGCTTCTTCATCCTTGCCCGCCGCTTTAAATGGTGTCTTAAAATCAGCAAAACAAGTTGTTAAAAAAAACCCGCATCTTCTCACAGTTCGGAGAACTGGAGTTTCAGTCCTTTCTTTTACCCCGAAGCTCATAGATGCAGCTTTTGGAAAGTTGCCAGGTGCTATCGCTGACGTCGCAGCCAAGTTGGGCCTAACATACCTTGAGGAGCGTCGTCGGATCGTTGTTTATGACTTCCGTGACATAATCCGCGGTGCTCTCTGGTCAAATCTTGTTCGTATGATCAAAGCAGCAAACGAAAAGGAACCGGAGCAATCAGCTCAACTCGCGATAGATCGACTAACCATCGGCTAGACTAGTCGGCGATAAACCCATCGCTGGTCACCCTCTGCACCGTTAGACTCATGGAGGAACAAACACAATGCCCCACAAAGTAATTGCCTTTGCAGATGGCGAGAATCTAGCAGGTCGTTGAATTTTGACTCTATTTGATCCCTGTTGGATCTTCTGATCGTTTTTTCGAGTTTGTTTCGTTGTTCAGGTCGTTGTGATTTCGGTTTTTATGCTCTTTTTCAACTCATTTTTTTGATGCTCCTGGCTTCTTGGGGGCAGTTTTCCCTTTCAGGTGGCACCAAGGCCCAGGTTTTTCATTCGTACCAGGTTGAAAGCCGCAGCGTGAAGGTCAAGCTGCCAGCCAATCTTCTCAATACCGCGGTACATGGTCTTACGTATTCTGCCGACGGTCTTCATCCACCCAAAGCCTTCTTCGATCCGTTTTCTGATTCTCTGGCTAACGGCATAGTTCGGATGATTGGTTGTTCTGCCATCAATAGCAGATTTCCGGTTGGTGTCGTTCTGGGCTACATGAGGCGTGATCTTGAGAGCGCGAAGTTCCTTGACGAATTCGGCGGTGTCGTAGCCTTTGTCGCCGCCTAAGGTAATACGCCTGGTCGTCCGGGGCAGTTTTTTTACCATTGCCTTTGCCGCTTCGCGCTCGCTGGTACCGGATGCTGCGGTTACTTGAGTCTTGACGATCAGGCCGCTACGATTCTCCATCAGGGTGTGTCCTTGGTAGCAGAGCTTCGATTCCTTGGTCTTGCCTTTGCGGTAAAGACGGGCTTCGGGATCGGTGACGGATTCATGGGTATCGTTTTTGAGCTTCTTGCCCTTGAAGTCCACTGTTTCGTTCTTGCCACCGCCTGCTGATGGCGGGCCATCCTTGGGTTTGAAGCTCTTGATGGAGGCCCATGCCTCAATCAAGGTACCGTCAACGGTGAAGTGCTCACGGGACAGTAGATGTTTTCGCTCGGCCTGGGCGAGGATTCGTGAAAGGAACTCGGCAGCAACGTCTGAACCGATCAGCCGTTCCTGATTCGTGGAGAAACTTGAATGGTCCCAGACCTTTTCTTCCAGACTCATACCGAGGAACCAGCGATACAAAAAGTTGTAGTGGATCTGCTCCACTAACTGCCGATTGCTGCGGATGGAATACAGAATCATCAGCAATTGGGCTTTCAGAAGCTTCTCCGGTGGAATCGAATATCTGCCGGTAGTAGCGTACATGCTATCAAAGAGCTTATCCATCCCCTTCAGGGCTTCATCGGCCATGGCTCGTATGGCACGCAGGGGATGTGTCTTGGGAACGAAGGATTCAGGTGTCACATATGCAAATATTGCTTCTGTTTGGCTGTCGTATCCGCGCATAATTTTCCTCAATGATTACGAGATATTATGCGCCAAAATGTACCATAAATCAGTGAAAACAGCTAGTTAAAATTCAACAG
>WNGR01005853.1_pt1 | contig 13166 bp, 10 predicted proteins | sample 5407581 | NCBI WGS metagenome assembly WNGR01 (sample SAMN13153383, study PRJNA577476) | soil metagenome | isolation source: 80 cm soil or saprolite under Garry oak tree replicate 2 | place: USA:California | collected 2016-06-15 | reverse complement strand
AAGTGATCCCCGGCTCGATCGTCACCGGAGCCCCAGGTTGCAAAGGCGCCTCCACAACAGGGCCAGGTTGAGGCAGGGCATTGTGGATACGCGGATTGCCTTCCACTCGCGCCACATCCGACCGGTTGGCCAATGCCTCGGCGACCTCCTGGTTGCCCTTCACTAAAATTGCATTAACGATGTAGAAGGAGCTATGCTCAATGCCGCGTTCGCGCAGCCATTGCAGGATCGGCCCCTGCGTGGTCTGGGCCTTGCTCACTAGCGCGTCATGGACGAAGCGGCCCTTTTCAGCCTTAGTGTGCAAGGCGGCAGCAGGTCTCAGGTCTGCCTGATCAGCCAGCACAACGAAAAATTCCGTCTGCTGCCCGTTAGCCGTGTGCTCGACTACCCAAGGCGCAATCTTTTGCGCAGCAGACGGCGGGCTGGAGACCGCCGCTCCTTGTTGGTTGGCGACGCGCGGCGAAGCGATGGCTCCTATCGCAGCCGCGACGGCTGCAACGAAAAACATTGAACAAAAAATGCGACGCAACGCTGTTGGGGTGAATGTACGACTTGAATTGTTAGTCATAGGATTGTTTTACGCGGCGCTGCTTGCACGGCGCCGCGTAGATTTGAATTTAGTGCTTGTTACTTACGGCTATCCACTGCCAAACCTTACCGTGACCTGGTTAGAGCAGTTTCCAGTGCCCACTTCGCACACCTGATACGTATAGGTTCCCCTACCAGTGCGGCCGATGTGATCAGTATAGGTACCACCGTCGTTCAGCACCGTGGCAATCAACACCCCGTTGCGATAGATGTTGACGTTAGCCGTGGTGACCCCATTCCAGAAGAGGTCCACCGTCTGTAGGCCGTGCACTTTGTAACCACGCGCGTGCAGCGTGATCTGCCCCGGTGTGGGTGTAGGTGTCGGCGTTGCTGTTGGCGTTGCCGTCGGTGTCGCTGTTGGCGTTGCCGTCGGTGTCGCTGTTGGCGTTGCCGTCGGTGTCGCTGTCGGCGTTGCCGTCGGCGTGGGTGTCGGAGTGCCGCAAGGCGTCAGGGTGTAGCTTTGCCCGCCAGTAGCAGGAGCACCCGAGCCGTTGCAGAAGTACTGATCAAAGGCGGTGTCGTTCTTCTGCACTCCCGCCGTGGCGCTGGTGTTGGCGTTGCTTACGGTGCCGTAGATCACGTCGAAGCGTGTCTGTCCCTCGTACAGACGTAGCTCCAAGTTGGCAGTGCCAGTACCCGGGAAGTACTGCGCGCGCCACTCAATGTTGAAGATACGGCTCGGCGGATTGCCACTAATCGAAGTGAAGATCCCAAACCCAGAATTTACCAGGTACAGGTCATCCCAGTACGGGAAGATGGTGTAGTTATGGGTCAGCCACGGCAGGCAACTGTTAGTGAAGGCTGTATCCAATGTGGTGAATTGGGCATTGCCGTTAGACGACAGGTTTATCGCGTTAAACGTCTGGTCGTACAACGTGTAAGAGAAGGGCAATGCCACGGTGGTTACTTGATCGTCCCCGTGATTGCCGATGTCTACCGTGCCTGGCACGATGCTGCCCCCTATCTGCGCTATGTCGTAGTGGTCTGCCGAAGGGCAACCCTCTACTGTGTAATTCCCTGTGAAGGCCGCGTTAGGATTGCACCCATTAGCAGTGATCGCCCCGGCGCTAATGCTTGCCGTCACGCTGCCTCCGAAATTGAAATGCAGCATGAACCGGGCAGTCGTGTTGCCGTTGACGAGCGTAACACTGGTCACGCTGCCGCCAACATTGCCGGTCAGGGTCAGATCACTCGTCGTGACTGACGCTGCATCAACAGCCTGGTTGAAGTTCACGTCATATTGATAGTCGCCTGGCGCCGGCGGGGAGAACGTGCCCCCAACAGGCGGGACAGTCGTAGTCACCATGAGCGGCGTTATGGCGTAACAGAACGTGCACGTGAAATCGAAGTTCGGCATCCCGTCCGAAGCGCGATTAAATGCGCCGGCGGGAATATGCATCGTCTGCGGGCCCTGTGTCGTCACTGGCGAGCTGGTGTAGTGGAAGGTGATCGTTGCATTGCCGTTGCTGAAGGTAGGCGGCAGGTTCGACGGAGTTCCGTTCACCGTGAAATCGCCCGCTTGGACAGTTGACGTATCCACGGGATCGCTCAGGTTGATAACAAAGTCCACCGGCTGCGTATTGATGATGCTGTTGCACGCCGGGGTGGTGGTGGTCACGGCAAAACCCACCAGCTCTCGATCGGTGAAGGCATCCTGCTGCTGTGTGCCGTTGACGGCGTTGCGCCCGTCGACCCATGAAGTGACGTGCTTGGTGAGTATCGCGGAACCGTAGTCGTAGTCGCCCACATACAGGGGTTGGATACCAGGATCAGGTTGCGCCGGTAGGGGAGAGACTACGTCCGAGAGCGAATCATCAGGCAACCAGGTCACGCCATTATCGTTGGACTTGCGCGACCACATCTGGTAGCACGGGGTGTTGGCGCCCACTGTACAATTCCCGCCTGACCGCTCGTCGTACCAGGTGGCGAAGAGGGTACCAGCGTCACTGACCGAAAGGTTGGCCTGCCACTGCGCTTTGGTGGGGTCGGTATTGGTGTTCAACTGGAATGGCGCGCTGAAGGTCACCCCGCTGTCGGTCGAGCGGATGTAGAAAACGTCGCCGGGGTCGCTGCCGTTTTTAGCGCCATAGACGTAGCTAACCACGTGGTTGTAGGCGGCAGGCTCACCCCAGCCCATGTGTCGCCAGTAACCGCCGCTATACATGCCGCAGAAGTAGCCCGAAGCGCTACGGCAGGGGCCTACGAAGGTGGGCCCGGTGTAGGTGTTGGTCCAAGTGGCGCCGCCGTCAGTGGAGCGATAGATCAGGTTGGATCGGGTGGTCCCGCAGCCGGAAAGACAGCCATTGCCGCTGTTTTCGTCCATGCCGGCGATATACACGTCGCCCGTGACCTTGTCGCCGGTGATCTGGACGTCGCGGACGAACGTAGCACCGCTGCTTACGTGGATTGGGCTGCTCCAAGTCGCACCGCCGTCAGTGGAGCGCACAACGAAGATGTCCGCGTTGCCAAAATTAAAGTCGTTCCAAGAAATATACATGTTCCCGAAGAAGGGAGAACTGGGGTTGTTGTCGGCATAGCCGGACTCGCGGTCGGCAGAGCCCTCGTTGAAAGCGCAGAAATGGGTCCAGCTATTCGGGTCCCATGGGGTGGTGGACTTATACCCGCCGAGACCCTGGCCGCCGCAGCCAACGTCCAGCCACACCGTAAACCAGGTTCCAGTTGGCTTATTGTACAGAAGAACAGGGTCGCCCACGGTATTGTCGAACGGGCTTTGGCCGTTGGCCTTGGTGAGGCGGGTGAAGGTGTTGCCGCCGTCGGTGGAGGTTGATGCGCCTGAGATGTTGATGGGCGTGAAGTTGCGGCCTCGCGAGTCGTTGTAGGCGACGACGATCTGGTTGGGGTTATCCGGGTTAGCCGTAGTGAATGTCTCCGACTGGGTAATATTGGGAAAGGTCTCGGTACCCGTGATCAGGTTTTTGTCGGTGGCGCCATACGCCAGCGGCATCAACAGGTTTTTGATAAAGTGACCGATGGGACCGAGAGTGGAAGTCGCAGAAGTAGCAGCGCCAGTTACCTCGCCGCAGGCGATCATGATAGCTCCGGCTCGGAAGTTTTCTTGCTTATCGATGCCCTTCTCGTGAATCGTGGAACAGTCAAATCCAACGGGGACGAGCGGGTCTTTGGAATCAGTGATAATCTTACCTTTCGTCATCGCTTGGATGACGCTCTGAGCGGTTGCGGACGACAACACGCCGGAGCCCAGCAGCGCCAGAAAGACGCCGGCTAAAACGACAAACAAACCGATTAAAACGCGGAGGTTAAAAAAAGCAGATTGTGAAGTGGATTTCTTTTTCATGGGTTGTTATGGGTTGATGTGGATAGAATTTTGGAGCCGGCAGTAGAACCGGGCGCATCGCTTGTAGCAGAAATGCCAAACTGATGTCAATACTTTTTTTTAGATTTTTTTTTGTTTTTTTATTTGTCCCTAATTTTCCCTCGTAGTTCTGGGCGTGGAGCGCTCTTTTTAGCCTGAGAGCGCAGAAGTGGGTCAACACTTTTTTTGAAAGAAATTTGAATTTTTTTCTCAAAGACCTGAACATCGCCCCGGGGTAATCCTGTTCCCGCGCCCGCGGAAGAAGGCATCGTCTTCGGAGAAGTCGATCCACCTCGTTGAGCGCGCGGAGGGAACGCGTTGTCCTCAACGCGTTGTTAAAATTAAATGCGGCTTTGCCGCCTGACTTTTGGTGCGCACGATGCTCTGGGAGCGCAAATCTTGCGCCTTCGGCGATTGTTTTTACGTCGTCTTCAGAGAAGCCGATCCACTCAACGCGAAGGTGGAACGCGTTGTCTTCAACGCGTTGGGAAAGTATGCGGCTTTGCCGCCTAACTTTGCTGTCCCCTGACTCCCTGCGAGCCAACTTCCATCTTGCGCCTTCCGCGGCTGGTTTTAACCATCGTCTTCGGAGAAGCCGATCCACCTCAGCCCTCGCGTCCGAACGGATCGATAACCCACGGCCACTCTTCCGATTTCGCGCACAAACCCGCAGCCACAGGATTCTGCCGGATGTAATTCAGCTTCACCGAGAGTTGCTCGCCGCGCTCGTCAGCCCGCAGACGGTGATCGAAATATCCCTCCTGCCAGATGACGCCATTGGTTCGCGCATGAAAACGGTTCCAATCTCTGATGACTTCGCTCATCGATTCATTGCGCGCGAAAGATAGTAGCGCGTGCAAATGATCAGGCATCACAAGAAAGAGCGTGATGTACCAGCGCATGTTAGCTTCATAGAACTTTGCGGAATCGAAAATTGTCCGCCACAGGACAGATTCGCCGTGGCGAACTTGCGCCAGTGCAGGATCTGTTAACGCTCTTTGTTCTTTCTCACGATCAAGGGCGATACGGATGTGAAACAGCGCGCCTAGTTCAACCCAGTGCGGCCCAGTGTGGTGCAAACGTCGCGGGAACCCTCGATAAATTTTCATTCCGATGAGTCTAAGGGGCGAACCGTGATGTCGGAGTAAATTCTTGCGCGTTTGGCGATTGATTTTGGCATCGTCTTCGGAGAAGCCGATCCACCAAGTGCGCGGGTGGAACGCGTTGTCCTCAACGCGTTGGCAAACAGATGCGGCTCTGCCGCCTAACTTCCGAAGGCGAGTGCGCTCCCCAGAATTTTATCCGCCCGCGGCACGGATCGCTTTGAACGTGCCGCTCTTCGAAGGTCCGTCTCCGACGAGGGGCGAGAATTCCACCTCGCCCGTTATCGAGCCGTCTGTTCCAAACTTTCCTTTGAACACCAATGTTCCCGCGTCGCGTCCGACGTTACCGATTAGAAATTCGACAGCGCCAGAAAACGTCACGGAATTTCCGTCGCCCTGAGTCCACTTTGCCTCCGAAGGCTTGGTGGGCCCCCAGACTTTCGATCGTGGATCGACCAACAGGAAAGACCCCTTTCCGGCGCCTTGAGCGTCAAAGCGCAGTGAACGGTGGTCTGAATTTTTGAAGGTGACCTCCACATTCCATCTGCCGATCATGTTTGGGGATTGCGCCTCGAGCAAGGCGGCGCAGCATGTTTGGGCGATTACGATCAGAACCAGTGGCTGCATTGTTCTCACGTTTCCTCCTAATCTCGATTTGGTTTGTCCTGGCTCCTGCTCCGCTCTGTTTCTAACCTCCGCACACGATCACCGAACTAGCTTTGTTGGCCACGTCCAAATAACATTGCATGCCTGCCGGGCAAGAGGAACAGGTTTTTTAAAACTTTGATATCTTGTTCTTAGTTCTGAATCGAGCGCTCTTTTAACCAGGTGGCGCTGGAGCGTGTTACGCTTTTTTTGCTTTTTTTTAAACTTTTTTTCGTTTGAGCGGCGGATGTTTCGGGGATGGCCCGCTACGGGGGGAGGCGAGATGAAAGGTGCTTGGGGAAATGACGAAGCTCAAATCAAAAAACACGCTTCTTCACCCGCGTCATCCAAAGACATTTGGGGTTAATACCTTCTCAACAGGACTAACAAGATCGGGCTTCTCGTCCACGCGCGCCGCTCCCGCGACTCCGTATTCTCGCCCTACCAATAAATCACCGTATCCCCGTGTCGCATTCCCACTCGACCCTGGTCATCTGGCCCGCGAGAACATCAACATCGAACGGGCCATAGTGCCCGACGCCGCGTTTCTTTCCCTCCTTGGAGACGGTGTAATGTCCGGGCGTCACGGGAACCCGAAATCGCCCCTGATCATCCGTAGTGAACGACGCGACTTCCGCTCCCTTTTCGTTCTCCACGACGAAAGTGACACTCGCGAGCGGTTTCGAACCGGGAGCGTCCGCCCGGATTGGCCCACCCTGAGTTGGGCCAAACGTAATCACTCCTTCGATCCCTGTTCCCGATCCGGACTGTGTTTGCCCGGAAGAAAAAGATGCAGTCATGACTAGGAACACGAGAATGATCGGGAATGTTCGAAACTGCATTGCCTGATTAATCTTACTAATCTCAGCTCCGCATCGGGTCAAAATTTTTGCGCACGCGGCGGAAGCGTTAAATCCATTGAGCCTTTGCGCAGGCTAAAACAGCAAGACCGGCCAACCCTCCCGATTTGTCATGTCGAGGTTCGCTCGAATGACCTAATAGAAAAAGTGTGACCGCTTCAACGCTTTAACCCATTTAACGCTTTAACGGTCCCAGCCAGGCCGGGTGAAAAACTTGACGACTGATTTGTTGCGCCGAAACTTCTCGCGCTCCCGCCAATCTATGAAACGCTATCTGCCTTTTGTTATTGTTGCTGTGATCGCATTGGCCACGCTCGGCAGCGGAGCGATGCTCTATCGGACAAAGCGTCCACAACTCCTCACTATTCCCGAAGACAAGATGCTATCTGGAAAAAGCGACGCCGAATCGATGCACATTCGCGGCAACCCGGATGCGCCGGTGACGCTGGAAGAGTTCGGCGATTTTGAGTGCCCGCCCTGCGGCAATTTCGCAGGTTTTGCTGACGCGCTCGTGAAAGAATATGATCCGCATTTGCGCATTGTCTTTCGCAATTTTCCGCTCAAGAACCATCAGCACGCGCGCGATGCCGCCTTGGCTGCGGAAGCCGCTGGGCTGCAAGGCCGTTTTTGGGAGATGCACGACGTGTTGTACCGAGAGCAGGCGGTCTGGACCAAAGCCAGCAATGTGCGCGAATCGTTCGAATCCTACGCGGGAATGATCGGGCTGAATCTCGATCAGTTCAGAAAAGACATGGACGGCGAAAAAGCCAAAGCACGAGTCGATTCCGACCAGGAACGGGGTCATTCCGTCGGGGTGGAGAGGACTCCGACAGTTTTTGTCAATAATCGCTCGTTGGGCCCAAATGACAGAACGCCAGAGGGCCTGCGGGCTATTGTCGATGCGGCGCTAAAAGAAAAGGCTGCAACCAAATGACGCTGTCGCGATTCCGGACCATTCTTTATACAGTCGCCGCGATCGTTTCGCTCGCCGGGTTGGCGGATGCAACGTATCTGGCTGTGCAGGCGTTAACTGGTGAGACGCTCGGCTGCGGAGGGTCGCCAGATTGTTTCCGAGTATTGGGCAGTTCATATGCGCGGGTAGGCGGAATTCCAGTGGCTCTGTTCGGCACGCTGGCTTACTTCAGCGTATTTACCTTCGCTACATTCGCTGCGTTCGGCTACGTTCGCGCGCGAACATTTCTCATTTTGACAGTGGGAGCGATGTTTCTAGCCACGCTCTGGCTGCTGTATGTGCAGGCCTTCCTGCTGCACGCGTACTGCCGCTATTGTTTGTTCTCGGCGGCAATCACATTTCTGCTTGCCGGGCTGGTGATTGCCCTGCCGCCATCGAAGGACGCATCCGTCTCATAAGCCCTATAGGGCGCATAGGACTTATGCGAATTCTGGTGATCGAGGACGAAAAGAAAACAGCGGCTTTTCTGGCCAAAGGGCTGCGCGAAGCCGGCTACGTTGTCGATCTTGCGCGCGATGGCGAGACCGGCCTAGAGCGAGCGCGCGCGATCAAATTTGGTCTTCTGATCGTCGATGTCATGCTGCCAAACAAAGATGGCTGGCAGGTGGTCGCGGAACTGCGTCGCGACGGGATTCGCACGCCCATTCTTTTTCTTACCGCCCGCGACAGTGTGCGCGACCGGGTGAAAGGCCTCGAATTGGGCGCAGACGATTACCTGGTAAAACCGTTCGCGTTTTCGGAATTGCTCGCCCGGGTACGCTCAGTATTGCGGCGCGCTCCCCGCGGACAAACCGAACAATTGCGCATCGACGATTTGGAAATCGACATGCGACATCACAAGGCAGTCCGTTCCGGCGTGCCACTTAATCTTACGCCGAAGGAATTTCTGCTGCTCACTCATCTGGTTCGCTCGGCGGGCGAAGTGGTCTCGCGCGCTGAAATCGCGGAACACGTGTGGGACATCGGATTCAAAACCGATACCAATGTCGTGGACGTAGTAGTGCGCCGCTTGCGGGCTAAGGTAGACGACCCGTTCAAGACCAAACTGGTCCATACCATCCGCGGCGTGGGTTATGTCCTCAAAGCGCACTGAACCGCGCTCGATCGCGTCGCAGCTCGTCCTGCTTTTTACGCTGGCCGCGACGCTGCTGCTTTCCTGCGGCCTCGGTGTGTTTTATTGGATCATGGTTCGGCACGCCTTTGCCGAAGACAATGCCGTCCTGAGCGACAAAATTTCCAGATTGCGCGCAGACTTCAGAGAAGGCGGTCCACGGATTTTGGGCGAAGAATTGAAGCCCCGCCGCGCCGGCGAACACGCACCTTATTGGATAAGGATACTCGATTCGGGAGGCCGCACCGTAACCGAGACACCAGGAATGGATCGTTTGATTCCCCCCACCGTTTTTCCGACCGCGCAAGGATCAACTTCGTCCATTCGCAGCCCGAAAGATTATCACATCGGCGCGAAGTTGTTTTCGTTGGTCGCAGTGAATGAAGAAACCCGCGGCCAAACTTACACAATCCAGATGGCGCAAGATCGGTCGAGTGACGAGCAAGTCGAAAGAGAGTTCAGCATTTTGCTCTTCGTGGTGCTCTTGGGGAGTATCCTCGCCTCAGTTCTAATCGCAATTACGGTTGCACGGCGCGGCTTGCGTCCGCTGGGAGAAATGACGCGTTCGCTCGAACGCACCGGACCGGCTCATCTCAGCGAACGTGTGGCACCGGCCGATTGGCCGCGCGAGCTTCAGCCGCTCGCGATCGCCTTCGACGATATGCTTGCCCGGCTCGAGGATTCCTTTACTCGGCTCTCTCAATTTTCCGCCGATCTCGCCCACGAACTGCGTACGCCAGTTGCCAATATCCTCGGCGAAGCGCAGGTCGCTTTAACGCGCGAGCGCAGTCCCGAGGAATATCGCGAAGTCATCGAATCCACGATTGCCGAGTGCGAACGGCTGTCGGGAATCGTCGATAATTTGCTCTTCGTCGCGCGCGTCGATGCGGCTCGCGAATCCGTCGAGCGGAAAGAGTTTAATGGCCGGGCCGCTGTGGAAAAAATCGCAGCGTTTTATCGCACGCTCGCGGAAGATCGACATGTCGCCATCAATTGCACTGGCGAAGGCGAAATCTATGGCGACCCCGTTTTGTTCGGTCGTGCCGTGAGCAACCTCGTTGATAACGCACTGCGTTTCACGCCGGACGGCGGCACAATTCAAATATCGATTACAGTAAAGGCCGCGCATTCCGAAGTAACAGTCAGTGACAATGGCTGCGGAATAGCGCCAGAACATTTGCCGCGCGTATTTGATCGCTTTTATCGTGCAGATTCATCGCGCAGCTCCGAAGGCGCCGGGCTGGGCCTGGCATTGGTGAAATCGATTGTCGATCTTCACGGCGGGTCGGCCAAAATCGAGAGCGAAGTGAATCGCGGCACCACGGTCACGCTGAGTTTCCCGAAGAAACTGTAGCCCGCCAGCTGCCGGATGATCCCGGCAGGAGCGTGCTGTCGTTTCGTTCCAAGCCGGAATCATCGATTCCGGCTACAGCCGAAAAATTTATCTTGCCAAGCATTACAATTTTGTAATGATCCGGCCTATCGCATGAAACGACATATCATGGCCGCCTTAGCCTTCCATTGTTTTTCCAAGACGATTGACATTCCGGCGGGTCTTCGTCGCCAGCCATTGGAAGCGTGGCAGCCATCAGCGCGTCTGAACGGATTGTTGCGCCGGTCAGGCATCCGCGTGCTCGGCGACCTTCACGGGCGAAAGGTGGTCGATTTTGCGTGGGAGACAAACTGTGGTGTCAAGACGTTGCACGAGCTGGATTCGCTTGCCCGCCGCGCAGAATCTGGGGCGCCCACTAACGGAAATCTGCGTGTCCTCCAGAACGGAGCCGGCTTTGCCATTCCTGAATCAGTTTGCCAGCTGCAGTTCCACGAATTGCCAATCACGACACGTTTGGCAAATGTTGTCCGCTCGATCGGCGCTCGGACATTGGGCGATCTGAAAGGGCGCAGCACTTTTGAACTGCTTCAATACAAGGCCTGTGGCTGGCGCACTCTTGGCGAGATTCAGCAACTAATTGAGCGCGCAATTTCGGGAGAATTTGATGAGGCGCAGGTCGAAGAGTCCACTGCAGCGGCGGAATTGTTGACCTTACTCGAGCAGGGAATGGCGAAGCTGTCTCCGCGTGAAAATCAGTTTCTTCTTGCCAGAATCGGAGACGAAGATCTTCCTTGCCTGACCTTCGAAGAAATCGGCCGGCGATACGCGCTGACACGGGCGCGGGTTCAACAGCTCGTTGCAAGAGCGCTTGAGACCCTGAGGAAGAGCTGGGGTCCACGGATACCCCGGCTTCTCGAAATGATGAAGCAGCGTTGCTTGTCGATGGTCTGTCCGCTGACTCCGGCATTGCTGGAGCAATGGATAGGTGAATCTCCCAGGAGCTTACGATTATCGACGACAGCGCAGGTGCGTTTGATAAAGGCACTTGATGAAAATATCCCTTGCTGGCCGGAAAAGCATCATGGAGCGGCGCGCATCGACCATTCCACGCGCAAGCTCGATCTTTATCTGGCGAATCTCGCACGCGAAGCCGGCGGCCAAGTCGCTGTTGCGGAAGCTTATCGCAAGCTCACGCAAGGGCGCTATCGCCGGCTAAAAACTGGAGAGTATCTTCGAATGCTCCGGTGCGTCCGATGCACCGCGGTGGAATTTAAGGATCCACATATCCCGATTGTCCGACTGCGCGTCCGCCCGGCGGAGCTGCAAATCTCCGTATGCAGATTCGGGGCAAAAGAGACAAACCATCAACCGCAGGCAAAATTCGTTCACGAGCGATTTAATGGTTCGCCACAAATAGCATGTTCTGTGGAAGTGAAGCCATCAGAGCGTGCTGTAGTCCGGGCAGCTGCCGGATGATCCCGGCAGGCCCCGTGCTGTCGTTTCATCCGCAAGATCACCGATCCCGGCTACGGTGAAAATTTTATCTTGGCAATAATTACAATTCTGTAATGATCGCGCGCATTATGACTAAAAGACATTTTTCCCGCGGAATTGCGCCACAGCTTGTTCCGCTTATCGGATGCGCATGTTTAATTTTTCTCGCTTCATCTCGCTCGGCTCACGCGCAGGAGGCAACTCTTTCCGAGCAGGAAGTAGTCATAACCGGTGAAGAAGTGCCCACGGCTTATGGCGCGCCTCCGGGGTTTTCGCGCAGCCGTTTCTCCAACACAACACAGGCCTATGTATTGCCGCCATGGGCATTTTTCTTCGGAGAGATTTTCGAGGGCCAGGGGTTCCGCCATGGGCCGCCCGATTACCGTTTCACTCAAGAAATCGAAATGGGTTTGCCCTATCGTTTTGGCGTCGCAGCGGAAGCGCAGTTCGAACGATTCAATGGCGGTGGCGGCGCGGAGACAGTGAGTCTGGAAGCACGATGGGCTCTTGCTGATTGGAACAAGATTCCGCTGAATCCTACACTCTTCGCCGAATACAAATTCGGTGTCGGTACTATTCGACACGAAGAAGGTCCACCACCGCTTCCTGGAGAGGAAGAAGAGGAAGAGGGCGGACCGCCCAAAGTTCCCGATGCCTACGAATTTCGTTTGCTTCTCGCCCAGGAATTCGGGGGGCGCTTTGAGTGGGCCATGAACTGGTTCTTCGAAAAAGAGAATACCGGAGACCGCGGCCGCGAATGGGGCTTCTCCCAGAGCGCCATGACTCCCATTCTCTTACCCAACGAGCGTCTGAAAGTCGGCGTAGAAATGGAATATAAGAATTTCACCGTCAAAGACACACGCGGCGATCCCATGAACACTTTTATCATCGGTCCAACCATCGCGTGGAAACCGACACCGCAAACTCGCCTGGATATCTCGCCCTTGTTCGGCTGCACCGACGATTCGCCGGTGGCTGATGTCTTTGTTGTCTTCTCCTGGCTCTTCGGTGGCGAACGCGCCGAAGCCGAAGCGCCCGTGTCCACGCGGTTCCGTTACTACACCGGCGGTGGCCTCGCCGATAGCCATTCGGGAAAAGAAATGAAGCAGGTCGCGCCTCCGCCGTGTCCCCAATGGTACGGCGACAATGAATGGAATGTGAACCCTTGGGGCACCTATGCTTTCACCAACACCGAGTACAATCCTAATCTTTGGCTGGTGGATGTCGTACAAAGTACCAGTGAAGGCCACCCCGTGCTCGGCACCTTCGACCATTACATTGGTGGCGATCACGCCTGGGGCGGCGGCGGCGACGTAAAATATTTCTTCTACCGCTACTTCGGTGTGGGCATTGAAGGATTTGCCCTGGACGCCAGTAAAAACGGCTTCGATATCTTCGAGGACCCGACGATCCCGATTTTTACTCGTGAAAGAATCAATCACGACCATACCATTGGCGCTGTTTTAGGAACATTTACATTGCGCTATCCAATTCCTTGCACACGTTTTGCGCCCTACGCCTGGGCCGGTGTCGGTGCGATTTTTGGCGGTGGCGAACGGGATGTCCTCGTCACACAGGGGCCGCCGGACGCCTTCGCTGTCCATGCCCAGACGCATCACTTCGGTAGCGAGACCAAATTGCTCGGCCAATTCGGGGCCGGTCTCGAATTCCGAATCGCGCGGCACTTCGGTTGGACTAACGACTTGAGCTTCGGCGTGATCGACG
>WNGR01005850.1_pt1 | contig 13172 bp, 9 predicted proteins | sample 5407581 | NCBI WGS metagenome assembly WNGR01 (sample SAMN13153383, study PRJNA577476) | soil metagenome | isolation source: 80 cm soil or saprolite under Garry oak tree replicate 2 | place: USA:California | collected 2016-06-15 | reverse complement strand
CTCGACCGCTTCCTCCTGCTCTACGGCGACAACGGTGTGGTCGTCGGAGCGGGCTACACCGACATTCATGTCGAGCTGCCCGTCCTCTGGGCACTGATGGCGCTCGCGTCCGTCGCCGCCCTCGCTTCATGGGCCAACGTGTGGGTGCGTACGTGGAAGCTTCCTGCGGGCGGAACAGCGTTGGTCTTCGGAGGCTCGTTCGTGCTGGCGTTGGCGTTCCCCGCGCTGTTCCAGCGCGTCTACGTGAAGCCGAACGAACTGCAGTTGGAGGCGCCCTACATTCAGCGGAACATTGTCTTCACCCAGGAGGCCTACAACCTCCGGCACGTCACGGTCAAACCCTTCCCTGCGGAACAGGGGCTCACCTTCCAATCGCTCCAGGATAACCGCGCGACCATCGACAACATCCGACTTTGGGATCGGCAGCCGTTGATGGACACCTACGCTCAACTGCAGGAAATCCGGACCTACTACAAATTCCACTATGTGAACGTTGATCGCTACGAGCTCGGCGGCTCATATCAGCAGGTAATACTGTCGGCCCGCGAGCTCGAGCCGGCGCTCCTCCCACCCAACGCCCAGACATGGGTCAACCTCCATGTGCTCTTCACGCACGGCAACGGGGTGGTCATGTCTCCGGTCACCCGGAAGTCTGCCGAAGGACTGCCGATCTTCTACCTGCAGGACATCCCTCCGGTCGCGTCCGGCGGCCCTGCCGTACGCGAGTCGCGCATCTATTTCGGGCAGGGCGTGGACTCTTACGTCATCGTCAAAGGGAGCACGCCGGAGTTCGACTATCCCAAGGGGAAAGACAACGTCTACGCGGCCTACGACGGCGCGGATGGGGTCGCCGTCGGCGGGACCGCTCGACGGACCCTCTTCGCATGGTATTTCAACAGCCCGAACATCCTGGTCAGCAGCTACATCACCGACGGGAGTCGGATCCTGTTCCGCCGCAACATCCGAGATCGGGTGAGGACGATCGCCCCATTCCTCCGCCTGGACAATGACCCCTATGTCGTGATCAGCGACGGGCGGCTCTTCTGGATGCAAGACGCCTACACCACGAGCCGTTGGTTCCCTTACGCCCAGCCCCTTCCCGATGGGGGGACCAACTACATCCGCAACTCGGTCAAGGTCGTCATCGACGCCTATAACGGGAGCGTGGACTTCTACGTGGCGGACCCCTCAGACGCGATCGCCGCGACCTACCAGCGCATCTTCCCCGGGCTGTTCAAGCCGTTGGAGGCTATGCCGCCGGATCTGCAGAAGCACATCCGGTACCCCGAGGACCTCTTCCTCATCCAGGCCCAAGTGTACCGGGCCTACCACATGGACGTTCCAGAAGTCTTCTACAACCGGGAGGATCTCTGGCAATTCCCCCGCCAGCCGGCCGGCATCGACGTCGTCAGGGGCGGCGACGGCGCCATGATGGCGCCCTACTACATCAACATGCGCCTGCCCGGAGAAGCGCGCGCCGAGTTCTTTATCATGTTCCCCATGGTGCCGAGCCAGCGCGAGAACATGATCGCGTGGCTGGCGGCCCGCTGCGACCAGCCCGACTACGGCCAGCTCATCGTCTACGAGTTTCCCAAGGACAAGCTGGTCTACGGGCCCTTTCAGATCGAGGCGCGCATCAACCAGAACACCGATATCTCCCAGCAGATCTCCCTCTGGAACCAGATGGGCTCAAGGGTCATCCGCGGGAACCTCCTCGTCGTCCCGATCGAGAACTCGATCTTGTATGTGTCGCCCTTGTACCTCCGCGCCGAGACGGGGCAACTGCCGGAATTGAAGCGGGTGATCGCAGCCTATGGCGACCATGTGGTCATGGAGGAAACGCTCGCGGGAGCGCTGGCGGCCCTCTTCAAGGAATCTGCTCCGGCTTCGCTGCTCCTGTCGGCACCGGCCGGAACCACGCCCGGAGGGCCTGCGGACGCTCGAGCCCGCGAGGCCCTCAGCCACTATGACCGCGCGATCGAACGGTTGAAGGCCGGGGACTGGGCCGGCTTTGGCACGGAACTGGACGCGCTGCGACCGCTCCTCGAGGAGTGGAGTCAACTCCCCAGCGGTCGTTAGCTGAGAATGGACCCACTATAAGAGCGCACCGCCGCTCGCGCCTATTTTTCGAGAACGTAGCTTCCTGGCGCATCGCAGACTGCGGGATAGGCAACGCTCCCGACGGTTGGCGCTTGTATTCTCTTTCCGGATCGAGCCGCGAGCCAGTTGTTCCAATCGCTCCACCAACTGCCGTCATGCTTTTCCGCGCCTGCGAGCCAGTCTTCCGTGGTAATTGATGGTGGGAGCGCGTCGTTCGTCCAGTGCCCGCCTTTGCCTCTGGATGGTGGGTTGATCATGCCGGCAATATGCCCACTCGCCGCGAGCACGAAGCGGGTCTGCGTGCGCGTCAGCTGGGCGATGCGCCAGGCTGAGCGCCACGGGACGATGTGGTCCTTCTCGGCGCCCACCGCGTAGATATCCTGGTGGATACGACGCAGATCGGTCGGCTCACCGAGCACAGAGAGCTTGCCGGGCTTGATCAGATTGTTCTCGAGGTAGGTATTGCGGAGATAGAAGGTGTGCGCCGCCCGGGCCATTCGAGTGCCGTCGTTATTCCAATAAAGGAGATCGAATGCGGGCGGCTTGTTCCCCAAGAGATAATTGTTAGTCACCGTGTTCCAGATCAGGTCATTGGAGCGCAGCAGGTTGAACATGTTCGACAAGTGGCGACTGTCGAGATAGCCGCGCTCGAGCATGCGCTGCTCCATGTATTCGATCTGCGGTTCGTCGATGAACACTGCCGTATCGCCGACCTCGGAAAAGTCCAGCAGTGACACCATGAACGTCGCCGCGCCAAAGCGCTCGTCCTGTCGCGCCGCCAGATACGCCAGCGTCGTCGCGAGCAGCGTTCCGCCGATGCAGTACCCTACGGGGTTGAGATGCCCGGCACCGGTGATCTCGCGCACCACGTCGCTCGCGGTCAGCGGCCCTTCGGTCATATAATCCTCGAAGGTGATGGCCTCCATCGAAGCGTCCGGGTTCTTCCAGCTGATCATGAAAACCGAGAAGCCCTGCTCGACCAGGAAGCGAACGAGACTGTTCTTCGGTTGCAGGTCGAGGATGTAGAACTTGTTTATCCAGGGCGGAATGAACAGCAGCGGCACCGCGTAGGTCTGCGTGGTCAGCGGCGCGTATTGGATGAGCTCGATGAGGCGGTTGCGGTAGACGACTTTGCCCGGCGTGATGGCGAGGCTCTTTCCCGGCGCGAACGCTTCGGTATCGGTCATGCTGAGGCGACCTTCGCGCAAATCGGCAAGCAGATTACGCAGCCCGTCGGCTATGCTGCCGCCGCCCGTCTCGAATGCCTTGCGAAGAGCTGTGGGGTTGGTCGGCAGAAGCAAGGTCGGGCTCGCCGCGTCGATGAGCTGTCGGAGATGAAAGACAAGTCGCTGCCGTTCGGCGGGGTCGAGAGCGTGGCGCTCGGCTTCCGCAAGAAGCTGTTCGCAGACCGCGAGATAACCCCGCTTCACTAGCCGAAAGAAGGGGTGCTGCTCCCACTCGGGGGCATCGAAGCGCCGATCCGCGTCGGCTTCTTCCGGCTTGGCCTGTGTTGGCGGCGCCCATCCCCACCAGCGCGCCGCGGTGTGGATCCACGTCTCGGCCGCCTCCTGCCATAGCTTCAAGCCCAAATTCGCGGCCGACGCCGTCGCATGGATCGGATCCGCCATTGATCGCTCTGACAGCGTAAACAGAACTCGTGTGATCTCTCCCCAATCGATCGGCAGCAATTGGTGGAGGGGGTTGGCCTGCCACAGCTGGTGGATCATTGCGGGGAGCAGGTCGCGACCAGTCCCGTGACGCAGAACTGCCGCCGTCGCATTCTTGTCGCGTGCCTCTGAAACCCCACGGTCCGGGGGCCGGCTTGGTGCGGAAACCGGCGCGACCGCGAACGCCCTTTCCACCGACCCACGGTCCACCGGTGCATGGCGTTGTCGAGCGGCGGCTGCGCGGGACCGTCGCACAGCCCGCGCCTGCGTCGACTTCTGTCCTTCAGTGGCGATTTCATCTCTCGCGTTATTGGGCGGGGACGATGTCTTCTTCGTATCCATCTCGGGTCACTCACGCGGTTTGGCCGTTGGGCAGCGCAGACTTGGCGGGCGACGGGATCCTACAAGGGCCAACCGCTCACGCTGGCAGCGGACGTTGACATGCTCGCGCTCGATGCGGGCACGGACATTGATCTCCCGCAAGGGCGGATGCGAGAGCTGAAAAAATCGAGACGTCAACGCACAACGGATCTTAAATGCTCTCTTGTTTGCCGGTGGGACACCGTGGCACGCCCTTGGCCGAGATATCGGCCATCAATTTATCGGACTGCTTAAGTGTCAGAATTCTGGCTGCAGCGGTGCCGTGACGATGATGGCGTTCCCGGTGAATGCCAGAGTGGGGAATCTGAAGAACGATGACGCGGTGTGCAACTCGGCGCTTATCGAGCCGCTTTCGGCCGTTAGGTATGCGGATCATGCGCGCCCGACGTCTAGCCTTGTCCGTGAAATCGGCTGCATTAGTGAGGGCGACGAGGATGATGGCGCCACTGCCGTATGCCGTCCGCGCACGCCACAGGTCGTCAGTCCGAGTCTCCGCAGAACTGATCTTTGTGCTGGCGCAGCTTGCATTGCAAGATTGCGCGATGCTTGGTCTCCCGATGCATCATTATGCCATTAGCGCCACTGTCATGCGAACGCGGCGTCCGGTCGGACACATACCATTGCGGCAAAGCCCCGCGCGCCCTATTTGAAAGCCTTCATTCACGTCCCAATCCTTCGATAACAACTCCCCCGGAGGAAGCATTTGTCCACAGACTGGCCTCATTATGATCGCAAGCAGCTAAAGAGAGCTCGCGAGGCTGCCGAAGCCCTCTTCAAACCAAGACCGCAGGTTGCACGCGCGGAAACGCCCCTCGCCGCCACGGGTGCTCCTTCATCATCCGAGCAGCCGGCTCCCCGAACGCCGCGTGTGGTTGCCATCCCGTCGATGACGCCGGTGCGCGACCAGAAGGTCGAGACGCCCGCCATGGCAGAACCCGCCATGATGGAGCCTATCATGGCAGAGCCCAAGCCGCCGAGAGTGGCGCCCAAGCGACGGGCGCCTAAGATCCCGGCATCTGAGTTCGCTCGCATCCGGACGCTAGCGGAGTACGGAATGACGCTCGCGCAATTGGCCGAGAATTACGTGATCTCGGTGAGCGAGATTGAACGCATCGTCGGGTCGGCGGTAGATGGTGACGGTTCGGCAACCCTTGCTACCGAATAGCGAGGCTCGGGGGCGCTCAGCGGGCCGACAACATTATGTTTCGCGGTCGGTACCGTCACACCGCGGAACCGGCTTTACTCCGCCGGTTCGCCATCTTCTAGCGGACGTTCTCGATGATGCCGTCCGCAAGCAATGGCTTATGGGCTCAGAAGGGGCAAGATTACGGCAGCGATCGAGGCTTCGACCGCTTCACGTCGGAGGATCACTGAACGACCGGCGATGGCTCCGGCCATTGCAAATGACATGATCTCTTCAGCCAAGGCGCGGGATGAAGACTCTTCATCTGTTACGCCAGGCTAAATCGAGTTGGAAGGATCCCGGTCTGGACGATCATGACAGGCCTCTCAGCAAGCGTGGCCGGGAAACGGCTAGGGCGATAGCAGCCTATCTCCGGCGGGCGAAGATCGCGCCTGACTTGGATACCGGCTGAGCGCAACGGTTGCCGAGCTCGAAAAACTGGCTGCAGCTCTCGATGCCGTGAACCGGCGAGGTGAACCACTATCGCGGCGTCGGTCGCGAGTTCATCAGAGCGGCGTCGCTATCAGCGTTTAAGGTGCCCCGGCTACTCTTGACCAGGGAGGTCACTATGCGGTTAAGAACAATTGGGTTCGCGCTCTTCGGCGCGGCGGCTCTTGCAGCCGCCGCAGACGCGCAAACCACGCCGGCTCCATCAGCGATTGCCCGAACAGTCGTCGCCGCGACCAAACTGCCGACCGTGACAGACCTGCCGCTATATTTTGGGGTTTCGCGCTCAATCCGCCGTGCGAGGCGGGCGAGCGAACGCCCGATCGCGACTGGTGCGCGTTTCCCGGCTTGGTCCGCTCGAGCGCGGTGTGTCTGCTCGCGAATGCGCTGCCGCTCGCCGGCGAGCAAGGGATCAAGCCTGAGTGACGGTGGTGCCGATCCTTCGCTCGACGCGCCGTGCGGCAGCAGCTCTCGGACGTCCTTCCATCGAAGCCGTGATTTGACCGCGCCTGTGGGCTCGCCGAACGCTATAGGGTGTTTGTGAGCCGCCCACAGCGCCATCTTTGAGCTTTCGCGCAGCATGGCGCGAAAACTCTCAGCCGCCCGTTCAGCGTCTCGATGCGTCACCGCGAAATGCGCCGCGGAGACGCCCGGATTCTTGGTGCGCCCTGCGCCGTTGCGGTAGTTCTCGAAATTCTCGAAATCCCCGCCGTTCTTTGGCGCCACGCCGGCGAGCTTTTCGCGGTCGTTGACGGGCATCTCCCGCGCTGCCGGGTTGTGTCCCTTCAAGAGGCTTTCGAAGTCGCCTCGCGACGGTGCGACAATGGCGCTTTCAGTGCCGCTAGGTGCTGCTTCCCGCGGCCGCCTGCCAAAACTGGCGGCAAGTCGCGCCAAAAGGCCGGTGCGTTCCTGCGGGGCGGTGATGGCGGCCTGGACTGGGGGCGTGCTCGGCTCTCCGCTCGCGGCCGCGAGGCGCCGACGTTCATAGGCCACACCGTACTTGGCATACCATTGCGGTGCCCTCCGCTCAAACGCCCTACTCTGCCGGGTTTTCTGCGTCGCCGGTGAGCGGTCGTTTTCGCGCAGCGGCGCCCGGCCAGCGAGGATTTCAGCGCGCAGATGCTCGCGGTCCTCCCGCCGTGTTGCCACGACGTTGATACCCTGCTCTTGCGCGTGACGCGTGAAGACGTGCCGCATCGTCTCGAGCTCACGCGGCCCGAGGCGAAGTTGTGTGGTCCTTTCTCTGCCGTCGATCATCATCGGCTCGCTCGTCGCCTTGATGATGATGTGGGCGTGCGGACGACTGCTATGGTCGGTGTGGATCGTCGAGACGTAGCGAAAGCCGCCCTCCCCCACTGTGTCGCGCAGCGCGAGAGAGACGGCTTGTTGCAGACGCTGCGCGTCGACCGGGGCATGCGACGGCACGCTGAAAATCAAATGTGCAGCCTGCCGCTTTCGGAGCCGCTCGTTCGCCGGCATCGCGGCGCGATCGGCCGCAGTCGCCGCCGTCGCGGCTGTCGATAGATTTTCCGAATCGCGTTTCAGGTTCCAGGATTTTATCTCTGCCTCGATCTCGACGCCGTTCAGCTCGCGCCCCGCTTCGTTGAGCATCGGCACCGCCTTCTCCGCCGGGTCTTCATCGCGTGTGCGGGCGGCGTATTTTGCCTGCGCCATCGCCGCGCGCCGCTCCTTGGTCCAATTAACCACCTTCAAAACGGATTGGTTGCTCGGCCCTCCTGCTTTCAATCCAGCGACTGCTTTCGATGCCACCGACGCGGCGACGGCGGCGCTGCCGCCTTCCCTGTCGTGCCGAGATCCGCCGCCGATACTCAGCAGCTCGCGAGCGCGCGCCCGTATCGTCGCCCGATGGTCATCTTCTCCGATGACCCGGCCCCGCCTCTCATACTCCAAGCTGTCGCGACTAAGGCGTGCCACAAGCGGCTCTCTCGGGGTGTGAATCAGGGAAACTTCGCGAGCATGGCGGTGTAATGGGCTGTCGCCTGCCGCAGCTCGGCCAACATCGCGCGAAACTCGTCCGCCTCGGGCCCGCGCACCGTGACACCGAGTTGCGTGAGATAGACCTGTCGCAAGAGCGCATCGAGATTGTATCCCGCCCGGCGGAACTGCTCGCGCGCGCGTTAAAGCTCATCGAACTCGGCGGGAGACAAGACGGGCAGTTGCGACACCGCCGACCTGACGGCCTTGCGGATGAAGCCCGCGACGGTCGGCCATGCGCTGGACCAAAGGATCGCGCCAATGAGAGCGGGTGATCACCGCACAGGTGCCGAAGCGGATCTAGACAACCTCAGTGACCGGTAATTGGCGACCGGCCGAAGCCGGCGCGGTAACTCTCCACCCGGTTTCTGGCGGCGTCCTCCCATGTCGTCCGTGTCCCGAAGTGGATTTCACGAGGCGGTCGTCATAGAATAGTGCATGCGAACGAAGGCGAGCATCGAGCTCGACGCCGGCACGAAGACGTTTGCCTCTGGCCTGCTGCCAGAGCTGATTGCTGCGCTGCGTTGCAGTCGCCCGGGCGATCTGGTGGCCGTCATCAGCGGCAAGGCAAGCGTCGGCGCCGAACTTGAGGCTTGGTGTCGCTTCACACGCAACACCTTGGTCGATATGACGGTCGAGGCGGGCCGCACGCGCTGGGTGGTCCGGTACGGGGAGGCTCCCGCGAACTCCGACGCCGATCGCCCTGTCGGCTCGCGCCTATGGCTCTACACGAATTTCGACTGCAACTTGCGTTGCGACTATTGCTGCGTGCGCTCCTCGCCCAAAGCGCCACGGCGGGCGCTTGGCCTCGATCGTGTGCAGCGGATCGCTTTCGAAGCGGCGGAACTCGGCGTCAGCGAAATTTTCGTGACCGGCGGCGAACCCTTTCTGCTCGCGGACATCGGCGAGATCCTGGCTGCGTGCGCCGCCACCGCGCCGACGACGGTGCTCACCAACGGCATGCTGCTCGCGGGGCGGCGGCTCGAAACCCTCCGCTCATTGCCAAGCGATCGCGTGGCACTGCAGATCAGCCTTGACAGCCCGACGCCCGAGCGACACGACCACCATCGCGGAAAGGGCACATGGGCGCGTGCGTGGAAGGGCGTCGAGCGCGCTCGCGCGGAAGGGTTTCGGGTGCGATTGGCGGGGACAGTGTCCACCGACGCCGAAGCCGAGGAGTTCCGCCGCTTCCTCGATGCCCAGCAGATCGGCGAGGAGGACCGGGTGATCCGCCGCATTGCGCTGCGCGGCTTCGCGACTCAGGGCGTCGCACTTGCACGCGCAGACTTGGTGCCTGAAATAACGATCACAGCTGAAGGTGTCTATTGGCATCCGGTAGGGGCCGAGGATGACGATATGCTCGTCACCCCCGACATCTTTCCGCTGGCCCGGTCCTTCGCTGCGGTACGTCACGCGTTCGACCGGGAAAGCGAGCATCAACGACGATTGGCGACGATCTTCAATTGCGCGTGACACGCGGCGCGCGAAAAGCCAGGTCAGCGCGCCGAGCTCGTTTCATGCCTCCGTTGAATCCGCTGTCGGACGCTTGAAGAAACCCTGTCGCGCCGACGCCTCCTGCAACGCCTGATACCCGTCGAGGTGCGGCGCCACCCAGCGGCGGAGCCCCTCGGCGTCGAGCACGGCACGGTGGCTCGGGTTATCGTAGCTCATGCCGGACAGGGCTTCGGCGAACCGCCGTTCTAATGACGGGGCGAGATCGGGCCGTGCAGTGAACATGCAGTGGTTGTAGGGCGGCGAGGTCCAGATCTCGGTAAGCGCGCCTTCGGGCACCAGGCGCTCGCTGCGTACCGCCTTCCAGAACGGGCTGCCGATTGCGCCGGCATCGGCGCGGCCGTCGAGGACCGCGCGAATGACCTCGGCCTCGCTCGTGCCGGTGTCGCCATGCTTGCCGACGTCGCTGTCGAAGCGCAGCGTGCGGTAGTCTCGCCCCTCGACCAAGCCTTCGCTCTCCAGAAAGTGAACCGGCAGTATAGCGGCATGGCCGCTGTCGCGGCTGCCGAGCGCCAGCGTACGATCTCGAAGAGCGGCGAGCGCAGCGACCGGGCCCCCACTGACTGCGACGATCTTGGTTGTCCAGCCGAGATCGGTGTCGCGCATGGCGATCGGGCGGCAGGAATGGCCGCTCCACACATCGGCCTGCAGGTACGCGAGGTTGGTATTCCATGCGATGTCGATGCGCGGCGCGGGAGCGCCGGGCGCGGCCAGGAGGGCGCCTACCTGCGCCTCGTAACTCTGGAACAGCACGACCTCGACGGGGATGCGCGCCTCCTCGTGAAAGTAGCGTCGCATGCCTTCCCAGATCGTCACCACCTTCGGATCGTATGCGACGGCACCCACCCAGATCGTTCTGCTCATGGTCGCCTGCTCGTTAGAACGCTTTGTGACCGATCATTCGGTCGATCATCGTTTCGGCCGCGCACAGCCCTGTCTTCTTGCGGCTTCGCGCTCAGAAGAGCGGCATTCCCAAGACCGCTCTCCCGATGAATTCACGTAAGACGTCGCCTGTCGGCGCCATGACGGCGCCCGCATGGGCATCGCGGAACAGTCGCTCGATGGCCATATGCTTCGAGAACGCGGCGCCCCCGCACGCGCGCATCGCCGCCGAGGTGACGGCGATCGCGACTTCTCCGGCAGCAGCCTTAGTTTCGAGCACGCGCAGCACCGTCGTGTCCCGCGGCCGCTCGAGGTGATCGACCAAGTCGTCCAGGCGCGCTGCGAGGCCGTCAGTGTCGATCTGCATCGTTGCAAGTTGCGCGCGTAGCGTCGGCAGGCTTTCGCCGAGGCTCTGGCCTAGATGCTCGAACCGGGCGCTCTTGAGATGCGCTGCCGTCCCCGCCACCGCCGCACGGCAGAGACCCAACGCCACGGCCGCCGTCCCGAGATTGAACAGCGGGAGCACCACCTGCAGCATCGCCGGGAAGCCCGCGCCGTCGTTCGTCAGCTGGAGCCCCGGCGAAACCTCGCAATCCTCGAGCGCTATCGGCGCGGAGGCGTTGGCCCGCAGTCCCAAACCGTCCCACGGGCCGGAAACCGACAGCCCGCGCGCGCCTGCCGGAACGAGGTAGAGCGTCGTGTCGGTGGGACCCGTCCCTTCGGGCGCAAGGGACGAGACGACGTAGCTCTGCGCATGGCCGGCGCTCGTCACCCACGATTTCTTCGCCGTCAAGCGCACGCCCACCCCGTTCCGCTGCGCGCGAGAAACCGGTGTCCAGAAGTGGCTGCGCGATCCCGCCTCGCTGAAGGCGAGGGTGGAGAGGTGCCCGCCGGCGGCGATCTCTTTCAGCGTCTGCACGACGCTGGCATCGGGTCGAGCCGCGGCAATCGTCGCGGCGGCGCACATGTGCATGAGATAAACCATCGCGACTGATGCGTCGGCTTCGGCAAGTGTCGCGGTGACGGCTGCGAAGGTGTGTGGTCCGAGAGCCGGTCCGCCGACCTCGGCAGGCAGCATCATCCCCAACAGCCCGGCCCGACCGAGACGCTCGACCGCTTCGGACGGGAAGCGACCCTCCTTGTCGTTCTGCCTGGCCGCCGGAGCGAGGACGCGATCGGCCATCTCCTTGGCATTCGAAACTGCGGTCTCATGATTCATGGCGACCCTCAGTATCTGCGAGATGAGAATTTTCAGACGAGACGCCGAAAACCTATGCTGAAGGTGGTGAGCTGGCTCTCCCTTGATCATGGTACGCGGCGCTTGCTTTGCGAGCAACGGTCGCGTGAGCTTTAGACTTCCCTTGCGATGAACAACGCGGGCAGATCGCGGTGTCGGAGCGAAGTGGACCCCGTCCGGTGGGACGACTTTGATCAGCGATCGCAACTGGAAGCTCGGTCGTTCGGATCTCATGGATCCGTCACGCGATCAAGCCCTGTCGTTGCTGTGGCGGCTGAGAGGACAACCATTTCCCGTCGCCGTACCGGATCCATCGCGCAACCCGACGAAGGCCCAGTAGAAGACAGCCACCCGCACGCAGGATCGATCGACGGAGAGCGACGACAGGACGGCGTCGAATTGCGAACCGGAAAGATCGGCTGCCCAGACGAGCACGTTGCAATCGGTGGCCGGCGGCAGTCGTGAAGGACCGGTGTTGCCCTCGACCGGTATCTCAATGAGTTTAAGGCGCGGCCGCGCCTCTTCCAGGAGGTAGCGGTAGTTCGGCGTTTGACCATAGACATAAATCGGACCTTCGGAGCAACCAGGCTGCGCCAGAACAAAGGCCGCCGACTCCCGCCATTGTTCCTTGGTGGTTGCCGTGTAGTACCAGGGCAGAGATTGTGCCATGAGCAGGAGCTGGGCGCTGACGCCAATTGCAGCAAAAGGCCTTCCCCATCGAACTGCCCCATAGTCGAAAAGAGACGACATCGTCAGATAAAGAGAAGGAAGGAGCACGATGAGGTTTCGGCTCGTCAGCACCGGCGTATGCCAGGATATCGCCAGAGAAGCTGCGACGACGATGATCGCCAGGGACGGCCCGAGCCAACAGGCCGGCTCGCGCCGGGCGAACGCGCGGAAGCCGGGCATCGACGGGAGCGTCGCCACAATCGCCAAGCAGCCGATGCGCGCCGGCGTATCGCCAAGCCACAAGCGCATGAACCATGCGATCGTCGCACGCGCAGGGAAATCAGCGATCCATTCGCTCGTGCGCACGCCGTAGGACATGTAATGGGCGTGATATATCACCCAAGGAACAAAGGCGCCGATGATGCAGACCAGTCCAATGACTGCACCGGCAAATCGCCGCCGGTCGCCGCGGGCGCTAGCCACAGCAATCAAGCCGGCGGCAGCGGCAATGAGAAAGCCGAAATAGTGTGTGTAGGATGCGATGATGCCGGAGATCGTCAGGACGGCGATCGCCCGGATGGCCTCGCTGTCGTCGCCGCCGCGGCAGCGGATGAAGCGGAAGCACGCGCCGGTGATGACTGTCGAGGAAAGCAACAGGAGCGAATAGGAACGCGCCTCCTGCGCGTACTCGATGGCGCCTGGCGAGACGGCAAGCAGCAGCATCAACGCGATGCGGCTCCGGAACGGGTACGTCCTGTATGAGACCGCGGCGACGCCCACCGTCGAGACGCCCAGGATGAGGCTGGGCACACGAGCGGCAAGGTCGGACTGGCCGAACGCCGCGGACCAGAACCGCATCAGGAGGTAGTAGAGCGGCGGGTGGGTATCGGCGAGCACCAAGTCCCAAAAGCGTCCGAGGGAATGCGATGGATCGGTGATGAACAGGGTCGTGATCTCATCCGCCCAAGCGCTTTGCCGCACGAGACCATGAACGCGCAGCGCCGTGGCGAGCATCAAGACGGCCACTATCGCTGCTGCACGATAGAAGCTCAGAGACCCGCGATCGATCCGCGCCGCCTGCCCGGCGCAGGCAGCGGCT
>WNGR01007926.1_pt1 | contig 13175 bp, 24 predicted proteins | sample 5407581 | NCBI WGS metagenome assembly WNGR01 (sample SAMN13153383, study PRJNA577476) | soil metagenome | isolation source: 80 cm soil or saprolite under Garry oak tree replicate 2 | place: USA:California | collected 2016-06-15 | reverse complement strand
ACTCATCCTGTCCACTCTCAGCCTGGGCATGTTGCTAACTCCGCATTTGGCCGTTAGAAGGGCAGCGCCGCGCCGGTCGCTTCGGCGAGCGCGGTGCGCGACGCTTTCCGATTTGCCTGATCTTCCGCCGTTGGTCCTGTCGTGTTTCGCGTGCTCATGTTGCCTTTTACTGTCACGGGAAAGTAGCGTGAGCTGTCGTGTTGAATCGTCGCTTGCTCGGATGCGCTGAGAAGTCGTCCGTCGCCGTACCCGAAAATGCGCTTGATCGCGCCGAGATTCGACAGTAGCGACGCGCCCAGCACGTCCCGCGTGATCAGCATGGTTGGATCGAAGGCAATCGCCAGCGTGTTGATGATTTGGTTGAGCGTCCCCCGCACGATGGAGATTGACTCTTCGATCCGGTTCTGCAAGTCCGCGAGCGCGTTGTCTGCCTTCGTGGCCCACTTCACGTGGAACAGGCGCAGGATCCCCAGGAAGCGCCGCACCGTCTGGATATTTTTCAGCATGCGCTGCTGCTGCTTCAGAATGTGCTCGTCGTACCACTTCTTCATTTTCTCCAGCCGCCGGATAATCGGCCCTATCGTGCGCTTCAGCCATGCCCGCAGCTTTTGCACGTGATCGGCGAGCCACTGGATGGCCTTCTTGACGTAGTTCTCCCACGCGTGTTTCAGGAAGTCCCAGATCGAGTGCAGAAATGCGCCAATGGTGCCGAAGAGCCCGATCAGGTTCTTCAGCATGAACTTCAGCCAGCCGCTGACGATAGCGAGTGCCAGTGCGCCGCTGGGGCCGCCGCCGCCGCCGAAGAGGTTGTCGAGTAGCCCGCCAACGAAGGGGATTGCGTTTAAGGGGCCGCGCTCGGGCATGGCTTACACCTTGGGCAGCACGCCGAGTTCGCGTAGCTGGAGCACGCGGTCGTTGATGCGCTTGCTGATCGCGTCGGGGAATTGTTCGCCGGCATAGAATTTCTCCATGAACGGGCCGTGGTCGGCGATGAAGAAGGTGTACTGCTGGTACCTGACGGGGTTGCCTTTCACGTCGAATTCCGTGTTGTCTTTCACGGTCACGTTGTTCACTTCGCTTGCCAGCATATTTTCTCCTTACTCGCTGCCGCGCTGTCCGCCGGGCTGGTGTGTTGGTGTCGTCGGTGGGCGAGGTTGCGCCGGCGGCGCTGCCGGCGTCGTTCGCGTTTCGGCGAAAAAGTCACTGACGGGCAGGTCCGTATTGCTTGCTCCGGCCAGCGTGTCTCCGGCGGCCGCCGCGCCGGCCAGTTCGCCGAGCACGGATTCGAAGTCGCCCGTGTCGATCTCCCGCAGCACGCTGCCGAGGTCCTCCAGGTCGCCGGCCATCGACGCGATCAGAGCGGCTTGCTCGGGGATGCTCTGAGCGAATTCGGCGGCCGTGGCGTCGATGGCGGCGAGTAGCTGATCGGTGCCGCCGAGCTCGTTGGCCGTGAGATCGACAAAGCCGTAATCCTTTCGAGTGAACGAAAGATCGCTCGCTGCCAGTGGCGCAATCGGTCCGGGGGTCATGGCGTCTTGCCGTCTCCGTGCACTTTTACCCACCAATCCCACAGCACGGTCACTTTGATTTTCAGGTCCACGTGCTCGGCATAGAGTTTCATCAGCATTCCCAGTGCCGCGACCAGCAGCACGCTGTTGATGAGTTGCAGCGCTGTGGGCATCTACTTCCCGTTCCCGTTGCCGGCACGCGCGGCGAAAATCTTCTCGAACGATCTGCCGCCGATCGCTACCAGCAGCAGCGCGCCAAACATCTCGAACACGCGGTCGGGGATAACCACTGGCGGACGTCCGAAGAGCGGCACGATGGCGAAATTCCAGAAGAGCAGCAGCGTAACCATGTAGCCGAAAGTGGGACGCCAGTGCTTGGTGAATTTGTCGTCGCCAGTTTGCTCCGCCTTGTAAGCGTCGATGGCGGCGACGGTCTCCGCGCTTATCGCGTCGGCCAGCTTGCCTTGCAGTTCTATCTGTTTCTGCGCGAGGAGGTCTTTGTTCTCTTCGATAGCGGCTTCGAGCTGCGCCTTGACGGTGGGATCGGCTTTGAACGCGCCCACGGCATCCTTGAAAAGTTTCCCGAGAGAACTGCCGAGTATAGTGTTGAGGTCGAGGGCCACAATCTATTCTCCCGCCGCGAACGTCATGGTCATCAGGAGCTTCGCGGCGTTAACAAAGTCACGCCGGAGCCTTCGGAGATCATCACGTGCTTTCCGGGTTCCGTGGGGTGAGGGATCAGGTTCTCGTTGCGTGGATTCGGCGTAGGCTTGAACGTGGCCGGCTTGACGATCTCGTTCTTCTCGTTCACCTGCTCTGGCTTATCCACGATCTGCTCCGGGCAGACGTGCATGTAGTGCGGCGCGCTGCCGTCCGACGTGTCCGGGTACGTCCCGCCGCATGAGTTGCATTTCAGCATTAGTTGTCTGACAGCCCCCATTCCTGTACGAGATATTGCGGCGCGCTCCACTGATCGCCGGCTTGCAGGCCGGCCGTAACTGTTTGGATTTTGAAGCCAGTCTTCAGTCCTATGGGTATTGGTAGTACGACCATGATGTCGCCACCCAGGTTTGCTAGTGCGGTCATGGAATTGATTGCGGAATAGGGGAAAGCTAGCGAGGCAGGCTGGTTTTGGAAAGAGGCGCCCTTGAAGAATGCGTTCGTTCCGTCGGTCAGTTGTACTGAGACGTTGCGGTTCGCCACGGTCGCGTTGGTGGTCAGTATCGCGCGCCAACCTACCAGGTTCCAGCGGATGAAGTTTGGCACTGTCTCGCTGATTTCGGCGCCCGCCGCCGGCGTCGTCCCGGTGATCGAGCGCAGCGTGCCGGCGCCGTCTGTGACAGCTTTGCTGGTGGCCTGTGGCCATCCTGTGCCGGTATTGAGCGGAATGTAGTCCTGGAAGATCAGGCCGTATCCCGCGAGCGTTGGGGCCGAGGCTCGCGTGATGTAGACCTGAGCGAATCCCCATTGCCCGGCGCCGCCGCCATTGGCCATTTGCAGCGAAAAAGAGAGTAGCCATCCTTCGGCCATCGGAATGTTCAACGTATTCGCCGCGCCCGGCCCAAACCCGAGAAGGGGTTTAGTGCCTTCCTTTACTTCGCCTTCTGCTGTGAGCCAGCGCCAGGCAAAGCGTCCGGTGGTGGCCACTGTGTTTCCTCTCGTTACGATGTTCAAGGAATCTTCGTCCCTCATGTAGAGATATTGCGAGGGGGGAACCTGGTCGGTTTTGAATCCGACCTTTGGCCGGATGGTCTGAATCTGCTGCGAGGGCGGCGGGCCTGTCGGAGCCGTCGCTGTTGGTCCGTCAGGCATTGCGGCTCCCTTTACGCGCTGTGCGCGCTTACCCCAGGCGGACGAAGATCAGCGTCGCGGCCACGGCGGCCAGCAGGTCGTTGCTGATCTGCTCGATGAAGATCGCCGGCGAGTTGTTGGCTTGGAAAACAGGAATCAGTGGAAGCCCGGTCCAGTCTGAGAGAGTCTCAAACCACGTGGTTGTGTAGTACGCGGAGTTCGCATCCGCCGGCATGGGGATGCGGAAGTTGCCGGAATCAGCGCCGCGAATCGTCAGTGTGGTGGCGTTCGCCGATAGTTTGTATCCCACCAATGCGTACGAGCTGCCGCGCTTGAGCAGGTCGCTCTGATCGGTGATCGCTTTCAGGCCGCTGTACGTCGAGCCGGAAGCCGGCGCGCCGGGAGCATATTCCACGGTCACGCTTTCGAGCGCGCGCTTCTGCAAAGTCGGCACGTCGATCAAGGTCTGCTGGATGCCTGCGATGTCATCGTAGTAAAGCATCATCGTCAGGTTGTCGATCTTGCCGGCGCCGGCGGCGCTGCCCACGGTTACGGCCAGCGTGTCCACCGGGTAGAGGTCTTGCCGTGGATCGAAGGGCAGAAGCGGGAAAGGCTGGTGCACGGTGGTCTTGAACCGCAGTCCGCGCGTGTTGTCGTGCAATTTGGGAGAGGTGATCTGCACGAAGCCGATGGCGTCGGTGTCGATCCACGCTTGCAGCAGTCGCACCCGCGCGGAAGTGGAGCGCACGATCAGGGAGTCTCCCGAGACGGCGGCGGCGGCGGTGCCCGCCACGGCGGCGGCCGTCACGGTGGTGGTTAGAGTGTCGATTGCTGGCGGCATGTTCGTTTTCTCCCTTGTTTATCCTGAGCCTCGAAGGGCCGTGCTCGCCGCGCTGTCATTCTGAGCGCAGCGAAGAATCTCTCAGACGGCTGCTCGCGGCCTACTTATTCTTTTTCGCGCTGGCGGCGGCGGCGGCGAAGGCGTGCTGCTTATCGAAATTCTGCTGGCTCATCTTCGGGCCGCGCGGCATGTCGCCCACGGCGGCCATGGCGTCCAAAACGGGCTGTGTGAATTTCGCCCAGTTGGCCGCGGCGTTCTTGGTGCCCACCGGATAGCGTCCCACACCGAGAGCGATGGCGTTGGCCTTTTGCTTCTGGGCGCTGTCTTGGTTGATGCCCTTGCCGAAACTGCCGCTGGAGATCGCGGCTTGCACGGACGTGGCCCAGGTGCCTTCGGCTGCGGTGGTCGCGGCGAGCCAGTCGCGGCGTGGATTGTTGATCCCGTCCTGGTAGCTCTGGCCGGCGCTGCCGGTGTTGTTGACGTACTTCTGTTGGCTCGAAGAGGCCGGCTTGATTCTGATCGGCATGGCGCGCTCCTTAAGTGTGAGCGTGAGTCAACAGGGACCACTCGGACATGGCCACGCGTCCGTGGTAGAGGACCGATATCGACCATCGTTGGCTCACGAGCGCAGTTTCGGCTGCTCCACCGTGTCTCTGTCAAATCCTGTCAAGCACTATTTTTGGTCGGGTTGATTGTCATCCTGAGCGCGGCGAAGGATCTCTCTTCGCCTGCGTGCCATACGGCGGAAACCAGCATGAACACAGGGGAAAGTCGATTCGGGAAGGACACATAATATACAGACTTTTTCGAGTGTAACAGACGCCGGATTATCAGACGCCGGGCCTCACTGTGGGGTGCGCCGCGTAGCTCGGGTTTACACTGCTGGGCAATGCACAGCAGGGTCAACGGCGGCGAGTTTCCTCGTTTCAGAAGCGGGAGAGAAAACCAGCTCTGCCTGAAAGTCCTATCGTTGAATCGGCTTCGCCGCCGTTGCGCCCATCCGGGGGCTTTGTGAGTGAAACCCCGCAGTTGCTCGCAACCAAACCTGTCCGTAAGTACAGCCATTCCCATATCGTCACGCTGTCGCGCGAAGTGCGCGATGTGCTCGGCGTAAAAGCCGGGGACGTGCTGGCGTTTCGCAAGGTCGGCCGGTACGTGTTTATTTCCGTGGTGCGCGCGTTTCAGGTCGCGCCGGTTACGGTGGAAGAAAAGCGGCAGGCGCACGCCGCGATTGGAGACTGACTTGGCTGAGTCGGAAAACGGCGGCAACGCTTTGCGCGTTCCGGTGGAGTCGGTGGATTTCACCGTCACGATCCATCACAACGTCGTCTCGGGCCAGTTCGAGGTTACCGGCTGGCAGACAAACCGATTGGTAACTATCGGGATGCTTCATTACGCTTTGGAAATGGTGCGGCGCGAGGGTGTGAAGCAGGAGATGCTGCGGGAAATGCAAAACGCTCCGCGAATTGTTCATCCGGGGATTCCGCCTTTATGAGTGAATTCCGCCAGATTCCAATCGGTCTGCTCGACGAGCCGTTGATCCCCATGCGCGAGCAGTTTGGCGACGCGCCGTTTCAGGAGCTGGTCGAGGACATTGGTAAGAACGGGATCACCTGCCCGTTGAAGGTGCGTCCCATCGGGGAGCGCTTCCGCGTGGTTTGGGGTCATCGCCGCTTCAAGGCGGCGCAAGTGAACGCGCTCCGCGAGCTGCCGTGTCTGGTCGAGGAGATGGACGACTACACGGAAGTCCGCCAGATGATCTCCGAGAACACCGGGCGAGAGGAAGTGAGCGACGCGGAAAAGGGCCGGCACTATTGCGGCTTGATGGAGAAATTCTCGCTCAACATCGAGCAGGTTGCGGCCATGGTGGGAAAGTCCGTGCAGCAAGTGGACGAGCGAGTCGCTTTCGTTCTCTGCGATCCGGAGATCGCCGACGCCAACGTGGCCGGTGAGGTGAGCTGGTCGGTGGCCAAGGAATTGCTCCGCGTGAATCCGTATACCTGGGCGCTGGCCATGCGCTGTGATCCGGCGCTGTGTGATGAAGCGACGAAAGTAAAAATCGACGCTCAGCGGAAAATGCTACTCGATCTGTGCAAGCGCTGCGGCGCTACGGGCAAGGTCGCGCGCGGGTACGTTGACCAGTGGAAGAATTCGCTTGTGCCGGTGCTGCCGTATCAGCCGGCCAATGGCGACGGTGCGGTTGCGCCGCCGGCCGCCGCACAGGCGCAGCGCTGCATCGTCTGCGGGCGCGACGCGGATCAGTCGAACATGGTTGATCTCAAGGTCCATCATTGGGAAAAGGGCGCGGTGTTGAAGACGCTGCGCTCCGCCGGCATGGAGGTCTATGAGTGAGAGACGCGGGAAGTACACGCTACGTGTGGACGTGATGCTGCGGGCCAATGACTATCCGCAGGGTGAAATTCGTATGAGCGAGGAATCTCAGGTCGAGTTGTTAACGCTGCGGGACGTTGCTGACTTGCTGACGAGGATTCAGGAAGCACTGGTGAAGAATGCGCGTAGCTCCTGAGATTGTCGCGGGCCTCTGCCGCGCGCGCTCGCGCGATCTGCTGACTATGGCGTTTGGCGAGCTGTCGAGCGTCGATCCCGTCAGGCTGTTGTGGGCCATCGCCGGCGTGGAGTCGTCGTTCGGCAGGGATAGCTATCCACGTCACGAGAATGCCTACTGCTACAACGGCCGCTACTTCAATCCGCAGGTTACGGCGGAGGTCGGTTGTCTGGCGCATTGCTCTTATGGGCCGTGGCAGGTGATGTACGCGAATTTCCCCGCTGGTGTTGATCCGCGCGCGCTGCTTCCGTTCAATGAAGGCAGGATTGCTGCGGAGCTGTCGATCCGCGCGGCCATCGCTGTGTTGAATAAGGCCATCGTGCGAAACGCCAGATCGCTCGTGGATTTGGTCACGCATTACAACGGCCCGGACGACGTGCCGGAATACTCGCGGAGACTCTTCGCCGCGATGGATCGTCCCATGCCGCAAGATGTTGGCACGGTGGCCGTATGACGCTGCTGCGCGTCGTGTTCGCGGTCCTGGTCGTGGGTTTCGTGATCTTTGCCTGTGACTTGGTTTGGCCCTATAATCCGCGCGGGGGTAGCGGAACGTGAACGTTGACGACATAGTAAGAATTGTCGAGGACGAGCGCGATGCCTTCCAGCGGGAAGAGGACCAGGGCTTGCTCCAGCACGATCTGCACAAGGCGGAAATGGCGCTGGCCGGTAAGTATGCGTGCGAACGGATTCTGCGGCGGATCGAGCCGCGAATAGGACGCAGTTTGCTTGTGACGCGGACCATGAGCCGCGCGAGGTGAAGCGATGGACGTAAGTTGCCCGAAGTGCGAAAAGGGGCTGGCGACGGTAACGCCTGTGTCGCGGCTGAATTTGTCGGTGCATTGCCCGTTCTGCGGCGAGGATTTTGGTGTGTCGGTGTATCCGGCTGGCGTTGTGCCGGAGACGCCGGAGACGGCCAATCCGCCCGCCGCCGGCTGGGTGCAGTCTTAAGCCGCGCGGCGAGCGATGACTTCGCCGACGCTGATTATCCCGGAGGAGTTGATGTATCCCGGCAAGAAGCGCGAAGTTCTGGATTTCCTGCTGGCCGCGCCGGCGGAGCGGAAGTTCAAGGCGCAGCTCCTTCTGTCCTGGGCGCAGGAGGTCGGCGTGCATCTGCGGCAGCGCGACTACGATTTCGTGCAGTCCAGCGCGCTCGACGGGTGAGTAATGCAAGCTCAAACTTTAGGGCTGCCGAGAGTTCCACGGCCGTTCCGTGATGTTCACGCCGGAAGTGGTAAGTGCACGCCGACGTTTCGTGTCTGGAGAGAAGGAAACATACGCCATGCAGTCTGCGAGGAGTGCGAGAGGCAAGGGCGCTCGAACGATTGGCACTACGTTGATCGCGTCGAGTGGGGAATGTCGCTGCTCAGGTTGAACATGATGGAACACGCGAGCGTGTACCACACGCATAGGTGAGGGGGCCTGATGCTGCTATTTGGTGCGGGCGTGGCGGTGGGGATCGCGGCGGCGGTTCTCGTTTATCACTTCCACATGCTGCGTCAGTTGAAGCTGTGGGGTATGGACTGGCGCGCGCGCACGCTGTCTGCCGAGCAAGAAGTAGAGAATTGGAAAGTGTGGGCCAAGAACAAGGGTCTCACGCGGGGCTACTGAGAATGACTGATCTGGAAAAACGCGCGATCACGGCATTGCAGGCCGTGAGGTTTCCGCGCGAAGGCTGGCACTTGGAGCGGGCCGCGGTTCTGCATATGAAGATGACTTTGTACCCGCACGCGCGCCTGGTGGAGACGCAGGCCGGCGATCTGTGGTTTCTCTGCTGGACGTATCGCCGGCAGATCAAAGACGAGGCGGTGGTCGCGCGCGCGGACGAGCTGGTGAACGGTGCGAAACGTCTGATCTTCGAGTTGGAGCCATCCCTTGAACGAGGGTAAGGCCGGCGGCGTGGACACTGGTGCGGGCAACGCTGGAGAGCGACCACGCGACGAAAGGGTTGCGCCGCCGGCTTCTGTTCGTCCTGCTAGAACCTTCAAAATGTGCATTGATGTCGTGTGCGTCTGTGGCGAAATAAATCGCGCTTACGTGCGCGGGTGGGCTCCGTCTGTGGTGCGGTGTCTTGGATGTCAGCAAACGGTAAAGCTCGTGGTCGCGTGGATTGGCGAGATTGACGACGCCTTAGAGTCCCTGTGAGCCAGATGGCCAGTCCCTTGCAACCCTTCGGAGATAAACTCCCGCCCGTTCCCCGCGCCGGTTTTGCGGCGGGGAACGAAGGCGGAAGAGGGGCGCGCGAAGCGCGGTATGTTCATAAGATAGGAACATCTCCCAAAGTCCTTGTTTTCAGGGGGACAACGGCAGAGGGAGAGAAAATTGCCCGCCGGAAGCGCCGCGACGCCATCGTCGATCAGGTTATAGGTTCCCTGAACAGGTGTGGGCGCGAAAAACAGGCTAAGGCGCTGGCTACGTGCGGTGAATGGTTCGATGTGTGGCACAAGGGCGGCGGCGAGGTGAAGTTGCTGCCGTGTCCATGCGATTCGATGTTCTGCCCGGACTGCGCGAACCGGAGATCGCTGCCGCTGATAAAGAAGCTGCGCGGCATGGTCAACCGTCCCGGCCGGTCGTATTGGTTTCTCACGCTCACGGTGCCCAATGTGGAGAATCTGTCGCGGTGGGACATCTCGAAGATCTCCGAGCAGTTTGGCGAGCTGTGGAATTCGTGGGTGTTTCAGGAATTCGAAGACGAAGCGCGTGCCACGTTCCGTATTTTCGGCGGTGTGCGGAGCATCGAGTGTGTGTACGAGCCGGAAAGTAAATCGTGGCATCCGCACATACACGTGCTGTTCGAGGCTCCGCGCCGGCTGCCGTGGTGGTGGCTGGTACTGCTAAAAGCCGCGTGGAATCGCATTACTGGCGACGCGCGTTATCTGAGGTTGCAACGTGCCTACTCGGTTACCAAGCGAGGGAAAAAGAAGTACGGCCGGATCGACGCGAAGGCGCTCCGCGAAGTCTGTAAGTACGTCACCAAGTGTGCTGCGTTCGCTGGGGAACATCTTCTCGTCGATGAGTTCCTTACAGCTTTCAAAGGTGTACGTCGAGTCCAGTGTTTTGGAAGTTTTCACGGAGCCGCCGCCAGAGAGTTTGGCCGAGTGCCAGGTGGTGATGATTCTGGTATTGCGGAAAGTGAACGCCGGCTCAGTGAAGATGGCTATGTCAAGCTGCCGTTTAGAGCGCATCTCAGTGACACCGTTGTCAACGCTGACGGCACGCGGCAGTTGACGTTCGTGTTCGCGGAGCGAATGCGCGAGTACCTCGAGTGCTGTGATCCGCCGTGGGAGCTGACGCCGGCGGAGCCGGTGCGCGTGGATCAAAAGAGGCTCGGGTTTGTCGGCGCGATGCCGGCAGAGTCAGTGCCGTATCCTTCGCTGTTCGAGGGTGTGGCCTGATACCTTCACGTGGAGGTGGTCTAGATGGGCGAGCAGGTATTTCGCGGGCGTTCGGAAGATGCGGCTGCGCCGTTCATTCCGTCTGAGTGGTGGACAAAGGACAAGCGTGTCGTGGGAGTGGTGGAGCGAATTTTCCAGGTCGAGGGCCGCGAGAACTATGGGATTCGATTGCTCAAGCCGGTGGAGTTGGGCGGCGAGCAATGCGAGGAGGTTTCGATTGGAGAGTCTGCGGGCTTTCGTATGGCGTTACAGGCTGCTAGGCTGCACGGGCTCCGTGAGGGGGATCACATCGTTCTTACGTGCTACGGTGAGACCCCTTCGAAAAATCCTAAGCACTCTCCGCGCAAGGATTTCGAGATCGAAGTAACGCGGCAAGATGTCCAGGACGAAATTCCGGATTACGTGAGGTAGGTCTTCTAGCATGGCGTCAACGGTTGGGCCAGCGCTGCGGTTCCAGGCGGACAGGCTGCGTTACCCGGGGATGCAGCTCCGCGAGATATTGATCTGGAAGAATTGGCTCTACGCCAATTCGACGCGGTTCGACCGTTACGACTATAACGTAAGGCTCGGCTCTGGAGTAGATCCGGGGCCGAGCTACCCGGACTCTTCGCGGCGCATGTGGATAGCGAATTCGATGAAGCGCGCTGACGTCGTGGCGGTGAAGGGCGGGCGCGTAACCATTATCGAGGTGGAAGAGAATCCGGGCCTGACTGCCTTCGGCCAGCTCGCCGGCTACTTGAGTTTGTGGCGTAACCGGATCGCCGCTGGCGGGCCTCCGGCGGTGCATCACTCTCTTGGGGTCGAAAACTTCTTTCCCGCCGATCTCCCGCTCGATCCGAATCCTTCCGGCTTTATCGTGGCGGCGCGCGTGGGCAATGACGCGCTGGCAGTCGCGCAGTCGTCGAATGTTACCGTCGAGGTGGTCCCCACCGATTTTTCTCCTCTCAAGGGCGGCGGCCGTTGAAGGATGGCCGTATCGAGGTTGAAGCTGTACAGGTTTCTGACGTCAGGAAAACGCTAAAGTCACGTTTGGAAGCGAAAAAGCCGCTAGTTCTCCATCGGAATTCCAGCGTCGTAGGGATTCTCTTATGCGTCGAGCCTGGGTTTTGGGTCCCGGCGATCCGGCCGCGATCTCATTTCCCCTCGAGGTAAAGTTGTACGAGTTCGGCGATCGCAGAACTTGTACAACTTACGTCGACGGAAAAACTTTTTCCCATGCGGTTTTGCGGTCTCAACGGCCAAAAGCCGTAGGCGCGCGCGCTCGGGCGCGCGCCGGTCGGGGAATTGAAAATTCTTAGATCAACATTAGATGGGTGATCGTAGTCGCGTTAGTGCGGTTTCGACGAAAAAGGCTGGCGTGTGCGGGCGTGCCTTCCTAAGCACCGGGCATGCTGGCGCATTTTCTCGGCGTGTAGTGCCGCGCAGATGAGCTGGTTACGCCGCCAGTTGACCTTGCTGCCCACTTTGCCGCGCTTGGGGAGGCGCAGGCGCGAAAGAACGGCACGGTAACGTGCGAAACCTTGCTCCCAAGCGGTACGAGCGTTCTGGGAGCCGGCAATGTAGTTCTGGGCTGCCTTGTCGAGCTGCTTCGGTTCCATCTACCCTCCTGTTGCTGCCGGCGGCGTAGCGGCTTTCGGGCCGGGGAGCGTTTTCAGGATCACGCCTATATCGGCATCCGAATATCCCAACGTCTTCAGGTGCTGCGCCGCGATGATCTCCGTGATCGCTCCCGCCTTGAATCCCGCCTTGATCTCCGCGAGCGAGAGCTGGCGCACTTTGCCGTGCTCCGGCTGCATAAACTCGAGCTGCAGCAGTTTGATGTCTTCGTCGGAATAGCCCTGCGCGTGGAGCTGGGCGGCGAATTCCAGCACGTCGATCACGTTGTCGTGGAGCATTCGCTTCAACACGCCCAGGCCGAGCCGGTGCGCATGCTGGTGCGAGAACGAATGCGCGTCGAGTATTAGGCTTGCCAACGAGTTTCCGCCGCCGGCGTCGCCCGAATTGCTGAATCCCAGCTTGCCGAGCATGTCGAGGGCTGTTTGTCGGTCGATCTTGTCGTTGACGTATAGCAGCGCTATCTCGTTCTTTTCGAGGAAAGGGCGCTCGGCTTCGATGAGCAAAAACTGCCCGTTGGCGTCGTAGCCGCGCGCGGAAAGTTCGTTGGTGAAGTCTGGGTCGGCGAGCTGCCCCCTGAACATGAGTCGGATCAGCTCTCGATCTCCTATGAGGGGGCGCGAATCGTCGATCATGAAGGTTTGCCGCGCGTCCGAGTACCCCTCTTGTGCTAGTTCTTTTCGGAGTGTTGTGAGATCAAGCTTTTGGCGGAAGTAGGCTCGGATCGCTTGTTCTTTTGCGAGTCGCTTCGGTCGGTATTTTTCGTTCAGTGCGTACTGTAGTGGGTCGGCAACGTTGGTTTGGATCATGGGGTGAAGCATCTGCCGCGCCATTCTTCCGAGGCCGAGATTGCGCGCCATGATCTCTCCGTACTCCCGAAACCCTTTTAGGAAGTTAGCTTCCGATGGGATGAGTTCGGAAAGCACGTTCATGTTTCCTTGGCGAATGGCGAAGTTCAGCAGGAATCCGAGGAACCTTTTCGCGGGCCCATCGTCGCCTGCTTCGAGGTCGCCGCTTGCTGGCGCGAACTCTTTTGCTAATAGGTTAAACAGGTCGCCGCCCAGTGTTTCCATTCCGGCGAGCCGGCCGCTGCCGAACGTGGATTGCTTGAGCGCTGCCGCGTCAGCTTTCACGCCGGTCAGGTCCTCGAAGATCGCTGCTGTAAGGTCGTAAAAGTTGGCGTTCTTCTCGCCCTGGGCGGCTTTGAAAAGTTTTGCGACTCCGAGCATCACTTCGTCCACTACATCGGCAAAGGCGTTGACCACCACGCCGCCGCCGTCTGTGATGCTGGCCCAGAGATGGGCCCACAGGTTACTGAACCATCCCGCGTCTTTCTGCCCTAGCGCTTCCAGCTCCGCGCGCTTACGCGGGTCAATTTCGTGGTCTACTACGTCGCTGACTTTTACGTCGGTCGGCGGCTGGTCGAGCAGGGGATTGCCGAGATCGCTCACTGTGCTATACTC
>WNGR01015388.1_pt1 | contig 13176 bp, 10 predicted proteins | sample 5407581 | NCBI WGS metagenome assembly WNGR01 (sample SAMN13153383, study PRJNA577476) | soil metagenome | isolation source: 80 cm soil or saprolite under Garry oak tree replicate 2 | place: USA:California | collected 2016-06-15 | reverse complement strand
TGACCGCCTCCAGCTACCCGGACGACGGCGTGGGCGAGGTGTTCCTCAAGCTCGGCAAGCAGGGCTCGACGCTGGCCGGCGTGATGGACGCCTTCTCCATGGCCATCTCGGTCGGCCTGCAGTACGGCATCCCGCTCGACTCGTACGTGGCCAAGTTCACCAACATGCGGTTCGAGCCGGCCGGCCTGACCGACGACCCGGACATCAGGCTCGCCAGCTCGGTGATGGACTACATCTTCCGCCGCCTCGCGCTGGACCACCTGCCCTACGAGGACCGCGCCGAGCTCGGCATCCTGTCCGCCGCCGAGCGGACCGCCGAGGCGGCCGGTCACGACCCGGCCGGGCTGGCCGAGGAGGTGGACCCCACCGAACTTGCCCAGTCGGCCGCCGTCGAACAGCCTCATACCGAACGGTCCGCGGTTCCCGCCCCGGCTCAGGCTCAAGCCCAGCCACCGGCCGCCCCCTTTCTGGCCGGACCGCACAGCACGGCCGAACTGATCGAGTCCCAGCAGGGCCGCACCGCGGACGCTCCGCTCTGCCTCACCTGCGGCACCAAGATGCGCCCGGCCGGAAGCTGCTACGTATGCGAAGGCTGCGGCTCCACCAGCGGCTGCAGCTGACTGCACCCGCTTCATACGATGTGGATGCCGCGTTCATGCACATGGAATGGAACGACATGAACGCGGCATCCGCGCCTTACGGCCTGGTGCAGGCGGGGCGGGCGGGGCCGGTGTCTGTTTCCGCTGCGCGCCCGCGGCCGGCGGTCATGGGGACGGCTAGCTACTCCCCGTCGAGCCCCATGTCCCGCAGGTGGTGCTTCCACGTGTGATACGGCCACACCGTGTCGGCACGGGGTGGCGAAAACACCGCCTTTGGAGGGCTCAGTAACATTCCTGGGTGCGCGCCGATCCGTCAGCTCCCAAGACCGGGAAACTCACCAGAGCCGTGATCGGCCTTCTCGTCACCGCCCTTGCCGCCGTGGCCGGCTGCTCCTCCCCGGCGGCCATCCACCCGAAGCCCGCTATCCACGACCGCTCGCGGCCGAACTTCGTCTTCGTGCTCACCGACGACCTGTCCTGGAACCTGGTCAGCCACATGCCGAACCTGCAGGCCCTGCAGCAGGCCGGGACGACGATGTCCCGGTACTACGTGGTGGACTCGCTGTGCTGCCCGTCCCGCTCGGCCATCTTCACTGGCCAGTACCCGCACGACGACGGGGTCTTCACCAACGCCGGGAACGACGGCGGGTACTTCGCCTTCAACAAGCACGGCGACCAGCAGAAGTCGTTCGCCCTCGCGCTGCATGACGCGGGCTACCGCACCGCGCTGATGGGCAAGTACCTGAACCAGTACCTGCCCGCCTACCCGGAGCCGCCCGGCTGGGACGAGTGGGACGCGGCCGGGAACGCCTACGGCGAGTTCGACTACAACCTCAACCAGAACGGCCAGCAGCAGCACTACGGGAAGGCGCCGCAGGACTACCTGACCGACGTGCTGGTCGCGAAGGCCCGCTCGTTCATCGACTCATCGGCCGCCTCGGGCAAGCCGTTCATGCTCGAGGTGGCCACGTTCGCCCCGCACGCGCCGTACACGCCCGCGCCCCGCTACGCGCACGCCGCCCAGCAGTTGGCCGCCCCGAAGACTCCGGCCTACGACCGGCTGCCGGCCAACCCGCCGCCGTGGCTGAAGGGCCACCCGCCGCTATCGGCCGCCGATCAGGCCAACATCACCAGCACGTTCCGCAAGCGGGTGGCAGACGATCTCTCGGTCGACGACATGATCGGCGAACTCGAGAACGAACTCCGGGCCAAGGGGCTGGACCGGAACACGTACTTCGTGTTCAGCTCGGACAACGGCTTCCACCTGGGCGAGTACAGGCTCTCGTCGGGCAAGCAGACCGCCTTCGACACCGACATCCGGGTGCCGCTGATCGTCAGCGGCCCGGGCGTCCCGGCCGGCCAGGACGTCAGCCAGCTGACGTCGAGCATCGACCTGGCCCCGACGTTCGAGACCCTCGCGGGCCTGCCCGTCCCGGCCGGCGTCGACGGTCACAGTCTGGCCGGGCTGTGGCACGGGCAGGATCCGGTCGGCTGGCCGCTCGCCGTCCTCATCGAGCATCACGGCCCGGACTTCTCGCCGGACGACCCCGACCGACAGACCTTCAAGGCGGGAGATCCGCCGACCTACGAGGCGGTCCGCACCGCCACCGCGCTCTACGTGCGGTACGCGGGCGGGTTCCAGGAGTACTACGACACCGTGACCGATCCGTACGAGCTGGATAACCTGGCGGGCCAGGGCGTCCCCGAGGTTCTCAGCAAGGCGCTCAGCGCCCTGGAGAACTGCCATGGCGGCGCCGCCTGCTGGGCCGCCGCCCAGCTCGGTTAGGACCGTGCCTACGGCATCAGGATGCCGGCCGGACGGGGTCAGCGTGCGGTGATACCGCCCTCGCAGGGCAAGACGGTGCCGGTGGTCCACCGGGACTCGTCGGACAGCAGGAACAGCGCGGCCCGGGCCATGCCGTCCGGATCGGCGATGTAATTCAGCGGGAAGTGGCCGGCCATCGCCGTCCGGGCCTCTTCGGTGGGCATCCACCGGTCGAACATCTCCGAGCGCGTCGGTCCCGGCGCGATCGCGTTCACCCGGATGCCGGCTCGCGCGTAGTCGAGCGCGGCGCACCTGATCAGCCCGGTGAGGCCGTGCTTGCTCGTGGCGTAGACGGTGTTGGCGGCGCCCCCGACGAGGCCGCCAACCGAGGAGGTCACGACGATCGACCCGCCGCCCGCGTCGAGCATGGCCGGGATCTCGTGCTTCATGCACAGGAACGGGCCGCGCAGGTTGGTGGCCAGGACCCGGTCGAAATCGGCCGTGCCGGTCTCGTGCAGCGGGCGGTGGGCGCCGCCGATGCCGGCGTTGTTGAAGGCGCCGTCCAGTCGGCCGAACGTCCGGACGACTTCGTCTACCGCCCGGGCCACCGACGCCTCGTCGGTGACGTCGCACCGCACGGCGAGAGCCTCGCTGCTGCTGGCTCTCACCCACGGCGCCGTCGACCTCGCCCTGGCCGGCCACCTCTCGCCCGCCGGCAAGGGCCGGGCCACCCCGGCCGATCTCGCCGACGACCTGCTCGGCTACCTCCGTGCCGCTGCCCAGCGCCGGTAGTGCCGGGGGCGGACCGCTCCCACGTGTCAGCTGGCGCCGAAACAGACGAACGGACTGAACGGGTCGCCAGCCGTAGCCGCGGCGAGCGCCTCCGCGGGCCTGGTCCCGGCGGCGAGCAGGCGGTGGTAGGCGGTCATCGTGCCGACGGCGTCGTCGTCGCCCACCCGGGTAACGCTGGCGGTCACGGTCTCGGTGCCGATGTAGAGCAGGGCCGCGGTAAAGCCGAGGATCTCCTCGCCGGGACGCACCACCGTCCGCCCGACGTCGCAGGACGACAGGACGACGTGCCTGGGAGCGGTCGTGAGCTGCTGGATGTCGTAGGCCATCAACGGACCGTCAGCCAGGTCGACCCGGGAGAACAGGAAGTTCTCCTGGTCGTGGTGCCCGTGCGCGGCCAGGTGGGCGAGCCGGGCGCCGTCGAGGGCCCGCAGCGCGGCGCCCACCGTAGCTTGCTGCTTGAGCAGCGGGCGGCAGCCCCGATAGAGCCGGGCGATCTCGGTGACCTCCCGGGCCGCGTGCTCCAGGTCCGGCCCGGCCAGCAGCAGCGGCGGCCGGTTCGGCGCCGGGTCGGTCGTGGCCTGGCCCTTCCGCCAGGCGGCCAGCCAGGAGGACGCGGACGGGCATACGGTGACCGGGCGGCCCCGGAGCTCGGGCAGCAAGCCCCAGGGAATGCCGGCCAGCGGGCCTGCGGGCACGAATACGATGCCGCCGTCACCGAGCGCGCCGCGCAGCGGCGCGATGATCTCGGCCGTCAGCGTGGCCGCCTGATGCCGGATCGACTCCCTGATCACGGCCTCGAGCCGGGCCGGCAGCAGCCGCCCGGCCAGCGTGTCGAGGTCGGCGTTCAGCCTCTTGGCGGCTTCGGCGGCTGTCTCGAAGTCGCCGAGCCGGATAAGGCGCGCCGGCTCGCGCCCGGCCACCACGGCGGCCATCTCTCCGGGTCGGCCTACGATGCCCACCAGAGTCTGGCCGCTGACGGCCAGGGCCACGCTGACCTGGCTGAGGCTGGCCCGCGGGGTGGCCTCACCACGGCCATCGGCCTTCCATTCGTGTTCCCTGATCTCACGCTGCAACTCGGCCTGCCTGCTGACCATGCCCGGGTCGCGGCTGCCGGCCAGTTCGGCCTCCCGGAGCAGCAGGCTGAGCTGGCGCAACTCGGCCAGGATGGCCGCGGCCTCCGGGTCGGCGGGCGGGCGCACCGGCCTGGCCCGGAACGCCTGCGCCCGGGACAGTTCCAGCCAGGCGAAGACCATCGGCGGCGACCCTCGCTGCAGCGCCATCCGCAGGCCGGCGGCGGCCAGATCGACGCCGAGGGCGGCGGTGCCGGTCCGCAGGTCGATGCTGCCGAGCCGGTCGCGCTGGGCTTGCACCCTGGCCAGGCCTGCCCGGAGTTCGGCCAGCGCTGCCCCGGACCGCCCCTCCCGCTCCGCCAGTTCAGCCCGGGCCAGCCTGCGCAGCAGGCTGACGTCTAGGGAGACCGTCGTTCCGCGTCGGCGCACACCCGAGATCCGCTGCCTGGCCTCGGCGAGGCGCCCGGCGGCGGCCAGCGCCCGGGCTGCGGTCAGTTCGGCCACGTCCGCGTCGCGGGCCAGCCCGCGCCCCCGCAACCGCCCAGCCAGCAGCATCGCCTCGGCCGGGATGCGGGTCCGGCGGCTCGCCGGGATCGGCTGAGCGCGCAGCCGGGTCAGTGCGGCCAGGTCGGCCCGGGCCTCGTTGCCCCGGCGCCGGAAGCGCCGCTCGGCCGCGGCGGCCCAGCGGCTCGCCGCGGCTAGTTCGCCGGTAGCGCGGGCCGCCTCCGACCGCGCCAGTTCCGCATCGGCGAGGTCGTAATCGAGTCGCTGCCGCCGGAATGAGGTCATCGCGGCATCCAGTTCGTCAACCGCATCGCGGGCGAGGCCCACCGCGAGCAGCGCGCGCGCCTTGTCGGTGGCCAGCACGGGAAGGTTGCCGGGCGCGGTGACCTGGTACGCGATAGCGGCCGCTTCGAACAGGCGCAGCGCCGCGGGGATGTCGCCGGTCAGCAGCTCGCAGTAGCCCAGGTTGTGCAGTGTCTTGGCCGCGATCATGGGGTAGCCCTCGTCCGTCGCGACGCGGCGGCACCAGGTCAGGTCGGCGCGAGCCTGCCCCACGCGGGCGGCGTTGAGGTGGGCGAAGCTGCGGTTGAGCAGCCTCGGCCGGGTTGCCGTCGAGCAGGGCGATGGCTTCGTCCAGGGTCCTTACCGCCTCGTTCCCTCGCCATGCCCGCATGAGCAGGTAGCCGCGCTGGACGAGGAGGATCCCCCGGTCATCGGCCGCGACGAGACTCCCGGCCCGGTCCAGGAGGCGCAATCCCTGTTCGGTGCGGCCCTGCTCGGACTCCCATACGGCCAGGATCATCAGCAGCCGGGCGGCCAGGGCCTGATGGGAGGCATGGATCCGCTGCGCATCGGGCCGGGAGTCGGCTTCGGCCCAGCCGAGTTGCCGCAGCCCCGCGCGGATGTAGCGGGCGCCGACCGCGGGGCGGCCCGCGTTTCCCTCCTGCAGGCCGCGCTCACGCGCCTCCCGGGCCCGGCTCTCGGCGCGGGCCAGCGAGGTCCCGGTACGGGCGGGGCGGAGCCCGGCGGGTGGCATTCGGCAGGCGCCTCCTGGATCTGCAGGTCAGATGATGAGCGCGGGCGTCACTACCGACCGCGTGTCGCCCGAGGAGGGCTGAGCGGGATGGACGATGAACTGTGCCGTTCCGCGCGGGACCCGGACGAAGGCGAAGCGCCCCTGGGCGTCGCTGGCCGTGGTCAGCGGATCCGCGGAGGTCTTTATCTCGACCTGGCGGCGCTGCGGCGGCGCCAGCCAGCCGTCCACGCGGACCGTGCCGTCTCGGTTGGCGTCGATACGGATCATGATGGTCAGGCTGTCGCTGTCAAAGGTGATCGTGCGGGCCTGCTCCTTGCCCCGGGCCGCCACGGTCAGCTGGTCCTCCTCGGCGAGCCGGGCCACCTCGACCTCCAGGTCGCGCAGTGCCAGGGAGAATCTGATCCGTTCGGGCAGGTCCGCGGGCATCGGATCCACGGCCTCAAACAGCTCACGGATATCGCCGAGCACGCCGAAATCGGTGTCGTCCAGCGGCTCGTCGGCGGGCGGCAGGCGGCCGGGCCCCGGCGGTGTCATGCCAGGCTCCCGTCCGGGCCGCCAGCCAGCAGCGCCCGGAGCTTGGCCAGGCACCGGCCGCGGGTGGGGCCGATGCTGCCGACCCGCATGCCGAGGGCGGCGGCCACCGTCGCGTAGTCGGGGCGGGGCGCGAACGCCATGATCCGCAGCAGCTCCTGGCAGCGACGGGAGAGCATCCCGATGGCCGCCCACAGCTCCCGCCGCTGATCCTCGAGGATGACCTGCTCCTCAGACCCGGGCCCCTTGTCGGGCAGGTCGGCGAACACGTCCTGATCCGCGGGCAGCAGCTTGCGGCCCGCGGCGCGCACCCGCCATGCCTCCCGCTTGGTCGTGGTAACCAGCCAGCCGGTGAGCGCGCCCGCGTCGTTGATGCTGTCGAGGTGCGTGACCAGGCGCATCCACACCGTCTGCAGCACGTCCTCGGCGTCACCCTGACTGAGTCCGGCCGAACGCGCGACCTGCCACAGCAGCGGGCTGAGTTCGTTCACGATCTGGCCGAGCGCGTCCTCGCTGCCCGCCCGGGCCGCGCTCAGCAGGTCCGCCATCCGCGCGGCGCGGTCCGGCTTGTTCGCCCGTACCGTGACGGGCCGGGGTTCGTCCATCCCCGTCAGCCCGGCCAGTTCATGCTCTTCAGGGCGGACAGTGCCCGGTTCTGTGTGTCCTGGGGCCCGCAGGGCGTCAGCTTGAGGCCGTTATGCCTGGCCCCCTCCATCAGCGCCCGGGTGATCCGCGCGGCCAGCAGCGGTGCCGAGAACGACGTGCCGCTCCAGACCGCCCAGCCACGCGAGTAGTCGTCCGGGTCGAGAGACTCGCGGCTGGCCGGCAGCGAGATGCCCGGCGGCATCGGGTTGTCCGGGTGCGCGCGCAACCGGAGCGCGGGGCTGCGGCTGGCGTTGATGTCCACCGGCAGCGTGCTGACCACGGCGGCGCCGGAGGCCCACGCGGTGATCCAGTCGCCGCCGTCGCTGAAGATGGCCTTGGAGCCGTTCGGGTTGAGCGCGCCCACGCTGATCAGGGGCACGCCCGCGGGCGGCATCTTCGTCGCGAACGCCGCGGGGTAGAACCTGCGGCTGGTCGAGTAGTTCCCGGCCGCCGCCACCACGATGACACCCAGGCCGAGCAGCAGCTCGATCACGTCCCAGAGCCCGGAGGTGAACTTCTCGTCGTGCGGGGTCTCGTCGAAGTAGCCGAGCGAGAGCGAGAGCACGTCGACCATCTGCTCCGGGCGGCCCGCCTGCGCGTGCGCGATCCGGATCACCAGGTGGCGCAGGGCGCACAGCAGGTCGCCCTCGTACACGGCGCCGTCGCTGTGCATGATCCGCACGGCCAGCACCCGCGCGTCGGGCGCGATCTGGCGCACGATGCCCGAGATGAACGTGCTGTGACCCGAGTCCGAGTCGAGCTCGCCGACCAGCGGGTCCGCCGTGATCGGCGTATCCCACGGGTGCCTGATCAGCTCGCGTGGCTTGTCACCCTTTGCCTCCGCCTGTTTGCCCTCATCGAGGACGGCCTTCTGGATGCCAAGGTCGACCGACATGAAACCGTCACCGTTGCCGGCCGGATTAAGGTTGTAGCTGCCGGACGTCCGTTCCACATCCAGCCACGGATGAGCCCGGACGCCCGTGTCCAGCACGGCGACCACGGGCCGCCGTCCGTAGTCGTCCTGGCATTCGGCCGCCGACCGGCGGTGCGGCGCGTCGAGCAGGAGCGCGACCGGGGTGCGCGTGTCGCCGCCGCTGAACACGTACGAGTCGGTGCTGCCCGGTCCGGTGACGCCGCTGTTGCTGTCCGGGTTCGCGGTGAGGCCGCCGCCGGAGTGACCGATCGGTACGCCGTCGATAGCCGAACCGACCAGCAGGTGCTCGAGCGCGATCTGCTCGATGTCGGTCTGGTCCAGGCGGGAGTCGGCCGGTTTCCGTTGCCCGGACGGCGTCACGGCCGCGCGTAGCGCCTGCACGGCTACCCACGCGTCGACCACCACCGGAATGGCGCTGTCCCGGTCCGGGACCAAGATCGCCACCCGGGGGAGCTGTGCCAGCTTGCGGGCCAGTTCGGCGTCGCGCAGGCGCGGCGGCGCCGCCGGCGGCGGCGGGATCAGCCGCATGCCGACACCGGCCAGGACGTCGTTGATGGCCCCGACCTTCGGCGTGTCCTGCAGCACGCCGTCCGAGACCAGCAAGGTCCTGGCGCGGTACACCGTCGGCCGCGGCGGCGGGAAGCCGTGCACCGCGGCGGCCTTCTCCGGGTCGAGCACGCGGGCGCCGTGCCGCCGCAGCATCGCGGCCGGCAAGGTGGTCAGGCCTGCCGCGGTGTCGCCGCCACCGGTACCCGCCCCGTTGTGGTGGGAGTGTGGCTGGAAGAACCATTGCGGTTTCTGTGCTGGCATGTAGTCCGCACCTCATCCCGGATCTTCGACCCGTTACCGGTGACAATTTCTCCAATCGGTTAGAGGCGGGCATCGGGCTCTAGATACGCCGATTTGAATAACGAATTGATAACAGACCTGCCCGCCGCTACCGCGGCACGGCCAGCAGCGTCTTGCCGACCGTCTGCCTGGTCTCGATGGCCGCGTGCGCCCGGGCCGCATCGGCGAGCTCGAACTCCTGGCCCACGACCGGCCGCAGCCGCCCCGCCGCCGCCTCGGCCAGCGCCGTCCGGGCCAGCGCCACCAGTTCCTCCGGGTTCGCGCCCGCACCGCGGCGGACGGTGACCTGGCTGGCCTGGGCGAGGTCCGGGGTGACGGGGGCGAAGCTCCCGCTGGCCATGCCGAACGGGCAGAACCGCCCGCCCGCGCGGAGCAGGCCGAACGCCGCCAGCCCGATGTCCCCGCCCACGCCGTCGAACACCACGTCCACCTCGCCGGCCAGGGCGCGGACCTGCCTCTCCCAGCCGTCCTGGCTGTAGTCCACGGTTACGTCGGCGCCCAGGTCCCGCGCCAGGGCGAGCTTGCGCGGCTGGCTGGCCAGCGCCACCACCCGGGTCCCGGACCGCCGGGCGATCTGCACCAGCAGCGTCCCCACCCCGCCGCCCGCCGCCTCGACCAGCACGGTCTCGCCCGCGCCCAGGTCCGCGTGGCCCGCTAGGGCGAGCGCCGTCCGGCCGTCGGCCAGCAGCGCGACGGCGTCCCGCATGGCCAGCTCTTCCGGGACCCTGATCAGCGCGGACGCGGTGGCGACCGCCCGCTCGGCGTATCCGCCGCTGCCGTTCAGGCTGGCCACCACCCGCAGGCCGGACCAGGGGCTGGCGTCGCCCACCGTGCCGCCGACGCCGTTGCCCAAGATGGCCGGCAGCGCCGGCAGCATCGACGGATGCGGCGGTCTGCCCGCCCGGACCTGGGTCTCGACGAACGTGACGTTGGCGAACTCGACGTCGATGACCACCTCGTCCGGCCCGGCCCGCACCTCGGCCACGTCGGCAGGCTCGAGTACTTCTGGCGGGCCGAACTCCCGCATCACCACCGCACGCACGCCAGGCCTCCTCCATCGGAACCATTCTGTCCGATACGAGCCTATTGTCGCCGCGCGCGCTGAGCCGGCTCGCACGCCGCGCTGGAGTCCGCGACCGCCCTCGCCAGGACCCCGCTCCTCCACGCACGCATGCGCCCCGCAGGTCCCGCAGGCCCATGGCCGAACGTCAGCACCATCAGTACCGCAGGCGAGGATCAAAGCAAGCCGTCCGTCATAACCGCTGGCAATACTGCCGAACGGCCGAGGTATCACCGCCCCCTGCCGCCGTCGTTGTAACCGCGCGAGGTTGATCATGGCCTCATAATTGGCGTCGTGAGCGAGCCGGAGATCAGGATCAGACCGGTCAACGAGGGCGACCGCCCGATGCTCTCCTGGCTTGTCGCCGAGCTGTGGGGCTCCGAACTCGTCGCCGTGCACGGCAGCGTGCTGCGGCCCGCTGAGCTGCCCGGGTTCATCGCCGAACGGTCCCGGCGGGTCGTCGGCCTGCTCACCTACCAGCTGCTGGGTGACGTGCTCGAGATCGTCACGCTTAACGCCATCGAGCGCCGGGCGGGCATCGGGACCATGCTCATCGACGCCGCGGCGGGCGCGGCGCGGCACTTCCGCTGCCGCGAGGTCCGGCTCACCACCACCAACGACAACGTCGACGCGCTCCGGTTCTACCAGCGCCGCGGGTTCCGGCTGGCCGAACTGAGACCGGGCGCGGTCGACCGCTCCCGGCAGGAGAAGCCGCAGATTCCGCGGACCGGCGACTACGGCATCCCGCTGCACGACGAGATCGACCTCACGCTGCGGGTCTAGCGGGTCTAGCGGCTCTAGGCAGCAACGGCACCCTTCACCGGCCGGCCCCGGGTCCACACCGCGGTGATCCTGTCCGGGTCGGCGAGCACGCCGATGTCCGCCAGCGGATCGGCGTCCAGGGTGATCACGTCGGCGTCGTAGCCCTCGGCGAGCCGCCCGCTGCGCGGCGCCTGCGGGCCGAGGGTGAGCGGCCCGGACGCGGTGGCCGCCTCGATCGCCTCGAGCGGCGACATGCCCAGCTTGACCAGGTATCCGGGTTCCGAGCCGTTCTGGCCCCACGCGTTGGGCCGGTCGGGGCCGGTCAGCGCGATGTCGGTGCCCATGGCGATGGTGACGCCGTGCTCGTAGGCTCGCGTCACCGCCTGGGCGTGCAGGTCGGCGATGGCGTCCAGCTTGGCCATCGCGTAGGCCGGCACCACGTCACGAGCAGCCAGCATGTCCTCGACGATCGTCCGGGTCGGGACCAGGATCGCGTCGGTTTCGCGCATGGCGTCGCAGCACTCGTCGTCCAGGTAGGTACCGTGCTCGATGGTCCGCACCCCGGCCCGCAGCGCGGCCATGATGCCCGGCTTGCCGTGGCAGTGCGCCGCGACCACCCGGTCGGCCAGCCCCGCGACCTCGACGATCACTCGCAGCTCGGACACCGTGAACTGCTGGTGGATCGGGTCGTCGACCTCGGAGAGCACGCCGCCGGACGCGCACACCTTGATCAGCTTCGCGTTCCGCCTGAGCTGCTCGCGGACCGCCTTGGCGCACTCGTCGGGCCCGTCCGCCAGCCGCATCAGGCCGCCTTGCGCGGAGTAGTCGCGCATCCAGTCGAGCGGGAAGGAGTGCAGGTCGCCATGGCCGCCCGTGGTGCTCAGGATGCCCCCCGCCCCGTAGATGGCCGGGCCGTCGATGACCCCCTCATCCACCACGCGGGCCAGGTAGATCCCGAGGCCGCCGACGTCGCGTACCGAGGTGATCCCGGCGTCGAGCGCGGCGCGCAGGTCCCTGGTACACCGGGCGGCCCGCAGCGCCTCGGGCTCCAGCGGCAGCTGTCCCAGGTCGAAGGTCCTGGTCCCGAGGAGATGCCCGTGGCACTCCCACATCCCCGGCATCACCGCCGTCACCCGGGTCACCGGCGCCCCGGGAGTCGGCGGGGCCACCCCGGCCGGGCCGGCGTAGCTGATCGAGGGGCCGTCCAAGACGACCACCGCGTCGCTGACGGGAGCGCCGCGCCCGGGTATGAGCAGATCGGCCTCGATGCGGTGCATGGGTTTCTCCGCAAGGGGGGTCACGGGGGTATGGGGGGAAGGTTCCCCCCATGATCGGGGGGTTTCGGGGGGTCGTCCCCCCGAATCATACTGCCCGCTATCTTGACGGGCCGCCGCCTGCGCGGTCCATCATGGATGACCGGTTGCGTGCACCAGGGAGGCGCTAGGTCAGGACGAAGCTGCCGTATTTTTCACCGACAGTATCTACGTGTGTGCTGTCGCGAGTACGGGTCATGCGCTATACAGGGACGTACGACTGTCCGGCAACCGGGTGCGGGGATCTGGGCTCTAGGGAGGCAGGGACATAGGGGCGAGGAAGCGTGATGCTGCCAAACGATAGGGCCCAGCCCGCCGCGCCGGACAAGCCGGCGCTGGGTGCCCGGATGACTGACGCCTACCGGCGGCTTCCCATCTGGCTCAAGGTCCTCACGATCATCGCAGCTGTCTTCCTGTCGGGACCGATCATCCTCGTCGCAATGATCTACGGCGTCGTCGCGGTGGCCCAGGCCCGGCGCACCGTCGGCGCGTCCATCAGCGTCGCGCTGTGGGGCGTGGTGGTGTTCTCGTTCGCCTACAAAGGCCACGGAACCTGGCTCTACTCGGTGATTCTGCTGCCATTCCTGGTCGCGCTGGCCGCCCACGCCAAGCCGCTGGCCCGCTGGTTCGTGCCGTGCCGCACGGTGGCCTGGGTGCTGGGCTGGTCCGTACCCGCCGGCGTCATCGCCCTGAAGGCCGCGCCCAGCCAGCCGTTCCTCGGCACGATCGCCGCCTGGCTGCTGGCCGCGGCCGTGCTCGGCTGGCGGGTGGCCAAGGGCATGCAGGACGCCCGCATGTACGGCGGCAGCGCCCCAAGAGACCCAAGGACCCCAGGCGACCCGAGAGCCCCTGGAAGCCAGGGAAACCAGGCGGCCGGGAACGCCGCGAACGTCGGCCCGGCCATGCCGGGCGGGCGGCCCGGCGGCCACCCGGGTGCCCCGACCCCCGGGGTCCGGGCGCAGGCCGCGGCGCTGCCCTACGCCGACTACGCCGCCCGCGACCACCAGGGCGCGCCCAGGCCGCGGCCGCCGATCTCGGTCGAGGACGCGATGGCCGAACTCGACGCGATGATCGGGCTGGCCCCGGTCAAGGAGCAGGTGCGCTCGATCGCCGCCTCCATCGAGGCGGCCAGGCGGCGCACGGTGGCCGGCATCAGCACCGAGCGGCCGATGCGGCACTTCGTGTTCCTCGGCCCGCCCGGCACCGGCAAGACGACCGTGGCCCGGGTGCTGGCCAAGATCTTCTACGCGTTCGGCCTGCTGGAGACGCCCGAGGTGATCGAGGCGCACCGGGCCGACCTGGTGGGCGAGTACCTC
>WNGR01018058.1_pt1 | contig 13183 bp, 14 predicted proteins | sample 5407581 | NCBI WGS metagenome assembly WNGR01 (sample SAMN13153383, study PRJNA577476) | soil metagenome | isolation source: 80 cm soil or saprolite under Garry oak tree replicate 2 | place: USA:California | collected 2016-06-15 | reverse complement strand
CTCACTGCGGCCAGCCGCCCTCGGGCGAGCTGCGCTGCCCGGCGTGCGGCAGCGAGGTGGACGTGGGGTGGGCGTACTGCGTGAGCTGCGGGCGGCCGACGGGATTCGAGTGACTGGGCGGTCGGGCGGTCAGGCGGTTGGGCGGTCGAAAGCCGCGACCTATCGTGTCGCGGTGATCGCCGGGGACGGGATCGGACCGGAGGTGATCGAGGCGGCGATTCCGGTGCTCGACGCCGCCGCTCAGAAGCACGGGTTCGCCCTGGCGTGGGAGCGACTCCCCTTCGGCGCAGACCACTACTTGAAGACGACAGAGACGTTGCCGGATGTGGCGTTCCGGAAACTGCGTGACGAGGCGGATGCCATCTTCGTCGGCGCTTTCGGCGACCCGCGGGTACCCGGGAACGAGCACGCGCGGGACATCCTGCTGGGCCTCCGCGTTCGATTGGATCTCTACATCAATTTTCGACCCGTGCAGCTCTTCCATCCGGACCTGAGCCCCCTTCGGCTCAACCGTCCGGCGGTCCGACCGTCCGACCGTCCGACGATTGACTTCGTCATCTTCCGCGAGAACACCGAGGGCGTTTACCTGGGCAGGGGCCGCGTCGAGGGAGGGAAGTACATCGCGGAGGAGGTGAACACGGTGGGGGGCGTGCAGCGCATCATTCGCGCCGCGTTCGAGTGGGCCAAGGGGCACGGCCGCACCGTCGTCACGATGAGCGACAAATCGAACGCCGTGCCCGCACACCGGATTTGGCAGGAGAAGTTCAAGGAGATCGCCGCCGAGTACCCGAGCATCACCGCCGAGCACCGCTACATCGACACGCTCGCGCTCGAGCTGGTGCGGGAGCCCGAGCGATTCCAGGTGATCGTCACTAACAACCTATTCGGCGACATCGTGTCCGATCTCGCAGCCGGTCTGGTGGGCGGGCTCGGCTTCGCGGCGAGCGCCAACCTGCATCCCGGCCGGCCCGGATTGTTCGAGCCGGTGCACGGCTCGGCACCGGCGCTCGCGGGCAAAGGGATGGCGAACCCGTTGGCGGCGATCCTGGCGGGGGCGCTCATGTTCGAGCAGCTCGGTCAGGCGGAGGCGGCGCGCGCGATCGAGGGGGCGGTGCGGGCGGGGCTCGCGGCGGGCGTGAGAACGCCGGACGTCGGAGGGACGGCGACGACGCGGGAAGTGGCCGAGGCAGTATATTCCGCTTTCTGATGAAGACTCAAGGCTCCACCACGGACGTCGTCTTCCTCTCCGGAGTCCGCACCGGCTTCGGAAGCTTCGGCGGCACGCTCAAGGACATTTCGGCGATCGACCTCGGCGCCGTCGCGGCGAAGCACGCGCTCGAACGGGCGGGCGTTCCCGCCCGGGAGATCGGCCACACCGTGTTCGGCAACGCCCTGCAGACGTCCGCCGACGCCATCTACTGCGCGCGCCACATCGGTCTCAAGGCCGGCCTGCCGATCGAGGTGCCCGCCGTCACTGTCAACCGGCTGTGCGGCTCCGGATTCGAGGCAATCACCCAAGGAGCGCAGCTCATCCTGCTCGGCGAGGCTGACGCCGTGCTCGCGGGAGGCACCGAGTCGATGAGCCAGGCGCCCCACGTGGTGCGCGGCGCCCGTTGGGGCATTCGGCTCGGCCCCCCCGCCCCGCTCGAAGACGTGCTGTGGGAGGCGCTGAAGGATCCGCAGTGCGGCCTTTCGATGGCGGAGACCGCCGAGCATCTCGCGGAGCGCTACCAGCTCTCCCGCCGGGAAGTGGACGAGGTCGCCCTCGCCTCGCAACAGCGCGCCAAGGCGGCGTGGGACGCCTGCGTGTTCCAGGACGAGGTCGTGCCGGTGCCGGTCCCAAGTAAAGGGAAGAAGGGCGAGACGTCAGAGTTCCGGGCCGACGAGCACATGCGACCCGGCACCACGCTCGAGGTGCTGTTGTCGCTGAAGCCCTACTTCAAGAAGGACGGGCTCGTCACCGCCGGGAACGCCTCGGGGATCGTGGACGGCGCGGCGGCGACGGTGATCGCCGGCGCGGACTTCGCGCGAGCGCACGGCTTGAAGCCGCTCGGGCGCCTCGTCGCGTGGGCCGTGGCCGGCGTGGAGCCGGAGTACATGGGGATCGGCCCCGCGCCGGCGACCCGCAAGGCCCTCGCCAAGGGCGGGATGCGGCTCGAGGAGATGGACCTGGTCGAAGTGAACGAGGCGTTCGCTCCCCAGTACCTCGCCGTCGAACGGGAGCTGGGCCTCGACCGCGCCAAGACCAACGTGCACGGCGGCGCCATCGCGATCGGGCACCCGCTCGCCGCGACGGGCACGCGGATCACGCTGCACCTGCTGCACGCCCTGCGGCAGCGCAAGGCGCGCTTCGGCCTGGGCTCCGCTTGCATCGGCGGCGGGCATTGCGCGTGCTGCGGGAATACGAGCGCGCGGTCTACTTCTTTCTCGGCCGGTCCTGGGGCGCCAAGGGACCAGGGCTGATCTACCTGCCGCCCCTGTTCGCCAAGATGCAGAAAGTCTCGCTGCGCGTGGTCGCGCTCGACATCCCCCCGCAGGACGTGATCACCCGCGACAATATCTCCCTCAAGGTGAACGCCGTGCTCTATATGCGGGTCAGGGACTCGGTGAAAGCCGTCATCGGGGTCGAGAACTATCTGTACGCCACGAGCCAGCTCGCTCAGACCACGCTCCGCTCCGTTTTGGGAGAAACGCAGCTCGACGAGCTACTGATGAACCGCGAAAAGATCAACGACATCTTGAAGAACATCATCGACAAACGGACCGAGGACTGGGGCGTCGAGGTCTCCGCCGTCGAAGTGAAAGACGTGGATCTGCCGCCCGAGATGAAACGAGCGATGGCACGACAAGCGGAAGCCGAGCGGGAGCGGCTCGGCACCGAGCCCGCCGCGATCCAGCTGCGTTACCTGCAAACCGTCACGGAGATCGCCTCCGAGAACAACTCCACGACCATTTTCCCGATCCCCATCGATCTGTTCAAGGGGTTGCTTGAGGCGATCGCGAAGCGACCCGAGGCCGCCACCCCTCCCGCCTTGCCCCAAAGAGCCTCGGGCGAGGCCCTGCCGCAGAGCCGGAGCGAGGAGAAGGTCAAAGCCTAGGATGGCGGGCGAGCTGATCGGTCGCGAGGCGCTGGAGCGCATCATTCAGCGCGCCGCCGAGCTCCAGGCCGGCGAGCGCGACGTCGGCGAGGGGCTGACCCGCGACGAGGTCATCGCGCTGGGCAGGGAGGTCGGAATTCCGGCGCACCACCTGCAGCAGGCGCTGCTCGAGGAGCAGACCCGCACGCTGCTCCAGGCAGGGCACGGACCCCTGGCCTGGCTCGCCGGGCCCGCCGCTCTCGCGGCCGCGCGCGTCGTCCCGGGCGAGCGCGCCGCCCTCGAGCGCGCGCTCGCTTCCACGCTCGAGCGGGACGAGCTGCTCCAGGTGAAGCGGCGTTTCGCGGACCACGGCACCTGGGAGCCGAAGGCGGGAGCCTTCGCTTCGTTGCAGCGGGCGCTGGGCGCCGGCGGGAAGCGGTTCGCGCTCGCGCGTGCCGCCGAGCTCGCCACCGGCGTGAGCCAGCTCGAGACCGGGTTCTGTCACGTCCAGCTGCGCGCCGCCGTCCGCAACCTGCGTCGCCAGCGTCTCGCCGCCGCGGGCGCCCTGCTCACTTTCGGCGTGCTCGCGACCGCCCTGGCGCCAGCCCTGGGCGTGCTGTTCCCGTGGGCGGTCGTGCCCGCGGTCGCCGCCGCCCTCGCGGCGCTGGCCTACGCCCGCGGCCACCGGCGGGATAACGAGCAGGTGCATGTGGCGCTCGAGCAAGTGCTCGATCGGCTCGAGCGCCGTGACGCCCGGCCGGAAGGCCCGCTCCCCCTTCCCGGACCCGCCGCCGCGGTCGGGCGGCTCGCCGAGGAGTTGCGCGGGTGGCTGCGCCCATGACCGAGATCCGCCGCGTGGGTGTGCTGGGGTGCGGCCTCATGGGCACGGGCATCGCCCAAGTGGCCGCGGCCGCGGGCTACGAGACGCTGGTGCGGGACGTCGCGCCCGAGATCTGGAGCCGCGCGCGGGCCAACATCGAGAAGTCCCTCGCCAAGCTCATCGAGAAGGGGAAGCTCACCGCCGCCGATCGGGACGCGACCCTGAAGCGCCTCGCCTTTACCACCGCCACCCGCGACCTCAAGGCGTGCGACATCGTCCTCGAGGCGGTCACCGAGGACTTGGAGCTCAAGAACGCCCTCTGGAAGGAGCTCGACCAGGTGTGCGGGCCGGCGACTATCTTCGCCTCGAACACCTCCAGCCTCACCATCGCAGCCATGGCCGCCGCGACCAAACGCGGCGATCGCTTCGTCGGGTTGCACTTCTTCAATCCCGTGCCGCTGATGCAGCTCGTCGAGGTCGTGCGCACGGTCACGACCTCGGACGACACGTACGCGCGCGCGTTCGCCTTCGCCAAGTCCCTGGGCAAGGAGCCCGTCGCCGCGAAGGACGCTTCCGGGTTTCTCGTGAATCTGCTGCTCGTCCCGTACCTGCTCGATGCCGTGCGGGCCGTGGAGCGCCACGTCGGCAGCGTGACCGACATCGATCGGGCGATGCAGCTCGGCTGCGGCCACCCCATGGGCCCGCTCACCCTGCTCGACTTCGTGGGGCTCGACACCACTCACAAGATCGCGGAGATCATGTTCCACGAATACCGCGAGGCGAAGTACGCGCCGCCCCCGCTGCTCAGACGCATGGTCCTCGCGGGGATGTTGGGCCGGAAGAGCGGGAAGGGGTTCTACGACTACTCCGTGGACCCACCGGCCTCATCCGACCTCGGCCTGTAGCGCCCTCAACCCGCTGCGCCTCCTCCCCCAGGAGCCCCCGTGCACATCTTCGGCTACGACTGGCCTCGCCTGCACGCCGCGCTGAACGACCTCCCCGCGGCCCTGCTGTTCGCGACCGTGCTGTTCGACCTCGGCGCCTGGGTCACCAAGCGGGAGTCGCTCCGAGCGGCGGCGCTGTGGACGCTGTGGGCGGGCGTCGTGGGCGGGTGGGCGGCCGTCGTCGCCGGCCTCCAAGCCGAGGAAGCTATCGAGCACGGCGAGGCGCTTCACGAGTTGATGGAAGACCACGAAACGCTGGCGCTCGTGACGATGGGCATCTTTACGGTGGTGCTCGCCTACAAGCTGTTCCGCCGCGGCCGTCTCTCGCCTCGCGAGGAGCTCGCCTTACGCACGCTCTCGCTCGCGGGCTTCGTCACGGTCATCTGGACCGCGCGGCTCGGCGGCAAGATGGCGTTCGAGCACGCCGCCGGCGTGCCCACGGCGGCGATGCAAGCGGAGCTCCAGGACCGCGCGAAGGCGCACGAGCACGGGGGCCACGAGGGGGAGCCGGAGCACTGAATGGGGTGGACGGAGACGACCACATCGCTGCAGTCACGGTCCGTCCGTCCGACCGTCCGACTGTCCGTCGCCTTTTTCTTGTCGTCCTGCTCCCCCGTCACCACCCGCCCCGACTTCCCTCCGTTCCCCCAGGCGACGAGCGTCATCCTCATGGCCCGGCGCGAACGGGTCATTCCGATCCTCGCGACGCTCGTGGCGGCGGAGAGCCTGCGGGTGCGGCGGGCGAGCCCGGTGGACGGATACTTGGAGACCGACTGGTACGACACGCGGACGCACCGCTCCTTCCGGGACGGGGCGTACGTCCCCGATCTCGCTCACGCCGTGAAGCTGCGCTGCTGGGCCGACCCCTACGTCCCGAGCGAGACCATTCTCACGATCGAAGCCGCCTATCGTCCCCGCTACGACCCGTCGCGGACGGAGCGGGATCTGGAAGCCGCCGTGCCCGAGGGGCACGACGGGTACGCGCTCGCGGCGAAGCTCTTGGCCCAGGTGAAGGAGAAGTTCGCTACGCGCCCACGAGCGAGCGCACCCAGCGGTCCATGACGGCGAGCTCCAGCACGGCGTCGCGACATGGCCCGTTGGGTAGCTGCATCGTGAGCCCCAGCACCGGCAGCTTCCCCGCGACGTCCCGCAGGCCCGTCAGCTGCATCGTGAGCCCCAGCACCGGCAGCTTCCCCGCGACGTCCCGCAGGCCCGTCATCATGTCCCGCTCGCACGCCACCGCCACGACCGCCCGCGGCCGCCGCTCGCGGATCACCCGTCGAGCGAGCTGGCCGCGCGTGGCGACGAAGACGGGCACGTCGTATCGGCCGGCGATCGCGAGCACGCCATCCAGCGCCTGCTTCGAAAGACAGCGGGGAATCAGCACGAGCAGCTCTCCCTTGCCGACCCGGCGCCGGCGCCGCTCCGCCAGGGTATTGTAGACATCGATCGCCGCATGCTCCACCCAGTCCCGCCGCCCGAACACCCGGGCTACGAGCGAGGTCAGGTTCATCAACCGGAGATACGGACCCCGCTCCAGCAAGCCCTCGGGCAGCAGGGCGACGCCCCCATAGAAGGAAAGCAGCAGGACGCCGAACCAGACGCTTGCGACCGCTACGCCAGCGGCCAGGGCCCAGGCGAGGATCACGGGGAGCGCGGCGGCCACGAGCGTCAGGCGCGGTGCCAGCAGGTACAAGACCCCCGCGAGCGCCGCAAAGCCGGCGCCCATGGTCAGCGCTGCATAGCGGAAGAAGAGGCCGGGGAGAGCGGAGAAGTCGCCACCGTTCGGAAGGGCGCGGCCATCCCATTCATCCCACTCGTGTCCCAGACGACGGTCGGTCTCGATGTGGATGAGCTGGGCGCGCGACGCTTCAGGCATGGCTCGTCAAGCATCACCCGGGCCCTGGGCCGTGTCAAGAAGAATCGTGCATGGTAAGTTTTGAGCCGTGACAAACCCGGCGCTCCTGACCGATCCCCGCATCCGCGCCGCCTACTCCGAAGGCGCCGGGATTTACCGGATGGTGCCCGCCGGCGCGGCCGTCGTGCAGGGCGTCGAAGAGCTGCAGCGGCTGGTGCGCTGGGCGGGAGACACGCGGACGCCGCTCGTGCCCCGCGGCGCGGGCAGCGGGATGCCGGGCGGCAGCGTCGGCCGCGGCGTGGTGGTGGACCTGAGCCAAGGGTTCCGCTGGTTGGCGCCGAACTGGGGCAAGCGCACGCTCTGGACCGGCGCGTCGGTGACCTGGACTCAGCTGAACGATGCGGCCCGCCCATTCGGTCTGCGCCTGCCCCCCGACCCGTCGTCCGGGGCCTTCGCCACCGCCGGCGGCATGGTGGCGACCAACGCAGCCGGCCCGCGCTCGGTGCGGTGCGGCAGCGTGCGCAATTGGGTCGAGGCCGTCGAGGTGATCGAGCACGACGGCGCCAGCCGCCGAGTGGAGCGGGGTGTGCACGGGACCGCGCGCTGGCACCTGGAGCCCGCCATGATTGAGCTGGTGCGCCAGCGCTTCCCGCGTACGCGCAAGAGCTCCAGCGGCTATGCCCTGGACCGCTACGCCGACACCGCCGACGAGCTGGACCTGCTGATCGGGTCGGAAGGCACGCTGGCGCTGGTGACCGCGGTCGAGTGGCGGCTCGAGCCGATTCCCACGGACGTGGGCGGCGCGGTGCTCGGCTTCGCGAGCCTCGAAGCCCTCACTGAGGCGGTGCCGTACCTCGTCGCCCTCAACCCGTCGGCGGTCGAGCTGCTGGACGGGACGTTCTTGACATTCGTGCGCGAAGCGGGGCAGGAGCTGCCGGCCGAGCTGGCGGGAGGGGGGCTCCTGCTGGTGGAGTTCGAGCGCGACACGGCGGCGGCCGCCCGCAGCGCCGTGGGAGATGCCGTCCGGGGGTTGAAGGCGCTCACCGTTCACGTGGAGACGGCGGTCGACCGCGCGGCGCTGGAGCGGGTCTGGGCGGTGCGCCGCCTGGCGAGCCCCGTGCTGGCGCGGCTCCCCGAGACGCAACGCTCGCTCCAGGTGGTCGAGGACGGCTGTGTGCCACTCGAGCGCCTGGGCGCATACGTCGGCGGCATCCGCGCGGCGGCGGAGCGGCACGGCATCGCCGTGGCCATCTTCGGACACGCCGGCGACGGCCACGTCCACGTCAACGCGCTCCCCGATACCACGCGGCCCGGGTGGAAGGAAGCGCTCGCGGCCCTGTACGACGCGGCCACGCAGCTGCTCCTGGACCTGAGGGGAGTGCCGAGCGGCGAGCACGGGGTGGGGCGGCTGCGGGCCGGTGTGCTGGAGCGGTTCTACGGGCCCGAGGTCATGGAGTTGTTCCGCGCCCTGAAGCAGGCGTACGACCCGCTCGGCGTGTTCAATCCCGGCGTGATCCTGCCGGCGGCCGACTGGGCGCCGCTCGCCGACCTGAAGATCGGGCCGGACGCGGCGCGCATTCCCGACGACATCGCCCGCCGCCTGCGGGAGACGGAGCGCAACGCCGCCTGGGGCGTCCCGAAGCTCGAGCTGGCCGCCCTTCCCGACACCTGACACCCGACACCTGACACCTAGATGGAAATCTTCCGCGCCCCGCGCGTCACGCTGATCGCACGCCCCCAGTTCCTCGAGCCCGAGCATCTCAAGGTGCAGTGGCGGGGTGACGCCTCGGATGGAGAGCGGCTCGCCGAGTACGCTGGGCGGGTCTGCTACATGAGCCAGCACAACCCGGTCAACCGCACGACCGCCGAATATCTGGAGAACATCAAGAAGCAAGGGCACGGCTCGGTCTTGGAGCACGCGGTCTACGTGCTGCTGATCGAGGGCATCTCCCGCTCCTGCTCGCACGAGCTGGTGCGCCACCGGGCCGGCTTCGGCTACTCCCAGCTCTCGCAGCGCTACGTGGACGAGTCGCACGCGGCGTTTGTCATGCCGCCCGCGATTCAGGGCGACCCGCACCTGGAAGCGGACTGGGAGCGGGAAGTGGCGGACGCGCAGGCCGCTTACGTGCACGCCGTCGAGGCGCTGCTGGAGCGCTACGCCTGGGTGAGCGACAAGGTGCACCGGCGCAAGCTGGCGCGCGAAGCGGCGCGGAGCGTGCTTCCCAACGCCACCGAGGTCAAGATCGTCGTGTCGGGCAACGCGCGCGCGTGGCGCACTATGCTCGAGCTGCGCTGCGGCGAGGGCGCCGAGCTCGAGATCCGGCGCCTGGCGGTCGCCTGTCTCCGCGCGCTCGAGCGAGAAGCGAGCGCGCTGTTCTCCGACTTCGAGATCTACGTCGCCGCCGACAAGGAAGAAGCCGCGCGCGTCGGGTACCACAAAGTGTGAGACATCAGACATCAGACGTCAGACATCAGTCGACCCTCCTCGCGATTTCTGATGTCTGACGTCTGACGTCTCCCGTCTGATTTCCCTATTGCGCATCTCGCCGGCGTCTCGTATTGTCTACGCGAGAGCGCTTCTCGAGTCACAGACCGCACACGCGGCCTTTTTTGTAGGAGGTCACCCGAGACCACATGCGAATCGGTCTCGCCTACAACCAGAAACCGGACCCCAGCAACGCCGACGAGCCCCCGAGTACGAGCGATGCGTTCGCCGAGTGGGACGAGCCCGCTACCATCGACGCGGTGGCGCGCGCCCTCGCAAGCTTCGGCAGCGTGACCCGCCTCGAGGCCGACGAGTCCTTCCCGCACCAGCTCGCTCTCGCCCGTCCCGACATCGTCTTCAACATGGCGGAGGGCCTGCACGGTCTGAACCGCGAATCCCTCGTCCCCGCGATCTGCGAGTTTCTCAACGTCCGCTACACCGGCAGCGACCCGCTCGCGCTGGCGCTCGCGCTGCATAAGGCCCGCGCCAAGGAGCTGCTCGCCTACCGCGGCGTGCCGACGCCGCCGTTCGCGTGCGTGGAGCGTGTGGACGACATCGCCGGCGTCACGCTGCCGTACCCGGTGTTCGTGAAGCCGGTGGCCGAGGGGTCGAGTAAGGGCATATTCGCCAGCAACTTGTGCGAATCCCCGGCGCAGCTCGCCCTGCGCGCCGCTGCCCTGCTCGAGCGCTACGCCGAGCCGGTGCTCGTCGAGACCTACCTGCCGGGCCCCGAGTTCACAGTCGCGATCCTGGGCAACGGACCGGAGGCGTACTGCCTGCCGGTCGTCGGCTTCGACTTTTCCGCGCTCCCAGTGGGCGCCCCTCCGGTATACGGCTACGAAGCGAAGTGGGTGTGGGACACTCCCGAGCGGCCGCTCGCGATCTTTCAGTGCCCCGCCCCGATCCCGGCGGCCCTGTGCAGCGAAGTGGAGCGCACGGCGCTCGACGCCTACCACGCCCTCGGTTGCCGTGATTGGTGTCGCGTGGACATCCGCGTCGACCGATTCGGCGTCCCCAACATCCTCGAGCTGAACCCCCTTCCCGGCATCATCCCCGACCCGGCGATGAACTCCTGCTTTCCCAAGGCTGCCCGGGCGGCGGGGCTTTCCTACGACGAGCTGATCCGGGAAGTGGTGCACATCGCCTGGCGCCGCGTGACGGGAGGAGCCGTTTGCGGCGACGCGGCGACCCGGAACAGCGTCTCCCTCCCCCTGCCTGAACGCGCGGCGGTCACCGCGTGAGGGTCGTCATCCTCTACGATCCCGGCGCCGAGGACTGGACCGTCGAGGACGTCCGCGGCGTCATGAAGGCCGTCAACCAGGTCGGGCAGATCTTCGGAGCGCTGGGGCATGCGGTCCGCCGCGCCCCGGTTCGGCACGACATGCGCTGGTTCCAGCTGGCGCGCGGGGCCGGCCTGGTCTTCAACCTGTGCGAGGGGGTGCACGGCCGGAGCGAGTGGGAAGAGCACGTGGTGGCCGCGCTCGAGTTCGCCGGCGTCCCGGTCACGGGCGCCGGCGTCTGGACGATCGCGGCCTGCCGCCGCAAGGCGATGGCCAACGCGATCCTCGCCCAGGCGGGTCTGCCGATCCCCCGCTGGACCGTGGCTCAGGGCAAGATCGAGGACGACTTCCCGCTCCCCGCCATCGTCAAGCCCGCCGCCGAGGACGCGAGCGCCGGACTCGACCGCGGCTCGGTGGTCGTGGACCGGAGAGCGTTGCGCGCGCGGGTGGCCGCGATGACCGAGCGGTTCGATGAGGTCCTGGTGCAGGAGTACGTCCCCGGGCGCGAGTTCAACGTCGGGTTCGTAGGCGGCCGAGCCCTGCCGCTCGCCGAGATCGATTTCTCGGCGATGCCCCCGGGGAGCTGGCCGATCCTCACGTATGCGGCGAAGTGGGACAGGGGCTCCCCCGACGACCTGGGGAGCGTCCCCGTGTGCCCGGCCGACGTCCCTCAGAAGCTGGCGGACCGCCTGGTGCGGCTGGCCGAGTCGGCGTGGCGGGCGATGCAGGGGAAGGGCTACGGCCGCGTGGATCTGCGCCTGGACGCGCAGGGTCGTCTCTGGGTGCTCGAGGTCAACCCGAACCCCGACCTGAACGACGACGCCGGCCTGTCGCGCATGGCCCAGGCGGCGGGGTGGGACTACGCGGAGCTGGTGCGGCGGATTGCCGAGGTCGCGCTCCGCGAGGCGCAGGGCGCCAAGGCGGCGCGTGAATTGCTCGCTCCGTCCCGTCGGTCGCGCGCAGCGCGCACGGCTTGAGCGGGTGACGGCGGCCGCCGGCGTGTTTCGCCCGGAGGAGGTCGCCACCGCCGTGGAGCTGCTGGACGCGAGCTTGGACGGCGACGACGACTACCGCTTCCTCGGCGCGTACGACGGCGACGACCTCGTGGGCTACGCCTGCTGGGGGCCGACGCCCGGGACGGTGGCGACCGCCGACCTGTACTGGATCGTCGTGGACGCCGGCCGACAGGGCCGTGGTATCGGGACGACGCTGCTCTCGGCCGTCGAAGAGCAGCTGAAGGCCGACGGCTCTCGACTGATCGTCGTCGAAACGTCGTCGCGCGCCGACTACGCGCCGACGCGCGCGTTCTACGAGCGGCGCGGCTACGGGCGGGTCGCCACGATCCCGGATTACTACGCGCCGGGCGACGACCTGGTGATCTACCTCAAGGACCTGGGGCATGGAGTCCTGGCAAGAACTACTGCGTAGACGCAGCGTCGCGTCGCTGGAGGCGCTGGTGGCGAAGTTCGGGGCCGAGCACTTCCCCGATCTCGAGCAGCTGCGCCAGGCGGTGGAGAACTTCGAGTTCCGCATCGCGCCCGCGATGGTGGACCTCATCAAGTCCCCAGGCGACCCGATCTGGCGGCAGTACGTGCCGGACCTGCAGGAGCTCGAAGTGCACGACGGGCTCGTAGATTCGCTCGCCGAGGACGCGCACTCGCCCGTCCCCAACATCACTCACCGCTACCCCGACCGGGCGCTCTTCCTCGTCTCGCCGGTGTGCGCCTCGTACTGCCGCTTCTGTACCCGGCGCCGCAAAGTGGGAGACCCGAGCAAGATCCCCATGTCGCAGCTCGACTCCGGGTTCCGGTACCTCGAGGAGCACAGCGAGATCCGCGACGTCATCCTCTCGGGCGGCGACCCGCTCCTCCTCTCCGACCGGCGTATCGAGGACATCCTCAAGCGGCTGCGCGCGGTCCCGCATCTCGAGGTGCTCCGCATCGGCAGCCGCATCCCCTGCCATCTCCCGGAGCGGATCACGCCGGAGCTGTGCGACATCCTCAAGAAGTACCACCCGCTCTACATCAACACCCATTTCAATCACCCCGACGAGCTGACGCCGGCGGCCGTCAAGTGCCTTGGCATGCTGGCGGACGCCGGCATCCCGCTCGGCTGCCAGACCGTGCTCCTCAAGGGCGTGAACGACGACCCGGCGGTGATGAAATCGCTGATGCAGAGGCTGCTCGCCGCGCGGGTGCGTCCTTACTACATCTATATGTGCGACCAGGTCGCGGGCGCCGAGCACTTTCGCACCACGGTCGCGAAGGGCCTCGAGATCATCCAGGCGCTGCGCGGTTGGACCTCGGGGCTCGCCGTGCCGCACTTCGTGATCGACGCGCCGGGCGGCGGTGGCAAGATCCCGCTCTTGCCCGAGTACGTCGTGAAGCTCACCGATAAGGAAGTGGTGCTCCGCAATTATGCCGGTAAGGTGTACCGCTACAAGCAGCCCAAGAAGGAGGGGGCGAAACCACCACCGCTCGAGCCGGTCCTCGTCGGGTAACGGGAAACGAGGGCCTCACCCCCGGCGGAGAGGCTTTCGTTTCCCGATAGGTTTAGCCCATGCGCGCCATGCTCCTCGACGCTCCCCGCCGGCCCCTGCGCTCAGCGGACGTCCCGCGTCCCGAACCGGGACCCGGGCAAGTGCTGGTCGCAGTCGAGGCCTGCGGTGTGTGCCGCACCGACCTGCACGTGGCGCACGGCGAGCTGCCCGACCCGAAGC
>WNGR01005844.1_pt1 | contig 13184 bp, 17 predicted proteins | sample 5407581 | NCBI WGS metagenome assembly WNGR01 (sample SAMN13153383, study PRJNA577476) | soil metagenome | isolation source: 80 cm soil or saprolite under Garry oak tree replicate 2 | place: USA:California | collected 2016-06-15 | reverse complement strand
CCCTATTTACACAAACAGCACCATCGTCACCCACCGATAGTCACCCCTATTCGTCACTGTCTTACTTTCCTCTGTTCATGACAGCCGCCAGAATAGAACTGCGAGGGTTGACAACCCTGAAAAACCGTCGGGTAGTACCTGACAAACCAAACAGCTACATCTACGACGCACTGTTTTCTTGCGCTGAAGCCAACGACGAATCTGAAGATGGAGTTGGCAGCTTCCGGCACTACGTCGGACGAGACAGCTCTCGAAAACAAGATGGTACTTACGAAATCGAAGCGAAAATCCTCGGTTTTCATCCGAAACGCAACGTGAACAGTGATGCATACAGCGACAATCAAATAAACATTCTAGGTGAAATAATAACTGTACGTTTATGACGTCTATGAAATAAATAACATAGTCTTATTCCCCACAGATGCAACCTGTATCTGAGAACGACGAAGACCTGGATGATACAATCCGAATCTGTGTAACAGGTTCTGTCGTCTCCTCTGACGCCGAAGCATCCACATTTATTATCCGCGGCACACAATACGTCGCCGGAGCAGGACGCACAGACGACATAGCAATCTGTGGTCTGATGAATAAAAATCGGCGATGGTCGAAACCCAATCAACTATTACCTGACCCGAAAACCATTATCACATTCCACGGCATACTCGACAAATTCGATTCATACACTCCTCCCACCACTAACAAGAAAACAACCTGTGTCGTCGTCGCAGTAGACGACATCACCTATATACTAACCCCTCCGAAAAAATCGAACAGTACAAATAAACTGGACGTTCGCGAAAAAATTAAAACTCGCACACAAAAATTTAACACCTCACAATCAACATCCAATCCGTCTGCGTCTCAAGAGTCTGAACATCCTTCCCTTCCTTCTACATCACACAAAAAACTCGGAAAACGCAAGGCAAACGATTCGGAAGAGGAAGTAGATGAAAGCATCGAAAAGTTTGCACGCCTAAGCGATTAACTCGCGAAAGTCGAAAATCAAACACAAAAGCCGGATTCCAGTTCACGTTGCGTTAGCTTCGAATCGTTGTACAATATGTCCGTGTACCGTCCATACAATTGACTTCTCATTTCCTTTATGTTCTCGGTTGAATACACTCTGCATCCCGCACCATCCGAAGTGATGACCGTCGTTCGACGCGTATCCAAGAGCAGGCGCGTTTGCAGCATCAATAGGTGGGTGGAACATTGACAACGTGCAACGCGAAGGCTGTGCGCTGGCACCACCCACTCTTCCTCACATCGACAACGCTTTGAGACGAACTTCTAGCTGATGCCTTGATGCAACCTTCGAAGAATTCGTACACGACTTCGTTCGCATCGTTATCCGTGCCATATCTTTTCTCTCACCTCTCTCAGACGTTCGTACATCGTAACAAGAGTACATCAATAGCTTATGGTGAGGGCCCGAAGGGCCCTCCCATAACGCTAGTGAATATGAATGAAGATTTCCCTCGATTGCTGTGGCGGCAACACCCATCTTGGCGCACACCTTAATATTTCTGGCAACTGGCACTTGGCACTGGCGCGGGCGCCGAAGAAGAGCTCTGGGCTGGGGCCCAGACAGGGATGCCATACCAGTTGCCCCTCCTGCTGTAAGCAGAAGCAGGATCCAGAAGCCAAGCCCGGGCCGCTCGCTGCCATACACATGCTACGGACTCAACTTGCCCCTTGCCTGGGATCGGAAACACCGGAAACTTCACGTCAGTGGGAAAATGAAAAGAAACCCTGGGCCCACAGGCTGCACGCGAGCACTGCTCTCTGCCAAGGCTTGCGCCGGTCGTGCGGCTTCGACATCTCAATGAGGTTGAGTTGGGCGGCGGCAGGGGCACTTTTCTTTCCGCCGCATCTGATGCTCGAACGTTTGAAACGGTGGTGGCTCTACATCTGTCGATGGGCGGTCCTAGATGTGTGCCCCGATCAGGCTGGTTTGACCCGGACTCGGCGGCCATCGTACCCGCAGCACCGGGGCACGATAAGGGAATTTGTTAGCACCCGGCATAAGCCTGGGCACTTCTCGTCATGCAGTCACCCCACCCTCTTTTTTTCCGCTCCCATCTTGGTGCCATGCCATGTGGTTGATAGCACGGAACCACAGGAAAAGACACCGAGCCAATTGTTCGTGATCGTCATTACTGTGAACATCTTTGCGGCCTCTGAAACGTCTGTGGGATTTACTCTAGTCTAGAGTACGCGGTACTGTAAACCAACAACATACACAATCCAAGCTAGGCGACACATATGGGACTAATAGATCACCGGAAGAGGGTGGAAGAAGGATAGCACCTTCGCGCTGACCGCATGCTATGAATGCTGTCAATGGGGTATATATATATTCGCGCGTGGGCGATAGGTTAACCAAAGGCTTATCAACACCTACGGCTCGAATTAAAATCCAAAAGAGAGAGAGAGAAGGTGGGGAAAGATATTTTTGATGAAAGATGTACACGCAATAGAAGCACACAACGATGGTAAGTCAGAGTGACAACAAACACGGAGATATATGATGGGAATTGAAAAACGTGAATCAGTGCGTCGTCGAGAATGGCGGGAATATCGTAGGTGCGTTTTCGACGAGCCATTCGATGGTCAGCGCCTTGCCGGCCATGTCACTGAACTCGGCACTAGGGTTGCGGGAGCGCATCAACGTAGCTGCAGTCGCAGGTTGTGAGCGAATTAGAGGAGACTCGTAAGGCAAACACGTACGTCCGAATACGACGCCAAGGTTGCGTGCCGTCATTAAATTCTGCTTGTGGTATTCTTGAACACTACGTGACGGAATCACATCAGAGACGGTGAGGGGAAAATATGATGGTACGTGGACGGACGAACCGATGTAGGTGCAACATAAGCATGCGCAGGGTATAATAGTGTTCTGTTGGTAGTTGCTTGACCAAGTCGGCATATTTGCTGGACTTGTGGACAGGGTCTTGTACGGATGATGCGAAAATGAACTCGTCATGAAGGACGAAGGTCAGTAGCGGGTTAGGTAGAGTGCGGAAGTACGACTTGAGAACAGAGGTGATGCTGCCGATGTCGTTAAACCGTTCCGTGTCAAGGAGGTCAAACGACGAATAATCGCCTCGTTCAAAAAGCTGCGTGATCAGCTTTGACTGGCCAGCGCCTCCAGTCTTGCGGTAAATACCCTCATAATCCAAGGCTACACAGAAAGAAGTCAAGAGCTTATAGTCAAGTACTCTGATAGAGGCTCACCGGTGGCTTCTACGGCTGCAATACACTTCTCAACGAGCAGAGGCGCCAACTTGTCAGTGAGCCTGGAGTCTGCACGCACTTGCTCCGTGAGTTCACGACCGAACATTGACGGCTCTGATGAGTGGCTATTCAGAAGCCAGTGTTTTCCTCAAAAGAAGATAGACGCACGCAAAGAAGCTACCGCAGTCCCTTCATCTCGGCGAGAGCTCTGCGGTGAACAGGTAACCTGCACGTGTTGTTGGCAGCGGGGATGTATGGACATGTGGCAAGCTAGAGGGGTTTATAGGCGTCTACACAACGAACGACGGCAAGAAAGCTCGTACCTTGGCAACGGAGCTGCGAGCCCCAAAGCTTGTCACCGCAGTGGTCGCACTTGGTGAGACGTAGCACGTTAACATGCTGGAATGCGTGCCTGAGCCAACTAGCACTATCCGGCCCTGTCGACGCCGTAGCGGCAGCCTCTTTGGCATTACCACGCCACTTGAACACACGCAGCGCTGCGTCGCCCGTGGTAGGCTTCTGGCCCCTTGTGTACTTGGTTGAGTCAGCACTCTCGTCCGTAGAAGTCCCAAATGAACTGTTGGCGGTGTGGGAAGGTTGGAGGGCCACAGATGGGCGTTGGCGCTCAAGCGACGGTTTCTCGCGCGCGAGCTGGGGAGATTCAGATGACGCTGCTTCAATACGCCGCATATAATGAGCGTTGAGCTGGGCAAGTTCCTCGTTGCGGGCATTGAGCATCGTCGTCTCTTCAAGGAAAATGCCTCGTGCTGATCTAAGCTCGGCGATCTCGCGTAACAGCGACTCACGCTCGTCAGTAAGCGACACCAATTCGCCTTGGTACTGGGCCTTGAGATTGTCCAGACGGGTTGATAGAGAGGAGCTGATGCTGGCATCTTCACTGTCGGCGAGGGTCGCCAAACTTCCGTATTCCGACATCAGCAATAGGCGGACTCTATATAGAACGATGGCACGTACCTTCTGGTCGAAGCAATTTCTTCCATCTCTACAAGTGCTACGTCGCGCTCAGCCTTGAGTTTAGACACGTCCTGCTCGAGGACGCTCAGACTGTCGCTCAACTCGCGTGTAAGTTGCTTATGTAGCTCGTCCCTGCGACCTTCGCCTGTAAGCGCAGTGATCCTTGCTGCTTGTCCGGATAACAGAATGCGCAAACGAGTGACTTCAGACTCTGCTTCACGACGAGCTTTTAGCTCCGTCTCGTACTCTCCATGCGCCACAGTTAGCCCATCCATAGCGTGCTTGCTAGCCCTCTACCAAAGGCAATCATCATTGTAATTTTTTCTTGGCACATGCAAAGATATACAGCGTACCTTGATATGATCCAGCTTTCCTTTCATCTGTGCGTTCTCATCCCTCCTCTGCTCGATCGTCATGATGATGGCCTGAACGAACTCCTGATCCAGGATTATCTGCGTCGTACTATGTCGTGCAGCCTCTTGTAGAGCGTCTCGAAGCCTCTTTGTTACCGTGTATGAGGGATCGGACTTCGCTGAGCGCAGAACAGAGGAGTCTGGCGCAGTGATCGTGATGTGCGCGCCGTGTTTGAGCCCATTTGCATCGGTGTGGCGGGAGGCAGTCGAATCAAGACGCATACGCCGGTCGCCACTGGCAAGTTGCTCGGGGGATATGTCTGATGAGGGCCCGTTGCTTGTTGTCGGGAACCCGCCATGGACGGCGAGTTGGTGTGGGGATGAGCCGGATACGACGCCGTTAGGCTTCTCTTGTTGGTCCATTACCATGAAGCTTTCACCGTGACCGTGGCTGCTGGGAGCTGAGATGGTTGTCACTGAAGCGGTATCCGCGATCGAAGAGCCAAGAGTCGTTGGTGTCGTAGCACTCGCTGGGGAAGTCGAACCCTGCCCTTCGCTTTGGGCTACATTACTGTCTAACTTCAACGAAGTTGAGCTCCGGCTAGAATCAAGGTGCGCTGCAGCATCCTGATTTAACTTCACTAGCTCCTCGATAGACTGCAACGAAGAGCGATTGCGAGGGTCGACTAAAGATAGCAGCTCCTGGAACCCATTCGCACTTATGGAGACACGGATTGGTGGGTGCGCGGGCGCGATGAACGTCGAGCGCGACACACGTTCGACTGGGGAAGACTCCTCTTCGGAGTCAGCGTCCCCGCCCGCACTGCCAAGGAACGACGTGTCTCCTGGCTCGTCTTGCGAGGCGGTCCGCTTCATGTCGAGATCGAGTTGCATTGGACGCGGGCGTGACTTTGTCTCCTTTCTCTTGGGAGGTAACGGTTGTGTGTTCTGTTCATCAGCGCTGGGCTCACGTTCCCCATCAGACGTATCTGTCCCGCTCTCGATACCGCGTGGGACATCTACTTTGTGTGCGGGCGAAGTCGCTTTATGTGCCGGAGACATTGGTCTCTTGCTGTAACCTGCCCGCGATTTCTCGACGTCAATGCTAAGCGAGGAACCATGTTTAAGCTTGTCCTTCTCATCAGATGATGCCCTGCCGAATGTGCCGTTCTTCACAGAGGCCACAGGCGGTAGGCGCCGAGATATGGTTTGGAAGTCTTGACTGGCCGTGCTCAGGCTGTGTGTGCGAGGTGGAATACGTTCGAGCATCATGTTTTGACGCAGAGGCGGCCGAACAGAGTCAACACCAGTGGTAGGCTTCGGAGCGGACTCCGTCCGGCTGCGTGAGCGGCTGAGCTTGGAACTCGTCGCAGAGGCAGAAGTAGGGGTGTCTGCTCGAGCTTTTCGTGATGGCTGCGATGAGAGCTCCCCAGGGGCCTGTTCTTTTGAAGCCAATGGACGGATGTCCGTCTGAATCACAGCTCGGTCTGTGTCCGACGTTAGTGGTACATTGGACAAAGGTGGGTCCGGCGCCGACGTTGGTTTGTATTCCGCTGCCACAGCTTCGTAGTTGAAGGTGGTGCCGGGATTTATCGAATTACGCTTGCTAGCACGATCCGACACTCTAAGTGACTGGCTCGAATTTGGCGGAGCATCATTCTTGAATAGTATGTTGAGCGGCCGCGTTCCGTCGTCGTAACTCTTTCGCCGCTCTATAGATGTCGGGACGTCGGGTGACAGAAACGACTGCGCACCGCTGTCGTTTGGGGGCTCGCGCTGAAGGTATGACATGGAGATCCGAGGGCCAGCCTCAGGCGGTTCTGCTGGTACAACGATCGTAGGAGATGACGGGTCCGTAGAGTACCTCAAGGGAGAACTAGGTTCAGTATGAGCAGGAGAAAGAGATGGTGATGTGGGTGAAGGTAGAGCATTCCGGGAAGTGCGTTGGGAAGAGGGTGCAGACCCTGTGGGTGTATGCGGTGCACTTCGGCGCCCATCACGTTCCAACTGCGCCGACGGTCGTCCGTTCAGTGATGATCGGGCCTGCGACCGGTAGCTATCCCCGCTCTCACTGAACCCCGGGGGTATGGGCCGAGTGGGAGATGCCCGCGAAGCCAATGAGGCGGCGGACAAGGGCAGTGAGCTCAGCGCTGAATCTGGGGTAATGGGTCCTAATGGGGTGTTCTGGGGGTGAGATGGATAAACTATGGCATGTTCAATGTCAAGGTAAGAAAATAAGGAACACACCGCAAACACTCCCGACTGCTCCTTAGTGAGACGACCATGAGACTTTGAAGGCCCACCCGCGATGGCCGCGTATTCGCGTTCTTTCTGTTTCTGCGCGTGTCGTCGGCTGCGGGCGACGCGTTGGTGATGACACTTCATACAGTAAATACCATGACTGGTTTTGGCAAACATGAGTTCGTCGATGCGATTGTGGCAAGAACGACACTTGAAACAATGTGCATGGTATGAGTCGTCGCCAGTCATGATAGCTTCGTCAAGGATAGGTTCGTGGCAGACGCTGCAACTGTACGAACAGTTTGAGCAGACGGGCTGGCCGTCGGAGAGGAGAAGGAGGTTGGTGTCAGCGGTGACCCTGTCGTGGCACTTGGCACACTTAAAGCAATCAATGTGAAAGAACGACTGTCTGTAATACAATGGGATGGTAAGGACAGGAGTTACCCGAGATGGCCTAGAAATAGACCATCGACACAAAGGAAGGATGCTCACCCGAAAGCGATAACGACGCCACCGTTCTCGTCCATAACGGTCAAGTGACACCCCGGACAGATCTTGTTCTCCACAGGAGAACCAGAATCAAGTAGAGAGGGGCCTGAAGTTGGCGAATGAGCGTAAGGGATAGGTGGAGACATGTTGTGAGCCGAAGGAGAGATGGCAGCCAGCATCTGGAGCGAAGGGGGAAGCGAATTAGGCGTGTGCTGCGGAGAGAGATCCTGGTGGTAGCTGTGCGTGGGGGAGTGAGATAGAGTCCTGCCGGAGGGGGGACTGGTCGCTTTGGGTAGTGATGATGCAGTAATTAATGAAAAGAAAATGAATACCGCCGGCTTAGAAGGAAGACGTATCGCCGCTGTGTATTGTACAACAGCGGTGAGACTGGCTACTAAGACAACGAAAATGCGCCGGCGACTGTTCGCTCGTTTGCTCGCTCGCAATCTCCCCCACTTCAGACGGCGGTGGTGGCGGGAGGCGTGGCGAGGTTCCGCACATATAAGTCCCGTGACAGCGCGGTAACATCTCGTCGTGCATCGCCTCGCCACTTGCCGCGCTTCCGCGCTTGATTGATATGGCGACTGTTCGTGCGACCGAGCGCATCGCACAAACGTTACAGTACATGCACATCCTGGTAAGTAACTATATGCACCTATTGCTTATTGACATGAACCCATAGACCCTTTCACTTTTCATTCTCTGTTTCGTTTACACCTATCTCCGACCGTTCACCGCTCATCTTCCGCCATCTTCTTTTGCGGCTATGTCTCCCCTTTCCCCATCGAGTGCAGTGACACGTGCGGTTGTCCGCGGACATGCATCTCTATGTAGTCCAACATCACTTAGAGTTTTGATATTCGTCCATACAAGATGGTTACGATAAATGATATATATGTCGATGTCAGCACCGGAAATTTGGCCGGAAAGAAACTTGGGATAGGTTAAGGAAATTCTGGTGCCCAAGGAGGTTTTCACAAGGGTTTCAAACGAGTGTGGACATTCCGTAAATATCGCACCTGTTTGTCGCCCAACGTGTCATATCGCCCGAGTCAAGGGTTGTGTGCGTTGCGTTGCTGAATGCAGTCAACCTTCCTCACTCCAATATATGGCCCTGGTCACATTCTCTGGCTACCCTTGCTCAGGAAAGACACGCCGAGCTACCCAGCTCAAGGATTATCTGGAATGCCGTCTAGCTGATCCGTCATACAGTGGCCCATCGCTCAAGGTAATCGTTCTGTCAGATGACACCCTTAACGTCGACCGTTCTTCCTACGATGGTGTTGTACCCATTCGACTCGCCTCCTTACTTCTGCCTTTGACGATGCCGTAGACAGTCGCTCAGAAAAACCTGCCCGCGCTGTGCTCTTTACCGCGGTGCAGAGACAAATGGGTCGAGACACCATCCTCGTCGTTGATGCCTTAAACTACATCAAGGGGTTCCGCTACCAACTGTACTGTGCCGCTCGAGAGTTCAAGCTTCGGGTCTGCACCGTGGGTGTCCTTCTCTTCTCGGAGAGACTTTCGGTACCAGAACGACTGATACTGCGAGAGTAGGTTTATGTTGTTGCTACGCCAGAACTATGTAGGCACTGGAATGGGGAGAGGTCCGATGGCCATGGGTACGCCCCCGAGACGTAGGTGGTCTTATTTCAGCTTAGGAAGGCCTTGGTTGAAAACCCTGCACTTGGGTGTAGGCTCGATAATCTAATCGCGCGGTACGAGGAACCGTCGTCGATGGTCCGCTGGGACTCGCCACTGTTCACCGTGCCCTGGTCGGATAGCGATATTCCTATCGAGCTGATGTGGAGGGCTATCACGGAGGGTAACGTCAAGCCTCCAAATGCTGGTACGCAAGCAGTGGGTGATCTTCTGATATCATCATTCGTACCTCACTCATTTTGCATAGGTACAAAAAGCGCCATCTGACGCCCTACATACGCTGGAACATGTTTCCACTTCACTTGTCAATGCCATCATGGCTGAGCAAGTGGCGCGTGGCGTTCCTGGTGGGCGTGTTACGCTTACCCTATCTGAGACGCTTAAGCCGCGATTGACGCTGCCGGCGCGTTTAACGTTGTCGGAGCTGCAACGGATGAAGCGACAATTTGTTACGGTGCACAAGAAGGCGATTACTCTCGGGACAGTCGAGAAGGGTGCGGTTGATTGGAGTGAAGAAAGTGTGGCAGAGAAATTTGTGGATTATCTGGAGGAATATTTGAAGGCATAATTAGTGTAAATTTGTGTAAGCGCTCTGTGGGCCCAGGCGCACAACACAACAACCGGTGACCGGACCTGCTCACCCTCACGGCTCTTGTACTTTTATCTCTTTCTTGCTTTTACGATTTCCTTTATGCCTCTCCCCGTCGCCGTCAATGGCACAATCTCTCTCCAGGGTTCTACTCGCCAGGGAGACGCTCCCCAGCCATTGACAAAGCGTGCCATGATTATTCGCATGTCTGAAGAAACCCTGGAGGCTCTCGCTGCCTATCCCGCTCATCCCCCCCTCCAATTCGAGTTCGGTGACACCCCCGTACGCACCTACACTGCTCCCTTCTTCTCCTTGTACCCAGCTCATGCACTTGATTGTCCCCCTCGCCCCCCCAGGGTATCCACATCGGCTCCACTTTCTTCCCCATGCAAGGGGCGCAAGAATCTACTCCGCACGAACTTTACCTTCGCTCCGCTCTAGCTTCGAAGATCAATGCACCTCTCAAACTATATGCCGATATAGCCGGAAAATTCATTGTTGGGCGGGAATTAAACGGAAAGTCTGAATCAAAAGTTCACCAGTCGACCGCCGATGCCCAAAAGTCAAAGTCAGGTGGCCGCATTGTCGTTCTCGACGCCCCCCCAACTCTCGCCGCATCCGCCACCAAAGCCAAGTCTTCTGCCCCTCCTAAGAAGCGCAAAGCCGCAGTATCCGCTCCCATAGCCGCGACTGTCAGACGCGTGCCACATGTTGTTCGGGCCAAGAACGAAGGCTCGTCCGCCGCGCGCGGGCAATCTCCCCCGCCTCCACTCCCTGCTTCTCAATCCAGCCCTGTCTCCCCAGCGATGCGTGCTCAGATGATTCATCTCCTGGCCAAGGGCTCTCGTACCAAGGAGGATGTATTAGCTCAGGTCGGAGGCTCTCAGGCTTCTGAGACCTTGCGTGTACAATTAAATGAACTAATCGTAACGGTCCGTACTCTTTCCGATCTGCCTTCCCTTTTCCCCTTGACTTGAAGACTATTCTCAGATCGCCGAGAGAGAAAGGCCAAAGACAGTGGCTCCTGGACAGCCTTCCGTGTATGCTCTCCTTCCCATATCCTGGAAAGAAGTACGTCCATACGACTTTCCCGGCCTGACCGACGAGGAGCGTCGCAAGATGTGGCTCGACGCACGGAAAGCTCTTTACACTTTTGGTATCCCCGAAAGTGACGCCGCCTGGGATCATGTCCGTACGCGGCCTGGTTCAACAGTAACTGGTACCTCAAAGGTAGGAGTTGGGACTAAGCGCGCCACCGGAGCCATCGGTGCAGATCGTAAGAAGAATACCGGAAGCACGTCCAAGGCCCCCGTGGAAGCAAAAGATGAAGGGGTTCGTCCTGTGCAGACGGCTAGAGTGCGTGAAGATGCGGTCCCGGTATCACGACCCGCGAAGACCCTCCCCAAGCGTGAGGAGGATGATGCATCTGCTGCCTCACGTCGCCTTCCTAGCACATCCGGTCCGAGGAATGCAGCGCGGGAATCAGTACCATTGCAACCACAAGCGCAAGGCCCATCTAAGAAGGCTGGCCCAACAGTTACACGGGTAAAGCGCGATGAATCCTCGAAGACGAATGGACGCCCAGGTGCCATCACACCTGTTCAATCATCGTCGTCTCGAGAGCGGGAACAGGAAAGAGAGAAGCCTACAAATATCGTTAAGAAACAAAGAGACAATGACAGCGAATTGGATCACGAGAAATCGAAGGCCGGCCCCACCCACAAAGTGAAGAAGCGCAAAGATGTCGCGAGCGACATGGAGAGCTTACGAGACGGTACCGATACCGGGAAGACAGGCTTGAAAAGGAAGAAATTACGGGAAGACTACGACGACAAAGATAGGGTCAATGGCACTGGCAACACTGTCAAGCGGAGAAAGGTCGCCGTCGAGGACAGACCATATAAGCCTGGGAGTAGCAGTAGCGGAATTTCGAAAGCGCGCGAACGAGATCGGGACAGGGAATCAGACCGTGGGCACGACAAAGCTGGTGGTCGCGATCCTCTTCCGACGTCGAAACGACCGCGTGGTAGCGACGGTAGTCCTGATCCCCCACCCCTGCCGCGGAAACTCGCCGTGCGCGATCGCGACTCTCGGCAGCGAGAACGCGAGCTAGATCGGAGTGTATCACCCCCGAGGCGTGTCAAGCGCGAGCCATCACCAACTCCCCATGTTCCTCTGCAGCGAGAGAATTCACCATTACCCCGCGTATCAGTCAAGCGCACGGACTCCCCACCACGAGACTCTATCAAACGAGAAGCCTCCTCACCCCGACCGCGCGGACTTCTCAGACGCGACGATTCGCCACTCTCAGTACGAAATTCCAAGCGCGGAGCTTCGCCTCCCCTACCTCCGGTGCGGAAACGGGACCGGGACCGAGACCGCGAATCGTCCGTGAACGGGGTATCGACGACGCGACGACGGCGCAGCCCGATATATACATCTTCGGAGGAGGAGCCCGGAACCGTACCGGTACGTCGAAATGCGCCATCCTCGGTCACGAGCAGCTCTTCGTCGCGGGAAGTCGTGCGCACTCCAGCCTTTGCACCACACCCGCAGCCACCCACGGCGCCGTACCCGAAGGACCGCGAGGCGCTCCAGGCGCGCTACCGCAAAGGCTACCGGAACTACATCGCGGTGTATCACCAATGGTCAGAAGAACGCGCGAAGATCGAAGACGCGCTCGCGGATCTCGGGGGCGAGGGGTGTGTGTTTAGCGATGGGGATGTTGAGATGATGGACGAAGAGGGCCTGCGCGAGCTGGCGGACCGGTACGCGGCGTGGACGAGAGAGCTAGAGGGGATCAGGAACGCGTACTCGGCGGTTGTGGAGCGGATGGAGATGGCGACATGATGTGGTCCTCGGATACGGCGCGGTCTTGGACGGGGATACTCTAGCGAGTCATGCATGCAGCAGTGGTGGACAGCTCGTTTTTGGACGATAACTATATTTAATTTACAGGATGGTCACGCTTGGAAAGTCACGGTGAACAAAGAGGCCAGTTGCGGTGCAGACACAGATACACAATAGTAGCCGAGTCCAGGAATAAAGGCATACCACATGCATTGTATTGTATTCCGCGGCCTCGCCACGCCAACAACTACCTACAAAAGGGCCAGGGCCTTGCTCCTAAGTCGCTAACTACCAGACCCTTTATTCTCCCTTCACTCTCCCAACGAGCTTCGCTTGTTCTGTTCGCCGCCGTACACCCAACATGTTTTCTTCCGTCGTGCGCGTTTTCCGTCGTTCCTTTTTCGCCGCGCCACCACGCAAGAGCCGACACGAGCTGGTCTCGGAAGCACACATTGCGTACATGGAGGCGCATGAGCGGAGCATGCAAGCGCAACGGCAGCTTCGCCGAATCGCATCCCTCTCACCATCCGCCTCCACCTCATCATTGTCAACACTCTCTTCCTCTTATTCGTCATCATCATCCGTGGAGGACAACATCGACACAAGCGAGTCACCGTTCGAGAGCTTGTGCCATGAGTTGCAGAGAGTGGAAAAGTTCACGCGCCGCCGCTGCCACATTGCTCATGAAGAGTACTACTAATGACCCCTCCCCCACCACTGGCGGACGAGCCCCACGCGTGCATGCAGTGCTCCTGGAATTGAACAGAACTATGGCGGCGGTCGGT
>WNGR01005841.1_pt1 | contig 13186 bp, 16 predicted proteins | sample 5407581 | NCBI WGS metagenome assembly WNGR01 (sample SAMN13153383, study PRJNA577476) | soil metagenome | isolation source: 80 cm soil or saprolite under Garry oak tree replicate 2 | place: USA:California | collected 2016-06-15 | reverse complement strand
CGGTCGATGACAGAGACCGCGCCGTCTCCCCGCTTGGGCCTGCGGAGGATCTTAAGTGTTGAACCATAAAGCGGGTGGAACGGATAGAAGACCTCGACTTCGGCGCTTTCCGCGCTCAGGGTATTGTGGGCGTGGATGTTTTCATCCTCATGTCTATTGCGTTGTTGCCGCCGGCGGCCTCGCTCCGGATCATTTAAGCTGGATCTCCGCACGGCGCACCTTCTTCCTTCCCATCGGCGTGCTCAGCCGCGTCTTCCGCGGCAAGTTCGTCGCCGAACTCCGCCACGCGTTTCATCGAGGTGAACTCCAGTTCCATGGCGACCTAGTGTCTCTTGCCCAACCCCGCACCTTCGCTGCATGGCTGCGAGTGCTGTTCCGCCACGACTGGGTCGTCTACTCCAAGCGACCTTTCGGCGGCCCTGAACACGTGCTGCGTTATCTCGGTGCATATACCCATCGCGTCGCCATCTCCAACACCAGGCTGGTCGCTCTCTCCGATGGCAACGTAACCTTCCGATGGCGAGACTCCGCTCACGGCAACAAGAAGAGGCTCATGACTCTATCCATCGAAGAGTTCCTGCGCCGCTTCCTGCTCCACCTGCTACCACCAGGCTTCGTCCGCATCCGCAACTTCGGGTTCCTCGCCAACCGGCAGCGAGCCATTCTCCTGCCGCTCTGCTTCCAACTGCTCCGCGGCTCGGAGACCATACCCGCTTCGCCGGCGTCACCTTCCATGAAGCCGCCTGACTCGCTCTGGAACTGTCCAGTTTGCGGTGGAACCATGCGCGTCCTCGAAAGGCTCTCTGCCGCGCAACTTCTGCTTCGTTCACCACCGCAAACAGACCGGTGCGCTGCTTGAATCGCTATCCGCATCCTCGGACTCTATTCGTGCTTCGACGCGCAGGCAGATTCCTTGTCTCATCGAGCCTTGAATGCTCTGAAACGTATCTCTTCAGCGTGCGCCGAATCCCGCTGTGCGACGCTTTGACGCTACCTCACCACGTCAATACCCCAGATCATGCCCAACTCAGCCACTTAGTCAAAACTCTGTGCCTGATCAGCTCCATTCAAAGTACATAGCCTCCATCGGGGCGGCTTCCTTCAAGTCGCTGTATCCGAAGCGCCCTCCTTGAGTACATGCAACCGCACACTTCTGCGTAGCCGGGCGCTCCAGATACAGCACTAAGCCGTGTCGGACAAGTCTTTTCGCCGTCCGTCCGGACCCCTGTGAAGACGCCCTACGCCGCGCCAAATAGCGTTGAAGAACGACCGCCACTTATCTCTGAAGGTCACACTAATTTCCAATTTCGGCCCCAAAATTGACTTTTCGCGGTTTTAGTCAAAAACACCCAAACTCCAGCAGGTGAAAGCACTGCTGAATGGCTCAGGCGATCACAGCTACAGCGCCGGCAGAACCGGCGCGGCTCCTTCCAGGAAGAGATATTTTTCGCCAGAGACTCGCGCCAGGATGGCCGAGGCTCAAACAGCTCGTTGGGCAAAAATCAAAAAAGCCACCAAGTAGACCGATTCGATTCGCACGAGTAGGCTCTCGTTGGCTGTCCGGCACCTTCGCGATTCGCCGCCAAGTCCGGGATCAAGACCGACAGGGGAGGATTGGTAGGCTCTCGGAGTAGTTGCCTTGGGATCGCATCCGACAAAGGAGGCTTTGCTCCTTGCGTCGGTGTTGTCCACTTTAGGACCCGTTGATTTCAAAACTCGCACGGCTGTGCGAGTTTTGTAAATGACTCTACAATAATCACTTAGTGCAAGATCAATCGATGCCAGCCAACAAAAATGCAATTTGATCGGCGCTAGGCAACTGACCCTGCAACCTGTTTGGCACATCGGGTGTCACGCTGTAGGAGGATACTCCGATTGGTAAGGTAGCATCCTTCAGGGCATACTCGACGATCAGCCGGTCCTTCGACTTGCAAAGAATGATGCCTATCGATGGCTGCTCCTCTGGCAGACGAACCGTATCGTCGAGCACCGAAAGGTAGAACTGCATCTTGCCAATGTACTCCGGCTCAAACTCTCCAATCTTGAGTTCGAGTGCCACCAGAGCTTGCAACCGGCGATGGTAAAGGAGCAGATCGATGAAGAACTCGCGCTCCCCCACCTGAATTTTGTACTGACTTCCTACGAAGGTGAACATATTGCCCATCTCCTGCAGGAAAGCCTCGACACGCCCCGTCAGCGCCCGTTCCAGTTCTCGCTCGCTGTGAGCGTCCTCTAGGTCCAGGAAGGCGAACGTGTACTCATCTTTCACCGCAAGCTGTGCATGAACCGAGACGGCAGGATCTAACGCGGCTCCAAAGTTGGTCTGGCTGCTCATCGTTCTTTGAAACACCTGGTTCTCAATCTGATGAACCAGGACGCTCCGACTCCAGCCATGCTTACGGCAACTGCGGATGTAAAACTCGCGCTCCTGCTCGCTCTTGCACTTTTCCAAGATGGAGATGTTGTGGGACCAGCCAATTTCTCGCACAAGCTGTGCGAGTTTCTCATCGCTGCCATAGGCTTCATAGAAATTCTTCATGCGCCAGAGATTCGCAGCCGAAAAACCATTGGCTCCCGGAAACTCTTTGCGGAGATCGTCGGCCAAGTTGTCGACGATACCCTTACCCCACGTATCCCCCTGCTGCCTCTCGACGATCATCTGTCCTATATCTGCGTACAGGGTGATCTGTTCACGATTGACAGAGCGTAGCGCGTCCAGTTGAGCGGAACGGATTCTCTCCTTCAGCGCTCCAAGAAGCATCTCGTATTCTTGCCGGGGAATCAGTTCTTGAGCCAAGGGATACCTTCCAGAGCCAGTTTAGTTGCCCGATGCGTCGGGAGAGAAAGTCCGGTTCACGGATTCTCTCACATGCTCTTTGAGCGCCAGAATGACCGGACGCTACGGCGTTTATTGGGGCCGATTGTAGGGTGTGCTCGCTGTGCTGGGGGATCTCCCGATTCGTCTGTTGCCTGAGCAGTAATTTCCGTGTTGGGGACCATCAATCCGTATACTTCTCTTGCGTGTCAAAGTCGGTATAGTCGACGGGCCTACGTGCGGTGGCGGCTCGACGCTACCTGGAAGGGGAGTTCTGTGCCTGTCACACGCGCAAAGTCTAAATCAATGGACGAGCAACTCAAGGCACTCAAATCGCTCCAGCAGGTGATCTGTTTGGCGGCCGCAGCGGTACTAGCGTTTGCTGTGACCACGGATCGATCCAAGGATTATCGAGCGGCGCTCGATGAACTTGAAGTCTTCAGAAAAGTCGATCTGAAGAATTACCCTGTGTATGTGAAGCGACAGTTTGCCAGTCAAGAAGAGGCGAACCGTGCTCTTCTGCTGAAAGCTGCCAAGCAGGCACATCTAACCGTTCGCAGCTCTACGGTGCTCTCCGAGACTTTCGTAATGGATGCTCCACCTCTAGGTGCCTATATTCGTTTGCGCGATTTCGAGGGCTTTGTCACTGCTCAACATACGGTGGGTGTTTATCAGGTGAATGATGAGCGAGAGGTTTTCGCGCGGCTCACTGAGCAGTTAAAACAAAAAGCACAACAGCCGGTTCCACCGACACAGATCGTTCCCACGATACCTGTTCCTCTGACAGTGACTGGTGTGTACGCGAACGTCGGCAGCGGTATGTCGATCAATGATGTGCCGATTGCTGATCCTGTTGTGCTCCACAACAGCCCCAACGTAGAGAGCCTCCAATTCCTCCTTTTCAACGGGCTACCAATGCCCCCGTCGGCGAATTTTTCAGTGAGTTGTACGTTTAAGCCGAGCGACAATCTGCATCTCGCACTTGATTGGCTCAAGTCAGATGAAAACGGAAAGAATCTGGTCGACCCAAAATCCGGTGTAGTCTTTCCCAGACTCAAGCCATTTTGGGAACGAATTGCAGATATGGGGACAGAAAACGCGACCCTCTTCCTGCAAGAGCGCATCGAGGCGACCACTCACGGCTCGCTGAGTCTGTTCGGGGTATCCGTGGATCGCGACCTTATTCTCTTGGCGGGGCCAGCGACGCTTTCTGCACTGATGCTTTTTTTCTTGCTCCATCTGAGGCAAGTGAACGCCGGAGCGCCATGGGACGAAGGCGAGGTCAAATCGAGTAGAGACTATCCATGGATCGCGTGTTTTCGGGGCCGACTCAGTGTAGCGGTGACTTATGGTTGTCTCATTGGCCTGCCTATCGGATCGAGCCTGCTTCTCCTCTTCAAGCACGGTGAACGAGCAGAGGTCACGACATGGTGGGGCGCGGGCCTAACTCTGCTCCTGATCGTCGTTGCAGGCTTCGCGACTCATGCAATTCACAGATTTCGTGAGCATCTGCGAGATGGAGACACTCCCGGCAAAACTGTTCCAAGCGATCCGGTAAAGGCCGAATGACAAAGTGGATCAACGCCTACTCGTCAATTTCCAATTGACCAACAGCCCCGAATTCCTAGAGCGCGACGAAGAAAACGGTACCGAAAATCACTGGATGGGGCGCCCCAACAGGGACGAGAAGAACAGGTTTTGAGTCTTGTTCATCAGGAGCATGCAACTGGCATAGCCCGACAGGCTTACAGGGAACCGCAGAAGTTTGTATCATCAGCTGGTTGGCCGGACCACTGTGGTAGTTGACTACATGATGGCACTCCCTGGTGGTTGAGGCCTACAAGGAGGAGGCATGCCAAAAAACAAAAAGCAAGCGCAACAACTGCCGGTTCTTCGCCCCGACGCCGCCGGCGTAGATATTGGTGCAAGCGAGATCTTCGTCGCTGTTTCTCAAGATCGTGATCTGAAGCCTGTGCGTTCGTTCGCGACATTCACTCGGGACTTGAATGCTCTCGCGGACTGGCTCCAACGTTGCGGCATTCGTACGGTAGCCATGGAGTCTACCAGCGTTTACTGGATACCGCTGTATCAAGTCTTGGAAGAACGAGGCCTGGAGGTATGCCTCGTGAACGCACAATACGTACGAAATGTGCCGGGTCGAAAAACGGACGTGTCTGATTGCCAATGGATTCAGTATCTGCACTCAGTTGGTCTGCTCCGGGCCAGCTTTCGACCTCCTGCGGAAATCTGCGCTGTCCGTTCGCTATGGCGCCATCGTGCAAGTTTGATCCAAATGGCGGCAGAACATGTGCTGCATATTCAGAAAGCGCTTGATCAAATGAATCTGCAACTCCATAGGGTGCTGAGCGACATCACGGGAGAGAGTGGACTTCGAATTCTCGATGCCATACTTGCAGGGCAGCGAGACCCCGTGCTGCTTTCTCGTTTATGTAATGGCCGTGTCAGAAGCAGTCACGACACGATCGCAAAGTCACTCGAAGGTGATTATCGCGGTGAACATGTGTTTGCGCTCCGGCAGTCTCTGACCGCATACCGCTATTATCAACAGCTGATCATAGAAGTTGATCGCGAGATTGGAAGCTACGTCGCAGATTTGGCGACGGACCGCGCATCCGGTTCCGAGATACCAACACAAACAAAGAAGACCAAGCATCGACGTCAGCACCATGAACCAATAGTCTTTGATCTTCGTGGTGAACTCTATCGGATCTTCGGCGTCGATCTCACGGATGTGCCTGGCATCAGTTCGGTCACCGCACAGACGATCCTGTGTGAAGTTGGCACGGACTTGACTCGTTTTCGGAATGCGTCCGCCTTTGCTTCCTGGCTTGGCTTGTGCCCAGAGAGGCAGATCAGCGGCGGCAAGGTACTTTATACCAAGAGTCGACGAGTGAAGAGCCGACTCGCGATCGCCTTGAGAATTGGCGCTAACTCCCTGCATCATGCCAAAAACTTCCTCGGCGAGTTTTTTCGCCGAATTGTCCGCAAGCTCGGCAAAGCACAGGCCATCACGGCTACAGCACACAAGCTGTCACGCATTGTTTACCACATGCTTGTGACGAAAGAACCCTATAGAGAAGAAGTCTTCCAAAGGACTGAGGAGGATACGCTTCGACGCGCTGCAAGGCGCCTCCAAAGACAGGCCGCACAACTAGGGTTCACAGTCACGCCCGCGGTCACGGTATAGACTTCCATCTCCACCGAATCGCTAAACAGGATCAAAACATCCCTGGTGAGCACGGACGTTGAGCGGGTGGCAGTCACAGCCCGCGCCGACATTGGCGCTATTAAGCCCGTTCATTGGGAGCATGGGTCTGGGGCCTGCGTACAGGACATTGATGACGTTCGGCCAAGCCGACGATCTCGTTTGCGAGTTTGCCTTTCGATCGCACCCCGGGCCACCTAGCTCAACGTCTGCTAAGGTTCCTTGCGAGTCGGCTTTGCGGCTGGAATCCTGGATTTTGACGGTTTTGGACTAACGACCGGCACTCCGCCAACTGTTTGAGATTCTCACGACGGATTTGAACGACGGCCAGCGGTCAGAACTCGACGCCCTCCTAAAGTTACGGGGCAGTTCAAGGAACTGACATCATCCATGGCGAAGGTATGTCGGTTCCTCTGATCATCCACGGGCGGGGGCGAGGGCGAAAACGCTTTGCACCCCGAACTCGGCCAGACGCGCCGTGATCCGGCTCACTCGAAACTTCCGAATCGCCCACGACACACCAACAACCCCGGTCCGCAACATATTTTGCAACTCAGACGCGCTGTCATTCTGAGCGCAGCGAAGAATCTGCGGTTATCTCTGTCACTGTCAACTGACTCTGTCCGGATAGCATGCATCTATGCACGAAGGGCCCTGCTTCACATACATCATGGCCACAGTCGTAGCCATACGCTTTACATCGGAATTACGAGCGATTTGCAAAAGCGCGTGTTTCAGCACAAATGGAAAGAGCATGACGGTTTCACGGCATGCTATACCTGCGATCGTCTCGTATGGTGCCAGAGCTACAGTAAGCCGGCTCCGCGAACAACCCATCACCGGTAGATGGCCTTTATGTCTACGCCGTCTCAGCTAAACTGCATTATCACCAGACGCGACATTGCGTGGCATGAACCATTGGATGGCCAGGTTTGCAACCGAAGGCTTTTTGAAATTCGGGCATATTCGAAACAACATTGTTCACTCTTATCCACGGGAGCGAATGGGGATCTGTAAGAAGGTGGGTTCGCATTGATTCGAGCCGAAACTGACCACAATTGATGGAAGCAAATGCGATGAAGAAACGCTGGAGGTTCGTCAGACCCTGCGCATTCTTGTCATCGATGCTCTTGCCTTGCTGCTTCAGATCCTCGCTCAATGCAGAGAGCGCAAGGTAGAGTCCCCCATTATCCGCAGTGTCTTCTCCTTGCGTTAGCTTTCCGTTTTGCTCGACGCCGGAAATGCCTGGTACGGGACCGGTGTACTCCTTTGCGACGCAGGCGCCTCGCTCCTCATATTCCTTGGCGTCCTGCGGCGTCCACCAATCGTCCAGGTTGCCTTTCAAATCGAACTTCCGGCCCTGATCGTCGAAGCCATGTGTCAATTCGTGGCCTACTACGTGGCCCTCGGCACCGTAATTAATCACGTCATCCTGGGTAGTATCGAAGAAGATTGGCTGCAGGATGCCGGCCGGGAAATTGATCGTGTTGGTCTGCGGATCTTCTGCGGCGTCTACGGTGGGAGGCGTCATCCACCATTGGGTGCGATCCAAGGGGTGTCCAATAAACGCTAGCTGGCGTCTCAACTCGAAGGCCGTTGCGCGCTGGACATTCGCAACGTAGCTCTCGCGTTCAATCTTAAGTGAATCGTAGTCAATCCATTTATCGGGGTAGCCAATCTTGTCTATGACGGCAGCCAGTTTCAAATGAGCTTGGCGTCGGGTTGCCGGCTGCATCCAGGGCACTGCATCGATATCGCGGCCCATCGCGGCTTCGATGTCCTTCACCATTTTTTGTACCCTCGCTCTGTTTTCCGGGGGGAATTCCTCCGCGACAAACGCCTGTCCCAGGGCATCGCCAAGATATCGATCCGTAGCGGCTGCACAGCGGCGGCCGTCCGCTGTTTCAGACCTTGGAGAGCGCTCTCAAACGCGAAGGAAGCGTGGCGCCAGGAATTGCCAAGGGACGGCGCCGCTGTCTGCAGCAACTGCCACCGCAGATAGGTCTTCCACGTAGCGAGATCCTCAGTTTCAATCAGTTTGTTGACGGCCCGGAAAAAGTCCGGTGTGTACACTTCGTAGATGGGAACCAAAGGGGCGCCAATGCCCTTCAAATAGCCGTCCCAGTCGAAGGATGGGGCGAGCATCTTCACCTGCGAAAGCGTAAAACGATTGTTTAGGTTATGGGGATCGCGGCGGGCGATGTTATCCATTTGCGCCTGGGCCAGCACGGTCTCAAGCCGTACAATCGTGGTCGCATCCCTGGCTGCTTCTTGTTCCTTTTCGCCTCCCAGCGCAAGGAGCGTGCGAATGAGGGTCACGTATTTGTCGCGGATAGCTTTTGATTCATCATCGGTCTTCAGGTAGAAGTCACGATCGGGCATTCCAAGTCCGCCTTGGTCCAGACCGGCTACCACGTGCCCCACGTCGTTGTAATCGGGTTGGGGAGCGAACCCAAACATGGCCACATTAGTCTGATTGGTATCCACATACCAGACTTGGCCAAACGAACTGTGAATTCGAGCCAGGATTGCGGCGATATCGTGCTTATCGCGCATCGCATCGATGCCATTGACAAGCGGTTGGATCGGGGAGAACTCACTCGCTTGATTGTTTGCCTGATTCATGCAGCTGGCATAGAAATCACCAAACTTTTGTTCGTTGGGGGTGCGGGAAGGATTGGGCGCTTCGTTCCGCTCAAGGATCCGTAGTAGAACTTGACGGTTCCGTAGTTCCAATTCGTTAAACGGGCCCCACGTTGACTTGTCTGGCGGGATGGGATTCTCGGCGTTCAGCTTCGCGCAGACATACTGATAGAAGTTTTCACACGGGTCGACAGACATGTCCACTTGCGTCACATCGATATGACGCAACGCCGGAACTGTAACAGGGGTTTGGGGAGACTGGGCCAAACAGCAAAGAGTACATGCAAACGCCAGGAATGCTGTCGCGCACACCTTCATCTTTGTTACTTCTCGATTTCAGTTTTGGGTCAGTTTGGGAAGGGGGCCTGATTCCGCAAAATAATACGCTAATCGCGCCGCAATTCAACACAAATATTATCGGACGCCTGTGCCGCGAGATTGCTTCCGAAAGCACTGCCCTGGAAGAAATCCGAGTGCATCAGCCGAAAGAGCAGATCGATCTTCAAATCAATATCAAAAAAGACCAAGCGAGTTCCGGTCGGTTGACCGCCGATGCTTCCCTTTGCCAGATCTTCGTTTTTTTTTGCGAGTGCGGGCGAGCTTCCAGGTTGCCCGTGACTCGGGAACAGTCGGCGAAGTGACGAGCGGACCACAACTGCGTGTGCCTGAGGAGTGGGACGAGCGAACAAGCGTGGCACACTGGTACGCCGTGACCTATCTCGGCCGCGCCGCCTATTTAGTGCCGACTGCGGCCTGCACGATGAAGCTCACGCTGAACTCGCCCTTCGCATTGAGCTCCTCGATATCGGCAAGGAAGGCCTGGGCGGGCGCTTCCTCGATCAGGCCGGCAAAAATGAACATCGGCATTTGTTGGACGATGAAAGCCCGCCAGAACGGGTGCGCATTCAAGTTGGCGGTGTGCGCTAGGAAGGCCTCCGTCACGACATCCTGCAGTCCGGACGCGTGGAAGTGGCGGGCAAGATTGCAACTGATGAAGTATTCATAGACCGCTTTCCGGAAGATATCGTTGAATGTATCCAAGGCTGCGGGCTGGGTTGAGCTCATGGCGAAGAACGGCAACCATTCGATCGCGCCGACGCGTCCACCACCGCGAGTGATGCGTACCATTTCGCCGAGCGCGGCTTTTGGCGGCCCCGCGTGGATGAGCACCTTGTCGCAGAATGCAGCGTCGAACTCGCCGTCTGCAGAGGGGATCGCGCGAATGTCGCCAACTTCAAAACGCGCTTTGTGCGCGCCGAGCTGACCCGCCCGTGTACGCGCACCTTCGACGAAGGCGATGGTCGGATCAATACCGACCACCCGCCCCTCTGTCCCGACCGCTGACAAGATATCTGGCAGAGCCGCAGCGTTGCCGCACCCGGCCTCGATCACCGAGGACCCTTGAGATATCCCAAGATTTCGCAGCACCCAATGGCGCGCATCCCGAAAGGCGGGAAGTGTGCTCATGGCCTCGAGGGTGTGGCCGATCCCATTAACCGGCTCAGGCGGCATTTCATTGAGTGTGCCGAAGAAATCCGATCCCCAATCAGAATTGCGCCCCGTTATTCCCGTGGAAGAAATTGCCATGACGCCTCTCCCTCATCTTCTGCGGTTAAGGAACCGGGCAATCCGTCTAGCGCACTGCCGCTCACAGGACGATTGCGCCAGCCATGCCAAGTCGGGAGAAAGTCTAGCAACTAACGTATGTCCTGTCGATCCCGCAATTCGTCAGTAGTGACCGGTGCGCAGCGTATTCGACGATTCTGGACGAGTAGTCCTCAACTCTTCCCTCACTGGATTGAGGAAGGGTTGCCCGTGTTCCAGGCACAATCCGAGAGGCCGTTCCGCCGACCGCCATACCCACCTTTCTGGACACTTTTTCTTGGCCACCTCATCGCAGCGGCCGAGCCAACGACAGCTCGTGTCCATCCGGATCGAGCATGTGGAAATAGCGTTCACCCCAGGACGCGTCCCGTGGGATTTCAGGATCAAATCCCTTCTCCTTCAGATTTGTCCAAAACGCGTCCACATCCGTAACATGGAAGATCAGCCGGCCCCACCGCGACACACTGTCACCTCGTTCGAGGTTTAGGATCGCAGATTCTGAATCGTTCGCGCGAAGTGAAGAGAAACTCGCCCTTTCTCCACCGTAAAGCAGCTCCATGCCGAGCACATTTCGGTAAAACTGCACTGAAGCCTTCATGTTCACAACCCGAAAAGTGATCGCAGAAATCTTCTCAATCGTCGGCGCCATACTCAGCAGTGTACGTGGAATTGAATTTCCCGAGGGCATACGGTGACAGTTGTACCGGCTCCAGCCGCGGGTCTAGAATCCAGCGATATCCATTGGGAGGTCTGTATGCCCAGTTATGAGTTCGTCCGCAACGCTGCAAGAAAACATTCACGAAGACTCTGACCGTCGCAGAGCATGACGCGGAAAATACCGTCTGCCCGGACTGCGGCAGTCACAAGATTGACCAACGTTGGTCAACCTTCTCAGCTTTCACCTCGAAAAAGAGTGCCTGAACACAGTCATACGGCGAGGCGCGTATGCACTTCGACAATTTTTCCGTCGCTACTCTCCGAATCGACAGCACGTACGAACAGGACGTGGATATCGATTGCGAAGAAATCCGCAAACGCAAGAAGATGCCTTCCAGGAAATTCCGCGAGGAGTTAGAGCATACGCCTCTGTCCATCGAGGAAAGATACCTTTGGAAGTGCCACCGGCTTGTGATCGGCACCGGCGCGTACTGCCGTTTGCCAGTCATGAAGGAAGTGAAACCTGAGGTGGAACGCCGTCACCTCGAATTGGTCGTTGTACCGACCAGTGAGGCCATCCGGCAAAAAGGAGTCCGCGCCAAATGCCATTCTCCACCTGGACCCTGTTAGGAGCACCCGTAGAACTACCGGGCACTTCTCATATCTACAAGACATGGCGGCAGCAGGATTTCCACCCGGGATCTAGGAGGACACATGGCAGAGGCGGGCGTGAAGGGAATACCCGAAGGCGCATCGGTCGTGATACCGAGACTGTTTTGTCGCGACGCTGCGGCTGAGATTGATTTCTGTAAGAGCACGTTTGCGGCCGTAGAGCAGGTACGCAGGCCTGGTCCAGACGGAACCGTGGCCCATGCGTTGATGACGATTGGCCCGGCGATGATCATGATCGAGGCGGAGTGGCCGGAGTTGACGAGCCGTGCTCCCAAACCGGACGGCAGTTCGCCGGTGGTGATCTACGTTTATGTCGAGGACGTGGACAAAACGGTGGACCGCGCCGTGGCCGGAGGGGCGAAGGTCCTGTTTCCGGTGGCGAACCAGTTCTGGGGTGACCGCATCGGCTGGGTGATGGATCTATCGGGGCACGTATGGACCGTCGCCACGCACATCGAAGAGACTACCGAAGGAGAGAGGCGGGATCGCTGGTCCGACATCCTGGCAGGGTCGGATCCTGCGACTGCTCCGGAACCTGTTTAGGTAGATGAACGGATTCCGGCGCATCAGCGGCAAACAGGAAGTTATTCGAGGAAATGAGCCAGGTCACGCAATGTCAGACCGAGATACGACAGCCTATCCTCATCGACGAAGATCTGGCCGTTTTCCGGACGTGATCAGCTGCATCGCCTCTGGATCAGACTTCTCGTGCAACAGGTCTACGATCGATGGCGCAAAGTGCCGGCGATCCGGCGACGATGGTTCCGATGGCATGCCATGATCCGCGGTCACCGCAAGGAGATAGTCATTACCAACCTTTGCTTCCAACACACTCAGCGTCCGCTTCAACTGACGATCCGTCTCGCCGAGTGTGACGCGCAGCTCGTCCGAATCCGGACCGTACTTGTGGCCCACGAAATCCGCGCCTTTGTAGTTCAGCAGAATGAGATCTGGAACGTTGTCTTCGCCCAGCGGCTCTCGCTCAATCATCGCCGCCATCGCACGCATCCATCGCGTTAAAGGTGTTCGCAAGCTGGGCTCTCGTCTGGGCAACTGGCTTACCGCGGGCGAGGCGGCGGCGCTCTGGCAGGTACCCGATGGACAAACTCTTACCGGAAAGCGTAATCGAGCGATCCTGGCTATCCTGCTCGGTTGCGGTCTACGCCGCCGCGAGTTTGCGGAACTGACGCTGGAGACCTTGCAGCGTCGGGAGGAGCGCTGGGCTATCGTCGATCTCATTGGCAAGGGAAGGCACATACGAACCGTTCCCGTCCCGAATTGGGTGAAAGAGACACTTGATGCGTGGTTAACCGCAGCCGGTATTGAAAGTGGTCCGCTATTCCAATATGTCTGTCGGGCGGGTAAACCATGGGGACACGGCATTTCAGAAAAGACGGTCTGGCGCGTTGTCAAGAAGACTGCCGCGAGCATGAACATTCCACGGCTTGCGCCACACGATCTCCGCCGCTATGCCGAATGCCGGATCATGCCGAGTCGAAATCTCAGTCCCCACGATGTTGGTTGGCCCGGGATCATCTGAGGCGAGTCGATTCGGCATAATCGGGGCC
>WNGR01005835.1_pt1 | contig 13189 bp, 13 predicted proteins | sample 5407581 | NCBI WGS metagenome assembly WNGR01 (sample SAMN13153383, study PRJNA577476) | soil metagenome | isolation source: 80 cm soil or saprolite under Garry oak tree replicate 2 | place: USA:California | collected 2016-06-15 | reverse complement strand
GCAGGAGACAACTCCGCTCGGGACAATCAACTACACCTACAACGCGAACGGCCGACGCGCGAGCATGACCGTTGCGGGAGAGCCGGTTGTCAACTACGGTTATGATGACGTGGGCAGGCTCACCGGCATCAGCAGGAGCTGCTGTGTCGATAAAAGCACTGTGAATGACACAGTCAACCGGGCAATTGCTACCGGCCTTTCATGGCCTTTTCCTTTTGATCTTGAGCAACGCCTCTATCCGCCCGCCGTTAGTCCTGCTTCCCGTAAATTAGCCCAGCCCGACTGGCGATCACTCCATGATGAGCTTATCAAACACAAGAAGCTCACCCTCATGCTGTTGTGGCAGCAGTACAAGGAATGATCCTTCCGGCTACCAGTACGGCCAGTTCTGCGAACGGTATCGCCAGTGGCGAAAAAAACTCGACCGCTCCATGCGTCAGGAACATCGTGCCGGCGAGAAGTTCTTCGTCGACTACAGCGGGCAGCTTGTACCAATAGTTGACGCTTCAACCGGCGAGGTGCGGGATGCCCAGCTGTTTGTCGGTGTCATGGGTGGCAGTAACCAAACCTATGCCGAGGCCACCTGGACTCGATCTCTTGCCGACTGGACCGGCTCCCATGTTCGGGCTTTCGGCTTCCTTGGTGCCGTTCCCCATTGCATCGTTCCCGACAACCTGCTCTCCGGCGTTACCAAGACCTGCCGCTATGAACCTAATCTGAATCCAACCTACGCCGAACTTGCCGATCGTTACGGCACTGCCATCATTCCTGCTCGTGTGCGCCATCCCAAGGATAAACGTTCATGTCCTGACTGTGACAACGGCAAAATCTATAAAAATTACGATGATGAAAGCGGCGTGGTTTGTTCCCGGTGTCCACTGGCCGCATTTGTGGGTGTTAGTCTGAGTTTTGTTTTTTCAATTTACAAAAACATCCGGTACTCAGTTTTCAAAACTTCGGCAAGTTTTCTGGCGGTTGCCTTACCGATAGTACGCTTGCCTGATTCCATTTCACTGATATGACGGCGGGGTATATCGGTTTTTTCAGAAAGTTGTACCTGGGTCAATTTCTCACGATAGCGAAGACCTTTCAAATAGACCCCCAAAGGGTTAGTAGAAATTGCAGGTGATACTTCCTCTGCGGTTACAGAATCGCCATTAGCTTCTACAGCTCCGGCGGTACGGGCGTACTTCCTCAAACGGTTAATAGTCTGCGGCGTTCCATAGAAGCTGATGCTTTCACGTGTTTTAGTAGGGTGCGTTTTCTTGCGTGCCAAAAACCGGTATTCTAACCATGGCCTGATTGATTCAAGCGGTTTGCCCCCATAGCGATGCCATATCCGGAGAGTATCGTGCTCAAGGGGTAGTTCGCTTGATAGCATGCTTTCACACTTTCTTCCCAAGCATGCAAACCAGTCATTGTGAGAATCCAGCCTATATGAACGGGGAGTCCCACCTTCCATCGGACAGGGAAACTGGTCAAGATAAGTTGGCCCGTCAATAATGCTGGATAGATCCCTCATCAGGTTCAGTTCGTCGATGCCCTCGTGAACAACAATTCTGATTTCCCGCACTTCTGATTTCTTCATGTCCGGCCTCCGATATCCAGCAAACTTTTTCTCTCGGTATCGTATAAGCACTCAAGCTGCTCTTCTACTGACTCTGTAAAGCTATCCAGGTAATCACCTCAGAGCGACATGTTCTTTTTCCGGTTCAAACTCAAGAAAGACCTCCGCTTTCTCGATATCGCCGTGTATGTCTCCGATGATTATTGCCATAAGGGCGTCACAATATCACCCAATGTTCAAAAGTTGATTGACGCGGGGGTTATAGTACCCCGCGCCACCCGTGATCACCTTCAGATTTGGCAGAATCTCTGCAAGTCCTTCACTGTGACCGTGGCCGCAATAAACGGTCATCGAAATTTCCGGATGGACCAGCATGGCGGCTTTTAACACCTCTCCGGTTGCTTTGCAGCCAAAATGCGGAAGGTAGTCCGCGTCGGAATTCTTCCCTTCGTGCCAGCAGGCCTCAGCAAACGGTGGTACGTGAAGAGCAATGTTGATGTTCCGGTATTGGTTTATCGCCTCAGCAAGTTGCATGCTTAGATATGCAGCGGCTTCATCACCTAGCTTGTGCTGGGCATCCAGACGAAGCTCTTTCGTAGGTTGAATCAGCTCTTTGATCCGATGATAGTCATTCAAGTCAACCCGCGATCCGGCCGGGTCACCGAGACGACCATCGGCAAGGCCTTCGTGACCGATAAGGCATGTATCCGGGGAAAGCTCAATTACACCAGACTGAGACAACCAAATCAGGTTTTGCTTCCCTTTCACAACTTCATTCACCTCAATATGGACCCTTTGTATCGAACTCCCATAATAGTCGTGGTTGCCCAAAACGAAATAGATCGGCATCTGAAGGTTATCTGCAAGGTACTCCAGGTACCGACAAAGGTTGTCCGACGAAGCGATGTCACCAGTTATCAGTATCGCATCAGCCCTGGATGAACGAATTGCGGTGCACAATTCTTCAACACCACTGCGACCGACGAAATTTAGATGTAAATCTGTTAGCCAGGCAATAATCATTCGTTCCTCGCGCGGTCTTCTTGTGACCCATTGTATATCTCTGTAAGTGGCCTCACGGTATTATAATGGCAGTAAAAACGGCCGACATGCTGATCCCAATGGAAATGCCCAAAATGCCAGGAACCGAATTCAAGGTTTCTATCAATTAATTTTTGAAGCATCGCCTCTGTGGGATCCTTTGAACACCTCGATTTGTTAAACAAGCCAAGCTGGCTCTCAGGACAGGTGTGCGAAATTACATAATCAACCTTCCATCCGACTTTATCCAGATTTCGACACGCATTTTCATAATCTTCTTCAGAAGGAATTTCTTCCGGCCACCAGTCTACTCCTTCGGTACGCCCCTTGTTCCACTCACGGCCAGCAAAACCATACGATGAAAGCGGGTCGCTGATCCATCCAGGATCTTTGTCATGACTCTTTGCACCACCGACAGCCAATAAGGTTTTCCCCTCGATGGTGAACACTTCCCCGCGTTTGAGATAATACACATTCTCCCGAATCTTGTAGGCCTTACCGCCGAAAATATCCACCAGCGGAAACTCACCACCAAAAAGCCGGGCAAAGTTTTCATGATTTCCGTCAACAGTTAGCCAGAGTACCCGCCGCCGCAGTTGTGACTCCAAGAAGAAATCCTCATTGCGTTTATGCTTCGCGTTAGTGTGGTAGTCTGGCCACCAGACGCCGCCAAAGTCTCCGGTGCAGATTACGATATCTCCGCTCTTGGCTGGCTTAAATACCGCAGACGATATGTGGTATGCTGTCGCGCCTCCGTGGAGGTCCCCTGTAATCCAGATCATGTTTGCCCTAGTTCCACATTATTCTTTTTGCGTTATTCTTTTTAGATAATGGTTAAAGAATAACCCTTCGCATTTATGCCTGCCAGAATTCCCTCGTTACAACATCACAGCAAGTAAGCACGCCTTTGCCAAAATCCCCCTGCGGATTAAGATATACGCCAGAGTCGACATTGATCAGGTAGGGTGATGATCCGGGAACATCCATAAAATACGAATGACCACGTACAATTATGCGGCCTCCAAAATCATCGCCCTTAATGAATTCATCCTCCCATTCAGTGATCCAGAGGAGGTCTTCAGCGGTTTGGTTCTCCAAGGAGACTCCAGGCCGTATTCCGGCATGCACAAAGAAGAAGTTCTTTCCGTCAGCCTTTTCCTCATGAAACAGCTTAAGGCTGGCAAAAAACTGGAGATGGTCTGCAGGAAGATCCTCGAAGGACTTGTATTGAGTTAATGTCGATGTACCGCCGTTTGCATAAAATATAGTGGAAAAATCCTTTCTATATGGCGGAACCTCCGCGATCGATTTGAATTGTACGGCTTTATTCGAGTTGCCAAATTCAACCTGAGGAAGTATGCCGAGTTTTGAAAGCATCGAGACAAGTAAATGGTCGTGATTTCCGGCCAGAAATACGGTATTTGGAAATTCCTTGGCAAATTCGATCAGATAGTTAATCACCCCTGGGCTGTCCGTGCCACGGTCAATATAGTCGCCCAGGAAGATCACTTTATCTTCCTGCACTGGCTGCACTTTGTCCATTAGCGCGCTTAGCTTGGCGCGATATCCGTGGATGTCTCCGACTGCCAGTAATCGGCTCATTTTCAACTCACCTTTTTGGTCACTTCAGTACTTATGGCACCCAGTTGCCTGAATAATTACAGCCAAATATACAACTGTACTAGATTTTACAAATAACTATCTATGTGTTTGGTGTGAGCGTGCAAACTTGGAGTGCTTGGCATAAATAGCCAAAGCTGATTTTTTCCTGCTCTAATCGGACCCTCTCCCCGTACTCATTATCACGTAGGTAGGAATATAATGGCGAGGAAGGTCTTCATCCTCCAACTTGCGAAGCAGCTTTGTAAACTCGTCAAGGGAGCCGATGTCGGCATTGAACTCCTTGCAATCCGCTTCGTACTTAGTGCAATACCTCGTCATCGAGGCGATGGTCTTATCCCTGAGGTTGGAATTTTGCTTCTTCCACCGCTCCATTTTAGTGTGGAGGTACCTGGCCAGTTCGTCAGATAATCTTCTGATATTCTCAAGGGTGTAATTTGTTGTGGTGAGCTGCACCTTTGCTATGTTGTCCAGGTCCGGCCATATCGGTTCATACTGGGGTGTAATCGCATTGGCTGCCCGGGTAAGGGCATCGTTTTCATTTACCAGCGTTGTTTCAAGGCCACCGACCTCCCGATTATACCTCTTCTGATCATCTTCATCGTTTTTGATATCAATGGTCACATCATCAAGCTGTTTCGTGAGGGTTGCGATGACATTGGAACTTTCCTCTATTTCCCGTTTTCGAATCTGCTGCAGTTCGATATCTTTGACAACTCTCTCCCAATCAATGTCCTTGAAGGACGTATAAGCTTCAAACCTTTTGGCTATGTCACGTTGAGACTCTAATTCGGCCTTGACCCCTTTCTTCTATCGGTGGAAAGGTCCCACTTGAAGGCTTAAGAGACAAGATTCAAGAGATGATTCAAGGACTCAATATTGGGAGTCCAGAAATGGCTTCCGTTTATTTTAGGAAGTTTGCAGAGGCTAGTGATGATGACCTGGAAAGCTTGCTGGAAGACCTCTCAATGTTAGAAGAAATGGCAGTAGATGATGCTCAAAAACAATCCAGATAACAGTTCAAATGCGCGTCAAACCGCCGCCGCATTGGTTAAAAGGTTCGCCTTCACGAAACCTGACGAGATTGTAATTGAAGACATCGCCATGGCTTGCGGGGCCCTGGTGGTTGAAGGCGGATTAAAAGGCTCTGAGGCGAGGCTGGTACGGAAAAATGATACCGGTATTATTCGCGTTAGAACTGACATTCCGGAAAATGGCAGGAAACGATTCGCAGTTGCACATGAACTTGGGCATTGGAAGTTGCACTCCGCAATATCCCAATTCTATCTGTGTTCCGAAGCGGATGTCAGGGATTATAGCGGGAGTGCTCCTGAGGTTGAGGCCAACGTATTTGCCGGCGAACTTCTCATGCCGGGAATTATACTCCGGCCGATGTGCAGGACTAATGAACCGAGCTTGAAATTACTAAAAGATCTGGCACTGGCATTTGGTACTTCTCTTACCTCTACCGCGGTAAGATTCGTCGAAGAGTGCAGGGAAAACTGTATAGTTGTCTTCTCGGAAAATGGCAAGGTGAAATGGTGGCGGGCTAAAGAGAACTCACCAGAAACTTGGATTGATGCACACCAGAAGATTCATCAGGATAGTGCTGCTTGGGAGTGTTTTTGTGATGGTGTAATGTCCACCAGGATGCAACGCGTTCCAACCGAGTCCTGGTTTCAAGACCTTCGACATGGGAGGCGATTCGAAGTTTATGAACAAGCGATGAAGATGGGAAATTATCCGGCTGTTTTGACGTTGTTGTGGGTTTTGGAGGATTGAGCCCACAATACGAATGATGAGTAGGCAAATATTACTGAGGAGGAAGGCGAATGGAATTCAAACGTAGCGACTTACATTATAAGGACTACACTTGGGAAGTTACACAGGGTGATGATCCGGATAAGCGTACTCTGGACAGAAAATTCTTCAACAGGCACGAAGGCTACGAGGTTTTTAGCTTGCTAACCCACATGATCAAGGAACTAAAGCTTTCCAGGAAAGAAGATCTGACTGAACTGGAAATATATATCCGGGAAGAAATGCCGGACAGTGTTCACGGTCGAGAGAATGTCATCGCGCGACTGAAAGAGTTTCATGATCGCAAACAGGTAAACCGGCTTAAGAGGCTTCTCAAAGGAAACTGATATAACATAACTTACTGGATATTGAACTACCAAGATCACCATAATCGCATAAGGGGCCTAGCATGAGGCCCCTTATGTAGTTGGTAACTTTATTTTTCAGTTGGCAACATTAATTTACGGTTGATAACTTTATTTTTCAGTTGGTAACTTTATTTTTCAAATTCAACATTATTTTTGACATCACACAAGCTACTCGACCGTAACACTCTTGGCCAGGTTCCGCGGCTGATCGACGTCGGTGCCCTTCAACACGGCGATATGGTATGCCAGCAGCTGCAGCGGCACCGACAGCAGCAGCGGATCGAGATCTTCATCAAGATTCGGAATTTCGATGGTCGTTTCCGCCCTGCCGCGCACCTCCTCATCACCGGCCGAACAGACGGCGATCACCCGGCCGCTCCGGGTGATGACCTCCTCCATATTTGAGAGCGTCTTTTCGTACGAGCCCCCCTTGGGCACCAGCACTACGACCGGCACATCCTCATCGATCAGGGCGATCGGACCATGCTTCATTTCGCCGGCCGGGTACCCTTCGGCGTGGATGTAGGAAATCTCCTTGAGCTTCAGCGCCCCTTCGAGAGCGATCGGAAAGTTTTTTCCCCGGCCGAGATACAGAAAATCGCGGGCATTCATATATTTTTTTGCGACTTTTTCAGTATATTCGTTCAGTTTCAGCGTCTCTTCCAGCATCCCCGGTACTTTCTTGAGCGCCGCAATCATCCGCTGACCATGGCCAACATCAATAGTGCAGGTGGCACGCCCCAGACGGATCGTGAAGAGATACAGGGCGGTCAGCTGGGTAACAAAAGCCTTGGTCGAGGCGACGCCGATCTCCGGCCCGGCGTGGGTGTAGATAACGCCGGCCGATTCGCGGGCGATGGAAGAGTCAACCACATTGCAGATCGCCATGTTCATCGCACCGCGCGATTTTGCTTCTCGCAGGGCCGCCAGGGTATCGGCCGTCTCACCGGACTGGGAGATGACAATTGCCAGGGTACTCTCGTCTACAACCGGGTTGCGATAGCGGAACTCGGAGGCGATATCAACCTCAACCGGAATGCGGCAAAGCCCCTCGATGTAGAATTTACCGACCAGAGCCGCGTGCCAGGAGGTGCCGCAGGCGATGATGGTAATCCGCTTGACCGCCGCCAGCTGACGATCACTGAACCGCAGATCTTCAAGGTACACATCCCCCTCATCTTCGAGCAGACGGCCGGCGATGGTATCCCGTACGGCACGGGGCTGTTCGTGGATCTCCTTCAGCATGAAGTGCCGGTAACCGCCTTTTTCGGCCATCATCGGGGACCAGTCGATATGGCGCGCCATTTTATCCAGAGGAGCGCCGGCAACAGTGGAGAACCGGGCCGCGCCGTCCCTGAAGACCGCCAGTTCTCCATCCTCCATGAATACCATCTCGCGGGTATAAGACAATATGGCAGGAATATCCGACGCGACGAAAAACTCACCCTCTCCGAGTCCGACCACCATCGGTGAACCGAGTTTGGCAGCGATCAGGCAGCCGGGGTCCTTTTCGTTGAGGATACAGACCGCATACGCACCGCGTAATTGAGCAAGAGTCACCCTGACGGCCTTTTCAAAATCCGCTTCAGTCCTAAGCTTTTCTTCGATCAGGTGCGCGATGACTTCCGTATCGGTTTCGCTCTTGAACGTATGGCCGGCCTGTTTCAGCTGTTCTTTAAGCTGCATATAATTTTCTATGATGCCGTTGTGCACCAGAATAACCTGGCCGGCCTTGTGCGGATGGGCGTTGATCTCAGAAGGCCTGCCATGCGTGGCCCACCGGGTATGGCCGATCCCTACGGTTCCCGCGAGCGGCTGATCACTCAGCATATTTTCAAGATTTACCAGCTTCCCCTGACTCCTGCGGATGGCGGAACCGCCGTCCGATAGTGTAGCTATTCCCGCCGAATCGTAGCCGCGATATTCAAGTTTTTTAAGCCCTTCCAGAATGATCGGGGTTGCCTGCTGTCCGCCGATGTATCCAACAATGCCGCACATATACTCTCCTTACTAATGATTATGACAAGTTTTAAATGTCTTGCATCGTACCATAAGCATCCTCCAAGTGGCACGTTTTTTTTGCGGTGAAGCCGCTGTCACCATGCTCCGCCAACTGCTTTATGATCTGAATATGTTTGAATTCCTGAAATGATATGTTATTTTGCTGCAGCTGCTAAGCAGCACCGATGGCAGGTCATTCAGTTCTTCAGGAAGGTTGGTTCATGGAAAGAAAGATACAAGCCCCCCCCGCAAAAAGCGGTTTTTTGCCGACACTGCTGCTGTTTGCAGCGACGCTGGCTGTCGTTGCTCTCCTCGGAATATCCGGCTACGTGTTTTACCTGATGGCAAAGCTTCCCAGGGTCGATCGGCTGGCTGACTACAAGCCCCCCATCGTCTCACAGGTTTATGGCGATGACGGCACTCTGGTCGGTGAGTTTTATCTGGAACGCCGCATCGTGGTGCCGGTCAACAAGATGCCGCGCAAGCTCATTCAGGCCTTTGTGTCGGCGGAAGATGCCAATTTCTATTCCCATAAAGGGATCGACTATCTGGGAATTTTACGGGCGGCCTTTAAGAATGTGATCTCACTGAGCAAAAAGGAGGGGGCCTCCACTATCACCCAGCAGGTGACAAAATCCATGCTGCTGACGCCGGAAAAAAAGTTTTCCCGAAAGATCAAGGAGGCCATCCTTGCCAAGCGGATGGAGGAGAGACTCTCCAAGGACGAAATCCTCTACCTGTACCTGAACCAGATCTACCTCGGGAGCGGCGCATACGGTGTCCAGGCGGCGGCCGAGACCTATTTCGGCAAGAATGTCGAACAGCTCAATCTGGCCGAAATGTCCATGCTTGCCGGCCTTCCAAAGGCGCCCAACGCCTATTCTCCCATCAAGCATCTTGATAAAGCCCGTGAACGTCAGGCGTATGTACTGGAGCGCATGACTGCGGAGGGATACATAACACCGGCCGAAGCCGACCACGCCAAGAAGACCCCCATCGTCCTGCAGCCGATGAAGAAGGTAAACAACGAGCAGTCCGCCTATTATCTTGAGCACCTGCGGATCCAGCTGGAACAGAAATACGGCGAAGACCAGCTTTACAAGGGTGGCCTGAAGATCTACACCACGATGAATGCCGGCATGCAGCGCGCGGCCTATGACAGCCTGCGCAAAGGGCTCAAAGAGGTGGACAAGCGCCAGGGCTTCCGGGGACCGGCAAAATATCTGAATGAAGCCGATGTCGACGTATTTTGCAGCAAGGTTGAGGATGGGATCGATTCCGTCACCCTTAAAACCGGCGAAACCTACCAGGGAGTCGTGGTCGGTTTCAACCCGGAAAAAGGCGACGCTCTGGTCAGGGTCGGAGATCGCAAAGGCGTACTTTCCCGGAAGAATATGTCATGGGCCGGCAGGGTCGGCATGACCAACCGCTACGGCAAACCCGAGAAGGGGAACAAGGGGCTGACACTGGGCTCCGTCATCGAGGTATCGATCGTAACTCCGGAGCTTAACGGAGAAGGCGCCCAGTTCGCGCTTGACCAGACACCCGAGGTACAGGCGGCTCTGGTATCCATAGACCCTCGCACCGGCGGGGTCAAGGCCATGGTCGGCGGCTACGACTTCAGAAAAAGCCAGTTCAACCGTGCCATGCAGGCCAAGCGCAATGCCGGTTCGGCTTTCAAGCCGATCATTTATGCGGCGGCCCTTGACAAGGGGCTGACCCCGGCAACGGTCATCGAAGATGCGCCGGTCGAATATCCGGACGGCGCCGGTGGAGTCTGGAAACCGCAAAACTACGACCATGAATTCCGGGGACCGGTAACCATGCGTGAAGCGCTGACCTATTCCATCAATATTGTCAGCGTCAAGATCATGGAACAGATCGGGGCACAGTACACGGCGGAATACGCGCAGAAGCTAGGATTTACCTCCCCCATACCGGCCAACCTGGCGCTGGCGCTGGGAGCGGCCTCGATCTCCCCCTTTGAATTGACCTCCGCGTACGCCGTCTTTGCGAACGGCGGCGTGCTGACCCCGCAATACTTCATTACCAAAGTCACCGATACCGACGGCACGGTCCTGCAGGAAACGCCTCCCCCCGTGCCGGTCCCGGTAATTCCACCCGAGACGGCGTATGTGATAACCAATCTGATGCAGAGTGTCGTCTCCAGCGGCACCGGCCAACGCGCGTCCGTCATCGGTCGGCCGGTCGCGGGAAAAACCGGCACTACCAACGGCGCAAAGGATGCCTGGTTTGTCGGCTATATTCCGCAGCTGGTGACGGGCGTCTGGGTCGGCTACGATCAGGAGCGTTCACTGGGAAGCGGGGGAACCGGCGGACAGGCGGCCGCTCCGATCTGGGGAGACTTCATGCAGCGGGCGATCATGTCGCTGCCGGCCGAAGATTTTACGGCACCGGAAAATGTTTCGTTTGTCCTGATAAATCCACGCACCGGCAAGCTTGCCAAGGAGGGTACCGAGGGGGCTGTTATGGAATGTTTCATCAAGGGGACGGAGCCTTCTTCGTACGATTGATTCCAACAACAAACGCAAGGCAAAACCGGCCTCCCGCCGACATCGTATGACACAAAACGCCCCCGCTGGAATCTCCAGCGGGGGCGTTTTGTATTTCAGTTATGCAGTCAAGCTTCTACCCGAGAATCGCCTTTATATCGGCGTCAGCTGTTGTGATCGGAGCGATGTTGAAGTTCTCGACCACCGCCTTCTGCTCGTACCAGGAATCAGCCCCCTCTACTCGATATTCTATTTATTTGTCAATTCCGCTGCAAGCTTTGGATCTACTTCGGCGATCCCCGCAAGCTCGTGCATGGCTGAAGCGGTATCACCCATATTTTTGTAGATCCTGAAAAGAGAATATTTAATCTCAATATCCTTGGGAGAAAACCTGGCCGCTTCCCGAAGCATCCTCAGTGTATTGATATTATCGCCATTCTTTTTATAAATTATTGCCAGGTTGAACATCGTTGGCACATATGACGGGTTAAGTCTGTATGCCTCCGAAAGATGATAATATGCGGCTGGGTACATCCTCTCTGACAGGAAAGCGGTTCCCAGCTGGTGTTCTGCCATCCAGCTTTGTTTCGTCACTATCAAAGAATGGCTGAAGAGTGTGATGCTGTCGCGCCAGAAATATGTCTGTCTCCATGTAAAAACAGAGAGTACCAAAAGTACGATGGCAGCCCCCGCAGGAAGAATACGCCCCGCGAGTGGGAGTCTCCGGCATGCCTCAGAAACTCCCCAAGTGATTGCAATGCAGAGGCCCGCCAATGGAATATACATGTACCGGTCGGCGATGGAGTGCAGCCCGAAGGGAATTATTCCGATGACCGGGAGTAGCGTTGCAACAAACCAGAGCCAGCCAAAAAGAAAATATCGTGAACGATTCCGGAATCTCCAAGCAACTAAAGTGACGACAGTCATGATTAGCAGCCCCGCCAAACCCCATTTCCAATTCGGGTCGAACGGATACAGTACCGCGAGATTAACGGGCCAAACGACCTTGAGCAGATACCTGGGAATCGCAGCCTCTGTATTCAGAGCCGACTCCGACATTGCCTTGTACATCATCGGATTTATCGCACCCCCCGTTTTTTGGGCGAGAAACGTTATCACGCAAGATGCGGCCGAGAGGAGGAGGAACGGAATTTTCTCTACAATTAGCTCGCGAAGGGCATGTCGCTCTTTCATTAAAGCATTCTCCAGCCGATTCAGCGGCCAGAAGTCCAGTATGAGAAGGGTGAGGGGAAACGTCACCGCCATCGGCTTGGTGAGCAAGGCACATGCGAACAAGAACAGCACCAGAATGTAACGAAAGGCAACCGGTCGCCGCGTGTAGCAGATATATGCGTGTAATCCCAAAAACCAGAACAGCCCGCAGAGAAGGTCTTTGCGTTCCGATGCCCAGGCTACAGATTCGACATGCAATGGATGAAGCGCGAATAAAAGCGCTGCGATGAAGCTCCGCCCTGTTGTACCCGTCGTTCGAGCGAAGAAGAGAAAAAAGAGCGTGGCGTTTATGGCATGAATGAACAAAGAGGTAAGGTGGTGCATCGAGGGATTCGTACCAAAAAACTGGACGTCCAGCATATGGGAGAGCCAAGTCAGTGGGTGCCAGTTAGCCGCATGAGTTGTTGTGAAAGCCCATTTCACGCCCTCCACAGTCAATCCCCTCAGTACTTGCTGGTTCTCGACAACATAGAACGGATCATCAAAATTAATGAATCCATTGAAGAGTATCCTGGAATAGACCACCCCTCCAGCGATAAACACGAGAAAAGCGAGTAAAATGATCGCCCATTTGTGTTGGTTCGATTGTAGCTGTTTCAACATGAAAAATAAGGGTCAAATCTTGATTGTTGACAATTCATCTATAACCCTCTCCAGCATATTCTGAAGTTTGCCATCCAGCACAACTCGCTCACGCAGCCTGCGCCGTTCCTGACTCACCGCGCTGTAGGTTACGCCGAACAGTGCGCCTATCTCCGGGCCTTTCAGTCCTCCATAGCGGTACAAGAGCTCCATAGCCAGTCGCCGCAAATCGCCCTTCTCTTTCCTCAAGGTTTCCAGACTCTTGCCAGTTTCCTTTTTCAGCAGGCCGAGGATTACCCCTTTTTGTTGATAGCGTTTTATCTTTTCGGCCGAAGGCTGCTCATGCTGTTCCTTTTCTTCGAGAAAGTTCTCTTTCACCCAATTGATGAACTCCTCACCACCAAGGATGCTCTGGCCGAAGATGGCGCTGTTTACCTCGAGCCCGGCGGCAATATCGGCCATAA
>WNGR01013263.1_pt1 | contig 13191 bp, 14 predicted proteins | sample 5407581 | NCBI WGS metagenome assembly WNGR01 (sample SAMN13153383, study PRJNA577476) | soil metagenome | isolation source: 80 cm soil or saprolite under Garry oak tree replicate 2 | place: USA:California | collected 2016-06-15 | reverse complement strand
GAGGAGCCGATGTACGCGGTATGCGTCCCGGAGTCGCGGTGGAAGAGCCAGGCCTTCGCGTGAAGGCGGGTGCGCCGGACGTCGTAGGAGATGCGGACCTCGGCGCCGGCGCGCGCGAGCTCGTCGATGGCGCGCTCGTCGCTCGCCCCGATGTAGGTCGTGGTGAGGACCCGGAGCGGCAGAGCTCGGCCCTGGGCGCGCGCCCGTGAAACGAGCGCCCGCAGATCATCGAGGACGAAGCGGAGCCCGCTCCACTTCACGAAGGCGCAGAGGAGGTCCACCCGGTCCGCGGTGGCGAGCTCTCGGCGCAGCTCGTGGCCGAGGGATGGCTCGCCCGAGGCGTTCACGAGGAGCGCGCTCTCCGAGAGCGGCGTCTCCGGAAGAAGCAGCTCTGGGCGCGCGCCGAGCGCCTGCCGCGGCTGCACCGCTCGGAGGTGCCGGGCGGAGGGTACGCTCGTCTCGCCATGCCCGAGCGGTGTCTCGCCGCAGTGCTGCCGAGCCGCCGCGGACAGTGAAGCGAGCAAGTGGTTCAGCACCTCGACCCGCCGCTGCTGACGCTCGTCGTCGTCCTCGCCGCCGACCGAGGTGAGCACGCGCTCGAGAAGAGGCCTGAAGTGCGCCGCCAGGAAGGAGGGCGTCCGCTCGAATCCGATGGCCGCGATGTCGAGGACCTTCTCGCGTTCCGCCGCGGCGAGGAGCTCTTGCAGTGCTTCGTCGATCACGTGGTCGTAGACGCCGTCGACGAGCCGGAGGGCCATCGTGACATGGTACTCGAGGAGCGGACGCACGGTCAGTGGCGTTCCATCGACCGGCCGATCGCGCGACGGAGTACTATCGCGGGGTGCGCGGCTTCGTCGGAAACACCGACCACGACTGGTTCACCTTCCTCCGCGAGCGTCAGCCGCTTGAGGAGGTGAACTTCTGGCAACCTTCCGGCCGCGATGCGTTCCGCGCCCTGCAGCCCGGCGAACCGTTCTTCTTCCGGCTCAAGCGCCCGCATTACGCCATCGGGGGTCTCGGCTTCTTCGCGCGGCACGAGGTCGTGAGCGCGAAGCTCGCCTGGGAGGCGTTCGGCGAGCGGAACGGCGCGCCCGATTTCCCATCCATGTGCGAGCGCATCGAGCGCTACCGGCACGGTGAGCCGCCGGACGCGCTGAAGCAGTACCGGATCGGCTGCCTCATGATCTCGCAGCCGGTGTTCTTTGACGAGGCGGACTGGGTCGCAGAGCCGGCCGGCTTCTCGCGGAACATCGTCCGCGGCGCCGGGTACGACGTGGCCGCGGGCGAGGGGAAGCGCATCTTCGAGGCCTGCCTGGAGCGGGTCCGCGCCCGCCGCGTGCCCATGGCCGCCGAACAGGCCGCTCAGTGGGCAGCGGTGGTGGAAGGTCCGCGCTACGGAGCGCCGCAGCTCGTCCGGCCTCGACTCGGCCAGGGGACGCGGTCTGCTCCTCCGGGCCGACATTCATCGCCTCTTCGACCGCGGATACGTGACGGTCACGCCGCAGTTCCGCTTCGACGTGAGCCGGCGCTTGAAGGAGGAGTTCGAGAACGGGAAGACCTACTACGCGCTGCACGGGCGCGAGATCCACCTCCCAGACGGCGCGGGCGACCGCCCCGATCCCACCCTGCTCCGCTGGCACAACGAGCAGGTGTTCGAGAAAGGTGCCGCGTGATGGCTTTGCGCAGGTAGGGAACCGTGGAAGTCGAGACCGTGACGACGAGCGATCGGTCGCTCCTGCACGCGGTCCGCTGCTCGTCGCGCACGAGACCCAACCCCCAAGGGAAGCCAGCGGGGGATTGGGAGTGCGAATGGGCGCACGAGGCGGAGCTCGGGGAGCGAGTTCGAAGCGCTCCGCTGAAGACTGACCGAGAGCGCGCACGTGCCCGGCAAGATGACGGGAGTGGCAGGCGTCAGTGATGCCGCCGGCGCCGTTGCCGTCGCGGACAACCGACGCTCGTCGCGGACAGCGAGGAGTAGCCTCCTCTTGAGGTCCAGTATACCTGTGACCAGACATCGACAACTCGCTCGTCCTCGGGACACAGCGCAACGCAGGCCCCTCGACGACTAATCGGCCGAAATCACCAGGAGGCTCGTTTACGACAGAGGCGACCGTTGGTGCCACACCATGCGCAAGTTGGCACGCGCACACGCGAATATCGGCGAAACGCGGTTGCTGATCGCGACCGTATCGAACGATCCGCCCGCGACATTCGAGAACGGGAACGCAGCATGGTGGAGCCTACTCTCTGCGCATCCGCAGCGAGGAATACCTCCTTGGTGGGCTCAACGGGCTCAAGCTTAGGACGTCGGCTCGGACGACTATCTTGCGGTACCCTTCTCTGCGTGAAACGATGACTGCGGGGCTTCATTCCAAAGAAAGGCGCTGGGGGGCGCACCTCGCGCGGCAGCACGCCTACGTGACCAGCGCCGTTCGAGCTGAGCGGTCGATATGGCAGACACCAAGAACGTCTTCATCTCTCATGTCCACGAAGATGACGAACTGCTTCCGAACCTGAAGGATCTCGTCAGTCGCGCCGGGATGGATGTGCGGGACGGCTCGATCAACAGCGACAAGCCGAACGAGGCGACGAACGAGGAACACATAAAGTACAACATCCTCAAGCCGCGGATCGAGTGGGCGAGCACTCTTGTCGTCCTCATCAGCCACGACACCGCCGACAGCTGGTGGGTCAATTGGGAGATCAAGTGCGCCGCCGAACTCGGAAAGAATGTTGTGGGAGTATTTGCCCAAGGAGCGACGGACGCGGACATTCCAGAGGAGCTCCGCCGGCTCGGCGACGCCGCGATCGTTGGTTGGCAGAGCGAGCGGGTAGTCGACGCAATAAACAGCAATATCCGCGACTGGGATAGTCCAGAGTCAGGAGAGCCAAGGGCTCCCGAGTGGCCGATCAAACGGTGGAGTTGCTGATGAGGCTATTCTCGTACATCGTCGCGAGAGACTTCGGGTTCGCGCCCAACCCCTTCTATGGGTGGTGCACACTCGCCACGTGCAAGCCGGAAATCCGGCGCTCTGCCCAGGTCGGAGACTGGGTTATCGGGACTGGTGCCAAGACGAAATACGATCTTGCCGGTCGCCTGGTCTATGCGATGCAGGTTGGTGAGACTCTGGACTTTCGGGCGTATTGGGACGATCCCCGGTTTAGTTGCAAACGCCCGATCCTGAACGGAAGTCTGAAGCAGGTGTACGGCGACAACATTTACACACGAACGCGTGGGCGCTGGCGTCAGGCCGACTCGCACCACAGTCTCGAAGGGGGTCGTCAAAATTCCAGAAATATTGCGCGCGATACGAGAGTGAACCGAGTGCTGGTGGCAGAGCGCTTCGTCTATTTTGGGAATAGCGCTCCTGTGATACCAAGAACGTTCCGGCCGCCCGCGCGTGCGGGCGCAGCCATTTGCTGCGTAAGGCAGGGCCACAAGATTCACGACGACGACGTTGCGCTCGCATTCGAGAAGTGGCTACTCACGCGGAACAATTGGGGTGTCCAGGGCATGCCCCTCGAATTTGCGCGGCATGCTCGTGTGGCGCCGCGATCACGCTGACACAGCGAGGTACGAACGTAGTCATGCGGACATTCTCGGCGATCACCGCGGACGCCGTGTGGCGGCACGCGCACGAGGCGTTGGTTACGACCGCGGTCGAGAAGTGCCAAGCGAGCCGTGCCGGAGACACCCTAGAACTCCTTCACGTCGCGCTTCAGGTGGAAGACCCACGGCAGCGCTGGGTTATCTCGAGGCGACCCGCGCTCAACCCCGCGTTCATCATCGCCGAAGTCCTGTGGATTCTTGCGGGGGAAAATGACGCCAGCGTGATGAACTATTGGTTCCCGGGGTTGCCCGCATTCGCTGGACGTGGAGACACTTATGCGGGAGCGTACGGCTATCGACTCCGGCAGCATTTCGGGATCGACCAGGTGGCACGCGCGTGCGACGCGCTATCCTCGGACCCCAAGAGTCGCCAGGTGGTCCTCCAACTCTGGGATGCACGAACCGACCTCCCCAACGCTGACGGTGCACCAGCGAGTGCGGACGTGCCTTGCAACGTAGTCTCGATGTTGAAGGTCCGCGATGGCCGTCTCGAGTGGTCCCAGGTCATGCGTAGCAACGACCTTTACCGCGGCCTTCCCAACAACTTCGTTCAGTTTACCGTTCTCCAAGAAGTGATCTCGGGTTGGCTTGGTATCAGGGTGGGCGGCTATCACCACTGGAGCGACAGTCTCCACATCTACCTGGACGCAACGGAGCGGTTTTCGTGTGGGCCGTTCCTCGAGGAGGCGGCGAACGTCGATTCGCTCGCAGTGTCGTTCGAGACCGGGCGCGGACTCATTTCAGAAATGTACCGCCGCATGACACTTCTTACGTCCTCCGAGCTAACGGAAGGGGATCTCGCGGCGCTTGTGGCCCTAACAGAGGCACCGGCTGGATACCAGAACCTCCTTCGCGTCCTGGGTGCAGAATCCGCTCGCCGCCGCGGTCGCAGCGAACACGCCATGGCCATCATGGCGCGCTGTACGAACCCCCAACTGGTTCAGGTCTGGTCCGCCTGGGCCGAGCGAGTGAGCGCACGAACTCCCGATACGCGTGTTACACAGCGCTAGCCTCGGCCTCTCATGAGCGCCGCATGGTACGAACGACCTTCGCCGATGACGGTAAGCGTCCGGTGAACCGCACCTGTCGAGCCTGACGTCATCGAGGCAGGCTCCGCCACGGAGGTGACCGTGGCGAAGACGATGAAGATCGGCGTGGCGGACCAGGCGCGGCTGCATGAACTCGCGGCCGGCCGGTACTGGAGCGAGGCGGATGGTCGCGCGGCGCTCGCGGCCTTCGAGGCGAGCGGCCTCACGCGCGCGGCGTTCCGACGCGAGACGGGGATCACGCCGCAGCGGCTGAAGTGGTGGCGCCAGCGCCTCGGAGCGACGACCGAGTCCATCGGCAAGATCGAGTTCGTGCCGGTGGAAGTGGCACCGCGCTCCGCGGGAGTCGAGGACGCGACGATGGAGCTCGTGCTTAGCGAGATCCGGGTGCGCGTCGGCCCCGGCTTCGACCCGGGCGCTCTGCGGCGACTCCTCGAGGTCCTCGCGGAGCCGGCGTGCTGAACTTCCCATCGACGGTCCGCGTGTACCTGTGCGCCTGCCCCGTCGACCTTCGAAAGAGCTTCGACGGCCTCGCGGTCGCGACGCGGCAGGTGATCGGCGAGGACCCACTCTGCGGTCACGTCTTCGTTTTCCTGAACCGCCGCGGCGATCGGGTGAAGCTGCTGCTCTGGGATCGAAACGGCTGGCTGCTCGTCTACAAGCGGCTCGAGCGCGGCGTCTTCAGGCGGCCGAGGGAGGCCGGTGCGGGCGCGGGGCACGTGTTGCTCGAGGGGCCGGAGCTGGCCCTCATGCTGGAGGGGATCGACCTGCGCGGTGCGCAGCGGCGGCCGCGCTGGCAGCCACAGGCGAGCCCCCGCTGAGATCCGCGTTCGGCCCATTGCCTCCGAGTCGGAGGTGTGATCAAAGGAGGCCGTGACCGGCGCGGTGGACATCAAGGGCATCACGGAACACCTGCGGAAGGTGCTCACCGATGGCCGGGTGGACGAGGCGCTGGGGATGGTGGAGACGCTCCTCGCACAGCTGCGGGCCAGGAACACCGAGCTCGAGCTGCAGATCCTGAAGCTCCGGAAGCACCAGTTCGGCCAGCGTTCCGAGAAGGTGGACCCAGACCAGCTCGCGCTCTTCCTCGCCCAGGCGCAGGCCGAGTCGAAGGAGATCGACGCGGCGGTGAAGGCGATCCTGGATGCGGCGGCGCCCGGCCCCGAGACGCCGATCCCCGCGCCGAAGCCGAAGCCGCGCCAGGGGCACGGGCGGAAGCCGCTGCCGCCACACCTCCCGCGCGAGGAGGTCATCCTCGAGCCGGCGGCGGCGGAGATGATCTGCGCGACCTGCGGCGGCGAGAAGGCGTGCATCGGCTACGAGCGGAGCGAAGTCCTCGAGTTCGTGCCGGCGAGCTTCAAGGTGATCGAGTACGCGCGGGCGAAGTGCGCGTGCCGCAAGTGCGGCGAAGGCGTGGTCATCGCGCCGCCGGCGGCGAAGCCCATCGACGGCGGGTTGCCGGGGCCGGGGCTCCTCGCGCACGTGCTCGTCTCCAAGTACAAGGACCACCTGCCGCTCCACCGCCTCTCCGGGATCTACGCGCGGAGCGGCGTGGATCTGAAGGCCTCCACCCTCGGTGACTGGGTGGCCGCGGGGACGGACGGGCTCGAACCGATCGCGAGGGCGATCTGGTGCAACTCGCTCGCGGCCCACCTGCTCCAGAGCGACGACACCGGCATCAAGGTGCTCGACAAGGATCATCCGAACGGCGTGAAACGCGGGCACCTCTGGGTGTACCTGGGCGATGGAAGATGGTGCTCCTTCGTGTACACGCCGGACTGGAAGGGGGAGTGGCCGCAGAGCTTCCTCGCCGATCGCCAGGGCTGGCTGCAGGTGGACGGCTACGCTGGCTACGACGTGCTCTTCACGCGCGAAGGCGCGACGGCGATCGAGGTGTCGTGCTGGGCGCATGCCCGGCGTGGCTTCGTGGAGTCGCTCGAGGCCGGCGACCTGCGCGCCGCGATCCCGGTGGAGCTCATCCGGCAGCTCTACGCGATCGAGCGCGCCGCCACGGACGCCGGCGAGGGCCACGAGGCCCGGCGCGAGCGGCGACAGCGCGACGCGCCGCCGGTCATCGCCGCCCTCGGCAAGTGGATGGCAGACACCTACAACAAGGAGCCGCCGAAGAGCCCGCTCGCGAAGGCCTGCTACTACCTGATCGCGCGCTGGGAGGGTCTCAGGCGCTTCCTCGAAGACGGGCGCCTGCCGCTCGACAACACGGCCTCGGAGCGGGCGCTGCGGCAGGTTGCGCTGGGCCGTCTCAACTACCTGTTTGCGGGCTCCGACCAGGGTGGCGAGCGCGCTGCGATCGCCTACACGGTGATCAGTACCTGCATGCTCGCTGGCATCGATCCGCTCGCGTACCTTACCGACGTCTTCCAGAAGCTCGCCGCCGGCTGGCCCCACCGCCGCCTCGACGAGTTGCTCCCGCCGAACTGGGCCGCGGCCCACGCAGCCCCCACCGCGGCCTGATCCTTATCGCCGCCGCTGCGACCGCTCAGGTGCGGTCAGCCGGCATCCACGGTGCGTGCGGTCTCGACTCCGCCTAGTCCTCGTCTTCGACCCAGAGGCAGGCTGCTCCCGTGCCGCCAACGATCAGCACGCCCGTGTCGAATGTCGCCGCCGTTGCTGGATTCCAGGCTCGCGCATCGCTCGCGAATGCCCGCGCGTCCGTGGCCGCCATGTTGCTGAAGTAGCGACAGGCGCCCGGCGCGGCCTCAAGCAGAAACCCATCAGCAAGATCTGTGGCGCGCTCCAGGGACATGAGCGCCGAACGGTATGCGAGGTCGTGATGTAGCAGTTCGATGATGAGGGAGCGCGCGAGCCCGCGATCGATCTCGCGGTATATCGCCGCGTCGGTGGCCAGGCCGAAGGCGGCCGCGATACCTTCAAGGCTGTCGGCCTCTGCCGTGCCGCAGTGAACGCTGCCGCAGTGGCGCTCGGCCAAGATGTCGTCGAAGACCGTCGACACGTGGCGACCCCCTCTGCTGCAGCCGTTATCGCTCACTCCCCGAATCCGATCCGGGGCCGGCCGCTGGAGTCCACACCGCTGCGGCCTGCATCCTCGCTGTCGCCGAAGCCTCTCACACGCGCCGCTAAATGGCTACGTGCGGCTGGCCGGACGGATACACGCACTGCGCTTACGCTCTCGCGCGGCCAGGCGTTTGTACTCGGCAGTCAAGGCAGGCTCCCCTGCCGTCCGACGACTCACAACGAAGACCGCGGCTGGCTGGATGGCCCCCCAGACGAGACGCTCGAAATCGATCATGGCCTCGAGGGGCTTGGCGGGGATCCCGGCCACGCGCCCGTAGACCCATGTGGACCACCAAAACCGGTCGAGCAGGACGCATCGTGCTGCCAAAAGCGCCGGCCGAATGCGTGTGTCGATCGAATCAACGTGAGCAGCGACATGAAGCGCTTGTAAAGCAAGAGGGCTGACCGAGGAAGTGAGGCCGACGGCTCCCGGATTGTGGTGAAGCCGGTAGATGAGTTGGCCGACCGTGCCGTCCTCGCGGCCCGGGAACGCAAGGCATTCACACGGAATCGTCCGCGCCCGCAGCTCTTTCGCCACAGCTTGGACGACTGTGGTCTTCCCTACTCCGTCCGGCCCTTCGAAGACGAAAAGCTTCCCCGAAAAAATGATATCCGCGTTCCGCATTCGAGGATCTACCTCTCTTGACGAAAGAGCATCTGTTGTCCGGGAGACCGTTCAACGGGGTCAGTCGTCAATGAATGAGGCACCTTGAGCTGCCACTTAGGCGGGTACCACTGCACAAGCGGCTCTGGGTTACGCACGTACTTCTGCTTGATCCGCGTACGTCCCGAGTCGCCCGTGACCTCTGGGTGGACCACTCGGGAGTACTTGCCCACCTCGCAGAAGAGGTTCTGGCAGTCGATGAGCTGAAGGGGCCGCCCCCACAGCGTGGAGAAGACGAGTCCGAGCCGATCGAACTCTCGATCCGCTCGCTCGGTGACGACTCGCACGATATCGGCGTCACTCAGCCCAGCGCCATCGACGAAGCACTTACGAATGCCGTCCCGGGCTCCGGGTCCCACCGCGACGAAGTCCATCTCAGAAAAGGTAATGAGCTCGCTGTAGTTCAAGTCAATGGCAAACTGGAACGCGAGAAAATACCCCAGCGACGGAAAGCCCCGAAGGATCTCGACGACCTCCTGCAGCGAACGTGCGCTAGCAATTCTTCCTGGCGCGCCTTTGCGCATCATGTGTTCGAGCAAGCGAAGGTGGTTGCGGTGTTTGCGCGCATTGCCGAACGAAGGAGACGGCATTATGTATGCGGCCGAATACACACGCTCGCCGCGCGCCATCATCGCATCAAGAATCCGGGCGTATCGCTCGTAGTCGAACTTCTTCCACGAAATCTCGCCTAGCTCGCGGCGCAGTGCCTGCCACACGTCAATTCGGTTAAATAGCTTGAAAAGAAGTGCGCGAAAGAAGATCTCTTCCTCAGTCTGCGGGCCCCGATAGAGTACGTATCGAATCAGGTACTGACTAACGCGATCCGCCGCTCGGTAGACATTCGTAAAGCGATGCGATGCCAATACGGGATCGTTCGTCCACGGTTGCGCCTCGCCGTTGACCCGTTTTATGAACATGGCTTGGCGTCTTGCGGCAAACCGCCAGTATGTGTCGTAGACGGGGGTTGGTCTTAGCGACCTCCCGCCCGCGATGGGGATCGCGACTCCTGGGTCGTTGCGACGTTGTGACGCTGCGCCCGTGAAGGAACTGGACTTCTTGGCCGTCTCGTTCTGAGGATTCATGTGACGTTGACGCCTCCGCGACGACATGCGAGCTCACCGCCGGGGCCCTCCGCAACCGGGCAACTAGCGGTTCCTGCTGCGACGCCTCTTGCGTGAATTAGGCTCAGCAAGCTTTGCTAGACCCTTCAGCACGAGTGCGGCGATCTCGGTATAGCTTCTCGACGCGAACAGTCGTTCGTTCTCGTCGCGTGTCAAGCCGTTATTGAGGCCCGATACGCCGATCCTGCGAATCGTATTGGTGCGTCGTGTCCAGTCGGGATCCGGCATGTTCGGTATCGCGAGTGCCGAGACTTGATGCTCGTAGTACTCGCGGATGGAGGTGCGCTTGCCATCCTCGTCTTGGTAGGCACGGGAGAACACCTGTGGCGACTCGCCCTGGAGCAGTTCCGCGATCAAACGGGAGGCGCCTCCAAACCCGCCGACGACAAATACAGCCTTCCCTGCGTGCAGGAAGGTCTCGAATTCTTCGAGTTGTCCCGGCCACGGGGAAGTGGCGAGGAATGGACCTCCAACAACGACCCGCGCGTTGCAGTCCTTCGCCATACGCCGCCGGACCTCGCGAGTTGCCAGCGTCCATGCAAACCGATGAGAGGGATCTGAATCCGTCGGTGTCCATGCGGGATCGGCTGAACCCGCCGAGGCAGGGAGCGCGATACGGTGAAGCGAGAATGCCCTCGGGATCCGTTCGAGCTCCGCAGGAGTGAGTCTAAAGGTAAAAGGCCATCCGATGTACCAATGGATTACACTCGAGGGCATGGGGCGGCCCGCGTCTGCAAGAACACGAGTGAGGTCCATCAACTGTTCGGTGTACCCGCCGGTGCGAAGATCGCCCCCATAGGCGATGCTTGCGCCGCCAGCGATCAGGTGCGTGGCAAGGTGTGTCCAGAAACGCTCCTGCGAGGTCTTGTTCATGCCCTGACGGGCTCGTTCTTCCTCCGGTGGATCCGAAATGGAAATAGCGATGCGGCTGCCCGTCAGCAGCTGCGTCCCAGCATAGCACCCGGCCAAAGCCTGAGTGGCGCTCGCAGGCATGACATCTGGCCTGATCCGGTTAATCACCTCGAGTTCATAACGAGGCGTCGGCGGATCGGAGTGAAGGAAGATCGTTCGCTTGATGCGGGGGCTGAACTTAGGCAGCGTCGCCAACTCGACGGGGCGCGCCGCGATCGTGACGTGCGCCCTCTTCGGGAAAGCGATCTCGCGAATCTCCGAGAGCCTTTCTTTGTCGTGCGCAAGCCGGAGGTGCTCGAGAAGAGCTGTCGCAACGATCCTCTCGTGAATCTGGCGGTCGTCGAGCTTGCCGGCGGCCAAGTCCCACCGAACAGTCGGATTCTTGCCAAGGTACGCCAAGCTAGCGGGTTCGCCATGCTCAAGCGCATCAACGACGACAACAGGCCTGTTCAGCTGCTTGGCTGCGACTGCTTCAAGGCCACACCAGAAGCGACTTGAGAACGCATCCGTTAGCAAGACGATCACCGCGGAGTTGGAGATCGCCGTCTTGAGTACGTGTTCGAATGCTTCTCCGCCGGTTATGTCCACCTCGTCAAAAAACCGCTCACCAACGGGTCTCGCATCAATGAACTCCTTTAGCTTGACTGCGAGGTCGCGCCCGCCAATGGCTCCCGTCTTGTGTTTCGCGTGACTCACGAAGAGGCGAATGCGGCCGCCGCCATGCATCGTGCTGTACCAGCGCGCGAGAGCATGCGTTGCGAGCAGCCGCAACGTTCCGCCGCGCTCCGTCGCAGGCACCCTGTCGAGGCGTATCGCATTGTGGTCGCCGAACGCGTCGCCCAAGTTCTGGAACTCAGGCGAGGTGGTGCAACACAGCAGCAGGTCTCGCTTCCTCTTCCCTGCGGCCTGTCGGGAACACCAAGCCCGCCATTCAGCGCTCGCCACCATTTCTTGATCGGCCAGAACGATCAAGGCCGTTCGCGCTGCTTCCTTCCAGGGGACGTCTGGCGGGAGCTCATGTTCTGCGGCCGTTGCTGCGGAGGATGCGGCCGCTCCGCCCCAGAGAAGCACGGGCAGGTTCGGTTCTGGGACGGTGTAGTGAGCGACGTCGCCGCCTAGCCACTTCTGCAGGTCATTAGCCCATTGCCGGCCGTCGTTGGACTGGGCTGCGGATACTACGTGAACCATCAGTGGCGGCACATAGGTGCGCATAAGCCGTCCAGAGTCCGATCTTTCGATGAATAGGAGAGAATACACTCTTCTCTCGCGGCGAGTGTTCCGCGGCAGACTTGACCAGAGCCTCTGGTCATCGGGCGCGCTGCGCGGCGCGCGACGTCATCGAAATTCAGTGGTGCCATCGCATCCCTTAGCGCCTCGTCTCAGTGGCCGCTGACTGTTCGCGTCGCTCCCAGTCTGAGTTCATGAAGCTGGATGTACTACTCCGCAGTGCTGGCACTTGGCGTTGTACCGCATCATGTCCCGGGAGTTCGTAATCAGCGTGGCGCGCGTGGTGCGAGCACTGAACGCGTCCTCAATCCATCCCGCGAGCTCCGATCCGGTGCTCGGCGCCGCGTAGTATCGAGCGTGGCCCGCGTTCGGGGACGCCTTGTAGTTGTCTAGGAACCGCGGCGGAAGGTGTACGCCTGCATTCCCGATGCTCGGCAGGTTGACGGCGAGGAGCCCGTTGGCCGAGTAGGTCTCGCCCTGTTGCAGGGTCGCCTTGATCTCCCAGTCCACGTACCTGCGGCTGTGCGTGCATCGCCCCAACAGCACCATCGTTACGGTCGAGTCACCGATGAACTCGTCCCGAACACGCTGCATGACGTAGTCCGTGTTCGTGCTGTCCACCCAAACTCCGCTATACGCGTCGTGCAGGATCTTTGGAATGAGTGCGCCATTGCGATGCGCCCACATGACAAATGTCCCGACTTCCTTCTCGTCACCGCCGTAGAACGAGATGAAAACCTTCCTGGGCATTCTCCACCTCTCCGAGCGTGTTGAGGTGTGCGTGCATCGGGGGACGGCGCGTGTCCGTTTCGCGGGGGGACATCTCGCACGTCGAGGACATCGGGAATCGTACCGAAAGTCGAGCCCGATTCGTGACCGTTCCGCACGACGAGGGCGCGGTGAGCGGGGGCCACGATGCGGCGAGCGCGTGGGGCGTGCTGATGGCCTCCGCGACTCGGCTAACCAGCGCTGCTAACGCCGCGGGATGACTGGGATACTGGCGCACGCCACGCGGATTCGGGCTACCCCTTCGACGTAGGCAAAGGTAGGTGTATGTGGGGTGAACTTACAAGGAGACCTCAGATGGTGAATGTGTCCGGATCGCGCGAAGACGGACTCACGACGGCGCTCGCGCCTAGCGGTTCACCCGCAGAGCGTCGGTTCGGCCTGTTCGATCGTCACTCGTGACAAGGCGGCCGCCGGAAAGCGTGCCGAGGTGAATCACCCGAGCGCCAAGGCCTGGAAGGTCCAGGACGTCGCCGAGTGCCTTCTGGCGTCCCAGAGCTGGCTCATGCTCGCGGCGGGTCTCGACCGCTTCGATCGGGTTCGGCCGGTACCAGAGGCCGGCCTTCGTCGCTCGGCGGAAGATCCCCAGGAGCACCCGGCGAAGGTGGTTGATCGAGTTCGGCCCGAGCCCGTCGCGTTCCATCTCACGGAGGCGCTCTTCGACCTTCACCGCGGTGACGCGCGCGAGCGCGAGCTTGCCTTCTCGCCGACGAACTCGCCGCGGGGCACTTCTCGCGTAGCCACCAATCGCAGAGCTCGCCCAGCGTCATGGTCGGATCGCCGGGCAGCGGC
>WNGR01010951.1_pt1 | contig 13192 bp, 7 predicted proteins | sample 5407581 | NCBI WGS metagenome assembly WNGR01 (sample SAMN13153383, study PRJNA577476) | soil metagenome | isolation source: 80 cm soil or saprolite under Garry oak tree replicate 2 | place: USA:California | collected 2016-06-15 | reverse complement strand
ATCTCCTCCGTCCCTTCCGCCGATTCGACCGTCAGTTTCAATTACGCCTACAACTCGGCCAATCAGCGCACCAGTGTCACGAATGCGGACAGTTCCCGCTGGCTCTATCAATACGATACGCTGGGCCAGGTCACCCTTGGCAAGCGCTACTGGAGTGACGGCACGATCGTTGCTGGCCAGCAGTTCGAGTATGGCTTCGACGACATCGGCAACCGCAAATCGGCGGCCTCCGGCGGCGACCAATGGGGCGCAAACTTGCGCTACGCTTATTACAGCGCGAACAACCTCAACCAGTACATGAGCCAGAGCGGCTGGCCATGGGGATGGCTGATTACGCGGCCCAATGTCTGCGCGCAGCGAAGGCAAACAAATGAAAAATCTACGATTCTCCGGGACTGACCCCTTTCCGCTGCAACTCTGTCGGGGCTCCGGCTTTGCCGGGGGGCTTTGAAACGTGCTCATTGTGCTTCAATTCCCAGCCCCGGCGGCGGGACTTAAGGCCGGATGCTGCAGAAACTCCAGCAGATCGGCCATGTCCTGCGCGCTTAGACCCGCTTCGAGGCCGTCGGGCATGAGCGAGATGCCGTCGGCTTTAAGCTCCTGGATTTGCTGGCGGGGGACGGTGAGGTCGGGCTGCCCAGGGCGTCGCAAGGTCACGCTCGCCGCGGTCTCGGCGACGATGCAGCCGGTCACGGTGTCGCCCTGGGTCGTGAGGCAAGTGTAGCTGAGGTAATCGGGCAACACCTGCCGGCTCGGATCGAGGATTTCGACCAGCAGGGTCTCCTTGGTGTGCGTCTGAATGCCGGACAAATCCGGGCCGACGTTGCCGCCCTGGCCCTGCACGGTGTGGCAAATCAGGCAAGTCTTCGCGAAAGTAGCCGCGCCGCGCTGGCCGTCACCGGGCAAGTCCAGCGCCGGGAACAAGGCCTCCGCAAATTGCGCGTCGGCCAGTTCGGCGGCGGCTTCGACGGCGGCGGACTGCAGCTCCGGCGGCTGCGGTGGCAGCAAGAGGGTCAAGAGCACCGGTTGGGCGGCGGCGGCCTCGAGCCGGGCCAGCACGCGCAAGGCGGCCAGGCGCGCGCGCAGGCCGGCGTCGCGGTCCAGCGCCGTCGGCGTGGCGTACTCGAGGAGCGAAGCGAGACTGGCGCGGGATTCGCGCAACCGTCCCAAGTGCCCGGCCCGCGCGAGGCCATCGGCCAGGCCGGCGAGCAACGCCAGCCGTTCGGCCGGCGGCGCGCCGGATTGCGCCAGCCAGCTTGAACATTCCTGGACGTCTTCGGGCGCGCCGGCCGCGCCGACCAGCCCGCTGAGGTCCTGGAGAAACCCGGCCTGCGCCTCGGTTGGCGTGGCCAGCCAGGCGGAATGAAGCCGCGCCAGGCGTTGCAGAAAGTTCCACGGCGCTCCGCTGACACTGCTGAGAACGGCCAGCGATTGCCAGCGGTCCGCGACGTTGTCGGGCGCCAATTGCGCCAGGGCCTCGAGGGACGCTTCGCTGGGCAACTCACCGAGGGTGAGCGCCAGTTGGAAGCGCACGCGCGGGGAAGGGTCATCGGCGAGGGCGAGCAGCGCCGAACGCAGCGCCGCCAGCCGGTCGTGCGAGCTTTCCGATGGATTCCGCGGGGCGGCGGCGCGGCCCGGCTGGGACCGGGTCCGGTCGAGGCAGAACGCTTCGCAGAGCCGCACCGCGTTCTCGCGCACGCCCGGATGGGTGTCCTCCAAGGACATCACCAGCAACCCCTGTTTGAGGGCGCCGAGGCCGTGCAAGACGTGCAGCGCGTGCAAACGGCCATAATGGGAGGCGGAATTGCGCGCCAGTCTTTCGAGCGGCGGAATCGCCGCGCGGTCCTGTTTTTCGATCAGGAGACGATGGGCGGTATCGCGCCACCAGCCGTTGTCGTTGGCCAGGTGCTTCACCAATTCGGTCACTTTCGCCGAGGAGAGCCGGGGCCGGGCGTCGCCTCGCTTGAAGTCCTTCGCCGCGATCCGCCAGAGGCGCCCGTGGGCTTCGCCTTCGCGCCAGTTGATTTTGTCAATCAGCTCGGCGGCGACCCAGTGCGGGTGCTCGACAATCTTGCGGTAAAAATCGACGACGTAAAACGCGCCATCGGGTCCGTTGGCGAGAAAGACCGGATGAAACCAGGCGTCGGTGGCGGCGAGGAACTCACGATTGGTCTCGCTGGGAAAACGACGGGAAACAAACTGCGGGCCTTCCGGGTCGAGCCGGCGGCGGGTGATGAGGTTCTGCGCCGGCTCGCAACTGAAGGCATTGCCGGAGTAAGCCGGGCCAAGCCCGGGGGCGCGGTTCAGGCACGGCCCGCAGCCGGAGGTCGAATAGCCCGAAGGCTGCGGGATGAGCAGCAGCGGCGCGACGGCCGGATAAACCCGCGCATTGTCGCCGGGGGGCGCGATATTGGGCACGGTGTCCGGCCACGGCAGGTTCGGCGCGCGGTTGACGTAAAGCTCTTCCATGACGACCTGGCGAACCGGAACGTTGTTGAAGACCGGGAAGCGGTTGCCCCAATCGTCGTGGGCCAGGCCGAACTGGCTGTTGCCGGCGATGGCCTCGAACGCGCGCGTGTCCGGACGAAACCGAAAATCGCGCCGCCGAATCGAGCCGGCTGCGCGGCCCTCCTCCGCCCAGCGGATTTCCCCGTCGCTGCGGCCGTTGGCGCCGTAAATCCAGTTATCCACGCCCCAATAAAGCCCGTTGACGCGCAACTGCTGGTTGCCTTCGGCGAAACCGGTGAGCACTTTTCGCTTCTCGTCGGCCACGCCGTCCCCGTCGTTGTCCTTCAAAAACCAGATGTCCGGCGCGGCGGTCACGAGCACGCCCCCGCGCCACGGCATGACTCCGGTCGGGAACGGCAGTTGATCGGCGAACACGGTGACCTTCTCGTAACGACCGTCACCGTTGCGGTCTTCGAGCAGCTTCACCCGCCCGGAGACCGGCCCGGAAGGATAATCAGTCATCTCGACGACGTAGAGTTTCCCATCCGCATCCCAAGCGATGGCCACCGGCGCGACGATGTCCGGTTCGCTGGCCACGACTTCGACGGTGAGGTTCGGGTCGGCGAGTTGGAAGGTGGCTCGTTCCTGGGGCGGGGTCAGCGGGCTGAGCGGCTGACCTGCCAGCGCCGCGAGCGTGGCGGCCATCAGGCCCGCACCGGCGACGAGGGGGTAGAACTTCGAGAAGGCGCGCACGGAGAATTCGCGGCGCCGATCTTCGGCGGCGCGCCATGCCACCGGCGGGACAGCGGCCAGGGCCGGCAGCGGAACGGGGCGGGGAGCGAAGGGCATGAGTGCAAAGCTAACCAGGACGATGCGGAGCGGCCAGCAAATTCAGAGGCGAAGCACGCAACTTGGGAATTTTAGTACTTCTCTGCGGCTCGGCGCGAGGAACAAGGAGGAGCGCGGCTGTGTCCGCAGGACCAGCCGCAGCAGGGTAAATGGCAGCCGGCTAGCGTGTCCGCCGCCAGGAGCGCAGGCTTCCGAGCCTGCGGGTTCGCGGGACTTTCCAGTTCCGTGAACTTCTCGGGCGATAGATACTGGGGCCTGGCAGACGCCGTCCATTCAGCCACGGCAGATTGCTGGTTGAAAATAAACCATTGTCTGGTTGAATATCCACCATGAAGCGGCGGCATCTGAGGCCTCAAGTTTTGGCCGCGTTGCGGGACACGCCGGTGGTGTATTTGCAAGGGCCACGGCAGGCGGGCAAATCGACACTGGCCCAGGCGCTGCGCGACGATGGCGATCCCGATGGATTCATCGCGGGACTGCCGGCGCGGGTCATCTTGGACGAGGTGCAGCGGGCGCCGGAGTTGTTCCGCGCGATCAAACGGAGTGTGGACACGCATCGCCAGCCGGGGCGCTTTCTGCTCACCGGCTCGGCCCAGGCGTTGGTGTTGCCCAAAGTGTCGGCGTCGCTGGCCGGGCGGATGGAAGTGCTGACGCTGTGGCCGTTTTCACAGGGGGAAATCGAAGGCCGCACCGAGGGCTTTGTGGACGCCTGCTTTGCGCGCGCGTTTAAGCCCGTCGCGTTTGGCGACGGGAACTGGGCCAGAATAGCGGAGCGCATTGTGGCGGGCGGTTATCCAGAGGCGCTGGCGCGGACGGAGGCGGCACGGCGGCAGGCGTGGTTCGGCGCTTACGTCACGACGATGCTTGAGCGCGACGTGCGCGACCTGGCGAACGTGAGCGGCCTTCGGGAACTTCCACGTCTGCTGCGCCTGGCGGCTTCACGGGGGATGGGTTTGCTGAACTTCGCGGACCTGTCGCGCGACGCGGCGATGCCGCAGACGACGTTGCAACGGTATTGGGCCCTGTTCGAGGCGACGTTCCTCGTGCGCCCGCTCCCGCCGTGGCACGCGAATCTCGGCTTGCGATTGGTGAAGGCGCCGAAGGTGCTGCTCGGGGACACCGGCTTGTTCTGTCACCTGCTGGGCCTGGACGTGGCGCGGCTGCAGGCGGACGACTTGATGACCGGCGCGGCGCTGGAATGTTTTGTGGCGGGAGAATTGACCAAACAAATCGCCTGGAGTGAGACACGGCCAAGGCTGTTTCACTACCGAACGCACGCGCAACAGGAGGTGGACTTCGTACTGGAGGACGCGCGCGGACGGTTGGTCGGCATCGAGGTCAAGAAGACGGCCAGTCCCACGAGCAGCGATTTCAAAGGTTTGCGGCATTTGAGCGATCAGGCCGGCAAGCGTTTCTTGCGCGGGGTCGTGCTTTATACTGGTTCGACCAGCGTGGCGTTCGGGCCGAACCTCCACGCCGTGCCGGTGAGTTCGTTGTGGCAGCTTGGAGCCGAGTTGGCCGGCCGTTGAGAAGATTCAGCCGAACTCGAAAGCCGTTTTGCCCAACGCCGACTTCATCATCGAACTTGACTCATCGGTTTTTCACTTTTTCGGGAGGATTGGCTTTCTCTAATGACCGGGCAGGGTCTGCTGGACCGCCGACAAATTCGTCGGCCCCAATGTCAGGGCCGGCGCCGTGGGGGCGGAGGTCGCCGTCGATGTCGTTGGTGACGGCGGCGAGAACGCGCGCCTGGTCAATGGCGGCGGTGGCCGAAGCGAGCAGGTGGAGATCGGCGGCGGAAGCCTTGACGAACAGGCCTGGCGTGGCCGTCAGCAGGTTGCCGCCTTGGGTGGCGGTGGCGCTATCGCGCAAGTGGATGGGGGCGTCGGCAAGGTTGTTGCGGGCCGCGCCCGAGCTGGTGGCGAAGCGGAATTCAATGGCGTTGAGCACGTTGCCGTTGAGGAGAAGGGTGTTGTGGTCGATCGCGGTGCTGGGGGAATTCCAGGCGATGATCGCGCCGTCCGAGCTGGCCGTGCGGCTGGCGCTCATGAGTCCCGGAGTCAGATAGACGAAGTTGTTGCGAATGACGCCGCCGTCGTGATCGGAGTAGGCCAGGTTCTCCAGGCCATACGCGATGGCCCGGTCCACGTTGACGAAGGTGTTTTGCTCGGTGAGGGTATTGGCGGAGTGCCGCCACATCAGGACCGCGGCGTTCCAGTGGTAAGCCGCGGAGTCGGGGTTGTGGAGATTTTTGAAGAGATTGCCGCGGATGATCCAGTTGCGAGCGGCATGGGCGCTGATCCCGTTGAAGTAGCCGATGCCCGCCCCGTGATCGGCCGGCGGACCGGCGGTGTATTCGAGCCAGCAATATTCGACGAGGCCGTTGTTCACGCCGATGCCCTTGGCGACGTCGATGGGGTTGACTTTGATGAACTGGGAGCCGGCGTCGAGCAGTTTGAGGCAGTAGAGGCGAGGGGATTGGGCGCCGGGATTGAAAATGATGGGGTTGTCGTAGGTATCGCGGATGGTGAGGTGCGCGATGGTGGTGTTGGTGCCGTTGGACCAGACGCCAAAGCGCGCCTCGCCGCCGTTCGGGTTATCCATTCCCCGGCCGGCCAGGACCACATTGACGGAACCGGCGTGGCCGCGGATGGTGACGTTGTGTCGGCCGTTGACATAGAGGCTGCGGGTGAGATGGTACGTGCCGTCGGCCAGAAGGATCGTGTCCCCGCTCAACAGATTACTCATGGCGGTTTGAAGCTCTGGTTCGGTGGCGACTTTCACGATGCGTGCTCCGGTGAGGGGAAGCGGCGGCGCATTTCCGGCGCTGATGGCGGCCGCCTTGCTTGCCGCGGCAAGGAGCTGGAGGCCTGCCATCAGCCCGAGGGTCAATAGCAGCAGGATCCGGCGTCTGCCGCCGCGGCGCGGAAATGCGTCATTGGACATACGAGAGTTGGATTTCATCCACCGCTCTCTCTTCTCTGGCTCGCGTTACCTCGACCACTTAACGATGGCCGGTCAACCAGAGCGAGCATGAAAACCACTGCTTTGCGTCGGCGGCGAGGCGGCTGCGCAAGTGATTGCCAATTGATCGGTCCTGTGGTTTGAGTGGCGGCGTGCGTGCGATGGTGTTGCATTCGCCGGGCCAACCGCTGCAGGAAACGGATTTGCCCCGGCCCAGGGCCGGCGCGGGCCAGGTGCTGGTGGGGATCAGCGCGTGCGCGGTTTGCCGTACCGACCTTCACGTCGTGGATGGCGAGTTGCCCAACCCGAAATTGCCCCTGATTCCAGGCCACGAAATCGTCGGGCGCGTACTCGAGGCCGGCGCCGGCGCTGACCGATTTCAGCCCGGCGACCGTGTCGGCATCCCGTGGCTTGGCTGGACCTGCGGGGAATGCCGCTATTGTCGCGCGGGCCGCGAGAACCTTTGCGATCGCGCCCGCTTCACCGGCTACACCCTCGATGGCGGCTACGCGGAATTCACGCTGGCGGACCCGCGTTTCTGCTTTCCCCTACCGGATGGCTATTCCGATGCCCAGGCCGCGCCGCTGCTTTGCGCCGGACTCATCGGCTATCGTTCGTTTGTCAAGGCGGGTGAGGCGCCGCGGCTGGGCCTCTACGGCTTCGGCGCCGCGGCGCACATCGTGGCCCAGCTCGCGCAACACCAAGGCCGAAGGGTGTTCGCCTTCACTCGGCCGGGCGACCTGGCGGCGCAGCAGTTTGCCAAATCCTTGGGCGCGGTCTGGGCGGGCGACTCGAACGCGTCGCCGCCGGAAGAACTTGACGCCGCCATCATCTTCGCGCCGGCCGGCGAGTTGGTGCCACGGGCGCTCAAGGCGGTCGCCAAGGGGGGCGTCGTCGTCTGCGGCGGCATTCACATGAGCGACATACCCGCTTTCCCGTACGAACTGCTCTGGCAGGAGCGGACGATTTGTTCCGTGGCCAACCTCACGCGGCGCGACGGCGCGGAATTCCTGGCCTTGGCGCCGCGCGTGCCGGTGCGGACGGAGGTGCGGACGTTTCCACTCGCGGATGCAAACGAAGCCCTGGCGCAACTGCGGACGGGACGACTTAAAGGCGCGGCGGTGCTGGTCATGACGGAGGCGAGTTAAAGCTCCCGCGCCAGGAACATAAAAAGGCTCCAATCGTTTTCATCCATTCCAGGGGTATTCCAGTCCGGCCACGTTGTTAAACAGCTTCACCACTTCTGGGTTGTTCAGGATGCGGTTCCACACCGCAACCCCATCAATGCGGCCAATGAATCCTTCGCCCACGTCGAAGTTGATCCCAACCATGAACGGCGAATTACCCTCGAAAATGCTGCCCGGCCCCCGAACGCCGCTGGGTGACAGATCCAGGTTCGGGTCGTTTGGCGTTGCGCCTTCAGCCATCAGCAGGCGGTGGTTGATTGGGTCCCAGGCTCCGACAATGAAAGTCCACCGGTTCAGAAGAACAGCAGCGTGTCTGACTCCAAAAAGATTGGTGGAAGTGCCATCCCGGCTCACAACGAAAAACGGTACTCCGCTCGAATTGAGGTGCAGCCGGTACGCGCACGTTGTGCTGGGCTGCCAGATTCCGGCAATCATGCCGAGTGAAGCCGGAAAAGCAGTCGGGAAAATCCACGCGGCAATGGTAAACGCATTATTTTGAAAGTGCAGGCCGGTTGAATCAGCGCGTCCTCGGCCCTGACTGCCATTTACGGCCAGCGCATTTCCGAGTCCAGACGGACCGGGGCCATTGGTTGCAGGACCAATGCCTGCGGTTAGATCATGGCCGTTGCCCGTCGAATCAACGCGAGTTCCGGAGGCTTCCTCCAATTTCCAGTAGGCTACCGTCCGTTGAGCAATGAGGAAGGCGTGGACGGTTGGTTATCGCCGCCGCTCAATAGAATTCCCAATATGGCTAATTCCAGTTCGCGTTGGTCAAACGAGTCGTATCCTGAAGTGATGGCGTTGGCCATCAAGGTTTTGGCATCACAATTTCCACCGCACAAAATGCCCAGCGCCGCAAGCTTCAGCGCCTGGTTATCCAGCGAATCGAAGCCCCCGGAGACCGCCGTGGCGAGCAAGGAACTTGCGCCGCGAGCTGATTTACAGGCCGATTGCGCCTCAGCAATCATCACTTCCAGCGGAAACAGCGCTTGAATCCCGCCCATGCCTGACGTGTTGAGCAAGGTCTGCGCGTTGCAACTTACGCCCGCGCGGCAAAGCAATCCCAAAAGGCATTGATCTAACTGGCGCGGGTTCAAGGACTGTGCCGTGCCGGCGTTGCTCAACGCCTGCTTGGCCCCCATATTGTCCGCCTTGGCGCTCAAGGCCCCGACGAGAGCCAGCAACGCTATGCGCGGGGTCAAATCAAACCCGGAATTATTGGTAGCGGCAACGACCAGAGCTAATTCGTACGCGCCCGCGCCGCTGCGGTGCTGGAAAACAACGCCACAAAAGTCATCGAGTGGCCCCAATTCCACGCCGGCGATGTTGACCAGTTTCGTGCCGGGCCTGAAGTTCGCGTCAAGCTGAGGATCAGCGGCCATTGATCCAGCGTCGAAACCGAGTGCCTGCCATTGGGCCAGTGTTCGATTCGCCGTGGTTGAGCCGTCGTTATAGGAAAGCGCCACCAGACCCCCCGATCCAAGCATGTAAATGTTGTTGTTGAAAACAAGCGTGTCGGTGCTCAGGAATCCGCTGTGCAGAGCGGTGTCGGTGCCCGGTTTGTTGACGAACATGTTGTTCTGATAAGTCAAGTTGCTAGCCGCGAAACGGAATAAGTAGGCGTTGACTCCCAAAGTCGCCGAGGCTCGCATATCGATGGTGCAATGTTTCATCGTCAGAGTTCCCTGGACCTTCAGAACGGACGCTGCCGGATTGATCGTAGGCCGGAAAATAGTGTTGGTGATCGTCACGTTACCACCAGCGTTGGGCACCGCCCCGATGATGTCGAAGAAACAGCCGTCGATATTGGCATAATCTAGACTACAAGCACCCATGCGGCTGTTAGTGATGGTGATGCCGCCGACAACGGCATTGTTCACCTGCGACATGACGTTGCCGGGGAAATTGCAGCTGTCCACGTACACGTTGGACCACTGCTGGCCGGTTCCGTTGTTGTGTGTGTGCCAGGCCGGATCAAGGCAATCAATTGTGCCACTAGTTTGACCTACAATCCCCTCATTCTGAAGGCAAGTGCAGTTCTTCCAGTAAGCCACCATTCCGGTGGAAACAAAGGAATACGTTATAAACGGGATCTGACCACCACCTCCGGTGTAAATGCTTCCCTGTTCGGCATCCGTTAGCTCAATAAACGCGCCCTTGGTGCTGCTGCCATCGAGAATGCCCACGATGTGTTTGGCTCCGTAATAGCAGTAGCAGTCGCTCACTTTGTTGTTATTGGAGACTAGCTGGATGCAGTAATGATTGGTGTTCGGAGGAAAATCTTGCTTGGCCGAATCGACGATTGCTGTGCCTCCGATCTTCAGCCGGCTCAACGTGCAATCCCCCCCGCTGACGATGAGCGCGCTGTTGGCGGTGTTCCCGAGCGACAAAGACCGAGCGTAAACCTTGCCATCGTAGCCGGGGACGGTGCTCCCAAAGGGATGAACGAACATGTTTGTGCCATCAGTCCAAAACGACCCCGGAGTAGCGTCCATGCTGGCAGCGACGCCGGCAAAGCTGGCCCCGATCGGGTGATTATACCAAACCAGACTCTTCCAAAAGTCCTGCACCGGCGTTCCAGGCGCCATTTCCCAAAGCACGGAAAACGGCTCCGTACTGGCAGTCTGATAGATGTTCGTTTGACCGGCGGTCTTGCTCCATCCTGAAGGAGAAATCAGCGTGAACGCTTGAATGTCAGCGCGATCAGGCCCGGCTGAGGTTACGAGCAATCCAGGCGCGCGGCTCTGGATTACAATTGGCGCACTGAGCACCAATACTCCCCTGGTGGTGTCAATCAATACGGTATCCCCATTCGGCAGCAGCCGATTCGCAGCATTGAACTTGCAGAAATCATCACCGTTCAATGGCGCTGCGGGAAAAGTGCCATCCGTGAATTTCCACGGATTCACGTTGCCAAACACGCCGCTATTCAAGAGTTCCGCGGCGAGCTTCGTGCCCGTTTTCCAGGCAAGATTCGGGGCAAGGCCAGTGTTGTTATCGTTGCCTGTGTTTGGATTTAAATACCATGTGTGCCGTGCCTCCACCGGCGAAATCAAATCGGGTGGCTGCACCCCCTCACCGAACGCCGCGATGGCATGGAGGCCGCACGCCCCAATCCGCCCATCCCAATATCCAGTCGAACCGTCTGGCCGGTTGCGAAGCTGTACCCGGCCAATTTGCGGTCCACCCGTGGAGAATGCGCCGGTGCGGTCCCGAATCACTGTGGTGGAACCGCCCAATGGCGTCATGGAAAGCTTGTACGCTACTTTGGCCGGACCCGCCTGGTTTTGGAATTCAAGCACCAGAAAATACCAAATGTGCTTATTCAAATAGGCCGGAAAGTTCACACTGGCGTTGTTGTCCCCGCAGCTCACGTCTCCGTTTTTGTTGATGCCGACATCGAGAATGAATGCGTCGGCGCTGGTCCGCAACTGAAGCAGCGTCGTGAAATGATTGACGGCGATTGCTTGGGAGAAATCAGTGAAACGAATCCAAAAACTCACCGCCCCAAACGGCAGCGCATTGCTGTAGGGGGAAACCGTGCAGTCCCAGTAGCTTTGGAAGCCGGCTGCCCGCACGTCCGCCGACCAGCCCGGCGCGCTGGTGGTCCCGTCATACGGGCCGACCGCGCGGGTGAACCAACTGCCAGTGACTACGTTCCCTAGATTGCCTGGCGAAGCATTAGTCAGCGTGCCCACTTGGCCCATCATTTCGCGGGTGATGAGTGTCTGCGCCATTGGGGTTCACGGGTTCACGGGATCGCTGCGGCGCTTTTGTCCAGCACCGATTTCAGCGCCGCGAGTTCCGCCTTGTCGTTCGACGAATGGCTCAAGCAAACACTGGGCCTTCCCATGATCAGGTCGATCGAACTACGCGACGGACGGCGGGGGATTCGTCTCGCTCAACGTCACGGTCGGCGCGGGCCGACGCCTCTGTTTCGGCTCCTGCTTGATGGGGGCCGAGCTTGGGCTTGCCGCCCAATTCGCGCAACCAGTCTTCTAGACCCTTCCAAACCATCGCGGCCTTGGCTTTCGACGACAGTGGCTCATCTGAATCCACGATGGCGTCGCGCTGAACTCCTTGCATTTGACGGACATCCGCCTGTTTGCCGCTGCCGGTCTTTTCCGGTTTGACACCAGGCGGAACGGGCGTGAATTGGCCCGGTATCGGATCGTGAAGCGCGCAAAAGTTCACGGCGCTAAACCGTGCTATTGCGTTTGGAGGGTGTCAAGGTCGCAGTCGGCTCGTTTGGACGGCTAAAACACTCGACGGGTATTCTCGGACGCTTCTGAACACCGTCAAACAAGGCCAAACACGGGTGTTAAAAGCAGCAATTGAGGTAGCACTTTCGCCATTTGGCAGAACACTAAACCGGAAAAGCCTTGATTTTGTGGAGTACTATCGGGGTGGTGGCTGGAGGCGGAATCGAACCGCCGACACAAGGATTTTCAGTCCTCTGCTCTACCGACTGAGCTATCCAGCCTTCGCCGCGCAGCCTGCCGATTCAAATCCCGCCCGCCGAATTCCGCAAGGGATATTTCGGGCACCCCCTCACGAGGCCTCCGGCTGGATCCGTCCGGTTCATTGCCGCCAAAAATGGTTTTCTCAATCGGAATGAACTGTTAACTTGCGCCCAAGTGCGCTAGCGCCCAAATATGCCTGCATGAAAAAGAAGACCTCCCGGCTCCTCATCGCCCTGCTCGCCTCCGCTTTGGCGCCCGCCTCTCTCTCCGCCGCGCCGGCCGGCAAAACCCTCGACCTCTACTGGATCGATTCTGAAGGGGGCGGCTCGACGCTGATCGTCACTCCGGCGGGCGAATCGGTGCTCATCGATTCGGGAAATCCCGGCGGGCGCGACGCCGGGCGCATCCACCAAACCGCCGCCCAAGTGGCCGGCCTCAAACGCCTCGACCATTACCTCACGACTCATTTCCATACCGACCATTTCGGCGGCGCCGCGGAACTGGCGGAGTTGATGCCCATCGCCAATGTCTGGGACAATGGGATTCCCGAACATGATCCCGACGGGAGTCCCGACGGCACGGCGTTCCGGTCAAAGATAAAGCCCTATCGCGAGATGAAAGTGGAGAAACGGCATGTCCTCGCGCCCGGCGAATTCATTCCGCTGCAGCAGGTCCAGGGCGCGGCGAAATTGACGCTCCGTTGCCTCGGCGCAAAACAAAAAGTCCTTCACGACGCCAACGGCGTGTCCCGGGCAAATGCACTTTGCGTCGGCGCGCGCGAAAAAGAAAAGGACGACTCCGATAACGCCAATAGCATCGTCTCTCTGCTGGAATTCGGGCCGTTCCGGTTTTTTGACGGCGGAGATTTGACCTGGAACAGCGAAGCCGCCCTGGTTTGTCCAGTCAATCTAGTTGGCGCGGTGGATGTTTATCAAGTCAATCATCACGGCCTCGACATCAGCAACAACCCGCTGCTGGTGCGCAGCCTGGCGCCGACCATCTCGGTGATGAACAATGGGGCGACCAAAGGCACTGGCGAAGAAACGGTGGCCACGCTCAAAGCCACACCCTCGATCCGGGCGATGTATCAAGTCCATAAAAACCTTCGCGCCGACAAAGAAAACAACACGACCGACGACCACATCGCCAACCTTGAACGGGATTGCTCGGGCAATTACATCAAACTCTCCGTCGATCCGTCCGGGCAATTCTACACTGTGACCATCCCCGCGAATGGACACAAACAGCGTTATGAGACGCGGGCGAAATGAGCGCGTTTAT
>WNGR01005831.1_pt1 | contig 13193 bp, 14 predicted proteins | sample 5407581 | NCBI WGS metagenome assembly WNGR01 (sample SAMN13153383, study PRJNA577476) | soil metagenome | isolation source: 80 cm soil or saprolite under Garry oak tree replicate 2 | place: USA:California | collected 2016-06-15 | reverse complement strand
AGATTGATACCAAGTACGATTGTGGACGACCAACGTAGTTGCCAAAGACGTCTTGAACGAGCTGTAAAGTATTGTCGGGGACAATTTCGTCAAAGATAATTTGCTTCTCCTCGCTTGAGGCTGTTTCGATCTTTTGTTGAATGAACCGAGAACCGTGTTGATCACCGCTAAATTCCACGATATGTCCATAGATGTCCTGGTGTGCAGTATAACCCATTGAGTTCAAAAACAAATTTAAAAAATTGACGAAAGAGACACCTACGCTAAGTTCCCACTTGCGGGTCCGATTAGTGCGAAATTCTTCCAAAATTGGACTGCGAAGCGCGATTGTATCGCCATCCCGACGGCGGGCGAACTGAGCCCCATGATTATAGTAGTGCATTGTATGTGGACCCAGACCCGTGTACATGGCGCCAGGAGCCCCAGGATGCATTCCAGGATGGAGGGCACCGTACTCTACGTGAGCCGCATATAGGTGGGGCGAGCTGGCATATTGGTGGGGAGACGGTGGCGTCCTGACAGAACCATAGCTTAACCCATGGGGAGGAATCTGTCAGAAACACATAATCACTTAGTGCTGGAAGTGTGCTGTAGCGGTAAACCCCAAACACCTGTATGTCTCTTTTATGGTCACCCACTATTGGAGGTACGTGGACAGTAATATGGGGTGAGAGTAATGGTGAATGGCCAGCATGGTATAGTGTTGGTTGGGAGGGATAATAGAATTGAGAACCTGGGGGTCTAGGTGGCCCCGCATAGTCATAGAATATGCCATGCTGCAAAGCTCGCATGAGCAAGTTTTTTTACATAATAGAGAATACAGACCCACCGGTGGATACAAGTTTGCCGGTACTGCACTTGGGGTAACGGGGGACGGTGCGTACACGGACGGGTCTGACAGAAGTTATCAGCAAAGGATACTACAAACGCCTATGACACTGACCAGTGGGAGTGCCCGGGTAATATGGAGCATACTCAGGTGGTGGGAAGGTAGTGTAAGGCCCCCGAGGCTGCAACGGCGCAGCACGGATGTGAGGTAAAGTACTTGGAACACCAGAAGACACATGGTTTCCATTGCGGTAGGGGGGCGTTTGCTGCGAAAGGGAAGCATCATCCTCAACGCCCATGCCACGAATACCGAGAGCCAGGTTGTCCACAACCGACGGGCTGCGGCTCGGGTCGTATGCCATGGGATGGCTTTGAGCAACCTGCTGCGAAGAAAAAGGAGATGCAGAGAAGGTTGTCGGTTGAGGAGAGGAATAACGAGGAGTAGTAGTGGGTTCTTTGTTCAGACTAACATCAAAACGTTGAGGAGAAAAACCAGGTTTAGATCCTCCAAGAGGTTGATCGTCCTAAATATGTGGGTAATTATGTAAAATTCAGTGCATTGTTCCAATTCTCAGACTCACGGTGCGTGGAGAGGAAAAAGTGACGCCTTGCGCGACACTGACCTGCCTGGGTCGGCCCTGGTTGAGAGGTTAGCGGACTGCCAACTGCGCACAAGAGGCAGGTTTTTCGAGTGTCACGCCGCTCTTCAATGACTCACCAACGAAAACTCGGCTGAATCATCGTCTGCCCATGCTCCGTTGCTGGCGCGCCAACCTTCGGTCATATTTGGGCGAAACGGCATCTCGCCTTGGCTTGACAGCGGATCGGCAGACGCTGGAGCTGAGCTTGCCGAGACATTACGCTGAGGAGACGGTGTGGTGCCCCCCCAAACCTGGACCCGGTGAATGGATGGAAGAGAATAATCGGGTTACACACACACCTGCCAGCCGGAGCTAAGACTCGAGTTTGCCAAGGTACTAGGTGTGCCTAGGCCAGTTCCAAATGTGCTGCTTGATGCAACCCTTCGCTGTGATGGAGCCTAATCGAAGAAAAGATGCATGACTAGTGATTCTGAGTGTGTACAATCCTCACGAATCGACATACGTTGCTCGGTGAACCCATTGGTGAGTGCGTGCCGGATAGTGACGAAGAGCCTGAGGGTTTTCTGGAGACGTCATTGGTATTTTGGGACATGAATTGCGTGGAGTTCCTGCCAAGGAAGAACGCGACGTTTCAACGGAGCGTATCGGTGACAAGAAACGCGCTCACTCAACGAAAAGTGGAAGTAATGTCACTGTCTTGCGAGCAACCAGAGCCTGGGGAGTTGGGCTGTAAGTAACACCGTCAGCGGTGTGAAATCTGAGCCTGGTCGGGCTGTCGCTGGTAGATTATACTACACGCGGCGAACAGGACGAAGCACAACGAAGGCCAGCCGTCTGGGCAGAGAGCAACCCAAGAAAAAAAAGGGTGCTACTCACGTTTCACGTGTCCAGAGCAGGGTAATGTTACAGCCAGCGGAGGTCAAGACGCGACGAGCGGAGGGTTGAAGAAGCAGAGGAGGGGGAAAGACGCCCTCAAGGCGCGACAGGCGGGGAACGGAGCACGGGAATTGGTTCCGGCGCTCGACGTACGGAGGAAATTGAATTTCGGAAGAAAATGATGAATGAAGGTGACGCTTCGGCGACCAGTACTATTTGGTCCCGGCAGAAATTGACTACCTGTGCTTGACAAACGGGTAGAGACCTGAAACGTACGGAGCGGAGCGGCCTTTAGTATTACATATACTACGTACAAAACCCGGTGTGTCGACGAGCTGTACTGCGTGTTCTGTAAGGGCGCACCTTTGCAGCACGACGCCGGGTAATATGATTCATCACGGAAGCGGCCCCTCGCGCCCTCGCCTCGTCAAGATTGAATAGTCTTGCGGTGGTGTAAATTTACCTTCAAAGAAGCAATGAGCCTGAGCCAAGGAGCCGGCACTGCCTCCACTGCGTATTTTTTTGTTCCCGAGGGGTCCGGATGTCAACGTACAACACTCATAAGACACTCATACTACTTTATACGTCTTAACTTGAGCCACGTGTCTTCACAGTCTTCTCATCGTCCTCAAAATCGTCTTTTCTTTTATTTCTCTAAAGCCAAAGTTTATTAACCGACCCCTCAGGCCACAGGTCTCGGGGCAAATAAAAAGGAGAAACAATAATAATAACAATCCGTCTCCCGCGGGTGACAATGCAAGAGCCAAGACCAACTCTATCACACAACGCCGCTTTTAAGTGCTTGCTCTTCGATTCCAGGGACCCATTGGCTAGGCTCAGCCTAGCCGCTTAGGGCGGTGTCCCAAAAAAAAAAATTTAACCCCGCGGAGTGTCCAGGTCCATGCAATCGTCACAGTGCGCACTCCAAGGAGAATATACATGTAATTGGGGATGAGTGTGCCAGTTGGTAGATGTAATGTATGACGAATGATAGAACGTACAACTAGCGTCGGGTATAGCAGTAAAACAGGGAGAGAGCAAATAATACAGCCAGTTAACGTGACTGGAAGAACCATGAAGCGCGCTTGCCTATGCACGCAATGGGTAAATGAGAAAAGGAAAATGCAATACGCAGAAAACTTACCTCCCCTGAAAATGAAAAATTTCGGCTAAGCTCAAAACCACCGCACGAAGAAGAGGCTAACGTACCCATCCTCATTTTGGACCCTAGAAAGTGGGTTTACGGAGACAGGTAGACCAGCAGGAGTCTGGATCGTCGTATTAGGCACAACACCACCGCCACCACCACGCAGGGGTTTTGCGATTCTCCCTGCGAAACTGAGGGGAGAAGGTGTCGCGGCTTTTTGCGCTGAAAAAAACGAGTATAAGTTCTGTAATGAGGCTGAAACGAACCAAGTACCTCTTGCTTGATCCAGTCGATCCCTGACCGCTTGAAGCTGTGCTTCAAACTTCTGGTTCTGCAGGGCAAGCCGACGGTCGGCGTCTTGAAGCAAGGCTTCGAGATTCTGTATTCGCTCATTCCTCGCAAGCAGCTTTCGTTCGGCGATCCCAGCCTCCTTCTTCAGAGCGGAGTTCTGATCAACCAGCTTGAGCAATGCATGTCAGATCGAGTCATCAACTCAGTCACGAGAAATAGGACAATACCTGCTTCTGAACCAGCGTCAGCTGCTCGAGATTCCGCTCCAAGAAAGCCATCTTCTTCTGTTGCGCCTTCGAGTTACTGTTCCGGATCACGTTGTTATACTGTTCCTTGATCTCATCTAGCTGTATTTCGAGTTCGACGACCTTTTCGCAGCGATTCTGCAGATCGCGCATGAGCGATTTCTTGACGCCGTCAAACTCCGCAAGTTGAACATTGATAGCTTTGCGCGTCCGCTCAAGATCTTGGGCACTCTCCGCTAAGTTCTTCCCACCCTCTATGCCTGCGGACGTAACAGCGAAGGCACGCTGGAAAGGGGTCAAAGGAGAATAATCTACATTATGAGTGAAACCAACCTTCAGCTCCTCATTGACGCTCTTGAGGCTGTCAATAGAAGCATTCAAGCTCCGGACTTCGCTATTCTTCATCTCCAGTTGCTGCTTTAGATCAGCGACCTCACTTTGTTGGGCCTCGCGCTTCGCGGCGTATTGAGCCTCCAATTTGTTCTGCAAGCACATCCAGCAAATTCATCAAAAATCCTATATCCAGCTATCTCACCTTAAGCTCAGCAGTTGACCGTGCGATGTCTGCATTACTAGCTTCTTCATCGTGAATTATTTTCTCTGAACGAACAGTGAATCAGTATGCGTTAGAGCAGAACGGGTAACAGCACCTAGCAACTCCTCATATTCTGTCTCCAAGGTACTAAGGCGGCTCTCCAGTTCGTCCTTCCGTCGTGTGATAAGGTCGCTCTCCTCCTGCTTCTGACGAAGACGTTCTACTGTTTCGCGGACAATGGACTGACCCTCAGCAAGCTGTCGACGGATTTGTGTGACATCTTCGGTGGTCAAGGATGGTGCATTTGAATCCGACTCGATGGCATCGAGCTTAGTAATTATCTGACGTAGTTGTTCATCTTTCTCAGAAAATGTTCCTTGCTGTAGGATTTGGGATTACGTCAGCACCATGAGATACAGGTCATGACACTTGCCATATCAAACTGCGCCATCATCAATGCCATCTTCTCTTGCTTCTTCTTCTCCTTGTCGTCGGCAGTGGGATCCCTCTGAGAAGATTTGAGCTCAGCAATAGTTCGTTTGGACTCCTCCAGCTCATTCCTAGCGTCCGCATTCTGCTCCTTGAGAATGTCAACAGTGATGACACCCTCTTTGTTGTCGAATTCGAGCTTCTCGACCTGAAGGCGAAGCTCGTTGAGTTGTACGGACATTGCCTTGTTTTCCTGAAGTACCGTCCACGTCAGTTAGTGTATGCCTTAACACTCCAGCTGAGAGTCTTACCTTTGAAGACGCTGCCTCCTGCTCTTTAAGAAAGGCTAGTTCTTCCTTCAACTCTTTGACAAGTTTCTCAGCAGCCACAAGCGCTCCCTCGCGCTCAGCAAGTTGGTCACTGAGCTCATTCTCGCGTTTCAAAAACTCTTCTCTCTCGTCCTTGTCCAGCCCTATCACCGTAGGAGTCTGTGGCCGGCTGTCCAAATCCTTCAAGCCCTCTAAAGCAGGGTTGACGGGCGTTGCACTGCGAGTTGTTGAAGGTGTTGGTGAAGTGGGTGTCCTCTTCGGGGCCGTAGTTGAGCCCACCTTGTCTCCAGTAATTGGAGCGTATCCTGATGGATCGACGGCTCCCCCGGCGCGCCATACGGCGAGTTCCGCTTCGAGGGCAGTAATCTGCTTCTGGTAGGAGGTGTTGGATATCTGTGCCTTCTGGAGGAGAGCCTTGAGCTCGAGCGGTGAAAGCTCTGCGTTCACACGGGCAGTATTCTTGATCGACTTCGCCCGGATCCCGAAGCGAAGCGTGGACAGGGTCTCTGCCTCGTTAAAGGAGGCAGGTGAGCAGTTGATGATCAGTGTGGTGCGTGAGTTACCACCAAGAGATTCTTGTAGTATGCGGGTAAGTTTGGAGTCCCGATAAGGGATATGCTTTGCCTAAAGGACATCCCAAACGCTCAGCAGATACCTTGACCATTGTGAAAAAGGACGCACCTTTTCGGTCAGAGCATTTATCACCATCCCGAGCGCGGAAAGAGACTTGTTGATCTTCTTTGCTTCTTCAAGGGTCTGGCCGGAAGCACCAGTCTTTCCGACCTTTTCAGAGCCAGCTAGATCCACTAGGTACAAGTTTCCAGTCTTCTGGGCGCCAGTTTCGGTGTTCCTCTGGCTGATCGTGATAAGGAAGATGGAATGAGAGCGCGAACTTTCGGCGTTCATATCTATGAGACGGCTCCTCCAAATTCGTGCAGGTGCTTGAGAAACGGTAACTTACTTGTAGACGTGACAACACGAGCAGCGCCACCTTGCCTCATGATCTCATAGACCTCACGAGCACTACTGACATAGTAATCGGACAGATTCTTCACGTATACGCCTTTCGACTTTTCCTCGTGTATCTGAAGATTATCATTTTGCGCTGAGTTAAAGCGAGTTAGCGTAGAAAGAAAGATATTCGGCTGCACTCACGTTGCAGCAAGTCCCTAATACGTTCCAGGTATATCTCCATGTAGGACACCTTCACGAAATACTCTAAGTGCGCATCCGACTCTACAATAGATTGGAATATCTGTTCAGTGATACGAGGAATTATTCCCTTCAGCTCTTCTGAATCTATGTCAGCACCCTTGAGGTCATTGAGCTACACGTTCCGAGTATGATGGAAAAAAGACGCACCATCATCGTAAAAGTCTTTCCACTACCCGTTTGCCCGTAGGCAAAGACCGTCCCATTATAACCATCAAGGACATCTGGTAGATACGATTAGCTGCTTGCGAGAAAGTGTGGATACTGCGGGATAGACGGCCTGTGTTACATACCCTTTACAATCCTAGAAAAGCGGGACTGTAACTAATCAAGACAGATTGAATGAGCGGGAAAACTCAACTCTTTCACCCCGTAGTCAAAGACCTCGTCCTGCTTCGTTCCCATAGGGAAGACTCTATCGAAAGCGAAACCATCCTTCTCAGGCCCTGAGCTGACTTGCACAGAACGAAGCTGAACAGTCTGTAGGTTGTCGTCAAATGAAACGATAACTTCGCTGCCTTCTCTTATTTCTAAGGCGTTTGGTGGCCGAAATCTATTGGGAATAGACGGTTTCCGAGGTGGTGATCATAAGCGGATCTAGAGACCGAAAAAGATGCGGGCCTACGCACCGACAGATGACCTTGATGTTATTTGATGACATTATTAAGGAGTGAGCGGCGGAGGGGGAAAATGGGTAAATGAACGAGCGAAGGGGAGCGCGAGAGTCTAGGGCGAGGCCGGTGAGCACGCGTTGCCAGCTGCTATACCGTCGGAATTGTGGTTGCGATCACAATTAAAAGTGTACGGATATTGACCCGATTTTATTATTAGGCAGACAGGACAAGTGGTCTATTTTTACATTGGAAATAGCAACAAGACGGGTAGTACGGTGCAGCCCAGGCTAATCTTCCTCGCTCCCTATAGATGGTGGGCCGGCAGGCCTCGCTCGGCTTGAAGATGCCACAGGACGCCGCAGCGCTCGCCGCTCTTCTTCCTTAGCAGCATAATCTGCAGCATCTATCCATTCCGAGTAGATATCTATAGGCTCTGTTAAGTCTAAGGTTGTGATGGGATAAGTTTCTCGTAGTATTCGATGTCCTTGTGAACACGTACGATTGACTTTGCTTTGAAAGCTCTGACCACACACTTTGCACACGAGCTGGGCGACACCCTCTTTCCTGTCAAGTTTGACGGTCACGGATTGGTCGTGGTGACAGAACAGGCAGGTAAATGTAGTGTCTGCAAACATTCTATGACAACTTGGAACGTGAAATACAAGAGACCGCCCCAACCTAGAGGCTCCGCCTTTCGTTTCGGGGCCGGTTTTCTGGAAGATTTTTTGCGTTTCCCCATTGACGTTGAAAGTGTGATTAAGGAGATGACAAGGGGAAGGAAGAGTCAGTCTTGAACACACGATCATGTGACACTATCATTTGACGCGAGTTGTTCGTTCTCAACCCGCCGAGTTCACTTTCGAATGGCGACTCGTCGCGTCGCAGCTAATCGCAGTCGCTCCCAGACGGGTGCTACAATCCCACCCACGCAACCCTTGTCTCGCCCTAAATCTGTCGCGGCCAAGACGCAGCGTCCGGTCACTAGGACCACCACTTCGACACAAGATGCGTCCGGGCCGCCATTACTGTCTCCCACTCCTTCTCTCCCACAGCCTAAGCCAGTGACGAAGCTACAAGTACCCCTTCAATCTCAAGATGAATGCGAAACAAATATCCAAGTTGTTATTCGCTGTAGACGCCGCTCAGACAGAGAGGTTCAAGAGAACTCTCCGATCATCGTTAGTACTGAAGGGGCACGGGGCCAAGCCGTGTCGATAGAAACAGCCGCTCCCGTATCAAGTCTAGGCGTCGTTACACTTCCTCCGACGAGGACATATCCTTTCGACCTTGTGTTTGGACCAGAAGCCGACCAGTCCATGATCTACCAGGACGTCGTTCATCCTATGCTAGAGGAAGTCCTACTGGGATATAACTGCACCCTTTTTGCCTATGGACAAACGGGGACAGGGAAAACGTAAGTCTGATTCTGTCAGCCTACAGAATGGGATGGTCACCTTCAACATAGGTATACCATGCAAGGTGATCTGGGTACCACTCCTTTAGGTAATCCCGTGGCTTCTGCGGGGATGGTTCCTCGCGTGCTTTTTCGTCTCTTCGGCCAACTTGAGGCGTCTGGCATTGACTTTAGCATCAAAGTGTCGTACATCGAACTCTACAATGAGGAACTCCGTGACCTCCTCGCATCGGATCTCGCGACCCCTGCTGGGAGTAGCCAACCGATGAGCATGGGGTCTGGGAATTCCCGAGACACAGCAGCTAATTCTGGCGGGCTGAAGATATTCGATGACTCTAGCAAGCGGGGCGTATTTATCCAGGGATTGGAGGAGATCCCTGTCAAAAGTGCGCCAGACGCATTGGCACTCCTCATCAAGGGTAGCGACCGCCGGCAGATTGCTGCCACCAAATTTAATGACCATTCTAGTCGGTCTCACTCGATCTTTTCCATCACTGTGCACACCAAGGAGGTCTCAGCAATGGGTGATGACCTGCTCCGAGTTGGAAAGTTAAATCTTGTCGATCTCGCGGGCTCTGAGAATATAGGCCGATCGGGTGCTGAGAACAAGAGAGCGCGCGAGGCTGGTATGATCAATCAGAGTTTGTTGACGTTGGGTCGTGTCATCAATGGCCTGGTGGAAAGGTCATCTCACATTCCATACCGGTACGTACCTTATCCTGGGTACTATAGGCATGACATGTTGATTCTCTCAAGGGAGTCTAAGCTTACAAGACTTTTGCAAGATTCTCTCGGTGGTCGGACTAAGACCTGCATTATTGCTACCATCTCACCTGCACGATCGAATATGGAAGAAACACTATCCACACTTGACTACGCTATTCGCGCAAAGTCTATCCGAAATCGTCCCGAAATTAACCAGCGCATGACACGGAACGCTTTGCTTAAAGAGTACGTCACCGAAATCGAACGTTTAAAGGCGGATCTCCTCGCGGCACGCGAGAAGAATGGCATTTTCTTCTCCGAGGACACATGGAACCAGATGAATGTAGAACACGAAGTCGCACGGACGTCCCTGGAGGAGACTAAGCGCCAGGTTGAGACGATCGAAAGGCAGCTCAAGAACGTACAAGAGGAATACCAAGAGTGCATGAACTTGCTTACAACGCGGGACGGTGACCTCAAGGTGGCGAAGGAGGAACTCTCACAAACCACGAGCATTTTAACAACTACGAACGAAGACTTGAAAGCAACGAAACGTGCCTTGGAGGAGGAGGTCATTGTCCGAGAATCCTATCAAACTACAGAGGCCACCTTAGATGAGGTCGCGCGGGGGTTGAAGCGAACAGCTCAAGAAAGCCTGGGCGATTTGAGCGCGACGTTTGGCAAGATATGTGCGTGTGTCTATGTAGCTTCACTTACAGTGTGCCTCATAACTTTGCACAGCGCGGAAATCTGCAGTGCTCAGCGCGAACGTGGAAGCCGTTCTCAGCCTTGGAAAGGCACTAACCTCGGAGACGCAGAGATTCTCAGCAGAATTGGACGTGTTTGTCAAGAACACCACACATGGTCTAGCTAAGTTGCGCTCCGACGAGGAGCAGTACCAAACAAAGGAGCTTGAGAATCTCGCTGGCCTCACGGGACGAATAAATGACCAAGTTCGGCGAGTACAAGACGTAATGACATCAATCCAAGCACAGGATGAGGTAGCCGGTGAAGCCTTGAGGAATGCACAAACATCAGTGAAGGAAGCCAATGACAACATCCGCGCAACCTTTTCTTCTTGGTCAGACAAGCTCGAGCACTCTAGTTTGTCCTGGCGCGCCGACTTGGAGAAATCCTCCATGAACAGCTTCCGAGCAGTACGTACAGCACCGAGTTCTGCGATCTCCTTGTATGCTAATGTGATATTAGGTTGAGAAGGCCCTCGACTCGATAGCAGTCCTGGTACAGAGTGTTGTTCAAGAAACTCAGAAGTATATGGCCGCGGAACGCGAGCGCAATGCAGAAGCGAAATTAATCGCAGAGAGCCAAGCGGACGAACAAATTCGTCATCTTAAGGACCAAAATGCCCAGCTGACTCGCCTGTTGCAACACGAGAAACTCAAGTCAGAGCGGATGAAGAACGAACTCGTTGAACGTGTTTCCGGCCTCCTCAATGAATACGTCGCCGACAGAGACAAGAGCTTGGAAGAGGCTGTTGTTGCAATAAAAGAGGAGAATGCCCAAGCAGAAAGCATGTTGAATGGGTTTACAGACGAATACTCGCGGAAAGTCGGTGATGGCATGAAGCGGAATCAAGAGTTGTCCACCCTCATTGAGAAGAAGGGTGACCAATGCAAGCGTCTTCGAGATGGCGCATTTAAGGTAACGTAGACTATCTACCATTTCTAGCAGCTATTGACAAGCTATGGAGTCTCTCGGCAGTGTCAGCAATACAACCCTCGATGGTGTGTCGAACATGCAGAGCCTTGTATCGACCTCCCTGTCAACATACTCCGCGGACATAACACGACAAATCCACTTATTGAACTCAACAAGTGTAGATGGTAGGCGTTATCTATGGTTAAGTACTAGCGTACTGACAACCCGCCAGCATTCGAACGCCATTCTCGCGCAAAGCGGGCCAGGATCGATGCCACCGATGGCTTTTGCGCAGACGCTCTAGCTGAGTCTCAGTATCTCCAACGTGCCATCGCTGCCATGTCAACGTCCATGGAAGCAAATGCATCGAAAGTGACCACAGAGGTTCGCTTTTTACCGCAATCTTTTCTTATACACTCTTAATCACGGGCACCTCAGGCTTCGAAAGCTGCCAGATCCGCCCAAGTATATCATAAATCCGCGTCTGAGCACTTGGCTTCAATGCGCAAGGCGACTGACTCGCTGATCGACCAAGGGACTCGAGAGGACTTGCCCACTGGCAACACACCTCGAAAGCGCATCTGGCAGTACACCGATGATTGGGAGTTGACCAAAGACCGTGATACCGTCATTCAGCTCTGGAAACGGAAGGCTGTACAGTCGCAAGACGATGGGTCGGACCTGCGACGTCTTCCCTTAGCACCCTCCTCATCCTCCTCAGATAGCCTTGAGCAGCCTCTCCTGTCAAGCGTTGTGCAACCAACTAGGATGTTAGACCAGTCAGACCTAGATCCGCTGCCTCCGCCCTATCTCGAAGCAGACCCGGAAAGGCCTCCCACATCCAAATTTTCCATGCCTTTACTTCCACTTATTGCGCCAGCTGTACCGCCACCGGCGTCAGTTTCTAACATGAAGATCAAGAACGTGAAGCCGGGATCCGATGATATCCCTGTCGTAGGCACCCTCACAGAGCGCTCGACGAATTTAATATATGGTAGAGGGGCTCGGAGAGCGCGATAATGTTCGTTCATTATCGTCGGCCCGCCATTAATAGCAGAGACGGGACCATTGCATCCACTGTACCTGTAGAGACCATTTTTATCGCCATAGTAATTTATTCTTGCGCGAGTGTTGAACGTTGTATCCTCTGCTGGGGGACATGCAAGCCATGCCTGGCCTTGGAACCCGCCCAGGTCGGTCCTGTATGCTATCAATAACTTGCGATTACAGGGTTCTGGGAAGTCGGGCTTGATCCAGAAACAGGGCGGGTGGTAGGCTTGTTCTGACGGTGCACACTGCGGACATTGCCTATTACCAACCCAACTGGGAGTACCACAATCTGTTAGGAGTCTAAATGCGAGGTGTCAATATGTCAATGGTGGCGGAAGGGTGGTACTAGTACAATATTACGTCCCAGACGTGATTTGGGTCACTATGGCACAGAAAGTAGGCAACAATACATACTCTCCATATGAATATGCACAAGTACATCACTGAAAGACGTCACTCTATACATGGGGATCATGTAGTCCAGGAATTAAACATTATGTCTATGAGCGGTGTTGGGAGGCAGTCGCCACCAGTTTAGCTTAGCAAGCAATGACTTAGTAAGCAACGTGTGTAATTACGTATACCCCGAATGGGAATATGAGAATAGGAGTCTACTCTCGTCTCCTAACCATCTCTTGCTCACGTCTTCCTGCTGCGCGAACTATATACTATATTATATCACTAGCAGCCCCTACAGTATGGCGGACACAAAGGCGAATGGAAACACCCTTTCCGGGCATGGACCGAATGACACGGGCATCCTCAAAGTCCAGGCACGAGAAAGTTCGACCATGACCAAACTGAGTGAACCGCTGGACGATACAAATTGGACCGCTTGGCGGGAACGGATGAAACGCGTCTTACGCCTCTGCGGCGTCGAGGATTACGCCGAGGGAAAAGTAGGACGCCCCGAGAACACAATGGATGCGGCTAATTGGGATTACAATGATAATTACGCGCAAGTCATCATAGTCAATAATATTTCATCCACAGACATGGTCCACCTTGGCCAATGCGACACCGCTAACGCCATGTGGAGCAGCCTAAAGGCTAATGAATCCAAAGACCACCAGACAATTATCGCCGTATTCCGAAAAATCCGAAATCTATTCCACACTGCCTCCGAGGACAATACAAATATAAGTGAACATCTCAATAAACTAACGCAATATTTGGGGCGAATTAATCTTATGGGCGACGAAGACTTCAAGATTTCCGATGACCTTTTCAAGTTCATCGTTGCGTCGTCACTACCAC
>WNGR01009594.1_pt1 | contig 13195 bp, 13 predicted proteins | sample 5407581 | NCBI WGS metagenome assembly WNGR01 (sample SAMN13153383, study PRJNA577476) | soil metagenome | isolation source: 80 cm soil or saprolite under Garry oak tree replicate 2 | place: USA:California | collected 2016-06-15 | reverse complement strand
CGACTACCCGCTCGGCAGGGAAGACCGTTGCCAGCAAACCAATCGACACCTCGTCAGCCAGCCGGACCTGGTCCGCTGCCTTGCTGTTCGCCACCCGGAGATCATCTCACAGAAACGCTTAACTCATGACCATTGCCCGGCGGCCCACGCCGGTCATTCGTGAGAAGGTCTTCATGTCGTATCCCTCGGCGCCAGCGGCACCGCCCCAGCTTCCCGGCCAGCAACCTCGAAACGGCCTTGGCACGGCCGGTTTCGTGCTGGGCCTCATCGGGCTGTTGTTCTCCTTCATCCCGCTCATCGGCGTTGTCGCGTGGCCGATGGTCATCCTCGGCCTCGTCTTCTCGCTGGTCGGGTTCTCGCGCGCCAGGAGCGGTCAGGCCACCAACAAGGGACTGGCGTTGACCGGCGCGATCCTGTCGGTCATCGGCCTGCTGATCTGCATCCTGTACATCACCGCGTTCGCCAAGACGGCCAGCGACATCAACACGGAAGTGAACAAGACCGTCACGATCTCCTACGACGCCGGCGGCACGGCGAAGGACGCCACCGTGACCTACTCGACGTTCTCCACCAGCGGCTCGTCCGAAGGCCAGGAAACCACGGCCCTGCCGTGGCACAAGGCGGTACAGACCGCGGGCTTCGGCAAGGGCGGCATCCTGACGGTGACCGCGGGCGCCGATGGTGGCACGGTCACCTGCAAGGTCACCGTGGACGGAACCGTGCAGAAGACGGCGACCTCATCGGGCATCTTCGCGTCGGCGACCTGCAGCAACTTCTAGTGTCAGAGATGGGCGATCAGCGCGTCGGCGGCGGCGTAGGGGTCCAGTTCGCCTGCCATGACGCGCTTGGCGAACTGGTTCAGGGCGTCGCCGCCGCGTAGGTCGCCCATGCGGTTGCGGAGGACGGACAAGGCGATGGCCTCGACCTCGGCGGCTGCTCGGGCGGTGCGGCGGCGTTCCAGTTCGCCGTGGTCGGCCATCCAGGCTTGGTGGTGGTCCACGGCCTCGACCACGTCGTCGACGCCATCGCCTCGGGATGCAACGGTGGAGACTATCGGGATGCGCCAAGCGGGGCCGTCCTTCTCGCGGCGGCCCAGCGAGATCATGTACTTCAGGTCCCGCACCACCTGGTCGGCACCATCCCGGTCGGCCTTGTTCACCACGAAAACGTCAGCCACCTCGAGAATGCCGGCCTTGGCGGCCTGGATCCCGTCGCCCATGCCGGGCGCCAACAGCACCAGCGTGCTGTCCGCGAGCGACACAACCTCCACTTCGGACTGGCCGACGCCGACGGTCTCGATCAACACCACGTCGAACCCGGCCGCGTCGAGCACCCGCAGCGCCTGCGGCGTGGCCCAGGCCAGCCCACCCAGATGGCCACGGGTGGCCATGGACCGGATGAACACGTCCGGATCGGTGGCGTGCTCCTGCATCCGCACCCGATCGCCGAGCAACGCGCCCCCGGAGAACGGCGACGACGGGTCGACGGCCAGCACCCCGACCCGCTTCCCCCGCCGCCGATAAGCCGACACCAGCAGACTGGTCGACGTCGACTTGCCGACACCGGGCGAGCCGGTCAGACCGATCACCACAGCCTGACCGGTCAACGGCGCCAACGCCTTCGCCACGTCACGCAAGTAGGGACTGGCGTCCTCGACCAGCGAGATCAGGCGCGCGATCGCACGAGCGTTGCCGTCCCGGGCGCGGGCAACCAGATCAGCGACATCGACGGTCCTGGACACCCAACGACCCTATGGCACCCGAATGATGAGCGCGTCGCCCTGCCCGCCACCACCGCACAACGCCGCCGCGCCAACCCCACCGCCACGCCGACGCAACTCCAGCGCCAGGTGCAGCGCCAGCCGAGCGCCGGACATGCCGATCGGATGGCCGAGGGCGATGGCGCCGCCGTTCACGTTGACCTTGTCCGACGACACGCCGAGCTTCTGCGTGGACACGACGCCGACCGCGGCGAACGCCTCGTTGATCTCGATCAGGTCCAGATCGGCCGGCGAGATGCCCTCCTTGGCGCACGCGGCCCGGATCGCGTTGGACGGCTGCTCGTGCAGGCTGGCGTCCGGGCCGGCGACCACGCCGTGCGCGCCGATCTCGGCGAGCCACGACAGACCGAGCTCAGTGGCCTTGGCCTTGCTCATCACGACGACCGCGGCCGCGCCGTCGGAGATCTGCGACGCCGATCCCGCGGTGATCGTGCCGTCGGTCGCGAACGCCGGCCGTAGCGCCCCGAGGCTCTCGACAGTGGTGTCCGCGCGTACGCCGTCGTCGGTGTCGACCACCTTCTGCTCACCGCGACGCTGCGGGATGGTGACCGGCGCGATCTCCTCGGCGAACAAGCCACGTGCGGCCGCGGCAGCGGCGCGCTGGTGCGAGCGGGCCGCGAACTCGTCCTGCGCGGCCCTGGTCACGCCGTAGCGCGAGTTGTACTTCTCCGTGGACGCGCCCATGGCGACCTGGTCGAACGCACAGAACAGGCCGTCGTACGCCATGTGGTCGACCAGGGCCACGTCGCCGTACTTGAAGCCGGCGCGGGACTTGGGCAGCAGGTGCGGCGCCTGGGTCATCGACTCCTGGCCGCCTGCCACCACGATCTCGAACTCGCCCGCCCTGATCAGCTGGTCGGCCAGTGCGATGGCGTCCAATCCGGACAGGCAGACCTTGTTGATCGTCAACGCCGGCACGTCCATGCCGATGCCGGCGGCGACCGCGGCCTGCCGGGCCGGGATCTGGCCCGTGCCCGCGGTGAGCACCTGCCCCATGATCACGTACTGCACCTGGTCGGGCCGCACGCCCGCCCGTTCGAGTGCCGCCGCGATGGCGACGCCGCCGAGTTGCGCGCCGGAGAAGTCCTTGAGCGAGCCGAGCAGCCGGCCCATCGGAGTGCGTGCGCCGGCGACGATGACGGATGACATCACGAGCCTCCACATGAGCGGGGGTATCGAATCGACGATACCGGGCGGTAACAACCTAGGCCACGTTGCTGTCACGAGCACCACACGAAGGTGCTCAGTACCGTTTCAGCACTCGTACGCTGCAAGACATGGATGGCACCCTCCGGCAGTTCGTCACCGCAATCGACCACGTCGGTATCGCGGTGCCCGATCTCGACGCGGCGATCGAGTTCTACCGAGTGAACTTCGGCCTCGAGGTGGCGCACCAGGAGGTCAACGAGGAACAGGGCGTGCGCGAGGCCATGGTGCGGGCGCCTGGGGACACCGGGTCCGGCACCGCGGTGCAACTGCTGGCGCCGTTGGGGCCGGACTCGACCATCGCCCGGTTCATCGACAAGTCCGGCCCCGGCCTGCAGCAGTTGGCCTACCGGGTGACCGACGTGGAAAAGGCGGCGGCGGTGTTGCGGTCGAAGGGGATGCGGGTGCTCTACCCGGAGGCACGCCGTGGCACGGCCAACAGTCGGGTGAACTTCGTGCACCCGAAAGACGCGGGCGGCGTGCTGGTCGAACTGATCGAGCCGGCTACGGAGTGACGGTCGACGGACGACCGGCGCCCAGCGTGAGCGCGTCCGCGACGAAGGCCACCTCGCGGTCGATGTGCGGCGTCTCGCCGTGCCGCGCGACCGAGTGCCGATAGCTGACCGCGAGCGCGATCAGTTCCGCCGCGCTGTCCACGTCGGCGCGGACACCACCGATGCCGCCGGGGCACAGCGCCGCCACGATGACCGCCCTGATCTGCCGCACGATCCGCTGGTAGCGGGCCTGGAGCGCGTCCCGCACGGCGTGGTGGGTGTCGGCTTCGCGCCAGAGCAGGTGCGACAGCGACGGCGACGCGCCGAGGCCGGCGTCGAACTCGGCGAGCAGTTTGCGCAGGCTGGCGGCCACGTCTCCGGGGACCACCACCCGGTCGACATGCACGGGCTCGTCCGGCAGCCGGTCGATCAGCGCGACGAGCAGGTCCGGCTTGCGGCGGAAGTAGTAGTGCACGAGGCCCTTGGGCACACCGGCCCGTTCGGCGATCCGGGAGGTCGGGGTCGCGTCGAAACCGTCATCGGCGAACAGTTCCTCGGCCGCGGTCAGGATGCGTTCCCGCGCCGAACCGTCCGGCACGCCGCGTGCGTCCGGATCACCAGAACCCGACTTCGACCGAAACATCACATTCCCTGCAAATCGGTCGTGGGTGGCGCCGATCGCGCCACCCATGACCCTAGTTGTTGTTTCAGTGTGCGGCGGTCAGCTTCGCGTGCGCACTGTTCGCGACCGGCAATGCGGTGCCACCCACGATGACGGCGAGCGCGCCGATCACCCAGGAGAACCACGACGCACCGGTCAGTGCCGTGTAGCCCATTACCCACGGCGCGATGAACAGCAGAACACCCAGTACGACCTCCACACCTTCACTGGCCACGACGCCGGGTGCGGCCAGTGACCACAATCCGTCGATCGCGATGAGGGCGCCGAGGATGATCATCGTCCACAGCACCTTCGTCGAGGTGTCCACCCAGATCGTCGACAGTGCGGCGACCACTCCGAGTACCACCTGTGCCCAGTCCTGCCAGCGGGTCCATGTCCTGGTCGAGGTTTCGGCCATCTCTGCCACCTCCATGTTGGGGAGATATCTGTACTATGCAGCTTGATTGGCCGGCCGGTCAAGACATGTGGCCTAAGACACTTTTGGTGGGAATCCCGGGTGCGGTGCCTCACAACGCTGGCTCTGTACCGTTACTCGTCGGTAACGTGCCGCCATTGCTATCCCAACTGCGCCGCCACTGCGCCGGATGGAGGCACACCGTGCGGAAGATCCTGGATGCCATCCTCGCCGACGAGCTCGACGCGATCGGCTCGCTACCCGTCCCGGACAGCTACCGGGCGGTCACCGTGCACAAGGACGAGACCGAGATGTTCGCCGGCCAGGACAGCCGCGAGAAGGATCCGCGCCGGTCACTGCACGTCGAGTACGTGCCGACGCCGGAGCCAGGCCCCGGTGAGGCGCTGGTCGCGGTCATGGCCAGCGCGATCAACTACAACACCGTGTGGACGTCGATCTTCGAGCCGCTGTCGACGTTCGGCTTCCTCGAGCGCTACGGCCGGACGTCCCCGCTGGCCAAGCGGCACGACCTGCCCTACCACGTGGTCGGCTCCGACCTGGCCGGCGTCGTGGTGCGCACCGGGCCGGGCGTGCAGGCGTGGCACCCCGGCGACGAGGTGGTCGCGCACTGTCTGAACGTCGAACTGGAACACCCGGACGGCCACAACGACACGATGCTCGACCCCGAGCAGCGGATCTGGGGCTTCGAGACCAACTTCGGCGGGCTGGCCGAACTGGCGCTGGTCAAGTCCAACCAGCTGATGCCCAAGCCCAAACACCTGTCGTGGGAGGAGGCCGCCGCACCGGGGCTGGTCAACTCGACCGCGTACCGGCAGCTCGTGTCGCGCAACGGCGCCGACATGAAGCAGGGCGACGTCGTACTCGTCTGGGGGGCGTCCGGCGGCCTGGGTTCCTACGCGACACAGTTCGCGCTCAACGGCGGCGCGATCCCGGTGTGTGTGGTGTCCAGTCCGGAGAAGGCGGAGATCTGCCGTCGGATGGGCGCTTCGTTGATCATCGACCGCGCGGCGGACGGTTACCGGTTCTGGTCCGACGAGCACAACCAGGATCCCAAGGAATGGAAGCGGCTCGGTTCGCGAATCCGCGAACTGACCGGCGGGGACGACCCGGACATCGTGTTCGAGCATCCGGGCCGGGAGACGTTCGGCGCCAGCGTGTTCGTGGCCAAACGCGGCGGCACGATCGTCACATGTGCGTCAACATCAGGTTTCCTGCACCAGTACGACAACCGCTATCTCTGGATGAACCTCAAGCGCATCATCGGTTCGCATTTCGCGAACTACCGCGAAGCGTGGGAGGCCAACCGCTTGATCGCCAAAGGGAAGATCCACCCCACACTGTCCAGGGTGTACTCGCTCGCGGACACCGGCCAGGCCGCCTACGACGTGCACCGCAATCTGCACCAGGGCAAGGTCGGCGTGCTGTGCCTCGCGCCGGAGGAAGGTTTGGGGGTACGGGACACCCAGTTCCGCGACCGCCATCTGGGGGACATCAACCGGTTTCGCGGCGTGTGATTTCCGTTTGGTGGGTATGCATCGCGCGAGTGGGTTACGGCGCCCGGTAGCGTGAACCCATGGGTCTTGGTAGCGAGCGCGACTTGGTTCCGTTGGGTGCGGGCTTCGACATCGTCAAGCGTGGCTACAGCCGGACACAGGTCGAGGAACATCTGGAACGGTTGGACAGCGACCTGCGGCTGATCGCCGCCGACCGGGACGCCGCGATGTCCCAGGCCGCGGACCTGGCCAGGCAGATGGAACGTGCCAGGACCGACCTGGATGAGTTGCGCGGGCAGGTGAACCGCCTCTCGCTCCCGCCGACGTCCCTGGAGGGACTGTCCGAGCGGTTGCAGCGGATGCTCAAGCTCGCCCAGGAAGAGGCCAGCGACACCAGGGCCCGCGCCGAGACGGACGCGGTGCACATTCGGAGTCGTTCCGAAGCGGACGGCGCCGCACTGCGCAACCGCTACCAGAATCTGATCGCCGAGGTCGACGGCCGCCGTGTCGAACTGGAGACCGAACACCGCGAGCTGGTCGAGAAGTCCCAAGCCGAGTTCGCCGCGCGAACCAAGCAGGCCGACGACGAACGCATCAAGGCCGACGCGGACGCCGAGGCGCGCCGCAACCAGGTCGAGGAAGACTTCGAGATCGCCATGGCCGCACGCCGGACCGAGGCGATGAAGGCCCTGGCCACCCAGGAAGCCACGAGCAAGGCGGAAGCCGAACGCCGGGTCCGCGATGCCACCGACGAAGCGGACCGGATCCGCACCCAGGTGAACGAGGAAGCCACCCACCTGCGCGCGCAACTGGCCGAGCAAGAACGCAGCAGCAAGGCAGAGTCCGAAAAGCGGTTGCGCGACGCCACCGAGGAAGCGGCCCGAATCCGCGCCATGGTCGCCGAAGAACAGCGCACCAGCAAAGCGGAAGCGGAACGCCGAGTACGCGAGGCAACGGAAGAGGCCAACCGCCGCCGCCACGACGCGCTCACCGAGGCACAGGCACGGTTGCAGGACGCGGCCGACGAGGCCAACCGCCGCGTACGCGAGGCGACCGAAGAGGCAACCCGCCGCACGAACCAGGCCCACGCGCGGGTCGAGGCGCTGCGCACGCTGCGTATCCAGATCGCGGACCAACTGCGCGCGGCGACCACACTGATCAACAACGCGACTCCCGCGTTGGAGCCACTGACCGAGGAGCAGGCCGCCGTCCGGTCCGGACTGGTCGGTTCGGACGCCGACCACCCGTGGCCGGCGTCGGAGACCCGCCCACAGTCAGAAGGCCGCCCGCAGGACGCCAGCCCTCGTCCGCAGGAGGCCGCTCCGACGGACGCCAAGCCGCCATCCGGTCCGCACGGCCAGGCGACCACCACCCAGGCCATCGCCAACGCACCGACCCGGCGCACCACCCCGGTCACCCAGCCCAAGCCCGCCAACCAGCAGAACCCGGCCGCCCAGCCAGCGGTCCCCAACCGCCCAGGCAACAACGTCCGACGAAGCGAGCCCAGCACGAAACGCTGAGCCCGTACCACAAATATTCGACCCGGCGACGCAGGCTGTCCACAGCCACCGGCTTTGTCCACAGCCCCTCGCCGACCCCCACGCCAACGGCGCGAAACCCGATAGATTGGAATCGGGGGGCGCCCCGATGGCCTCGGCAAAAAATCGCATTTGCCGAGGTCAGCCAGCTGGTGATCGGCGGCGAAACAAAGTTCGCAAGAGGCGATGTGCGTGGGCGGATGCGAGGCGGCGGGCCTGAGCAGGCACGGCGGAACATGGCGGCGCGTTCGGTGTAGGGACTCAGGAAATGAACTCTGCCGGGGTCCCTGTTGAGAGCGGTGGGGCAACCTCGCATGATCAGAAACGCGCGCTGCCGGTTGAGCACATCAAGCGCGTCATGGCAGGCTCGTCACACATGATCGACGAATTCGCGAAAGAGTACCTCCACGACGACCTGCGATCGATACGCGAAGCGATCGTGTGGAAGCTCGACGGGCTCGCCGAGTACGACATCCGCCGACCACTGACCGCCACCGGGACCAATCTTCTCGGCCTGATCAAGCACCTGGCGACCTGGGAGGCCAGGTATCTCGGTGAGGTCTTCGACCGGCCGTTCCCCGAACCCCTGCACCGGTGGGACGACGCCGCCGCGCGCGGCACCGACCTGTGGGCCACCGAGCACGAGACACGCACCGAGATCATCGACCGCTACCGACGCGTGTGGGAACACTCGGACGCGACGATCAACGCCCTCGACGTCGACGCCCCCGGCCACGTGCCATGGTGGCCGCGCCCCGACGTGAAGCTGTTCAACATCCTGGTCCACGTGCTCACCGAGGCCAACCGGCACGCCGGACACGTCGACATCCTGCGCGAGCAACTCGACGGCACAATCGGGACGGACGCACAGAACACGGCACTACGGGAACGCAACACAGCCTTCTGGGAAGACCGGTACGCGAAGATCGAACGGGCCGCCAAAGCCGCGCTCGACGAGTAGCAAATCCGGTCGCTGCGGCGGAATCGGCCTGGTGGGCCACGTTTGGGGTTTGATCGGCACGGTTCGGGCGTATCGGCGGCGCGGTGTGGCGCAGCCCTGCTCTCGCAGGCATTCGGTGTTCTCCACTAGCGCGGGCACGCGGCAGCCAGTTGTGAAGTGGATCAGACCAACATCGCGTCGAATGCACTGATGATCGGGTTGGGTGCACGCCGTGACGGTGGCAACGTCGAACTCGTGCGGCGATCGTGACCGGCGATCCCGCTACCAGCGGCGGGACGTGGGGCGTCGGCGGGTGCGGGCCTGCCAGCAGCCGTTGTGCCAGTGCCGGCGGTCGGCGACCGAACCTTGCTCCGCCGCCGGCCAGACCACGACGTGCGGGACGCCGGGTTGGATCTCGTGGTCGCAGCCGGGGCACCGATAGGTCTTGGTGGCCTGCGTCGCGGAGATCTGGCGTACCAGCCACTCGCCGTCTGCGGCCGATTCGGCGTGTGCCCAGCCTGCTGGTAGTGGTCGCGGCTGCTCGGCGGGTCTGGGGCGGGCGCGGCGGGACCGGTTGTGGCGCGGCACGAATCCGACCGTAACCGACCACGCCGAACGGTCGGGGAACGGTGCGACAATGGCGGCATGCCGACCTACGCGTACAAGTGCCGCGACTGCGCGGAGCAGTTCGAACTGTCCCGGCCGATGAGCGAGTCGTCGGCGCCGGCCACCTGTCCGGTTGGGCACGACGACACCGTCAAACTGCTGACCACCATCGCGATGACGGGACGGGCGGGCGCGCCGGCCGGCGGCGGCGGATGTTGCGGCGGCGGATGCTGCGGGTAGCCGAACACATGCCGATGAACAGCATGCACCGCAGGCTGTGCTCCTCCACCAAGTGGGCCGACACGGTCGCCCAACGCCTACCGCTGGTGCTGGACCGGGCCGCGCTCGGCGACGAGGTGCTGGAGATCGGGCCGGGTTACGGCGCGACGACGCGGGTGCTGGCCGAGCGAATCCCCCACCTGACCGCCCTGGAAGTGGACGAGATGTCGGCGGCCCGGCTCGCCGGTCAACACGACGATGTGCGGATAGTGCACGGCAGTGGCACCGACATGCCGTTGCGGGACAACGGTTTCAGCGGCGTGGTCTGCTTCACGATGCTGCATCACGTGCCGTCGCCGGCATTGCAGGACGAACTGTTCGCCGAGGCGCACCGGGTGCTCGTGCCGGGTGGGGTGTTCGCCGGGTCGGACAGCCAGGCCAGTGTGCGGTTTCGACTGCTGCACATCGGCGACACGATGACCGTCGTGTCCGCCGCGACCCTGCCGGACCGGCTGGCAGTGGCCGGTTTCACCGACATCGAGGTCGAGCACGAGCCGAAGCGCATGTCGCGGAATCCCTTGCCGGTCTTGCGGCCGAGCCGACCCGCGGTGACCAGGTGTTCCAGCAGCGGCGCCGGCGCGAAACCGGACTCACGGAACTCGTTGTAGAGGGTCCGCTCGATGGCCAGCGACACGTCGAGGCCGACCACGTCCAGCAGTGCGAACGGGCCCATCGGCAGTCCGCAGCCGACCATCATCGCGGTGTCGATGTCGTCCGCGTCCGCGTAGTGGCCCTCGAGCATCTTCACCGCGTCGTTGAGGTACGGGAACAACAGCGCGTTCACGATGAAACCGGCCCGGTCGCCGCAGTGCACGGGGTGCTTGCCGACCCGCTGGCAGATCGCGTGCGCGGTGGCGACCACGTCCGGCGCGGTCGCGATCGTGGCGACCACCTCGACCAGCTTCATCACCTGCGCCGGGTTGAAGAAGTGCAGGCCGACGACGTCACCCGGGCGGGTAGTGGCCGCGGCGCACTCGATCACCGGGAGTGAGGACGTGGTGGTGGCCAGCACCGCGCCCGGCTTGCACACCTCGTCCAGCGCGCCGAACACCGCCGTCTTCACGGCGAGATCCTCGGCGACCGCCTCGACCAGCAGGTCGCAGTCGGCCAGATCCTCGAACTCGACGGCCGGGATGATCCGGCCGAGGACGGCATCTCGGTCGGCCGGCGCGAGGCGACCTTTGGCCACTGCACGATCGAGTGACTTGCCGATACGCCCGATCGCGGTGTGTGCCTTGTCCAGGCCGCGGGCGCGGAGCACCACGTCGAGTCCGCTCCTGGCGAACACCTCGGCGATGCCGGTGGCCATGGTGCCGGTGCCGACCACGCCGACCCGGTGGATGTCACGACCAGACGGTTTCATTTCCCCCACCACCCCGCCCAGGCGCCCGTCCTGTTCGATCGGGGTGAGCACGTCGGCCACCTCGACCGGGGAGTCCGGGTTGTCGTAGGTGTAGAAGCCGCGGCCGGTCTTGCGGCCGAGCAGCCCGGCCGTGATCATCTGCTTGAGCAGCGGGGCCGGTGCGTGCAAGCGGTTGCGCGACTGGTGGTACATCGTGTCCAGGATCTCGTACGCGGTGTCCAGGCCGATCAGGTCGAGCAGTTGCAGCGGGCCCATCGGATAGCCGCAGCCGTAGCGCATGGCGGCATCGAGGTCCTCGCGGGTGGCGTAGTGCTGCTCCTACATCTCGACGGCGTGGTTGAGATAGCCGAACAGCAGGGCATTGGCGATGAAGCCGGCCCGGTCGCCGATCACCACCGGTTCCTTGCCCAGCAACCGAACGAAGCCGACCACGTCGTCGATCACGTCCGGCTCGGTGACCACGGTCCGGACGACCTCGACCAGCCGGAGGATCGGGGCCGGGTTGAAGAAGTGGAGCCCGACGACCTTGCCCGGCCGCCCGGTGCGCACGCCGAGCTCGGTGACCGACAGTGACGACGTGTTGGAGGCGATGATCGCTTCCGGTCGCAGCACCCGATCGAGTTCGACGAGGACGGCGGCCTTGTGCTCCAGGTGCTCCGGGATGGCCTCGACCACGAGATCGCAGTCGGCCAGCGCCGCGAGAGTTGTGTGGTAACCGATCCGGTTGAGTAGGGCCGTGCGCTCACGCGGAGTCAGCTTGCCGCCGGCGACGGCTCGGTCGGTGGAGTGCGCCAGATGGCCGCGGCCGCGCACCTGACCGGCCTCGTCCAGTTCGACGGTGACCACCCGCAGCCCCGTGCGGGCCACCACCTCGGCGATGCCCGCACCCATGGTGCCCAGACCGACGATCCCGATCGTGGAGAACTCGCGCGCCACGGCCACTACCTCCGATGCGATCGACCGCCGCGCACCAGCACGCTACGCGTCGGTAACATGCACGAGATAGTGCCACGCCACAGCGCCGCGCACGCGTGAGCTTCACCACCGAATCGAGCCAGAACAACCCATTCGAGCCAACTGACCGACTCGTTTCTGGTCATCTAGAGCGCCGGCCGAGTAACCGGAGATCACGTCGCCGAACGGACGACGAACTCGGGCCCACCCCCGTGTCCATCCTAGTGGATCTTGGAACGGCGCGTCGTAGCTTTGATCGGACCTGTGGACAACTTCGCGGACAACCACATTTTGGCAGCTCAGCACCCGGAGATCCCCCAGCGGCGGCACGTCTCATTCGCCGAAGTTCTCGCTGGCCAGGCGCTGGATTCTGGCGATCGCCTCGTCGGCTTGGTTGCCTCGGGCGGTGACCGCCAGGTGGTCGCCTTTGGTGGTGGCCAGGCCGAGCAGGGCCAGGACGCTGGTCGCGTCCGCTTGGTGATCACCCTTGGTGATCGTGACCTGGGCGTCCAGTTCGGCCATCGACCTGGCCAGCAGCGCGGCCGGGCGGGCGTGCAGGCCGAGGTCGTTGGTCAGGACGATCTCGGCGGTGGACTCCGGTCCGTCCGGTGGTGGAGCGGCCGCGGTCGACCCGGTCGCGGCCGCCACCACGGCGGCCAGGTCCGCACCGCCGGCCGCCGCCACCGCCGCCGCCACCGCGCCCTCGACCAGCGGAGCGTCCGCCACGACGGCGCGGGCGGTGCTGTCCAGGGTTTCCACCGCCAGGTCAGCGGTCATGCGGGCACTGCCCAGGTCGAACAGCAGCACCACACCGGCACCCTGGTCGGCGGCGGCCAGTGCCCGGCTGACCGCGTCGAAATCGGTGCCGAGGCCACCGTCCGGCATCCCGCCGGCGGCCAGGATCGGCACCAGAGGCGCCATCTGCCCGGCCAGTTCGACCACGCCGTCGGCCAGTCGGGCGCTGTGCGAGACGATCACCAGACCAACGGTCACGACCGCCCGGCCCCGGCCGAATCGGCCAGCGCGCGCAACAGCAACGACGTCGACCTGGCGCCGGGGTCGAGGTGGCCGGCACTGCGTTCGCCCAGGTAGGACGCCCGGCCCTTGCGGGCGACCAGCGGGATGGTCGCGGCGGCACCTTCGTCGGCCGCGTCCGCCGCGGCGACCAGTACACCGTGGATGTCCGCGCCATTCTCCATCGCCTTCTGGGCCGCTTCGACGGCCGGTACGAGCGCGTCGACCATGGTCTTGTCGCCCGGTTCGGCCTTGCCCCGTGCCACCACGCCACCGAGCGCGGCGCGCAGGGCGGCGACCGTGGCCTCCGGGGTCAGTTCGGCGACGTCGCCCAACGACGTGGCCGCGCGCAGGCACGCCGTCCCGTACAGCGGGCCGGCCGCGCCGCCGACCGTGGAGATCAGCGTGGTGGCCAACAGCTTGATCGCGGC
>WNGR01016479.1_pt1 | contig 13197 bp, 8 predicted proteins | sample 5407581 | NCBI WGS metagenome assembly WNGR01 (sample SAMN13153383, study PRJNA577476) | soil metagenome | isolation source: 80 cm soil or saprolite under Garry oak tree replicate 2 | place: USA:California | collected 2016-06-15 | reverse complement strand
GGGCGGCTCGGGCATCTTCGGGATGATGCGCAACGTGCTGGCGCCCGGGGCGGGAGTGCTCGACATCCCGCGGGACGAAATACCGGTGATCATCATGGAGGACAGCAACGCGCAGAGTACGGACACCCCGCACGAGAAGGCCCCGGCCGCGGTCCCGCCGCCCCAGCCGACGCAGAGTGAGCTGCTGCGTTCGCTGGTGCGGATGCTGGCCCTGGAACGGGACGGCCGGAGTGCCTGGGAGACCACCGCGCGGTTCCTGCTGCCGGAGTCGGACGCGCCCGACGTGGAGACCGTCGACAACGCCATCGCACTGGCCGGCGAGGTGGTGGAGAGCGACGATCCGGAACTGTCGGCGGAAGACATCGCGTTGGCGCATTTCGTCTACGCCGCCGCATTGTGCCTGCGCCAACGCACAGACCCGGCCAGTGATGGCTCCGACTACGAGCGCGGCGCGCACGCCCTGCTGGCCGCCGCGCGTGCGCTGCCTGCCGACCACCCCGAGGTGCCTGTCGTGCTGCGTTCGCTGGGTGCGTTCCTGGCCACCGATCGACCACTGGCGAACACGCTTGCCGCCGGCTTCACGGGGCGCTTCGATGCATTGCTGGCCACGGAGAACCTGCCCGCGGACCGGACCGCGGAGCTGCACGCACTGCGCTGTGTCTGCCGGGCGGCGTTCGCCGCGGCCGAGTTGGGCACGGCAGTCGAAACGCTGCCGGCCGACTACCCGTGGCCGGTGTCGCTGAAGGCCGCGGCCCAACTGCTCGGCTGACCGGCACGGCGAGGGGGCACCACAGTGGTGGACGAGTTCTTCGGGCGGGCCGCCGAACTTCACCAGCTCACGGAGCTGCTGGAGGTCGCGGCGGCGGGTCGGCCCACGGCCGTGGTGCTCGGCGGTGAGGCGGGCACCGGCAAGACGCGGCTGCTGCAGGAGTTTGCCCGCACCGCGCGGGAGTCCGGTGCGTTCGTACTGGCGGGCGGCTGCCTGGCGCTGGCCGGCGACGGAATCCCGTACGGGCCGCTGACCGAGGCGCTGCGCTGGCTGGTCCGTACCGAAGGCGAACAGCAGGCCCGGGAGCTGGCCGGCCCGGCCTGGCTGGAGTTGGCCGACCTGATCTCCGACTTCACCGCCGGTCCCGGGCCGGTACCGGGATACGGCGCGCAGATCCGGGTGTTCGGCGCCGTGTCCCGACTGCTCGATCACCTGGGCGGCCAGAAGCCCCTGGTGCTGGTGTTCGAGGACGTGCACTGGGCAGACACTGCCACCCTCGACCTGATGGCCTACCTCGTGCTGACCAAGACCGACGAGCGGCTGATGCTGGTGTGCAGCTACCGGTCGGGGCTGCGTACCGGCCACCCGCTGCGGGCCCGGCTGACCGAGCCGGAGTTCGTCCGCCGGACCCACCGGCTCACGCTGCAACCGTTCAGCCGCAAGGAACTGAGGTCCTTCGTGGCCGCGCTGACCGGCGAGGACGTCAGCCCCGAGCGGGCCGACGAGTATTTCGCGCTGTCCGAGGGCAATCCGTACTTCACGGAGCAACTGGTCGCCGAATCCGACTCCGAGGCCACCCGCATTCCGGCGTCCCTGGACAACCTGATGGGGGAGCGCCTCGCCCGGCTCGGCCCGGACGCGAGCGGACTGGCCAAAGTGGCGGCGGTGGCGGGCCGCCAGGTCGGGGACGCGCTGCTGGCCCGGATCGCCGGACTGGACGACCGGGCACTCGACGCCGCGCTCACCGAATGCCTCGCCCAGCGCGTGCTGGTGGAAGACGCGGAAGACGAGTCGTACCGGTTCCAGCACGCGCTGCTGCGCGAGGCCGCGTACGGGATGGTGCTCAGCCGGGAACGCAAGCGGTTGCACGCCCAGTTCGCCGAAGCGCTGGCCGAACAGGCACCCGCGAACCCGCGCCTGCTGCCCGAACTCGCCTACCACTGGTCCGCCGCGGACAATGCCCGCCAGGCGCTGCCCGCCTCGGTCGGCGCCGGTGACCTGGCCATGCGCCTGCGGGCGTTCACCGAAGCGGAGGCCCAGTACGGCCGCGCGTTGAGCCTGTGGTCCCGGCTGCCCGACGCCGAACAGTTCGCGGGCACGACGTTGGTCCAGGTGCTCGAAGTGGCCGCGGATGCCGCGCGCTGGGCCGGACATCTGCGGCAGTGCGTGACCTGGGCCCGCCAGGCCGTCCAGAACGCGGCCGGGATGGATCCGGTGCGGCTCGGCGGTCTGCGCGAGCGGCTCAGCAGCTACCTGTGGGAAGCGGGCTACGACGACGAGTCGCTGACCGAACTGCACGCCGCCGACCGGATCCTCACCGAGGTGCGGCCGAGTGCCGCCGGTTCCCGGGTCCGTTCCGCGCTGGCCACGGCGGTGGTGAAATCCGGTCGGTACACGGAAGCCCTGGCGCTGGCCGAGCAAGCGGAAGCGGAGGCCAAGGCGGCGGCCGCAGGCCCCGAGATCGGGTACGCGCGCAACGGCCGAGGGCTGGCACTGTCCTGTTTGGGCAGACACGACGAAGCGATCGCGGCCGTGACGGAGGCCCTGGACATCGCCGAGGCGGAAGACCAGTTGGAAGATCAGGTCCGGGCCCGTGGCAATCTCGGCGTCTGCCTGGAGCGCGCGGGCCGGATCGCCGACTCGGCGGAAGAGTTCCACATCGGACTGGCCAAGATGCGCGAGTTCGGGCTGCTCGACTCCCGGCAGGCGGCCCTGCTGGCGAACAACGCCTGCGCCATGCTGTTCCAGGTCGGCGAGTGGGATCAGGCGGCGGTCCTGGTCGAGGAGGTGCTGCGGTACCACCCGGCACGGGAGACCCCGTTCCAGCGGCTCACCAAGGCGGAGGTCGACCTGGCCACCGGCCGGTTCGACGAGGCCGAGAGCATGTTGCGGAGCGTGCGCAACCTGCCCAGCACGCAGCCGCGCTTCCTGAGCCCGCTCTACCGCTGCCTCGCCGAACTGGCGGCCGCCCGCGGCGACCTCGGAGAGGCGCTGCGCACCATCCGACACGGGATCGAGGTGGTCGCGGCCAGCGAGGACACGCTGTTGGTGCTGCAGTTGTGCGCCTACGGGCTGCGTCTGGCCGCCGACTGGCCCGATCCCGTTCTGCCGCCGGAACTTCAGGCCGTCGCCGACGACATGGCCGCGCGGGCGACCGGCGACGGTGACGCCGAGATCCGGGTGCTGCTCGCGCAGTGTGCCGCCGAGCGGCAGCGGGCTGCCGGTGCGGATACCGCGGCCATGTGGACCGACCTCGGGGCGGAGTGGTCCGCACTGGAACGGCCGTACCCCGAGGCCTACGCACTGGCCCGGGCGACGGATGCCGCTGGTCGCGCCGAGGACAGAACGGCGGCGATCGAGGTGGCGGCCGAAGCGGCCGGTATCGCGGACCGGCTCGGGGCCAAGCCACTGTCCGAGTTGATCGAGCGGATCAGCCGGGCACACAAGTTGTCCCGCAGACCGCAGGCCCGCCCGAAGAGACCGTTCGGGCTCTCGGACCGCGAGGTGGAGGTCCTCGACCTCGTTTCGCAGGGGCTGACCAATACTCAGATCGCCGCCCGGCTGCACCGGGCCACGTCCACCGTGGCCAATCAGCGGGCGTCGGCGATGCGCAAGCTCAACGCCAGGAACGCCGCCGAAGCGATGCGGATCGCCCGGACGAACGGGCTGTTGACGAACTAGGTGGTGCGTGGGGAAAGGCCTGGACCGACACGGTACTGGCCTGGTTCGGCGCACCCGCAAATCAGGAGGACAAATGGCACGCAGGGCACTGCTGATCGGCTCGTCGACCGGGGGCCTGGTCGGGCATCATGGACGCGTATGAGCACCTGATCAGCCAGGCGCGACCGGATGACGCCGTAGTCGTCTACTACAGCGGGCACGGCGCCTACGCGCGGGACCCGGCACTCGCCGAGGGCATGCCGGGGCCAGGCGTCCTGCAGTTCATCGTCCCGACCGACTATGAGGAGTCCTCGGAGGACGACTTCCGCGGTATCGCCAATATCGAGCTGTCCCTGCTCCTGCACCGGCTGACCGAACGCACCCGCAATGCCGTGGTCATTCTGGACTGCTGTCATTCCGAGGCGATGTCCCGAGACCGGGAAACCGGTGCGGTGGCGAAGGTCTGGCCGCGCGCCGTTCCCGGGTATCTGGCCCGCGCACACCTCGACTCGTTGCACCGCAGCGGGTTCGACCTGTCCCGACTGGATCCCCGGGGCAACCCGGACGCGGTGCGGATCGTTGCCTGCGCGACGAACCAGCGGGCCTACGAAGCACCCAACGACGACGGGGTGCCCATGGGATTCTTCACCGACGCCTTGACCAGGGTGCTCGGCGCACTCGATCCGGAGGCCAGACGGTTGTCGTGGGCGACCGTGGGTGACCGGGTCCGACAGCTCGTTCTGGAGCGGTGCGGGGTGCAGCGACCCGACTTGGAGGGGCCGGGTGAGCGGGAGTTGTTCGGAATCGAGCCGGTGGAGGACGTCGCGTTCCTGTCCGCATCCCGGCAGCGCCAATGGGTTCGCATCGCAGGCGCCCAGTTGCTGGGCTATGGTGAGGGCGACGAGTTCGCGATCTACCAGGACGACGACGTGCTCGGTGTGGTTGCCGTCGAGTGGACCGACGGCTACGCCGCCTTCGGCCGGCTGCACGGACCGGATCCCGATCGGGAGCTGCCAGTCGGCGCGCATGCACAGGTGGTCGCGACGGCCGTGCCGACGCTGCCGGTCCTCGTCGACGCCGGTTCGGATTCGATGGTGCGCAGCGTGCGGGCGGATCCCGTGCTGCGCATGGCCTCGGCCGACGATGTCGGTGTGGTGCGGGTGGCCGCAGGCCCCGAGGGCATTGCCCTGCACGACGTCGTCGGTCCCGTGAGCTATCCGAAACCCACCGCACACCGACTGCTCCGCGACCTCAAGCGGATCGCCCGGGCGCGGGCGTTGTTGCGCCTGTCCGAGGACCCGGGCATGGCGTTGCCCGCCCCCGTGCGCGTCGAGTTGGCACAGGTCGTCGACGGCGTTCCGCATCCGCTGCCCGCCAGCGGTGCCGTGCTGTACCACGGGCAGGCCGTATGTGTCACGGTGCGCAACGAGAGTGACCAGTACCTGTACGTATCGCTGCTCGACATCGGTGTGTCATCGCAGGTCACGTTGTTGAATCCGGCGCACCCGGGCGGCGTTCCCATCGCGCCGGGCCAGCAGTACGTCTTCGGCGGCGATGATGTCACCGGTGCGTTGCCCGGTCTGGAGCTGAGCTGGCCGCCGTCGGTGCCGACGCCGCGCCCACGGCGGGAGAGCATCGTGATCCTGATCAGCGAGGAGCGTGCTGACGCGGCCGTTCTGCAGCAGGGGGGCGTGCGTACCGGACAGCCGCGTAACCGGCTGGAACAGCAACTGTCGCGATTGGGCGCACAGGACTGCAGAGAGCTCACGCCGATGCTGACGAGGCCGGTGCGCTTCGCTGTTCGGACCATCGACTTCGACATCGTGCCCGCGCCCGCGCCACTCGCCGAGTCGGCAGTCTTCGAGGTCGACGACCGTCCGAACCCCGTCGTGTCGTTGGACGAGACCGACGCGCCGGCTCGGGTGGCTGTGCGGCTGCCGGCCCTGATCGTGCACCACAACCGAGTGTTTCGTCGTCCGGACTTCCGACTCGACACGCTGGTGCTGACCACCGGCGCCGACGGGAAGGTCAGCTTTCACACGCATACCGCCCGGTTCACCGGGATTGTCGACGGCACCCGTCTCACCGTCGACACTGACTCGCTGTTCGAGGGGGAAGTCCGGGAACGGTTGGACGTCGCCGTGTGGGTGTCGGCGGACTCCGCGAAGAAGGTGGACCTGTCGGCGGTCGCCGGGGAGTCGGTCGCCCGGGTCGTCGATTCCGTCAACGCTCTGCTCACATCTGCCTCGGGCCAGGTCATCGGCCTGTACCGGGCGGGCTTCCGCGCTGGCGAGCGGTTCGGGCAGGCGAGGCCGACGGCGGAGCGAACGGTTCGGACCACCGACTTCACCTTCGATCTCTCGATCGACGAGGTACGAGCGGGCGGTCCGTCAGTTCTTCAGTAGCGGCACAACCGGCAGCAGGAAGGACGCGGTAATGGAGACCAAGCGGATCAGGCTCGGCGACCAGATGTGGAAGGTGAATGCGGCTGAGGCGGCCTCCGTGGCGGGCATCATCGAAGCCGCCATGATCGAGGAGAAGGTCGTCAAGCTGACGCTTCTCAACGGTGACGACACGCCCGCCACGGTCATTCTCAACGGCAAGGCGGTCTTGCTCGTCGTCATCGACGACGGCGGGGTCCCCCGGCCGACCGAGATCTCCGGGCATGTGCGATGAGGTAGCTCGGCCAAGCCTGCCGTCGAGAGGGCCCCCGCAGAGCTCACCTGCTGTGGGGGCCTTCGAGGGACCAGCGCACGTCTGTCCATCGTGCGTGGGGCACGGCAGCCAGACGCGGGACATGGCGACGAAGCTGTCTACCCATTGACCTTGTGGATTCAAAGGCATACCGAGTACGGCCGACGGACGCCGCGCGACCGCGATCAACAACCAGTGTGCGGATGCGGCACTGGAGGCTCGACAACAGCAGTCAGCGCGGCCAGATAGCAAGTGCCGTGCGGTCGTCGTCGTGGCTGCGCCTCGCAAAGTCGACATGCGCCGCGAATGCCAGTTGTGGCGGTGGCCGGCGCCATTGCTCGGCGAGGAAGGCGCCAACTGAGCCCGCACCGTCGCCCAATGGGTCGCCAACACCGTCGCTCATCAATACCAGCGTGTCGTCCGGGCCGAGGACCGTTCGTACCGGTTCGATCGGGTGCTCCCCGGTGAAGAACGGCAACGCGTCGGTGGCGGACGACGCGATCCACGTGTCGGCGTTCTTCACCGGTCGCTGCGGTTCCCAGGTCTGTCCGCCACGCAGCAGCCACGCGGACGAGTCGCCGAACGCCACCGTGTACACGGTTCGGCAGTCCTGGATCGCAGCCATGTCGACGACGGCGAACAGGATCGTCGTCGACATCCGTTTGCCGATCTGGCGGCCCGGCGACTGGTCGTCCTGCAGGACGCGCCGGCCGTGCAGGACGATCCGCTTCGAGATCACCTGGAGCACGACCGACCAGTCCAGTTCGTATGGCACACGGTCGGTCAGTTGCTGCGTGACGAAGTGGCAGCCGGCCCTGACCGCCAGGTCGGCCGCCAGATGCGACAGGTCGCCGTCGGACACGCCGTCGGCCACCGCCGCGACGGTGTATCTGCCGTCGCAGCGATACGCATAGGAGTCCTGGCGGACCTTCGCCCCGAACCGATGGCTGCGGCCACGCACGCTGGCCGCCCGCAGGTCCAGGCAGTCCCTGTCCCCGGTGTCGCGCAGCACCAGGCCGTCGAGCACCGTGTCCGGGCGGTCCCAGTCGGCCGGATCGGGGTAACCGGGCACGTTGGCCGCGCGGCCCGGGTCTCCGACCTGGAACTGGGCGAACCGGAACTCGAACGCTCCGGTCCACTCGGGGTGGCCGGCCGGGTTCTTGCCGATGTCCATCGCGGACGGCTGGATGTGGTTCATCCGACGAAGTCGTCCGGATCGTAGCCGTGCATGCCGGGCGGGAGGTCGTCGTCGTCCGGCAGGACGATGCCGGACTGGCCGCGGGACAACGAATGGCCGGAGTTGACGATGCTGCTGATCAGGATCTCGGCCGCCGCCGTGATCGCGCCCGCCGGCTCGGCGCCGTCGTCCATCAGATACATCTTCATCTGCTTCTCGCCGCTGGCCGGGTGGATCAGCGCCCGCAGGTTCTCCGGTGCGGCTTCGTCGACGCCGAACGGGATGACGTTCGGGTATGCCTTGTCACCGACCAGATCGGCGAACGCGGCCCGCCACACCGGCTCCGCGTCGGTCGGAATGCCGTCGGACAGGAAGAACACCGCGGGCCGGTGTACCGCGAAGCCGTCCTGCTTGAGCTGCTTGATGTCGTTCCCGATCTCCGAGCGCAACTGGCTGAACGCGGCCGCGTACGACGTGCCGCCCTGCGGGGCCAGTGTCGGCAGCTGTAGATGCGGATCCATAATGTCGCACAGCGGCATCCGCACCGTCGCGATGTCGGAGAACTCCAGCAACGCGATCCGCACCTTGTCCGAAAGGATCGGGTTCTTCGCGATCGCGTCCCGCACGGCGGGCAGGATCGCGTTGGCGGACCGGATCTTCTGGCCGGACATGGAGTACGAGACGTCCACGACGATGTAGAACGGCAGCAGTTTGGCGCCGGTGGTGTCCACGATGGCGGTTCCTTTCTTGCCTCAGGGCTGGGGGGTCACCGGGCCCGCGGGCGGGTGACCGGTGGAGCGGCCGTTGTTGGTCGGAGGTGAGCCGACACTGGCCTTGAACGCTCGGTACGAACCGGGGCGAGCGGCCGCGAGACCGGGCCCGGGCTGTGGCTGTGGCGCCTGCGCGCCGCCGGTGACCGGCACGAACGGCACGGTCTGCTGGGCCCAGCCCGCGGGTTGCGGCTGGGTCGGCCGTCCGGCCGGCGACAACGGTTGCGTCGGCTGGGCGACCCCACCGGCGGGCGGTGTCTGGTTGCGCCGCCCGTGTGGTTGCGGCAGGCCGGCGTGCCGTGCGTACCAGCGGGCCAGTTCGTCGTCGGTGCGGCTCTTGGCCACCTGATGCCATACGTCGATGGCATCCTTCGCGAGTTCGAACTGCTTCTCCGCCAGGAGCGTTCGCGCGTCCTTGCCCAGTCGCAGCTGTTCGGCCCGGCCGTGTTCGTCGATCTGGTCCGCCAGGTCGATCCGGCCGGCCGCTCTGGCGTGCAGATGGTCCTCCTCGTCGTGCAGGATTCGGTCGTACAGCGTCGGCGGCCCGATCATGGACAGCAGCTTGACCAACACCGGCAGCAGTTCGACCAGCAGGAACAGCAGCGCGAGCAGTTTCTCAGCCCACCACATCGACGGGCTGTCCGAGGCCAGTTGGCCCAGCGCCTGGATGCGTACCAGCAGGCCGTCGGTCCCGTTCTCGGAGTCGGTCACCGACTTGATCGCCGCTGCCTTGCCGTTCTCCCGGTTCTGTAGCTGTGGCCCCAGAATCGCGAGTTGCGTGCGGGCCGCCGCCTGGTTGGACCTGGCACTGCCGGTGATCCTCGACTCCGCCTTCGAGGTCGCCTGCGCAAGTGTCTGCTTGGCCTGGCTCAGACGTTGCAGTGCCAGAGCCGCCTCCGCCGCCGCCTGTCGGTAGGCGGTGCCCACACCCGGCACATGACTGCCGCAGGTGCCGTTGAGCTCGCACTGGGCGGCGTTCGCCGCGGTGTTGTAGGCGGCCTGTGCCTGGTCGACCTGGTTCTGCGCGTCCGCGACGTCCGGGTCGCTGCTCACACTTGGCTGGCTCTGCCCGGAGGCGACGGACTGGAGGTTGTCCACCTTGGCCTGCAAGCCGGGAATGTCGGAGTACTCGCGGTCGATCTTCGCCAGTTCCGAGGTCAGGTTCTGGGTGTGGATCACGTTCAGCTCGTTGGTCACCTCCGGCCGGAAGATCTGCAACACCAACGGAACCGAGATGACCAGTCCGATCACGACGGCCAGTGCGGCACGTGGGATGGCGGTCAGCACGTTGCGCAGGGCACCTGCCTGGCGGTGCATGCTCACGATCAGCATCCGGTCCAGGTTGAAGATGACCAGGCCCCACAACAGCCCGCCGATGATCGCGACCGCGATCGGCAGGTGCACGGCCGTGGTCAGTGCGAACGTGGACGATACCGCTGCCATGCACGCGGTGGTGATCAGCACGCCGCCCATCGCGTTGTACCTGATTCGGTCCGTCTTCGCCTGCAGCAGCAGGTTCGAGTCGGCACCGGCCAGCCGGGCCAGGAAATGCCGGCGAACCGGTCGAGGGCGTGGGTTCAGGGCGGTCATCGCTGCGCCGTCGGGTCGGGATCGGGAGGGGCGGTCATGAGTGCCGTGATGTCGGTCGGGATGTCGGGGATGCCCGACGCGGCGGCCGGTGGCGGTCCCACGACGTCGACGAACTGCCGGCTGACCGGATCGGGCTGGTCCCAGCCGGCCAGCGCCATCGCGGCCAGCGCCATCGCGGGCAGCGGCACCGGCGCGCCACCTGGCATGCTCGGCAACACCGCGGTGACCGACGGCAGGTGCCGTGGCAGCACGCGCAGCGGATCGAACAGCGGCATCGGCACCGGTATGTCCTCGAACGACGCGACGTCGTAGACGAATACCGGATCGGTCAGCGTCTCGTCGCTACCCAACTGGTTCCGGACGGTCACCGTGATCCGGCCGGTGCGCACCGGTTGCACGGCGACGCTGCCCGAGCCCGCGGCGGCGGAGACCGAGATCGGCTGGGGCAGCCCCGGGCCGGTCAGCTCCAACACGTCGGCCTCATCGGCTGCCCAGGTCAGCGCGGCGGATTCACCCGCGGCGACGATGGTCCGGTCCAGGGTGACCTTGGTGAGCACCGGTGGCGACAACGCCTCGCCCAGCGCCCGGCGCAGGTAACGGTGCCACTGCTGCGCGCTCGGTCGTTCGACCGGATCGCCCAGCAGCGCCTTGTTCAGCAGTCCCATGCCGCGCTGGTCCAGCACGCTCGCCGCCGGGCGGGGATCGCGGTTGATCGAACTGAAGTCGCCGGGGGTCAGGCAGCGCAGGACGAACAGGCCGAGCTTGTACAGGTCGGTCGGCACACCGAGCGTGCCGGTGCCCTCGGGCGGATCCCAGTCCGGCGCGTTGAGCTGCGGCATGGCGCTCGACTGGCCGATCTTGCGGACCGCGTCGCAGTCGATCAGCATCACGGTCGGCTCGGCGTTCACCCGGAACACGGCGTTGCGTGCGTTGATGTCGCCGAACGCGACCCGGAGTTCGTCGTGCAGGAAGGCGAGGGCGCCGGCGAAGTCCCGGCAGATGCTCAGCCGCTCGTTGGGCGTCGGTGTGGGCAGATGAAGCCGCATCGCCTTGTCCGGCCGGATGAACAGGTACTGGATCTCCCGGGGCGTGCTCTCCACGGCACCGCTGGGCAGCCGCAGATCCTCGAAGAACGGGCCCGGGATCCGGGCGAGCACCAGGCCGAGCACAGCACCGTTGGCGTCGCTGACCTGGCGGATCGGCCACGCCGTCAGCGAGTCCAGAAAGGACAGTTTGGCCGGCTCGGCGACCAGGTCGGAGCGCAGCGCGACGATCGGCCTGATGCTGTGCCTCGGCCCTTTGCCCTGCTTGTACTCCTTGTACACCAACGGTCCCCGCACGTCGGGCAGCGTCAGGTCGGACAACTCGTGGATCCTCGCCTGGCCGCCGCTGGCGATCCTGTGCCCCGAACAGCCATCTCCGCAGCCGCCGCTCACCGGCCACCGTGATCGGCAGCCGTAGCCAGCGCAGCGTCCTGCCCAGCCGGCCGATGCCCTCCTCCGGGTCGGGCTCCGGCGCCTGGCTCTGCCGGATCCACCGCTGCGCAAGCGGTGCCGCCAGTTCGGTGCCCTCCGAGGCGCGCACCAAGGCCCGGACCAGTTCGTCCGAGGTGGCCAGTTCGGCCAGCCGTCGGGCGTCGGCCCGGGCCGACGGGCCGGACAGGGCAGGCTCGCCCCGGCCGAACGCGATGCGCACGATCCGGTCGAAGGTCTCCGGCTGGCGATCGGCCAGGACGAAACGACGGATGGGCAGGCTCGCCCAGTCCGCCTCCTCCAACGCGGCGCGCAGTTCGGCGTGGTCGGACAGCCGGTCCGCGATCTCCTCCAGGCGGCGCAGTTCGAACTCGAACTCCCTGGCCGTGCGGGCGGCCGCCACCGGCCGCACCAGATCGCCGGCCTGGCGTGCGGTGATCGGCGGTGGGCCGCTCCGCGGCGCGGGTGCTGCCTTGGTGAACAACGGTTCGATGCTCGGCTGTGCCTGTGCTACCGGGCCCGCCACCACCGGCGCCGCCGGTGCCTGCATCGGGGCGGCGTTGGAGTCGGATGGGTCGACGCCGTACTCGAACCGGTACACCAGCGAATTGGCCAACTTCTCGTTGTGCGGGCTGGCGCCCTGATCGCGTCCGAAGTCGACGGTGATCCGGTCCGGCACCGGGTCGTGGTCCAGCGGTGCGTCGAAGAACGTGATCATACCGGGGATCGCGAACACCTCCGGGTCGCCGTTGGTGGAGAACGTCCAGCTACGCCGGGGCAGGTGCGCTGCCGCGATCTCGTGCAGCGCCCACAGCAGCGGTATCCGGTCGTCCTCCGGAGCACCGACCATGCCCAGCGGCGCGTCCGGTGCCTGTAGCAGCCAGGCCAGCCCCTGGGCGAGCATGTCGGCCTGACGCAACGCGCGGCTACGGAGTTCACCCGCCAGCCGGATCGACGGTGCGGGCGGTTGTGGTGCCGAGATGCGGCGGTCCGGCGGTGTCGCGTCCAGCCAGCCCGGCCAGTGCTCGGCGGCCAGCGCGACCTGTGCCGTCAGGTGTATCGCCGGGCCGAGCAACGCTTGCACCCGGACCCCGTCCTGGTTATTCAGGTCACCCGTGCGACGCAGCACCGCGGCGCGGCCGTCATCGAACGTAACGTAGCTCAGTGTGGGCTGTGTCGACGACGCCCCGACGACGTACGGCCGCAGCAGCGCCAGCCACTCGTACTCGGCTTGGTCGTCGCACAGCGACGAGGTCAGGACCTTCGCCGGCTGACCGTCTATCCGCTCCAGGTAGACCTGCCCTGTCGTCGTCGCGGTCGTCATGTCCACACCGCCTCCCCGTTCGGCTCCCGTGGTGTTGTCATCCCGCGTTCCCACTGACGGACGGCACGCCGGGGCCGGCCGGGCGGCGGTCCGTGTTGCCATCCGTCAGGACAGAGATATGAGCGAAGACGGGGAACCCGGGCGCGGATCTGCCGTCGTGCGCCGGCCCTTGCCGGGCGAGACCCGGCGGGAGGACGTGACCGGTGCTCCGGCGGTGACCCGGCGCGAATCGGTGCCGGTACGCTCGTCCGTCCGGCTGGACCTGGCCGGGCTGCCCGCCGAGCTGGCCGCCAGGATCACCGAGCACGTGCCGATGCGTAGCACCGGTGGCGAGGCGCAGCTGTGGCGGGTGCGTGACTCCGCGTTCCCCGGCGGCGAGCGCGTGCTCAAGATCTACTATCCGAACATCGAGCCGCGCCCCGAGGTGCTGGCGCAACTGAAGGCCATCCGCTCGCCGTACGTCGTGCGGATCGTGGACACCGGGACGCTGGCCGACGACCGGTTCTACGAGCTGATGGAGC
>WNGR01016720.1_pt1 | contig 13199 bp, 13 predicted proteins | sample 5407581 | NCBI WGS metagenome assembly WNGR01 (sample SAMN13153383, study PRJNA577476) | soil metagenome | isolation source: 80 cm soil or saprolite under Garry oak tree replicate 2 | place: USA:California | collected 2016-06-15 | reverse complement strand
CCCCGGCCCGGACCACCCCCGGGCTACCCCTGAGCTTACTGTACCGCAACCTAACTTAATGTATCGTTTGAGGCACAGTCAGAAACTTTGCGATAACCGGTTACGGAACAGGCACCGGGAAAACGCGCGAATCGCATCGATTGAGCTAGCTGGGGCGGGGTTCCGCGCCGTCAGAAGCATCCATGCCAAGACTCGGCATTCCCTGTTTTATTTAATTTCGTGCGATTTTTTTGTTAATTTCGTTGCGAATTCCGCCTCTTGGAACTGGCACTGAGCAAGCCCGAAAATACCAGGGGTTCAGGTGCTACGGACGCAGCGCGCCGTTTCCAACTTAATGCACTGCTCGGAAAACAGTTGTTAGCTTTACCATCACAGGAAACAAGATAACCAACAGAATTACCGGAAAAATGCACGCCCCGAGAGGTAAAACCATCTTTACAGGCAGCTTGTTGGCCTGCTCCTCCGCCCGCAACAGGCGTTTGTCCCGCATCTCCTCGCTGAATACGCGGAGTGCATCACCCACATCGCTGCCCAGTTCGATTGACTGCCGGAGCGTGCCCACAAAAGCGCGCGCGGCATCAACCCCAAGTCGATCGGCGAAAGACGCGAGCGCATCTATCGTGCTCCGGCCGGCCCGGGTTTCCGCCCCCAGAAGCAGCAGATTCATGCCGAGCGCGTAACTTTTCTTGATGATTTCGCCGCTAATTCGATCAAGCCCTGCCTCCAGACCCAAGCCGGCATCGACGCAGACCACCATCAAATCCAGCAGATCCGGGAACGCTGTCGCATATTCATCGGCCAGGAGCCGCTTACGCCGGGCAATGTACGCATCCGGCCCGAAAATGGCGATGACGGTCAGCAACACGAGAAGCCCAAGCTTCAAGAGGGAGCTCCGGTCAGGCAACAGGATAATCGCGATCAAGTAACCGAGTAGCGGCAAACCGACGACGAGACCGATTCGCCAGAAGATGTAGTAGCTGATCGCCTCGGGGTGGAAGAACCCTGCGCGTAACAATTCCTGCCGCAGCTTCGATCGCGTGGGCCCCTCGACCTTGAAGCGCTTCTCATTGAAATATTTCAGGACGACGGCGTTGAGACCATCCAGCAACCCCGGAGCGGCTTCCTGTTTCCCGATCGGAACGGAAATCCGTTGCTGTACCTTCATCTCTCTCATCAGGTATTGGCCGGCGACGAATACCAAGCCGCTCACGGCCGCGAAGGCCATGAGAGCGATGATCACTGGTGAGGATTCGAACATGCTCAAAACTTGAAATTGACCATTCGATAAATCGTATAATTTCCGATCGCCAGCAGCAAGAAACCACCCAAGACAGCGGGTCCGACCAGAGGATGATCTTTTACCTCAGAAAAATAACCGGGACTGATCAGGTTCACGACCAGGATAAGGATAAACGGCATCACCGACAGGAAAACACCGGACAGCCGGCCTTCCGATGTCAGCGCGCGGACTTTCAGGCGCAATTTCGCGCGGTTGCGCAACACGCGCGAGAGGCCCTGCAAAATCTCTGCAAGGTTGCCGCCGGTCTGACTTTGGATATTGATGGCGATGGAAACGAAAGTCAGATCCTCCTGGCCTACACGCGCAGAGAGATGATCCACGGCAACCTGTTGATCCAGGCCGAACCCGATCTCGTCGATTAGAATGCCGAACTCCGTCCCGATTGGGTCGGGCAGTTCGCGCGCAGCAGGGCGGCAGGGACTGCAATGGCGAACGCCAAAGGACCCAGCTTCAGCAAGAACCCCAACGGCAAATAAAACAGGGCACTCAACGCCACAATCCAGACGCCACTGCGGAGCGCGTCGAGTTTTACCCCGCTCTGCACGATCAATTCGTCGAGCCATTGCAGGCCCGCCACGCCGCTGATGGCGCCGAACCCTCGTTCCCGGCGGAGAACGTCCAGCACCTGGACTGGGTCCTTCAGCTCGTTGCTGAGTGACAGGCGGCGGTTGATGATTTTTCGTTCCGCACGCGACCGGAATACCAGCCAATAGAGTGCGCGAACGCCAAGCAGCACCGCCCCGAAGATCAGGGCATAGATCAGCCAAAGTTGGTTGTTGATCATGCCGCTACAGAGGCCGCGTTGGATCGAAATAGCTTGCCGGCAGATCGATGCCGGCGTGCTTCAAATCAGCAAGAAACGATGGTCGAATGCCGGTAGCCTTGAAGCTTCCCCGGATCATGCCGCGCGCATCGGTGGATTCCTTGACGTATTTGTACAGTTCCTGCATCTGCAGGACCTCGCCTTCCATGCCGGTAATCTCGCTCACGCTGGTGACGCGCCGGCTTCCGTCGGGCAAACGCTGCAGCTGGACGATGATCCGCACCGCCGACGCGATCTGGTTCCTGACGCTCGCGATCGTCATCGATGCGCCGGCCATGCCAACCATCTGCTCCAGCCGCTTGACCGCGTCGCGCGGCGTATTGGCGTGGACCGTGGTCATCGATCCCTCGTGACCGGTATTCATCGCCTGCAGCATGTCGAACGCTTCTTCACCACGACACTCACCGATGATGATGCGATCGGGCCGCATACGCAGCGCGTTCTTCACCAGTTCGCGCTGACGCAATTCGCCCTTGCCTTCGGCGTTGGCCGGGCGTGTTTCCAGCCGGCCCACATGAGGCAGCTGCAGCTGGAGTTCGGCGGCGTCCTCGATCGTGATGATGCGCTCGTCAGGCGGAATGTGGCTCGACAATGCATTGAGCAACGTCGTCTTGCCGCTGCCCGTGCCCCCGGAGATGATCATCGAAATCCGGCCGTGAACGGCCGCCTGCAACACCTCCGCGATCGGAACCCGCAGCGCGCCCAGTTCGATCAAACGATCCATCGAGAACGGTCGCTTGGAGAACTTGCGGATCGACACCAGGGGCCCATCGACGGCAATCGGCCGGATCGCCACGTTGACGCGTGACCCGTCAGGCAAGCGAGCGTCGACGGTCGGCGACGACTCGTCGACCCGGCGGCCGACGGCTGCAACGATCTTGTGAATGATGCGAAGCAGGTGCCCCTCATCCTTGAAATGGACGGTGGTTTCCTCGAGCTTTCCGAACCGCTCCACGAAACATTTCTTGTGCGTGTTGATCAGGATGTCGGTGATCGTCGGATCCTTGAGCAACGGCTCGATCGGGCCGAACCCGATCATCTCGTCGACCAGGTCTTCGACGAAGGCCTGCATTTCGCGCTGATTGAGCGGGATCTTCTCGGCCCGAACGTAGTCGCCGACATAGACCCGGATCTCCTTGACCAGCTCCTCGCGCGGCATCCGCTCCAGCACAGCCAGATTGAATTCGTCGATGATTTTTGCGTGGAGCTTGACCTTTTCGTCCAGCAACGCCGGGCGCTGGGCGATCAACTCATGATAGAGCCGCTCGTCTTCCACAGGAGACGGTGCGCTGACGCGCAGGCTTGAACTGGGCCGCTCTCGGGCGGCTGTGCCAGTGGAAAAGAAAATACTCATCTACAATACTCGCTCACTAACGCTGTGAAGCTATAACAAGCAAAATTACCGCAAAATTTACGTTACCCAATCATTAAGCCCGTGTCACGTTATACAACGCAACGAGGTAAACGCGCCCGTAAATCTACGGTCGAGACACCGCATGAGGAACTGGCTTGGCCTCGAAGGCAAGCAGCGCGAGCGGCGCGATATCCTTGCTCATCTTGCCTTGTCCCTGGACCGCCATCGGTATTCCCGTATTGACAGCCTGAACGGCATTTTCCGCGTCTTCTCGCACGAAAAACACTTCCTCCGACCCGAGCAGATTCTTCACGTGATTTCGCCGTGCGAACCCTCCGACCAGCCGGTGTTCACACCGATTGAGCACGACGGCGATCTTCGTCGGCACACGTTCCACCGTCCGCACCGCGGCGAGCGTCTCCGCGACCTGGCGCAGCCCCGGAATCGTATTCAGCCCTGAGACCAGCACAACCTCCGCGGCTGACAGCAACTGGCGGGTCCAGTTGAACCAGGTCACCGGGAGGTCCAGCAGGATCAGGTCGTAGCGAGCCGCGATCATTCGGAACAGCGCCTCGAGTGTCGCGGGGGAGAGCTCGGGCGGGTTGTCCTTGCTGCGCGGGGCCGCCAGAACGTCGAGTCCGCTAGAGTGGTGCGTTATGAAAAGTCCGAACAATTGCGTATCCAGCCGTTCTGGATTGCCGGCGATTTCCTGGATCTGCATGCGTGGCTCGGTGTCGAGATAATCGCAGAGATGGCTGCTCTGAAAATCGAGATCGAGCAGGCAGACACGGCGGTCTCGCGTTCGCTTGCCAGTCTTGATCTGAATGCCGACTTCGATGGCGAGCGTGCTGTTGCCCACGCCACCGGCACTTGGCACGAACGCCACCATGACCGGCTCTGTCACTGTCGGCTCGACGACATCGGCGGCGGCGCCGCCGCCCCTGTCAATCCGCGCGATAATATCGACGATTTCTTCCGGCGCCCCGCGCGTCGATGCCCAGTCGGCCCCGCCGGTTTGCACCAGCCGTTTGTAATCGCTGGCCGGGATGTCGTCGTCGCTGATGAAGATGAAGAACAGCCTGTCCCGATATTCGGTCGCGATCGACACCATACGATCGAATGACTCCGACGCATTCAGCACGACGGGGAACAGGATGCAGGCAAGCTCGGCGTCACCTCCCGCAGTCTTCGGCAGGGCCTTGGTGATCTCTTCCATACGGCTGACGAGCTGCAGATCGGGCAGCTTAAGGCGGACGCGCCGTTCAAGGTCTTTCAACTCGTTCGGGTCGACACCGGCATTGAAGAGAAATATCTGCATCGTTCCAACTAATTCGCCAAAGGGCGGCGCCTGTTTAGCGCAGGCAACAAGGCACGTGCTCTCAAGTTAATATCGTCCATCACAACCAACGTCACGGCAAGCAAAATCCGGGAATAGTCGCCAAAAAGGAAATTAGCCTTAAGGGCGCGCACTGAAAAACACGGGACGCTGGCGGAGGAACCTAACGATAGAGCTGAACCTGATTGAGGATCCTGACTTCATCGAGCGATCCGACCAATCCGGACATCTCACCATAAATGTAGCCCGTCGTATCGGCACCAACAGGCTGGCTCATGAAAAACTTCGCAAAGCCCGCCACCGGAATGTTGTTGGCGGTCTGACCGCCGCCAAAGGGTCCCTGGGCCAGACAATTGATGACGGCGGAATAGATCACGCGGCGGTCGGTTTGGTTCGCAGATGGACCCACGCCTGAACCGTTGCAAAGAGGGGCTCCGTTTTCGCCGCCTGCCGCTGCGCTCGCGGGAAGTGAGTATTGCGAGATGCGGGCGTTATTCTGATTTTCGTACAAGTAGACGTTATAGCGAGATACCGTTGTATTGGCGGGCTTTGAACAAACTCCACCCAAATTGTCCATATTTGCGGGGGGTGCAGCGCCAGCATGATTGATGCGCCAGTAGCTCTCGCAATCCCACTGGCCGTTCCCGAATGTGTTGGTGTTGCCGACAAGGCTTGTATCCATAGGCAAACCGCTGGTCTGCAACCCAACTACCATACTGGCCGCGCTTAGGGTTCCGACCGCCGCTTGACTCATAATCAGAGAATTTGCTGGTGCACCCACATCCTTACATGGGCTGACGCCAGTATCTGCCGCCAGACATCCCGCCGTCACCGTTGTACCAGCACTTACCCGAGTGTCAGAGAGAATAGTAACGGGAGAGGGGTTGGCGCGCCATGCCTTGACCTGAGTCACGATAGCCAACGGAACGTTTTTCACGACACAAGGATTGTTGCCATTGGATTTGCAGTTGGCATTTCCGGCGTTACTGAAGTCGCCAATAGATATTGGTGTAGTGACGTTTGGATAAACGGCGGGCGTTACCCGCGGCGCAGAGTTGAGATAAGGATTTGCAGGATTTGCATTGCACCAGTTCCCGCCGGTAGCCGTATAGCCCTTGCGCACATTCAGGGCCGGCGCATAAAGAGCGTTGCCCTTATCCTTCTTGAGATTACCGACATACATGTCAAAGCGGACATTGAAGCCGTCGGTCACCGAGGCCTTATAACCCGTATTCAAATCCACGCTAGCACTCTGATAACAGGCCTTCGGTTTTGCCAACGCGACCCAGTCCTCAAGGCAGCTCGCACCGGTGCAGCCGTCGGGCGGGACCAGATAGCCAAATTGGCCGGGGCCAGACTTGGCCGGATCAAGCCGCACCTGTTGCCGCTGGACTGAAGGCAGCGCCATATTTGTTCTAAGCGCCGCCGTCGCCTGGCTGTCCGACATTCCGCCCGTTTCGTATGGATTGCAGATGAATACGGGCGGGATGTCGCAATAGGTCTGGCTGGTGAACCCGGCAGTCGCCTGCGCGCCTGCGCTAAAGCTATTCGAGCCGCCGGCCTTGAAGAATGGAATGGGCAATATCGTCGCGACCGTCACCGGATTTACGATGACCCGGACATATCTGGCCTGCAGATCATCGGCCGTCGTAATCCCGCCCCCAACGTTCGCCGCGTTCAACGAGCTGTAGAAGTTTACGCTATGCGTGAAGCTGCCGCTGTAACCCAACCCGGTCAGCGCGTTCGTGGTCACCATGTTGTTAATGGCGTTGGTTGCCCGCGTGATCGCGCCGCTTTGCTGGTTGAGCTCGCGTGCGCCGGCCAATGCCCAGCCATCGGCCATCGCCTGCATCTGGGTTTGCATGCTCAGGGCCCGACCGCCGTCCAGCGCGAGCGCGCCCAGGCCGATGAACACGACCATCATCAGCGCGACATAGGGCAGGATGACGCCGGTGGTATCGGCCATAAAGGTGCTGACAAACCGGCGCAGGCGCTCAATATAGACTTTCATCGGCAAATCTCCTCAAGTCAGATATTACGCACCTATTGGGCCGCGGAGGACATCCCTTCGCCGGTAACCGTCGCCGTAAACTTCGGCATGGCAAGATTGGCGAAACCGCTCAGCCCGTTCAAAAAGAAGAATTGGAAATTCATGTTCTGCAGCGACACGGCGATCGTCGGCACTGGCCCTGCCTTGCGCCCGGCATAGCCGAGCCCGGTCTGGTCATAGACGATCTTGACGTTCGCCGCGGTGATCCTCGGGAAGATGTCACACATGCCGGCGTTGTAAGAGGACGTCGCGTCGCCACATGCGGAACTGCCGCGGCCGAAAACAATCGTATTCATTGCCGTCGCACTGTAGCTTCCCATTCCCGTGCATGTGCCGCGCGTACAGGTACACGCCAATGATGCGCAGGTAATCTGGAAATCTGGCATCTTATCGCCAACCTGCGCCGAGCCAATCGGAACAGCCGCACTGACCGCAACGTTGGAGGTTCCGGTCAGCCCGGTTGCGACCGGATCCGACACCGCCGCCAGACGGGCGCCGACCTCCATCGCCTTGGTGGCCGCGGTCCATTGGTAGAAGGCGTTGAGAAAATCCACCGATCCGAGCAGGAACACGAAAAGGATCGGGATCAGGACCGCCGCCTCTACGAAAGCCCCGCCCGTCTGATCGCTCCACAAGCGCCTGATTGCCATGATCTGCCCCTAACCCGGACCGATCGAACGCTCGGCATGCGTCGCCGAGAGGTTGGGTTTCGTAAGCTTCAGCAGACCGAAATACCCCAGGGCGGGATCGACGAACGTCGTGCTTGCAGTGATGATGGTGATGGTCGAAGGACCCTGATAGGTCGCTGTGCTGTTGTCGAAGCCGGAGCACGTTATGGTTACATTTGCGGCGGTCCAACCCGTGACACGCTGCGCGCCTCCGGTAACCGCGCCGTTGACCGCAATACTTTTTGCGTTGGCTACGGAGGTCGCGTCGTCGCACGGATTGGTTGGGGGCGATGTGTCTTGAGCCGTTCGCGCAAGGTAGCGAGCGGCATCGCGCACCCCGGACTCCACGAGCTGCTGCTTGTGAAAGTACCAGGAAAACTCGAACAATCCGAACATCAGCGTGACCAGAAAGGGCATCAGGATCGTTGCTTCGACAAGCACTGATCCCTCGTCATCCCGCCACACTGTCGCGAACGACCGCGTGAACATCACCTGCCTCAAATCACACTAAAAATCTCGCCTTCAAATAGCTCCCTTAATTCCCCCGCCCGACCGGCACGGATACTCCCGCAGCCCCGGCCCCCGATCCGCTGATATTGATATTCTGGTTGCTTGCGGGCGGCTGGCCCATCGCTTCGCCGCCCAACCCAATGTTGGGAAGCTGATCGACCGGCCTCTGGGTGTTACTGTATCGTGTCACCGCGGCGCCGACACGGCGGGCGTCGGATACGATCCGGCGGTCACCGACATATCGCGGCCAGGGATGGATGGTATGGGTGACGGCATTGGCCTGCTTGGCGTCGCCGGCACTCAGGGTAATCGTGTCGGAACGCTGGAAGTAGCGATCCATTTCGTCGTTGCCGGCCAAGCCGTTGCAGGAACCGATCGTGACGAGTGCGAGCAATACGGTGCATGTCATACCGACGGTCCTTTAATTGAGGGTCTTGACGACGGGCTGGTCGGCCCCGACCGCTGGCGGCGCGGCATCGCGGACGTCGGGGGCGATGATGTGCCCGTAAGGCCCTTTGACGTCGCCGCCGGAATTGACGTAGTCGTTATAACGCTTGCGCACTTCCATCTGGCCATTGAGGAAGAAATCGACGTCGTTTGCCGGCAGGCGGGAATCCAGCGGCGATGCCAATACCTGCCCCGGAGCGGCCGGCGCGACCAGGCGCGGCGTCACGACAATCACGAGATCGGTCTCTTTCTGCTGATAGGACGAACTTCGGAACAGAGAGCCCAGCACCGGCACGGAGCCGATCCAGGGCAACTGCGCTATATCCTGCTGGTTACGGGTTTGCAGCAATCCGGCGATGGCAAAGCTCTGGCCGTCGCGCAATTCGACCGTGGTTCGCGCATCGCGGCGGGTCAGGGCCGGAATCGTGGTGCCGGCGATGGTCACGGCATTGGTGAAATCGAGTTCGCTGACCGAGGGCTCGACCCGCAGATTAATCACGCCCCGAGACAGCACGGTCGGAACGAAAGCCAGCTCAACGCCGAATTTCTTGAACTCGATGGTGACAGTCTGAAAATTACCATTAGGTGATGAGGCCACTGGCGCCGTCAGCAGCAGATCGACTGAGCTGCCGTTGTTCAGTTTGACTATATTGGTGAGAAGGTTACCGAACGGCGCCGCCCCCCCAATCAAGGTACTGGCGGTGCCGAGAATAGGAACTCCTACGGGGGCGCTTCGATCCGTTTGTATATTAGCTGCTGCGCCCAGACCGGAGTTACCCATCTGCGTGCCGTTTGCATTGGTGCCATAGAGGTTGACGCCCAGTGCGCGGCCAGCAGACCGGTCGGCCTCCAGGAAGCGGACTTCCAACATCACCTGCTGCGGCGCAGCAACGTTCATGGCGTTGACGACGACGGAGCCCTTGGGAGCGGATCCCGTCGCAATGGCCATCGCACGCTCGGCCGCGACCGCATCCACGGCCGTTCCGGTCAGTATCACCTGGCTCTCGGTGGCAGAGACGCGGATCCCGCGCGTGCCGGTGCTGGACTGGATGTTCTGCTGCAGGTTGCTGGTGTCGATCGTCACCTGCACATCGAGGATCGCAATCTGCTTGGCAGCGTCATCGAACAGGATGACGTTTGTGGTGCCAGTCTGCTTGCCCAGGACATAGATCGTGCGGTCGCCGAGCGCCTTCACGTCCGCAATATCGGGGGAGCCGGCAACAATCGTCGCGAATGGCCGCTCGACGCTGAACGTACGCGACTTATTGACGATCACGGTCACCCGGCGCACGTCGGTAACTTCGGTGATGAATGCGTTGACCGACTTTGCGCTGTCCGACTTGCGGTCCGCAGCTCGGGCGCGTTCGCCGGCAAAGTTCCACGTCAGCGCGGCTACGACGATTGCGCCGAGGGCGACCAGCTTTTGGCGGGCTTTCCGCGAACCGCGAACTTTATCCATATGCTCCCTGCCCCTGCTGTCGCAGCCTTCCGGCGCCCTGCCCCCGCCTCCAGAAGCCTACTCTTTGGCTTGGCGGATCGCGTCCTCTTTGGCCTGGTGAATCACGTCATACTTCTTTTCGTCAGTGCCATGATAGATGGTAACCTTCACCGTATCCGATTTGAACGCCTGGAGTAACGTCGGCGCGGCTTTCTCGGCCACTGGTTGCTTTTCGGCCACAGGTAGCGGCTTGGGGTTCCTGGCAAACAAGGGACCCAGATCGTTGTCGGTGATACGCCCAGCCTCGGCCGAGCGAGCCTCGCCCGGCTGCCGCAGCACCAGCGAGAGTTTTCCGATATTGCCTGCGAGCAGAATCTTCTGCGCCTGCTCGGGGCTGACCTGCAAGGTAACCGCCTTGGCAACGGTCGCCACGGCGGGCTGATCCTGGCGATCATTGACGAGTTGGTCGATGGCCAGCACCTTGACGTATTGAATCAGCACGTCGGCCGAGTTTTCCGTCTCACCCTTCTGGGTCTCGCTACGAAGCAGCACGACGTCGACGCGATCTCCGGGCAGGATGAATCCCGCAACGCCCTTGATGTCGTCGACGCGAACCGTCACCGCACGCTGGCCCTCCTCGAGGAGGACCGAAAGCGAGGCGCGCTGACCCGGCGCGGTAATCTTCGGCTTGACGATCATTTCGCTGCGTTCCATCGCGGTGAGCACGACGCGGCGGCCATCCTTCAACAGGTCCGTTTTGGTGGCGAATGCACCCTCTGGCAGTTGCCCCGAGGACAAGGGAATCTCCGAGACGTTATCGGGCGTCAGAACGGTTCCAAACGGCAATGACGCCGCCGCCACCACAATCGTGCCGGTAGCCGCGGATGCAGGTGCGCTGTGCTGTGCAATCCAGCTGCGCGCCATCAGCGCGGCAACGATGCCCATCGCGAGCGCGACGACCAGGATGATCAAATTGCTTCTACGCATGATTTAAATCCGCCGCTGTGATCAGAGCCGCAATTGGCGTCTGATTAAAACACCGACAACTAAATATGCCGTCGTAACATTAATAAATTGCGTCAGCCTCGTGGATCACACGAAGCTGACGTTTCTCTAATCGATTTTGCAACATCGATCTGGAGTATCTTCGCGCAATCCGGATTACCCGAGAGCCGCTTAAGCGGCAGCGGGCAACGCGCCGTTCAAGGCAGTCCACTGCCCACTATCCAGGTGCCTACGGAAACGATCGTGATGATCACGGCGACCAGCAGAATTCCGAGCAGCACGGTGTATTCGATCAGCGCCGCACCTTCTTCATCCTTGCCGAACTTCTTGAGAGCACCGAGCAATTTACTCATATTTTCACGCCTCCAAAAAAGGGATTAGTTTCGATCATTGAGTCAATGGTGGGTAATGTTTGCGATCCACCATTGAATTAATTTTGAATTAAATGGGGCGAACAGTCAATGATGTGGCTATCTTTGATGGGTTTATCGTTAATTCTACGACCGTAATTCTACGACCGCGATGTGACCGAAAAACCAACATGGCAGGCTGCTGCCTTGTCCAAAAACTGGACCTTCGACGGCGATTAGCGCGGCAGAGCGTCGTTCTTGACGGCAATAGATCGTAAAAAAAAGCCGGTAAGCAATCGAGGGATTACCCGAGGGGTGCGCTCGGCATATTCGAGGTACCCCGGAAAAGCCGAATTCAGGACCGCTTCTTCGTTGATCATGCGCCGAAACTGAATCAGTGCAATCACCAGCGCGGTGACGACGGCCAGAGGCGAAATGACCTGGAGGAGGACGCCGAGCAGAGCAATTCCCTCACAAAGGTAAAGCGGATGACGCACCACCTTGTAAGGTCCGGTCGTGACCAGCCGCCTGGCTTCCGCCAGGATGCTGAAGGATTTTCCAAGCCAGCGAAGCACGACGAAGGAGAGCACCGAGCCGATCATGATCAGCATCGTCGATGTGATCGACAAGGCCGGACTGAGCTCCGCCCTCGGAAGCAGCGCAAGCGCTGTACAAAGAAACGTACCGAGCAGCGCCGACACCCGCGGTTCGATACCCTTCGCTTTCAGGACCGGCGAGAGCCGGGTCAATGCCGTCGCTGCAATCAAAACAAGAAACATGCAATTGGCCAGACGGGCAGCGATCTCCAACAGTTTTTCAGGGCCATCGATCGGGACCAACTGATAGATACCCGCCAAGTTGAGGACCGCCATGGCAGTAAATACCGCAACGATCGTGATTCGGGCAGCCCACTCCAGGACGTGCCCGGCACGCGCCTGCCCACCACTCGGAAGTTCCGCCACCGCCTCATCTGCACTCACAATGCCTGACCTCGCTAATTTGCCATCGTAGCCACGACAATAGATCACGGGCGCACGGGTTCAAAGACGCAAATTAACGACTGGTTAACTTAGCGGCCGGCGGGTGAGTGGCGCCCGCGCGCTCGATGGAGAGATTGGCGGGGTGCGGTTCGGTCTCCGCGGGCAAATGCAAATATTGACGCGCGCGGTCGCCAACAAACGGATAGAGCATCTGAAAGGCGTAACGCTGCCGCATCGGCTGATCCAACCCGTACGCTGTCGGCATTCGTCCTTGGGGCATATGCAAAGTTCCGAACAACGCATCCAGAAATGACAGTTGTCCGGCAAAATTCTTGTCCCGGGCTTCGCGATCCCTGCTGTGGTGCCAGTGGTGAAACGCCGGCGAAACCAGCAGCAGCCGCAACGGGCCAAACCCGATGCGGACGTTGGAGTGAACGAGAAACGCCTGCCAGTGAAAGAGCAGTGCACAGACGGTGATCGACCATGCAGAGAATCCCAGCGCGATAACCACCAATAGCGGTGCACCTCTGGTCAAAATCTGATCGACGGGATGAACACGTGCTGTCACCAGCCAGTCGAGCTCTTCGCTGCTGTGATGAATCTCATGGAAACGCCACAGCCACGGGACTGCATGAAACAGTCTGTGAATCCAGTAGACTCCCAGATCGGAAAGCAAAACGATCAGCGGAATTTGAATCCAGAACGGCAGGCCGCCGACCGAATCTTGAACGGATGCGGGAACGATCCGCGCCGCGACAAACAGGCTCGCCACAATGACGGCGAGCATACCAAGTTTTATCACCAGGCCGTTCAACAGCAGGAAGATGAGATCGTTCGCCCATCCCGGCCGAAAGATTTTCTGCTCGCCGTTCAACGCGAACAAGCGCTCGAGCGGCACGAAAACAAGACAGGTGACTAGAATAATTTTCAGTCCAAGC
>WNGR01020011.1_pt1 | contig 13200 bp, 8 predicted proteins | sample 5407581 | NCBI WGS metagenome assembly WNGR01 (sample SAMN13153383, study PRJNA577476) | soil metagenome | isolation source: 80 cm soil or saprolite under Garry oak tree replicate 2 | place: USA:California | collected 2016-06-15 | reverse complement strand
TCATCGAACGCGACCAGCAACAATTCCGAAGCTCCATCGACCAGCGCCTCGCACGTATCTCCGAAAAGCTCCGCATTATTTATCCTGCGATAGCAGAAGCCCCACCGCCAGCCATCCAGGCCCTGACTAACGACCACATTGAAGAACTATCAGAGGCGGCTACCCAGGAATCTGAGCAGGATCGTGCTGCGATGCTGAGCGTCGATGACCTCATGTAGGGGGGTGATTGCCTTTCTTGAGCTCACCGTGCATCCTCTCGTTACCTCACGAAGTTGTAATTCAACTGCTATAGCATGTGATCACGTGTTCTGTACGGGTGGAGAGAAGCAATGTCACTCGACAGGATTCCATCTTTTAGAAGACTTTGGAACGTCCGTATTTAAAGGACGAATGAAGAGGCAACGCCGCTACTAGCAGTCAGCATTGATCGGAGACAAGAAGGCTCAGGAGAAGGCCGGGAGTATTGATAGACGCCGACAGACCGCACCAATTTCGAAGAAAACGTGGTAAAGAAGAACAGACCCGTCTCCAGGGCCACGACTGTTCGGAAAGCTCGTTGACGAAAACTCCAACATTTCAAAGGGATTCGAGCTCTTAGACCCACGCAACTTCCGAGTCCTGAGTCGGTGGGAATATCGCAAGGACAGGATAGCAACATCGACTTCCCATATAGTATAGAATTTGATGGGGCGCAAGAATAGCCGATCCAAGGACCAGCTGGATCCTTTTCGTGCTGGCGGACTGTGAACTCGAGCGCGTGTTATCTCAACAAAGTTCTTTGTTTGGACTGGAGCTCACGTTCATACTCAAATGCTCCTGTCAAGCCGCCCTGCCATTGAGCGCCCTCCAGTCTGCACCTGTCGATTTTAGCATGGGAGGGGGTGTGAAATGTGAACCCTAAAGGCTCGATGTTGTAGGAACTCACCAAAGTGTCGCCTGTGCGTGAGGCCCGTATTCTATTCTGCCGTTGCCCATCGTTTACCTGGAAGTGAGTGTCAGCAGACCGCAACCTTCGCGGGCGCCTAGATCCTCGGCCCTCAAGTAAGTACTCCACCGACATCGGACATTGCACACGGCGCACTGCAAGCGATGCCGGTCGCTGGCTCTCTCGTTCGACGTGCCAACGTGCCCATCCGTCGCCGAGTGGTCTAGATTGCACGAACGCAGCTACTTCTTCTCCAGAACGTCGAGCTCCAAAAATGAAGACGACGCTAGAGTCTGACCAAATACGCTCAACTCGAATAAGATAAAGCCATTGCAATTTGCAAGTGGAAGGCAGGCATGGTGGGTGACCAATTGGTGTTTTTACGTACTTATTATTGGACCTGCCGTAATGAGTGCTGGGATCTGCTCGTCAAAGGGTACTTACTCTGCGCAGGACCGCCCATTTGGTGGAGCTGTTGATGTGTTATAACATAATATTATGGCATGCCCCGATGGAATGAAGGGTCGAGGTGAAGAGTTGGAGTTGTCGGGAGTTGTCACCGAAAACTGATAGTCATCACGACTTCTAGTACAGACACGGGCAAACCCTTGGCTCCCATCCACGGCGGAGACGGACCAACTATCATCCAAAGTGAGCCGAAGAACTTCTGAATCGAACACCACTCGCACAGCATGGATCACTTCACTACTTCATACACTTGCACGACTGTGCATCCGAGTTCTAATTTACAAAATCATTCACAGAATCCAAAATACTTCCGCGAAACAGTGTTCTGTTCCTGTAAGGTAAATGAATGTGGTGAGAAGTTGTCCTAATGTCCATCAGCACCCTGGTGCCGAAAACCATACGTCGTACCAGGCCTCGAAAATAGCTGGTCACAACGCTAAATGTAAACGATAATATGCAGGAAGTATATATGCAGAACAAAGCCAAACCTAGCCAGAGCCGGATGAGACAGGTCGAAAAACACAGCAGTCGACGGGGGACTTACATTATACCAATAAAATGAAATCTTGTCTGCTCGTACGCCCGTGCGAACGACGAACCGAACACCAACAAACAAGGCAAGAACACCCATGACAGCAGCGGAGATTTGGTCCAGCCGCCATGTCCGTGAAGCGCACCACGACCACGCAATCAAAAACAAGGCAGTGGCGGCACGCGACAGAGAGGGGTACGCAATGGGGAATGTGACACGTCCAGTTGCGGCATCACCCCGCACGTCCTTGAAATCTTGTGTGTGAATTGTTGTCAAAATAATTCCAGCACTCAGAGCAACAGCAGCGCACGCTGTGCTATCAGCCTCACACTCGTTTTGACCTGTTCAACACGTCTGTCAAACACGTGGGTCCGAAACCGAAACCAAGATACACGCACAGGCAACGAGTGTCGCGCCGGCTTCTGCAACGGCATATCCGACTGCGTTCAACGCATTACGGATAAACCAATGACCATTCGCCCCACCGCCCTCATTATAAGCCAGCATGAATAGCGATGCACCAACACTAGCAAGCGCAGTCCGTGGGCCATAAGCCGCAGATAGGAGGAAACCCAGAGGGATCATCGCCCATCGGAGCGTACGTGCGGCATGGATGGATATACGACCTGCTGGGAGGGGTCGGTCGGGATGATTGAGCGCGTCTTCCGCGATGGCTCGGGGAAGTGTCTGGTTTGCAAGTGCAAGCTGTAGGGCATGAACCCACAACCAAAAAATGATATGAAGAAGACGAAAGATGCTGCATGAGGGGGCGGCGGCAGCGGCGAAGAGGGTCTGCGAGAGAGAAAGAAAAAAAAAGTCCGTGTGAATATGGGCAAGTGGACAATAAAGTTAGCACGTACGACGGGAGGGATGAGTGTCTTCATATCTGATTTTGTGAAAAGAAAAAGAGTGTGAATGTGATACGGAATTGGTTTTGCGGCCATACTGGCAGCGAGAACGTGTTGAAGGAATCGCAGAGACAGAATGCAGGGGGGGAGGAGCGAGCATGGGAGTTAGGGCTGGCAATATATAAAAGCGGATCTATCGATTGCGTTGTCAAAAGCTTCCGGACACGAACCATGGTTGCTACGAATTAAAGTAGTTTGGTTAGTACAGTGGTTGTGACGCAGCTTGCGGGCCGTGACAGGGGGGAGAAAAATCCACCAGGTCGGCCGCTGCCAAAGTTTCGCGTGAGCGTACGCGCTAAGGAGCGGCTTCTAAGCCGATTTATATCATAAGCGGCAATCATCCTTCTGCGCCCGAGCCTCGGCACACCGGTCGTTTATTCTATTGGGGAAAATGCTCAACTTCTAATATCCGCTGACCTTACCACACGGTCCACAACCATCCCACAAGGAGGGCATGCGCAAGACGGGTCCGCCCCAGCGGACTCTCCATTCTTGGTGACTTTCATACTTTCCCGAAACTAACTTCGTATAATCTGCCTCATAAAAATACAGTAAACCCAGTTTGACATTTATTATCAGGTACGGCGGCATCGACAATCGGGACCGGACGTGCGGAGCCACCCCGGGTCAGAACAATTTTTGGGCACATCATCCATCAACCTTCAAGTCTTGACGTTTTTATTATTATCGAATGACACCGAGCCCTCAAAACGAGTGTCGATCCTCCCGTCCGAGAATCCTGTCACCCCGTCCCACGTCAGTAGTGATGAGGAAAGTTTAAGGAAGCGGGACGGGACGCGCCTTGTTCCTGGCGCGCGATATTCTCAGCCCGATCCTCAGCGCTGACAGCGCCAAAAATGATGTCCATCTCTTCAAGTGAGCGACCTTTGGTTTCGGGTATTATGCTATTAGGCCGTGTGAGTAAAGCCCGGTATAGCACAAGACACCGTAGGACGTACAGTGAGAACGGAGCCATCGCTCCAATGTTCAGAGATCCGAACATCAGGAACATCTTGTAACCGAGCCTCGAATGGATGGTTGGCGTCACCTTTGCTAGGACAAAGTCTAGGAAAATACTGCTGGAGAAGCGTGCTTGTGCGAATGCGAGGAAGAACATACTCCATAACCACTGAGATGAGGATGCGACGGCCAAACCATAGTGTCTAGTCCGTGTCGGGAAGATATCGGATACGTATACCCAGGGCAAAGGGCCCCAACCCATCGAGTAAAAGCAGACATAAATGTATAGCATCGCGGCCATCGCCTTGCCAGAAGCAGGGGGATTAGCTTGCGGCGTTGAGGATGGTGGATGCGTCTTGAGAATGGCGCCGACGATGAAGAACAATGAGCCCATCCCGATCGCGGAGACGAAGAGCGACGGCTTGCGCCCCCAGGCGTCTACGAAGAAGAATATGAACACCGTCGTTGCGATAACCTTGACTACGCCATAAACGCCTGACGCGAGGAGCGAATTTGTGGCCCCCGTATATCCGATCTGCCTTATGTTGGTACCTTGCTGGGGGGCAAAGAGAGGACCTACTCACCGAAGTGAAAATCTGTGGGGCATAGTAACCGACAGAGTTCTGCCCACACCATTGTTGTAGGAAGAAAATAAAGAAGGCGATCAAAAACCGGACGAAATTGCCACGCTCAAAGAATGCCTCGCGCAGACCGAGGTTTGCGCGGACATCACGCTCCTCCGCAAGGGCTGCCTCAATCTCGGCCAGTTCATGGAGTACTTCTTCGGAATCTAGTTGACGTCTACGCAAATATGCAAGGTTCACATGGGCCTCAACATGGCGGCCCTTGGATGCCAACCAGCGTGGAGACTCGCAAACGGTCAGCAGGCCAAGTGCCATGATCCCTGCAGGCACGAGTTGGAACCCGAAGGGGATGCGCCAAATCTTCGGACTATTGTGAATGTGGAGACCGATCCCAACTGTGGCACGCAGATCAAGTTAGACTGTCTGAAAGCATGAATAACGCGAAAAAATATTTACAATTTACAAAGTACGAGATCATGACCCCCGTCGCCACCATGATTTGGAACATCCCCGTAATACGCCCACGCACTTGCTTAGGCGAGCATTCGGACACATAGGCAGGGGCAACAGCGCTTATCGCGCCGATACCGAAGCCAGACACGACGCGGCCACCGTAGATGTACCCAAGCCCACGGTTCCCTTCGCCACCAGCCATGGTTTGCAATACCTGTCATATTGGAGTCAGCATAGATGTGTGTGTAGACAGAGAGGCTGCTCACCGCGCCAACGACGAAAATTAGCGAATATGCCAAGAGTGTCTTTCGTCGTCCGATCCAAGCTAAGAATGAATCAGGGACTAGCTCAATAAAGTACTAGCGACGGAGAAAAAAAATACGCCAAAAGGATTCACAGTATATTCTCGTTACAACAGCAGCAGCACCGAGCAAAAGCGACACGACTGAGGAAAGAGAGACCCACCAGAGACAGGCGCACTGCTGAGAGCGCCGAAGAAAGCACCCGCTTGTAACACAGATACAACATTGGATGAGACGTTATCGATGCGACTCTGATTTGCAGGGCCCTCGGCAGGACGAACACCAAACTTGATCTGGAAATACGTGGACTGGACAACACCCCCAGCAATACCGCTGACAGAGGGTCGACAAATCGGCGCTTGTCAGTGCTAAGACACAGTAAGCGGACGCACGTGTCGTAACCAAACAAGAGAATACCCCAGTAGGCGACAAAGGCCAACCCTGGAAAAACAAATAATTAAGAACGCAGACTGGGAAGGGCTGAAAGAGAAAGCAAGGGAAGCCTGAATTGCGGTAGGGTAAGGTTACTGCGGGCGATTGTGGATCCCACGGACAAACACTCTCCATGGCAGTGGGACAACGAAAGCGAGACCGAGTTGCTCTGCTGCTGCGTGGTCAGGCCTGTCAGGTCCGAGTCGCCCAGTGACGCAAGTTATCTCCGATCCGCAAATCGGATCGATTCTCCGGACTCGGACCCAGGAAGCCAGCGGTATTGTGCGCTTCTATTGTAAAAGTTGGAGAGGGGAGAGAGGGACGCACAGTAAACGCGTATATTTTGCAGAACGTCATGTTTCTCGCCGATACCCATGTTACCAGTCAGGATCAGAAGGAAGGGCGGAGACCACACAGGCGCACAAAGTGTTGCCTTTTATACCGCTCGGCCCCAACCTGAGAGTACAATCAAAGTAAGGCAATAGCATATCTGTCCTCGTTGGTCCGGCGCTTCTCCTGGCCCACCCACGCGCAAAAAACCTTTCTCATGTTGATTTCAAGGTTGATTAATTTGATTTCGCTAGAAAACCCATCAAATTGAATGCACTAACTCGCTTACCTCGAACTTTTACTGGTCAGACATGATCTCATACCTGAACTGAGCTGGTTGACTCGCCTCACATGTTTTGCGCCGATTCTCTGAACCCTGGGGGGATATACCGCGGCCCGGGCGGGATGTTTCACCGTGGCACATGATGATGCCCGACCCTAATACAGTGTGAGCTTCCAATCTGCTTCATTATAAGTTATGTAGGTGGGTCACAAGGAAAACCTCTAGTCCCATACGTGGCATCTTTCTGTTATTAGCGCAGACTTTTGAGCATTCCAGTAAGCACCTTTCCAATTATGGCGCACTCCGTCACGATATTCTAGACCGCGCTTAGTTTATCAGCCCATCACGAATTCAAGTGCCCAAGCAATTATGCGGCGTAGATACGATGGCACAACGTTCTTGCCGGCACAAAACTCATTTCCAACCGTACGCGGTCTCCATAGAAGGAACGATGCTGAGAGCGAGGCTCGCCTCAAACAGAAATAGATTGATCTGCGGGAGGTGGAGAATCGTCGTTGACCCGCCCTCCGACTCGGAGCCTCTTCTCTTCTCAAGCCGCAGCGAATATCAAAATCATAGACTGAGAATTACGCGGCCAGCGGACCTTTTACTTTCTCCCCGACACAAGGGAATGGAGAGGGAGTATTTTATCGTATGAGCACGAAGGGACTCGATTCCAGTTGTGCACGGGATAGCGCTTGACTAGCTCGACTGCGAAGAGGCACCAATACATACGTTCGAATTGGCCTTCGAGACGCACATTACTCTGGACTGAGCGCTGAGCAGTGAGGAGATGAATGATACGTAATCACCACGCGTTCTGTGAGGAAATACAGTAACTTACTGTATGGTGCACTTCTACTCACTTCTCGGTGGCTAGCGTAAGCGATAAAATGCTCGTAATAAATAAAATTCAGAACGTTCAACACCACCAACAATCGGCTCCTCGTGAGCTGCCCGACGAATGGGGCCCCGAGGCCGTGCGATAGGACAGCAAGGCACCTTCTCAATTCCCCACGCAAGCACTCTACAACTTCAACTGTAACAGGGAATGGGTGAAGCATTCAACTCCAGGCGTTGCTTACAGTAGGGGTGTTCATGATACAGTACTGTACAGTAGTCCAGATATTCCTGATCCGAGGCTAATCAAAATTCCGACATGACAGACGTCCCCACTGTCTCGCCAAATCGACAAAGAGTGAGCACTTCGCGAATTTGGAAGGATAAATGGCGTACGATGGAAATGGAAGCACCTCACGACTCGGAGACACGCGCGCTACTAGTAATGCGGCGGTGCGCCACAGCACAGGCCAGACGGAAATCGGTGGATTCCATCGGAAGAATCATCCACTCGACCATGTGGCAATCATCGTGGTTGGAGGGAGTTCGATCGCAACCACGATTGGGTGCCAACCACGAGAGCTGGTTCAACGGTTTGTGACGTCAGTGGCCGTAAGCCGGGCGGTTTGGCGGCAACCGCGGTAGTCGGGATGTAGGTTTCGGCATCGGTTCGGCTAATGTTGCGGAAAGAATACCTGCAAGAAACAGAGACTCGGCGACGGCCCAGTCTTTCGATCTTCAGGTTCACGGCACTTTTCGTGAGGCATATCCTTACATCCTTCCCGTGGTGCCTCCAGCTGCGTTAGGTTTCCCACGTTGAACGCGGAGTAGCAGTGGGTTCTCAGAGGATTAAGTTATGTAAAGGGGTTCAATTGACCGGCAAAGGCCTGCAGGCTTCAACGTGGTCTGTTCAAGTTGGTTCCCTCGGGCCACCATGACCCTAGAAGGCCGGCACTTGTTGTTCTGCTCTCAGCCCAGGCTCGCTTGCTGCTACGGAGCACCCCAAGTACTCTATCACAACCCCAACTGGCTGGCACCCCGGAATTCCCAACTACGTGGTGGCTCGCTTCCCTGGTGGGGATACGGTCATAGCACTTGATTCGTACCGAGTGCCTTGCTTTTCCCGCCGAATCCTCTGACCTCCTGTCTGAATCTTTTCCCCAAGAATGCCATGGCCCAATGATTGGCATACCACGTCAAATGGAGGTGCACCTCTTGTCGGAAAATTCCGTAGCGCCTTATAATTGATCTGTTTTATATACCCATTTTAAAGGTCTTATAATCAAATTTAGAATTATAAGATATTATAAGAAAAGTTACATAACCAAAATATAACCATAATAAAATATAAAGGTGCAATAAACCCCTTACAAGCAACATTAAAAAGCCGCTTATAGTAAAAGCACACTTGCTTATAATGATTATAAGTTATCGGCAACATTACACTACATTAAATACTTATAAGCCATTATAACCCCTCTCCCGAATTTTGCGACACTTGCGTAAATCTAGGTATGTTGGTGAGCGTATTGGACTCCGAATCGGAAACTTGAAGGTGTGCCTTTCTTTCTACTGGAAAAATTCCGAATTTATATTCCATAGCGTATAGCTAAGATACTGGCCTGGTCACTACATACGTAGCTTTACGATTGAGAATGATTGACGAAAAGGCCAGGGATGTGCGGCGTTGTAAACATACGGTTGTAACAAGCTGAAGTAGAGTGCCGAAGGTCGGTGAAATGGGCGAAGCGAGTGAGCCGTGCCGTAGGCACGGAGCTGAAGCTTGTACGGTCGTAATGAAGGGTTGTACAGTATCATGACAAATGCAGAGCACCATTGGAAATACCGATTTTTATATGTCGTACCTAGGCACAGGACGTCATGTCTACGTCCAGCCTCCCAGCACACAGCATAGAGACCGTTATGGCGGCGTCTCCATCCGATTAGAGAGATCGGAAGATCGTCTGAGAGAGAGGGGGGGTTGGGAAGAGAAGAAGGCGTGGACAGTGAGATATGTTGTCTGGTTTTCTTGACGCTTTAGGCCCTTCAGCTCACCTGTGGCCATCTACGTTACACATACGCCCCTGTGGCCATGCCATCACCAAGGGCGGGGCGACGATCGGAAGTGCGTGTTAACAGCAAGTGACTCATCTTTATGGCTGTGGACAATATCGCGGCCTGGCACCAGGTTGACTTCCGTGACTAGCTCGAGTCACTGTTGGCGGCGAAACAAGCAACGTCCCTTAGGGATCGATGCTGAACGGTGGCATGCGATGGTTTTCGAATTAGGCTTGTTATCGACAGTTCAAGTGAACTTTTCAACAGCCCATTTTACCACAGGTCTAGACAGTTGTGTTCGTTAATCTTTTGCTGAACCTTGGATAAACCACTCACTCACCGGGTAGGTTATGCCCTCGAGCGTATTTCACCATTGCTGAATTGGATCGTTATACAGTAACTTTATCGAAAATGAAGGCGGGCCTACTGCAGTGTGAGGAAGACGTTCAATTCGCGCGTAACAAGCCACGACTATGAGCGCCCCGGACCATTCCACGTTGGCTCCACCCACTTCCAGTCACACAATGGACCATCTCCGTATCGAAGCTGCCAACCATCGGCTGTGACCGCACCACGTGTCCTCTTTGCTTATTAGTCCTATTGTCACTCGGGCCCCGGGCATATAAAGCCTCGACTCGTCCTATAAAAAATCAGCCGATTTCTGCGTCCTCCGCCAGTGGCCCTTGAAAATCTCGCGTGATTATTAGGAGTTTCTGCCTTTGACTTATCTTTTCAAGTTGCGACCCGTCATCGAATTCTTTCACTGCTCTGAGTCTGCTCACTTACCCTCTTTGTCTTCTGCTTGTCTACGTCTTCTCTCGAGACAACGTCTGTACCTCCGCAGTAATATCTACACTACTGTAGGTAGATGCTGCGAGCGTACAATTGTTGTCCCGAGGAAGACAGAGACGAACGAGAGAGAGATACGGTCGAGAGTAGCCGAGAAGGTGAGAGATGTCTTGGTGACTGAGCACGGGTGCAGATGCAAGTGGGGGATTTATCTTTGCGATTCGTATAGAGTGTTTAGAAACGAAGGAAACACGAACTATCAGGGAAGGCGATGTTGCGTTGTTGGCGAGTATGAGATGAAGCGTGTGGCAAGCAGTCAACGCAAATGGTGGCGAGGTGATGATATGACGTCCGTACGTGTGACTTGTCGCCTGTAAGTTATACTCACACTGATAAGCTCCCTTGCGGGGTCGTTCAAGTTTCGTGGAGGAACGTTTACTGTACCAGCTCGGGTCCCGTTGCCGTACCCGATGCAAGGTCCCATCGCTACCGCCAAAGATGAGTTGGGCGTAAAACACGGTTAACCGAGCGCCACTGATCTCTACTGGTCTCTGCTGACCTACCTTCTGTCACCGTAGCTTGCGAGTGGTGGTGGACAGCGACTGTTTATTAAGGTATTTCGATTTATCGATGTCCAGGGCCAGGGTCCGATAGCGTAAGCACCTCTTTTAGATGCCACAATTCCGAGGCGTCCCTGGATGTATCGTCGATGTTCACTGTCAGGCGGTGTTCCTAGAAATTCAGCAACTCAATCTCCTCGGGCGATACGCTGTTGGGGACCTGAACCAGTTCTGGAGATGCTGGGAACGTTCTCGATCCTGAAATTTCGCACACGGTCGACCTTCGTTCCTCGATCGAATTGTTTCGTCATTCCGGACTGGGCAATGATCGATAACGAGAACGACGATGACCGTGACTTAAACGTCAGAACGATGCGTCGGCGCAACATGTCCAGAGCATCGTCGGGGCCCTCTAGGGCGGTTGGTTAGCGCACAACTTAGGCGTCTCGGTGACCCAGATGCACAGGATCAAGATTACTTCTGGAAAATAGCAATTATTTGTAATGCATTCGATGTAAGGTATGGTAGTGATACAGTTGTTATATGTTGGCCTACTACAATAAGTCCAATTTGTCGTGTCATGCCGGTAACTTTCAAAATATGAAGCGATTTAGTTGGAGAATCGGCATCCAACTGCCTTGCGAGACATGAACTACTCCGATCAGTATAACGTCACCAGTAGTGATGCCGCCGGCTCCGATAGACCAGTGGTTTTCGCCGTTATTGTAAGGCTGATGCTCTCCCTGAAGATTTGGTCGCGTTAGTCCCTGTTGCGGAGCTCTGAGGAAGAATCGTGATCACCATAATAGCCATGAACTTTTGCACTTTCTTAGCGACGTGCCTTACGAACTTCTCGAGTCGGATGATTTCCTGCCCTGGCCCTTGGGTCCGAATCATAATTTGGTCGTCCCATGGGGAATAACCGCGCCACTGGAAGATGTTTTTTTCAATTCAGTCAAACGCGAGATATGAACAACGATAGTCAAACTCACGTTAATACGAATCTGTGCGTGGGTGCTGCAAGCGCCGAGGGGGGTGGGGTGGGATGCGCCTTGAAGAGACATGCAGTCTCCTCCCGCAGCTTGGTTCAAAGGCAAGCCGAGTCCACCATTCCGGTGGACAAAAAAGATAGGAGGGCTTAGGAACTCGTGCTGGATTCGAGGGACATATATCTGCTGCTTGATTACGGTGCCCCGATTCAGGACCGCCGTGTAGTCTATCACCCAAGGCGTCTGTTGTTGGCGCGGATCGAGGTCTGGTCTAAGTGGAGGATTGGCGAAGAAGATTCCGGGATATTCTGTGAGATTATATGGTTGTAAAAGACGAGGTTCCCTCCTCAATAGGGTGGAGTGGTATGTTTCCGTATCCCGAGGGCCGAACATAGTGGCGATATAGCCATCTATTAACAGCTGAGGGGGTTGGTGAGCGTGCGGATTCATGTGTTGAGTCGAGTATTGATACGAGGGTGCAGTAAGGAGCTCTTTTCGATGGTTCTCGAGAGATTGGTGTTGAGTGGGGGACGATGCAGGAAAACTTGCCCTCCTTTTGAAGTGCGCTGGTGCCATCTTAGCCGCCCTTCATGTATTAGTTGTTGTTGCCGCATCCCGACATCGGTCAATGGGGCCCCTTGTGATTGGCATTACTTTAGTTTTAGTGGTTGGATTCGGTGGCCTATGTGGCGGCAGACGCGACCCCGGCTCGGCGTCTTCAGGATATCTGCTAGGCACTACGCTCGGAATAATATACCACAATGTCGGAGAAATCTGCGACGAACGGCACCCTAGACGAGCACGGGGTTAACAAGCTGCGGCGCCAGCGTAGTGTACATGTAGTCAATAGCCCGTGTCACCCGGAGGATAGGTTCCGAGCTGATACGCCAGCAGATAAAAGCCGTGACCCATGCTAAAATTGCCTTAGGGCCAGAGCAAAGGACATCCGATTGAAGTATGTTGCCACAGAATAGCACATTCGCGCAAGAAAGCTAAAAACACCGGATGGTGCGACTTTTTCACGCTATCTTCGTGGACAGTTGAAGTGGTGTTTGGCTCAGAATTTTTCAGTCCCGTAGAAATGCCACTACAATATACTATTTGGTGGGTTGGGTCCGCAACGTCGGACAATCTACACCCTCGGTTGTGGTGCTTCAACGGTGCCGGAACCAGGTAGTTGGGTCGTTAGGTATGGAAAGCCTTCAAGCATGCCTCTGCATCTTGAGTGGACTGGCCACAAACCCGGAATGTCACTAGCACAGCTATAGCTCCAGTGGGTGCTGTCGTCGAATGAAGCCAGTTACCTGGACATAAAGGCAAAATGACAATAATGGCTCAGTGCCTTCCGGTGTCCGGTGTATGGCCACGGCTATTAAACAAAGAGGAAGGACTAAACAACGTCAAAGACACCGAGTCATGCATCCGTTGGGTGACTGTCAAATGTTGTGGTTCGAGTTGAACTCCGTACTGTGCCATAGTAGGGCAAGGAAGAGTTGTATGCGTGCGCGCTTGATTTAATACATCAAGAGAAAGCCCAGTACAGTAATACACTGGCGCTCGGCGGGAATCGGTCCGTTATCACATGGCCATGGGAAGGAGTACAAAGCAATGACACTAGCGGGTTAGTAGCATCAGAGGTGGTGCTTGAGAACAGCCCAGAGGGCAGCGTCGTAAGTTACTTAGATCCGGGTTGCCAGCATAGCATTTTGCGTGACCGGCGATTAGTGACCCCGCGCCATGCGGCTAAGTAGCCAATTGCCTGATGCGAGCGGAGTGAAATGGGAGGC
>WNGR01009782.1_pt1 | contig 13200 bp, 9 predicted proteins | sample 5407581 | NCBI WGS metagenome assembly WNGR01 (sample SAMN13153383, study PRJNA577476) | soil metagenome | isolation source: 80 cm soil or saprolite under Garry oak tree replicate 2 | place: USA:California | collected 2016-06-15 | reverse complement strand
CCGCGGCAGGCCAGGAAGCGCCGCGAGGAGCTGCTGGCCGAGCTGGGCATCGCGGCCAAGGCGGGCGCCGCCCCCGCCCGGCTGTCCGGCGGCGAGCAGCAGCGGGTGGCGATGGCCCGGGCGCTGGCCAACGAGCCGAGCGTGCTGATGGCCGACGAGCCGACCGGCAACCTGGACAGCTCCAACGCGCGCGACGTGCTCCGCCTGCTGCGCCGGGCGCACGATCAGGGCCAGGCGATCCTCATGGTCACCCACGACGCCCGGGTGGCCAGCCTGGCCGACCGGGTTATCAATCTGTTCGACGGGATGGTGGCCGACGACGCCAAGATCGTGCCCATCCCGCGCACGATGAACGGCGTCGGCGACGTCCTGGAGCTGAGAGGCTAGAGCTGATGCGAGGCACGCTCCGGTGGGCGCGCGCTGACCTGCGCGCCCGGCGGGGCCAGGCGCTGGTCACGGTCGCCGTCGTGGCCGGGGTGGTAACCGCCCTGATGCTCGCCACCATGCTCCTGCAAGGTGCGGTCAATCCCTGGCAGCAGCTGTTCTCCCGGACCCACGGGGCGGACGCGCTGATCTACTTCCAGAACGGCACCAACACCAAGGAACTCCGCTACGTGGCGGGCATCCGGGAGATCGGCAAGCCCTACCAGGCCGCGTCGGCGACGCTCGAGCAGAGCGCGGTGAAGTCACCGGTTGAGCTGCGTGCGATGACGTCGACGCTGCCCGCCATGTCCGCGCCGCTGCTGGTGGCGGGGACCTGGCTGCGGCCCTCGGCCCCGGACGGGGCGGTCATCGAGGCGTCGTTCGCGCAGGCCGTGCACGTGGGGGTGGGGATGCGGATCACCGTTCTCGGCATCGACGGCATCAAGGTGCAGATGCCGGTGATCGGCGTGGCGGACACCTCCGACCAGGGCTTCTACCCGCAGTGGACGCCCGGCCTGATCTGGGTGCAGCACCGGCTGCTGGTCAAGGTCGAGCCGAACCCGAGCGAGACCCAGGAGGTCGTCGGCCTGCGCCTGTTCGACAAGTCCGCGGTGGCCACCGGGCAGGTCGTCCAGACCATCTGGAACCTCTACAACGGCTCGGGCGAGTCCTCGGCCGTCGAGCGCTACTCCACCTGGCAGCAGGTAAAGGACTCGATGGCCAGCAACGACCGGCTGCTCGGGCTGCTGCTCGCGCTGTTCGGGATCATCGCGCTGGCGGCCGCCCCGTGCGCCATCGCGAACGTCACCGCGGGCCGCGTCCTGGTGCAGCGGCAGGACATCGCGATGCTGAAGGCCCTCGGGTTCACCCCCGGGCAGGTGGTCCGCATGCTGCTCGCCGAGCAGACCCTGCTCGGGGCGGCCGGGGCCGCGCTCGGGCTGATCGCCGCGCGGATCATCACCTCGCCGGCGTTCGTCAGGCCGCCGGGCGGCACGCCGGTCGGCCTCGCGCCGCTGTCCGGCGCCTGGATGGCGCTGATCGGCGCGGGCACCGTGCTCACCGTCGCGGTCGCCACCGTCATCCCGGCCTGGTGGGCTGGCCGGGTGTCGCCGGTCGCCGCGGTCCAGCCGAGCCCGCCGCGCGGGCACCTGTCGCTGATCGCCCGGCTCAGCCTGCTCTTCCACCTGCCCGCGGCGCTGGTGCTCGGGGCCAGGGACTCGCTGACCCGGCGGCTGTCCGCGGGACTGACCGTGTTCGGCCTGGCCATCCCGATGGCGATGATCACCATCGCGCTGACCTGCTGGTCGACCATTGACGGGTTCACCAGCGACCCGGGCAAGATCGGCCTCGCCTCCGCGGTCACGGTCAGCCAGGGCGGCCTGGAGAACAAGCAGATGCTGGCCCTGATCCACCGCGATGACCAGGTGCTCGCGGCCTATCCCGGCGCCCAGTTCCTCGCGCTGCTGCCCGGCGACAACGGCACCTTCATCGCCCGGGCCGTCGGCACCTCGGCCCGGCCCTACCCGCTCCGGGCCGTGCAGGGGCGGATGTTCCGGGCGCCCAACGAGGCGGTCGCCGGGCAGGGCTTCCTGGACCTGATGCACATCAAGGTCGGCGCGTGGATCTCCAAGACCATCGACGGCGTGCCGGTGATCCTGCACATCGTCGGCCGGACGATCGAGCCGGATAACAACGGGGACGTGGTCGATTTCGGGCTCGACGCGCTCAACCACTCGGGCAGCGCCCCGCCGCAGCTGGTCTACCACCTGGTCCTGAAGCCGGGCGTGACGGCCCGGGCGGCCCGGGCCAGGCTGCTCGCCGAGTCGAATAACCGGCTCGACGTGCAGGTGGTGACCAACCCGGCCAGCGGGCTGCGGGTGCTGCAGCTGGTGATCGCGGTCTCGGTAGTCATCCTGGCGGTGATCGCGCTGGCCAACCTGCTCACTGCGACCGTGGTCGGGATGCGGGACCACCGGCACGAGGTGGGTGTGCTGGCGGCCATGGGCCTGACGCCGCGCCAGGTGATGGCCACCCTGGTGACCAATACGATGATCCTGACCCTGCTCGGCGTGACCAGCGGCACGGTGGCCGGCCTGCTGATCGCGCCGCGGCTGATCAACATGCAGGGCGAGACGAGCGGCATCGGCTCGGGCATCGCGGTCAGCCTGAGCGCGGCGGCGATCGCGGCCATCATGGCCGTGGCCCTGGCCACGGCCGCGGCCGCGGCCCTCATCCTGGCCCGGCGCACGACCAGGGATTCGGGCTCCGCCCACCTGCACACCCCGGCCCGCTCGCCCCACCCCCGGCCCGCGCAGCCCACCTTGTAACGCTCCGGTCCCGCCGGACGATGACCAAGTGAAAGCGGCTGACGTGGGTGCCCCCGAGCCCACGTCAGCCGCTTGTACATGGCCGGCGGGTGGCGGGATTTCTCGTCCGGGCGACGGTAAGCCGACTACTCTGCGCACCCTCTTGCGGGTAGCGTTCGGGTATGACGACGAACCCGGCGCCGTTCGGCCAGATGATGACGGCGATGATCACCCCCATGACTTCCGACGGGACCGTCGATTACGACGGGGCCGCCCGCCTCGCCGACTATCTCGTCACCGACATGCGCAACGACGGCCTGGTCGTCAACGGCACCACCGGGGAGGCGCCGACCACCACCGACGAGGAAAAGGAGCGGCTGCTGCGGGTGGTGCTGGAGACGGTCGGCTCACGGGCCAAGGTGGTGGCCGGGGTCGGCACCAACATCACCGCCCACACCATCGAGCTGGCCCGGTCGGCCGAACGGGCCGGTGTCCACGGCCTCCTCGTGGTGACTCCCTATTACAACAAGCCGCCCCAGCCCGCACTCGAGGCCCACTTCACCGCGGTCGCCGACGCGACCGGGCTGCCCGTGCTCATCTACGACATCCCCGGCCGGACCGGGGCGGCGGTGGCCACCGAGACCCTGGTCCGGCTGGCCGCGCACCCCAGGATCGTCGGCGTCAAGGACGCCAAGGACGCCCCCGGCGCCACCTCGCACGTGCTGGCCCAGACCGACCTGGTCTTCTACTGCGGCACCGACATGCTGAACCTGCCGTGGCTCTCGCTCGGCGCGGTCGGCTTCGTCAGCGTGGTCGGTCACGTGGTGGGGGACCGGTTGCACGAGATGATCGACGCGTTCGGCGCCGGCGACGTGGCCCGGGCCCGGCAACTCCACTACGAGCTCATCCCGGTCTACGACGGGCTGTTCCGCAACCAGGGCGCGGTGATGACCAAGGCCGCGCTCGACCTGCTCGGCCTCCCGGGCGGGGCGGTCCGGCTCCCGCTCCTGGCCGCCACCGACGCGGAAAGACACCAGCTGGCGCTCGACCTCACCGCGGGCGGCGTCAAGCTGTGAGCCACCCGCACCCCGACCTCACCCCGCCCGCCAAGCTCGCCGCCAACGGCCTGCGCATCGTCGCGCTCGGCGGCCTGGGTGAGATCGGCCGGAACATGACGGTCTTCGAGTACCGTGGCCGGCTGCTCATCGTGGACTGCGGCGTGCTGTTCCCCGACCCCGACCAGCCCGGCGTGGACCTGATCCTGCCGGACTTCGGCTACCTGGACGGGCGGCTGGACCAGGTCGAGGCGCTCGTCCTCACGCACGCGCACGAAGACCACATCGGCGCGGTGCCCTACCTGCTCAGGGAGCGCGGGGACATCCCGCTGGCCGGATCCAAGCTGACCCTGGCCCTGGTGCAGAGCAAGCTGGCCGAGCACCGCCTCGAGCCGGTCACCGTCGAGGTGGTCGAGGGAAGCCACAGTTCGTTCGGCCCGTTCGACTGCGAGTTCTTCGCGGTCAACCACTCCATCCCCGACGCGCTCGCCGTGGCCATCAGGACCCCGGCCGGCGTGGTGCTGCACACCGGCGACTTCAAGATGGACCAGCTGCCGCTGGACGGCAGGCTCACCGACCTGGCCGGCTTCGCCCGGCTCGGCTCCGAGGGCGTCGACCTGCTGATGGCCGACTCGACCAACGCCGAGGTGGCCGGCGTGGTGACCTCCGAACGCGAGATCGCGCCGGTGCTCGACGAGATCTTCGGCCACACCAGCCAGCGCATCATCGTGGCCTGTTTCGCCTCGCACGTGCACCGGGTGCAGCAGGTGCTCAACGCCGCGGTAAAGCACCGCCGCAAGGTCGCCTTCGTCGGCCGGTCCATGGTCCGCAACATGGGCGTCGCGCGCGAGCTTGGCTACCTGCGCGTACCCGGCGGGCTCCTGGTCGAGCTGCGCGAGGCCGAGGAGATGCCGCCCGGCGACGTGGTGCTGATCTCCACCGGCTCGCAGGGCGAGCCGATGTCGGCGCTGTCCCGGATGGCCGGCCGCGACCACCCGATCAGGATCGCCGCCGGGGACACCGTCATCCTGGCCTCGTCGCTGATCCCGGGCAACGAGACCGCGGTGTACCGGGTGATCAACGGGCTGACCCGGCTCGGCGCCCGGGTGGTGCACAAGGCCTCGGCGCTGGTGCACGTGTCCGGGCACGCCCCGGCGGGCGAACTGCTGTACGTGCTGAACCTGGTCCGGCCGCGCAACTTCCTGCCGGTACACGGCGAGTGGCGGCACCTGCGGGCGCACGCCAGCCTCGCCGCCCTGACCGGCGTCCCGGAGAACAACATCGTGATCGCCGAAGACGGCGTCGTCGTCGACCTGGTGGGCGGCCAGGCCAGCGTGGCCGGCGCGGTGCCGTGCGGCTACGTCTACGTGGACGGCCTCACCGTCGGCGAGGTCACCGAATCCCAGCTCAAGGACCGTCGCATCCTCGGCGACGAGGGCTTCATCTCGGTGGTGATCGTGGTCGACGCCAACTCGGGCAAGGTGGTGGCCGGCCCCGAGATCCAGGCCCGCGGCTCGGGCATCGACGACGCCTCCTTCGGCGAGGTTCTGCCCCGGATCGAGGAAGCCCTGGCCAAGGCGGCCGCCGACGGCATCACCGACGCCCACCAGATCAGCCAGCTAGCCCGCCGCATCGTCGGCAAGTGGGTCAGCGACAACTACCGCCGCCGCCCCATGATCATCCCCGTAGTAATAGAGGCCTAACGGGCCGGTCAGCCGCATCCGCGCCGTATCGGGCCGTACCCGCACTCCGCCCGCCTACAGCGACGGAATCGACACGCCTACAGCGTCGGAATCGACATGCCTAGAGCGCCGCATCAGCATGCCGAGAGCGTCCGCGCTCCGCCCGCCCAGAGCATCGCATCACAAGGCGCACGCGCCCCATAAGCCTCACGCTTCCCGGACTGACGCCGCCTCCAACCGCCACGATGTCACATTGTGACGGTTATAACCGCAACAATGTGACATCGTTGCGGTTACATTCGGGTGGTCCAGCGGCGGTTGGTCGGACCTTTCCGGCATCATGGGGTCGTGGCACCATCGACTCGATGTGACCGGGACGCCCTCGAGCGGATCCTGGACCGGCAACTCAATGTGATTTCCCGCGCCCAGGCGCTCGCGGTCGGCCTGACGAACCATGCCCTGCGGCACCGGTTGCGGCCGGGAGGGCCGTGGCGCGGGCTGCTGCCCGGGGTGTACATGGCCGCGACCGGCGCGCCGACGACCCTGCAGCAGGAGATGGCCGCGCTGCTGCATGCCGGCGACGGCAGCCTGGTCACCGGTCCGGCCGCGCTGCGCAGCCACGACATCCGGACGGAGGTGACGGAGATCGTGGACGTCCTGGTCCCGGCGGCTAGGCAGCGCCGCGACACGGGGTTCGTCAAGCTGCACCGGACCACCCGGATGCCCGAGAAAATCTGGGAGACCGGCCCGGTGCGGTATGTGATGCCGGCGCGCGCGGTCGCCGACACCGTCCGGGGCATGACCAGCCTGCGGGACGTGCGGGCGGTGGTGGCGGACGCCGTGCAGCGGCGCAGATGCTCGATAAAAGACCTGCTCACGGAGCTCGACGCGGGCCCGAACGCCGGGTCGGTGCTGTTCCGCGAGGCGCTCACCGACGTCGCCGAAGGGATCCGGTCGGCTGCGGAAGGCGACCTCAGGGACCTGCTGGCCGGGTCTGGGCTGCCCATGCCGCTGTTCAACGCGTCGCTGTACGACGGCTCGGGAACCTTCATCGCCCGGCCCGATGCGTGGTGGCCGGAGCTGGGCATCGCGGTCGAGGTGGACTCGCGGGAATGGCACCTGTCTCCCGAGGATCACGCGAACACGCTCGCCCGCGGCAGGCGGATGGCCAAACACCAGGTCGTGGTGCTCCGCTTCACGCCCCGGCAGATCCGCACCAAGCCCGCCGAGGTCATCAAGGACATCAAAGCCGCCCTCGAAGGCGCGCAGGATCGCCCGCCGCTGAAGCTGAAGACGGTCCCGGCGGGCGATTCCGGTAACGGAGCGGCCGCGTAGCGGGTCGGCGGCACGCCGATGGTCACGGTGAAGTCCCTGGTCAGGTGGGCCTGGTCGGCGTAGCCGAGATCCGAGGCCAGCGCGGCCCAGTCGACCGGCTCGCCGCTGTCGGCGCGCTCGGCGGCCTCGTGCAGCCGGGCCCGGCGCATCACCCACTTGGGGCTGACTCCGACGTAGTCGGCGAACAGCCGCTGCAGCGAACGCGCGGTCATCCCGGACTCGGCGGACAGCTGGTCGACCCGGCGCAACCCGGGATCCTCGGTAATGCGCGAGACCAGCGCGGCGGCCTGCTCGGCCAGCGGATCCCGCTCCGGCAGCACCGAGTGCAGCAGCGCCTCCGCCATCCCGGCCATCCGGCCGTCGTCGGCATCGAAGGCGCCGGAACCCATGATCGCCTGCCGGGTCTTCTCCGCCCGCGGCCCGAACAGCCGCGCGGCTGGCACCACCCGGTCGGTCAGCTGGGAGATCGGCGCCTGCCAGAACGGCCGGAAGCCCCCGGCCGAGAACCGTATCCCGAACCCCAGGCCCAGGCCCGACAGTGACCGGGTGAACAAACGCCGGTCCACACCGAAGATCCCGGCCCCGCTCGCCTCGAAGACCAGGTTCACGTTGGGGTGCGGAAGGATCGTCTGCTCGTACGGCGGCCGGCCGCGCAGGTCCCAGCGGACGATCCAGTAGTAGTCCACGAACGGCGCGAGCGTGTCCGCCGGCTTGTGCCGGTCCAGCCGCAGATGCGTGGCGGCGAGGTCAGGGCGCAGCACGCCACGACCCATGGTCCCGACGGCGGCATCTGGCACCTGATCAGCCTAATCTGTCGCGTTTCTTCAAGACCGCCGGGCCCGCCCTCAGTAGGCTCGATAACCATGGAAAAGGAGAATCTGAGCGCGGAGATGGCGGCCGCGGCGGCCGAGGCGGCCCGGGTGGTGAGCAAAGTCCCGGAGGGAACCCTGGACGCACCAACCCCGTGCGGCGACTGGGACCTGCGGACTCTGCTGAACCATACGATCCTGTGGACCTCGTACTCCGCCGAGCGCCGGGCGCACGGCGAGAGCGTCGCCGAGGACCTGATGAACAAGGACTTCACTGCCGATCCCGGCTTCCGCGAGGACTACACCCGGCAGATCGGCCGCGCCGTCGAAGCATGGTCAGCCCCGGAAACCTGGACCGGCACACTGAACGTCATGGGCGACGCCACCCCGGCCGCCGACGTGGGCGCGATGCTCCTCATGGAGATGGCCCTGCACGGCTGGGACGTGGCCCGGGCCACCGGCCAGGAGTTCAGCGCCGACGATACGACGGCCAAAGCCCTCGAGGACATCGTCCAGGCCCAAGCCGAACTCTTCCGCAAGTACCAGGGCTTCGCCGACGCCATCGAACCCCGGCAGAACGCGACGGCCTTCGAACGCGCCCTGACCCTGTCCGGCCGCGACCCGAACTGGAAGCCTGCGTCATAAAAACGGCGTCATAACGACGCGGTCAGCACCCGCACCGGCGCGCCGTTGGCGAACGCCACGATGTCCTCGGCCGCGTCGCCGTAGAAGACCTGGTAGGTCTCCTCGGTGACGTAGCCGAGGTGCGGGGTCAGGACCACGTTGGGCGCGGACCGCAGCGGGTCGGACAGCGGCAGCGGCTCGACGTCGTACACGTCCAGCGCCGCCCCGGCGATCGCCCCCGACCGCAGCGCCGCCAGCAGGGCCGCGCTGTCCACCAGGGGCCCGCGCGAGGTGTTCACCAGGACCGCGGACGGCTTCATCAGCGCCAGCTCGGCCGCGCCGACCAGGCCTTCGCTGCGCGGGCTCAGCTTGTAGTGCAGGGTCACCACGTCCGAGGAGGAGAACAGTTCCTGCTTCGAAACCGGCTTGGCGTGCGCCTTCTTGGCCACGGCCGGATCCAGGTTCTGGCTCCAGGCCACCGCCTTCATGCCGAACGCCCGGCCGATCTCCGCCACCCGCTGGCCCAGCTTGCCCAGGCCGACGACGCCGAGCCGTTTGCCGTCCAGGCTGGTGCCGACGGTCCGCTGCCAGCCGCCGCCAAGGCCGAGCGCCGCACCGCCGGCCCGCCCGGCCAGCTTCAGCCGCTGGTCCTCCTCGGGGATGTGCCGGAGCAGCGCCAGGATCAGGCCCCAGGTCAGCTCGGCCGTGGACGAGCCGATGCCGCCGGTGCCGCACACCGTGACCCCGCGCGCGGCGGCCGCCTCCAGGTCGATCGCCGCGTTGCCCATGCCCGTGGTGACCAGCAGCCGCAGCCGCGGCAGCTGGCCGAGCCGGTCCGCGTCGAACGGCGTGCGCTCCCGCATCGCCACGACCACGTCGTACGGTTCCAGGGCGCTGACCAGCGCCTCCGTCCGCGAGATGTGCTCGGCGAACACGTCGATCTGGCCGAGCGAACGCACCCCCGACCAGTCCGTGCTGGCCAGGGAAACCTGCTGGAAATCATCGAGTATCGCGACCCGCATGTGGCTGACACTACCGCGCAGGGCGGTGTCTGCGCGCGCCTGATAACGTCGCCTCGGAGGAGGCCCAATTGACCTGGCTTGACGCGCTGACCGAGAAGGCCCTGGCCCGGGAACTGCCCACCCGTACCGAGGCCGGCCAAGTCCTGCAGAGCACCGACGACGAGCTGATGGACGTGGTGGCGGCGGCCTTCAAGGTCCGGCTGCGCTACTTCGGCCGCCGGGTCAAGCTGAACTACCTGGTCAACATCAAGAGCGGCCTGTGCCCCGAGGACTGCTTCTACTGCTCGCAGCGACTCGGCTCGGCGGCGGACGTGCTCAAGTACACCTGGCTCAAGCCGGACGAGGTCCTGAAGAGCTCAGAGGCCGGCGTCAGCGCGGGCGCCAAGCGGGTCTGCCTGGTGGCCAGCGGCCGCGGCCCGAGCGACGCCGACATCACCCGGGTCTCCACCGCGATCGCCCAGTTCAAGGCGCGCCACCCCGACGTCGAGGTGTGCGCCTGCCTCGGCCTGCTCTCCGACGGCCAGGCCGAGCGCCTGCACCAGGCCGGCACGACCGCCTACAACCACAACCTCAACACGGCCGAGACCAACTACGGCGACATCTGCACCACCCACTCGTACCAGGACCGCGCCGAGGCCTGTCCCCGTGCTCGGGCCTGATCGCCGGGATGGGCGAGACCGACGACGAGCTCATCGACGTCGTGTTCGCGCTGCGCGAACTGGACCCCGACTCGGTGCCGGTCAACTTCCTGATCCCGTTCGAGGGCACCCCGCTGGGCGGCCAGTGGGCCCTGACCCCGCAGCGCTGCCTGCGCATCCTGGCCATGGCCCGGTTCACCTGCCCGGACGCCGAGGTCCGGCTGGCCGGCGGCCGGGAGATCCACCTGCGCAGCCTGCAGCCGCTCGCGCTGCACGTCGTCAACTCGATCTTCCTCGGCGACTACCTGACGAGCGAGGGCCAGGCCGGCGCGCGCGACCTGGAGATGATCGCTGACGCCGGCTTCACCGTCGAGGGCGCGGCCGAGCGCACCCTGCCGGAGCACCGGCGGGATCTGGTCCGCCTGCGCCGCCGCGGGGCCGGCACCTCGCTGCCCGCGAATGCCTGAGCCGCCGAACCCGCGGGTCACCGATCTCGAGCGCGCCGCCGCGCTGCACTGGCAGGCGCCGGAGACCGAACCGCTGGGGGAGTGGCTGCTCCGCGCGGCGGCCGGCTTCACCGGCCGCGCCAACTCGGCCCTGCCGGCCGGCGACCCCGGCCTGCCGCTGCCCGAGGCGGTGACGGCGGTCGAGGACTGGTACCGCCGCCGGGACCTGCGACCGATGATCGTCCTGCCCCAGGGTGCAGGTCCCGAGTCACTAGAAGATCTTTTGGCCGAACGGGCCTGGGTTCCCCGCCCCGGCCCCGCCTTTGTCATGACCGCGGATATCGTTGATATCCCGCAGAGCACGATCGGTGTGCGGTGCGCCGCGGAACCCGACGCGGCGTTCCTCGGCCTGTACCGCTACCGCGGCCAGGACCTGCCGCCGATCGCGCGGACGCTGATGATGTCGGCGCCATGGCAGGCGTTCGGCACCATCTCCCGGGACGGCCGCACGGTGGCCTGCGGCCGTATCTCGGTGGCGGGGGACCTGGGGGTTATGACCGCGGTCGAGGTAGACCCCTCCAGCCAGCGTCAGGGCCTGGGTACGGCGATCACCGCGGGCCTGGCCGCCGCGGCGGCCGCCCAGGGCGCCCGCACGATCCTGCTTCAGGTCGAGACGACCAACGCCGCGGCCCGTGCGCTCTACCAGCGATGCGGGTTCACCGATTCGCACCGGTACCACTACATGATTGCGCCGTAAGCCGACACACGCCTCAGGTGCTTTGGGTCGTCGCGGGTTCTCGCTACCGTGGTTTAAATGGCGACCCGTGCCCGGAACGGATCTGCCCGCCCGCGCGGCGGGCTGGACGAGGCTGCCCCCGAGACGCCGGCTCGCCGTGCGGCTAACAAGTCGCCGGCTCGTAAGGCCCCCAGCCAGACCCGTTCAGCCCCGAAAAAGAAGAGCAACCGGAAACCTACGGGTAAGCCGGGTACGGGCAAGGGCCGTACGACCAAGGGCCGTCCGGCCCCGGCCCGCAAGCCCCGTGACCCCGTCGTGATCCTGGTCGCCTGGACGGGCAAGATGATCGCGGCCGCCTGGCTCGCGGTCGCCGGCGCGGTCGGCTGGGCCGCCCGGGCCGTCGGCCGCGGCGCGCGTGACCTCGACCCGCACCACCGCCGGGACGGCGTCGGCCTGCTCACCCTGGGCGTGGCCATCGTGCTCGCGGCCTCGCTGTGGGCGCGGATGGGCAACGCGGTCGGCCGGGCCATCCACACCGCCGCCGTCGACGGGTTCGGCTCGCTGTCCTGGATCCTGCCCGTGCTCGCGGTGCTGCTGGCCTGGCGGTTCCTGCGGCATCCCGACCGCAACTCCGAGACCGTCCGCGCCGCGATCGGCTGGACCGCGCTGCTGCTCGGCGTGCTCGGCCTGATCCACATCGCCAAGGGCACGCCGCGCCCTGGCGACGGCGCGCGCGCCATTCACCTGGCCGGCGGCTACCTCGGCTACGCCGTGTCGAGCCCGCTGGCCGCGGCGCTCACGCCGTGGGTGGCCGCGCCCCTGCTCGCGCTGCTGGCCGCGTTTGGCCTCCTGGTCATCTCGGGCACCCCGCTGCACCGGCTGCCGGAGCGGTTCGCCGAGGTGCGGGAGCTGTTCGGCGGCAGGCCGCGGGCCGAAGAGGTCGGCGACGACGGGCTGGAGATCGACGGGGACTACGAGGCCGGCACCGGCGCGGTCCGCCGGGCGCGCGGCCAGATCGCCAGGCAGATCAGACTGCGCCCGGCCATCGAGGCCGGCGATCACACCAAGCCCTACGACACGCCGCTGCTGGAGCAGGACTCCAAGCGCGGCAGGCCCCGCCCGGACGGCGGCGACGGCCTGATCGAGGCGCTCGGCTTCGGCACCCACGAGGAGCCCGCGGCGTCCGTGCCGCACGAGCCCGAACCCGCGCCCGAGCCCGTCATCCCCGTGCCGAAGCCCTCGGCGCCGCTGCGCAATCCCGAGCAGCTCACGCTGACCTCGGGCGACGCGATCGCGTACACGCTGCCGCCGACCGCGCTGCTGCGGCCGGGGACCGCGCCGAAGCAGCGGACCAGGGCGAACGACATCGTGGTGGCGGCGCTGTCGGAGGTGCTCGAGCAGTTCCAGGTGGACGCGCAGGTGACCGGGTTCAGCCGGGGCCCGACGGTGACCAGGTACGAGATCGAGCTCGGCCCGGCCGTCAAGGTGGAGCGGGTCACCGCGCTGAGCAAGAACATCTCCTACGCGGTCAAGAGCGCCGACGTGCGGATCATCTCGCCGATCCCGGGCAAGTCCGCGATCGGGGTGGAGATCCCGAACGCGGACAAGGAGGTCGTCAGCCTGGGCGACGTGCTCAAGTCGCAGACTGCGCTGAGCGACCATCACCCGATGGTGGTCGGCCTGGGCAAGGACGTCGAGGGCCGGGTCATGGTGGCGAACCTGGCCAAGATGCCGCACCTTCTCATCGCCGGCGCGACCGGCGCGGGCAAGTCGGTGTGCCTGGGCGGACTGATTACCTCGGTCTTGACCAGGGCTACGCCGGACGAGGTGCGGATGATCCTGATCGACCCCAAGCGGGTCGAGCTGACCATCTACGACGGAATTCCGCACCTGATCACGCCGATCATCACCAGCCCGAAGAAGGCGGCTGAGGCGCTGGACTGGGTGGTCGGCGAGATGGAACGCCGGTACGACGATCTGTCCGCCTCCGGGTTCCGGCACGTGGACGACTTCAACAAGGCGGTGCGGGCGGGCCAGCTCAAGCCGCCGGTGAAGGGGGCAGGGGAGGTGGGTGGGGAGCGGGTCTATCAGCCCTATCCGTACCTGGTCGTGATCGTGGACGAG
>WNGR01007689.1_pt1 | contig 13202 bp, 10 predicted proteins | sample 5407581 | NCBI WGS metagenome assembly WNGR01 (sample SAMN13153383, study PRJNA577476) | soil metagenome | isolation source: 80 cm soil or saprolite under Garry oak tree replicate 2 | place: USA:California | collected 2016-06-15 | reverse complement strand
CATCCGGTTCAACAAGACTGGGAAGAGCGGCAAAGTTGGCGGCAGTGAAACCAATAGTCAGCGTGGCATTGACGAACGAGACAGCATAAATCCACCAGACCGACAACAGGCCCAGGACAGTAAGGAGAGGAAGCGAGGCAATCACCAACGCACGGGCACAATCAGTGCCAATCATGACGCGCTTGCGGTTGATGCGATCAACCCAGGCACCGATCGCTAATCCGAAGAGGAGATATGGCAAGACAGTGAAAACCATCGTCAGCGCAAGGTTGAGCGGCGAATTAGTCAGCTTGAAGACAAGCAAGGGCAATGCGAAGCCAGTCACCGAGCTGCCAAGCGTAGAAATGGTCTGCCCGCTCCAGAATTTCCAGAAATCGCCTTTCAAATGCCAGAGAGGTGCAAGAGCAAAGAAACCAGACATGAAGCTTTCCCTCGCGAACCGAATGTGCTTGAGGGCGTCTCGTCTGTTCTCTAGTCACACGTTGCCCTCTTCTCCCTCGCTTCGAGTGTACTTTGCTTTTAGCATGTTTCCAACTCTATTTCTATGCTGTAAGCATAGGTTCATCATCAGATATGCTTTAAGCAAAGGAGCAAGAGATTTTCAGCGGTTTCTGCCCGATCATGCCTACAAGTTCTCTACATCTTGTTTCTAGAGCTTTTTGTTTTCTGCACACCTTTACACAACATTCGAGACGGCATCCTCTACTTCTCTATCATCTATACTCCTAATAACCACCTTTTCAACCACGAAAAAGAATATATCCCTCAGAGAGTAGAAAAGCCTGGCTATCACAATGATAGCCAGCTCAACCCAACTTGACGAAGCACGTTACACAGAATATAATAGATTAGAACAAATTTTCAAAAAGGAGCAAGCAGATGGACGAACAGAAAAGCGGCAATAACTCTGACACACAGCGTTCCCGAACGTTCAATCCTAATGAACACCTTACTCAGCTTCAAACAAAGGACGGGCTACGGGACTATCTGCCAGTGCAGTGGCGGTTGGTTTGGTTTCGTGAGCAGTGCCCGGGTGGCAGTATAGAGACCGAGATGCTACATCTCGATCTTGATCGCGAGACAGAGGAAGAGCTTCTGATCTGGAACAACGAGAAAAAGCAGAACGAAAAAGTGGTGAAGCACGCTAAGGGCTTCGTCATCTTCCACGCTGTCGTCAAAGATGGCAAGGGAGGTGTCGGGACTGGCACGAAGTCGGAGAAGGCCGCGAGTTTTCCTGACTTTATTGAAAAGGCGGAAACAGGCGCTATAGGCCGCGCCCTGGCCGCTTTAGGATATGGCACCCAGTTCGCGCCAGAATTGGATGAAGAGCATCGCATTGTGGATAGCCCTGTAGACCGCCATACCCCGGCATCTCGCAGCAATGGTGGTAAATCTGCAGTTTCAACACGTCCAACAGCCGTGAGCAACAATGGCAAGACGGTTAAAGAGAGCAGTCCTGTACCAGAAATCGCTCCTGATGCGCCTGCTACGGAGCAGCAACTCGCCAGCATCCGCAGGCTTTGTGAACGCCTGGGCAAATCAGTACCTGATGCCGCAGCTATTACTTATGCAGACGCGAAAGAATTAATCCAGCATCTCAGCCTCGAATACAACCAGAGTCGGAAGGCATCATAGATCAATCAGCCTGAATTTTTCCCTCGAGGGAAAAATTCAGGCTGATTGATTACAGGTTTCCCACAAAATCGGTCAGAGCGTTTGCCACTGCATCGGGTGCATCGAAGAGTATCATATGACCAGCATCCGGGATAATTACCAACTGCGAGCCCGGCATCTCGCGATTGAGTCGATGCGCGAACTTCAGCGGTATCTGCTGGTCCTGCTCTCCCCATATAATTAGTGTAGGTTTGCCAAATGTCTTCAGATCAGATGCTACCGAGTTGACGTAAAAGGGAATCAGCTGGCGAATATGCTGGAAGAGAACTTCTTTCCCCAGTTCGCTATCCCATGGCTCAACATAATCATTGAGCACATCCTGGAAGTCTTTCGTATTGTGAACACCATTGGGCAGCGCTGCACATAGATCGCGGATCATATCCTCAACATGTGTCTGTTTAGGAGCATCAACGTCCTGGCGCTTTTGCATATCGGGTAAGGGCCAGTTTGGTGCAAATGCGTACTCGTAGCAAATAGTATCGATCAATACCAGGGCAGCTACCCGCTCTCTACTCAGCCGCGTGGCCAGCACTTGCGCTACTCCTCCACCAACTCCATGTCCCACCAGCACAATATTCGTGAGATTGAGCTGCTTGAATAGCATCGATAGACAATCAGCATGCCCCCAGACGGAGGCATCTGCAGGCCACGGATGATCGGAGAGGCCATAGCCAAGCATATCAATGGCATAGACGGCCCGATTTGTACCGGCAAGTTGAGGCAACACATTGCGCCAGGCAAACGCACCAGCCGGAATATCGTGGAGCAGTACTATAGCGCCATCTGTGCCATGTTCAGCACCATGAACAATAAGGCTAAGATTGTAGTGAATGACATGAGCTGTGCGCCGCTCCTGGGCCTCTGCCTCTGACTTTGATGTATGTGTTACCATATTTTCTCCTGATGTACCGTAATGTGCCCTATCTATCAGGGTGAGATAAAAGTCCATTTTTCCCCGCCCACCCACCCGAGAAGAGTGGTTGCGAGGACACCTCACTCCTTTCAGACCACCTGGGCGAAGCCAGAACGAAGTTCGTTGGTGGTCTGAATATCACCTCGCGCTCCGGTTAAGGGCGGCTGCCCTTAACAATCCTGCTTTTCCCGACTTGTACATCGCTCTGCGTATCTATGCCTTATACAAAGCTGGCACATTATAGAATGCACTGAACCCGGCATAGCGTGCTGTCTCGTCGCCGAGCTCATCTTCGATGTGCAGCAGGCGATTGTATTTTGCTACCCGCTCACTACGTGCCGGAGCACCAGTTTTAATCTGCCCGGCATTGGTGGCAACTACAAGGTCGGCAATGGTTGTATCTTCGGTCTCACCTGAGCGATGGGAGACGACAGCCGTAAAGGAGGCTCGCTTTGCCATCTCAATCGCTTCCAAAGTCTCCGTTAAGGTCCCGATCTGGTTGAGCTTAACCAGGATCGAGTTGGCGGCATGTTCCTGGATACCACGCTTGAGACGTGCAGTGTTTGTGACGAATAGATCATCACCTACAAGCTGGATACGCTTACCCAGACGTGAGCACAATTGCGCCCAGCCATCCCAGTCATCTTCGGCAAGCCCGTCTTCAATCGTGACGATGGGGTACTCGTTCAACCATTGCTCGTAAAGGTTCACCATCTCACTTGAGGTCAATGTGCGTCCTTCCCGCGCCAGCACATACTTCCCATTTTCATAGAACTCGCTGGCCGCAGGATCCATGCCCAGGAAAATATCGACGCCTGGTTTGTAGCCTGCCGTTTCAATTGCTGAAATAATAACCTCTAACGCCTCCCGGTTGGAACTGAGCGATGGTGCGAAACCACCTTCGTCACCAACGTTGGTATTGTACTTTTTGTTGTGCAGTACCTTCTTCAAGGCTTGATAGACTTCGGCTCCCATACGCAGGGCATCACGAAACGTTGGGGCACCGAGAGGCAGGATCATATACTCCTGCATGTCAGTCGAGTTGTCAGCATGTTTCCCGCCATTGAGTATGTTCATCATGGGTACCGGAAGTGTGCGGGCAGAGACACCTCCAATGTAACGGTAAAGTGGCTGTTCCTGTGCGCTGGCTGCTGCCTTAGCCACAGCCAGCGAGACTCCGAGGATAGCATTCGCCCCTAATTTCCCCTTGTTGGATGTCCCATCCAGCTCAATCATCACCTCATCGAGCATTACCTGGTCGGTGGCGTCGAGTCCGATAATCGCCTCGCGGATGTCTTCATTGACGTTGTGAACAGCAGTGAGCACACCTTTGCCACCATAGCGGCTCTTATCGCCATCGCGCAGTTCTACGGCTTCATGTGCACCAGTTGACGCACCAGAGGGAACGCCAGCCACTCCACGTGCACCATTCATCAGCAAGACCTCAACTTCAATGGTCGGATTCCCGCGCGAGTCAAGAATCTCTCGGGCTATCACGTCTTCGATTGTGGTCATGCCATTTATGCTATCGGGCATAAAAATATCTCCCTTGTGTTTGTTTTATCATTTCCAGAAGAAGCCTTCAGCCAGTTCATGTATCTACTGGCTTGCGGAATTATTGTACATCGGAGAAGGAGATAGGGGCAAGCCATCATGGCTGACATCCACTCGTAACTCGCCGCCGTAGGCGGCGAAGAAAGAAAAAAGAATTTTCGGGGGATACTTCTGCGCCTTGGCAGAGGGCCGCGGCCCTCTGCACTCCCGCTTTATGAGGGGATCTCAGCCAACGCCTGTGTCAGCACATCTGTATGCTCTGGCAGACCCACGGTTACGCGCACGAAGTTCCGCAGGGAGGGATAATTGAGGTAGCGCAGGAGAATCCCATATGATTCAACTTTCGCACGTAGTTGTTCAACTGTCACCAATTCACCGGTGATGCGAGTCAGGATAAAGTTGCCCTGCGAAGGGATTACTGCAAGGTAGGGTTGTGCAGAGAGAACCTTGAAGAGCCGCTCACGTTCCTGGACGATGCTACGTACGTTGCTCAGCACATAATCCAGGTTCGCAAGCGTTTCGATGGCAGCGATATGTCCCGCCACATTTACTTCAAAAGGACACTGAGCACGGCGCAGGTATCCAGCAATCCACTCGGGGAAGAGGCCATAGCCAACGCGCAAGCCTGCCAAACCTGCCCACTTGCTAAAGGTGCGCAGGACAACAAGGTTGCGATACTGTGGTACTAAATGCGCCAGGCCCCTGGGTCGATCCGCAAACTCCACATATGCCTCGTCAACGACCACGATACGACCAGTCTCAAGCAATGTCAGCACATCAGCCTCGGCGATCACATTGCCGGTGGGATTATTGGGCGAGCAAAGGATGATCATCTTTGTCTGAGGTGTGAGTGCCTTTAGAATTGCCCTAACATCGACCTCATAGTCCACAGTACGTGGTATCTCTAACAGTTGTGCACCGCAGAGCGTCGTGACGAAGGTATAGAGCGAAAAGGTGGGTGGACAGCAGATGATGTTGTCACCTTGCGAAAGGAAGATGTGCCAGAGCAAATTGATCAATTCACTGCTTCCGTGGCTCAAGACGATGAAGCGACTATCGAGTCCTGTATAGGTGGAGAGTGCAGCCCGTAGAGCCGTAGCATTGGTATCGGGATAGTTGTTGTAGGCGTAGTAGTTGCTCAATGCTTTGAGGACAGCAGATGCTGGAGGATACGGGCTTTCATTACTGTTCAGTTTTATCAGGTTGTCAACAGGTATGCCAGTGCGTCTACTGAAGGCTTCCAGGGATTCGCCAGGTATATATTCAGCAATTCGGTCTAATTCTGGACGCACATGGACAATCTGCGGAGAATACGATCTATACATGAGCTATCCTATTTTTCAGTATTGGCATCAACAAAGATTTGTGCTGGACGCCGGATTAGTGAATTGCGCGGCGATGCATTTCCCAGGCTACCGCTACCAGTGCCGCGCAATTGTCCACTGCTCTTATCTGCAGCAAATTGGGGAGGTTGCACTACTGGTTGCATCGCAGGGGTTTCGGGTGAGTTTTCTGATGAAAGTTGCATCATATCCAGCCCCCGCCGTAGAGTCATCATATCACGCAAAAAACATGCTACAGCAGAAGCCGCAGAGCCTTTCTCCTTTGAGTTCTCAAAACGTCGCGACATCGCTTCACCAGCAGCCTGTGCGGCCTGAGCCATCGGATCAGACGTTTTGGCTGCATAGCTGTCCTGGAAGATGTCTTCCCAGCTGCCCCAACGCCCGCGTAAAGGTTTCCAACCAAGCTGACTATCGCTCACTGTCCGCCACTTTTCCTCAGTGTATTGCATCCAGTCATCCAGCAGGCGTGCATAGGCTTCTAACTGCTGGCGCAGACGCTCCTCCTCGGCAGAAGGACGGTGTGGAAATGCCTGCGGGAGACCCTCGGGCGTTTGTGGACTTACGAAACCATTTCCATTTTGGGGAAACTCCATCTGGGGCTGACCAGCATACATACCAGCACTGCCTGCGTAAGCGCCCTGGTTGCCTGTATTCACAGGAAACCCGCCGGGAGTCGGCACAGGAGAGATACCAGAGGATCCCAACGCAGCGGTATTAGGAAACATTTGACCATTCGGCATAGACAACATTGGGAACTGCATCCCAGCAGGTAATTCGCCAAGGATGTGAATACCACTTCCGTCCAATGCAGGACTCATGATAGTGGTACCCTCCGGCAGGAGCATACCTTCAGGTAAAGATGGCAATCCGCCAATCACGATTTCTTCGTGCCCAACAGCGTCAAGGATACGCCAGGCGAGGCGAGGATGTCGAATTGCCCACCAGACGCGACGTGAGATGAACGTAAAGGCAAAGGTAAAATTCACTACCAGCCAGACCACACCACGCACAGCCAGCCAATTGACCAGCCCAATTACAATGATCCAGTACCAGATATCGTGTTGCCCCACCTCTTCAATAAAGGTAAGTACAACAGCTACGGTCAAGCTAGGATCACGCAAGGGATTGATAAGATCCACTATGCGCCAGAGCCATTTCCGGTCTGTCTTCACTTTCAACTTCAACATGTGCTCCTCTCAGCTCACCGCTGGTTCGGCTGGATGTTTGTTTATTTATTATCAGGTTCTCAAGCCGGATTCTAACACGAACCCTTGCTATAGGCAAGTTACTGATAGTAATGGGCTATTCTGATATGGGAGCTTTATTCTCATTAATCGAAACGTCTGGCATATCTGGAAGATAACGGGTACTATGGTACTCTATCAACCAATGTGATGAAGTTCATAGAGAGCGACCCTGTATCTCTAGTAATTCCCTGATACCTTGCTCTGCGAGTGCGATTAAAGCATCCATAGTAGCCCGGCTATAAACGCTGCCTTCGCCAGTACCCTGTACTTCAATAAACTCGCTTTCGCCAGTCATTACCACATTGAAATCGACATCTGCATGTGAATCTTCAGCGTAACACAGGTCAAGCATAATTTCGCCCTCTACCACGCCAACACTGATAGCAGCGACTGCAGTTCGTATTGGTAGGGCTGGCAGAACGCCATTTTGCACCAGGCGTGAGCAGGCTCTATGCAGGGCAACATAAGCACCGGTGATTGATGCCGTACGGGTACCACCATCGGCCTGTAATACATCGCAGTCCAGGGTGATTGTCCGGGGTCCCAGGGCATCCAGGTCTATTGCAGCACGGAGAGAGCGACCTATCAGGCGCTGAATCTCTTGCGTGCGACCGCTTACCCTTCCATCGCGTTCACGAGAATTACGTGTATGTGTTGCACGAGGGAGCATGTTATATTCGGCGGTAACCCAGCCTCTGCCTTTTCCTTCCAGAAACGGCGGTACTTTTTCCTCTACACTGGCCGCACACAATACTCGTGTTTGTCCTGCCTCAATCAGGACTGAACCCTCAGCATAATCCAGGTAATCGACAGTCATACGAACGGGACGCAGTTGAGTCTGTTTACGTCCGTCAATACGTGTTATCATATGGGACCTTTCATGACCTTACTTTCGAAGGAGAAACGGGCAAGAGTATGTCCGGGTACTTACAACAAGTTAAAATTAGCATATTTTTCCTACGGAAACCAGTACTTTTTTCTTGCATTTTGTCCAGGATATGTTACTATATGAAAGGCCGTCTGCTTGCGCATCATCGTGTACAATCCTGGGTATTTTTGTGTCAAGGCACGCCACCGTTTTCTTTCCTGGTTAGCCGATCTGTAGAGACATCTTGAATGCCGATGCTGGCTCGAAAGGCGAGAATAGCTGGCCCCTGCTAGAAAGAAAGGACTGACAACATATGCCCACGCTAATGCCTACGGTTACAACACCGCCTCAGCTGGTCGGTGCCGAACGCCTGATCATTGCCACGAACCGTGGCCCGGTCGAGTATTATTTAACCCAGGACAAAGAGCTAAAGTATCGCAGGGGAGCCGGTGGTATGGTAACGGCGCTCATGGGAACAGGAAACCGCATGGATGTCACCTGGGTCGCCATGGCAATGACCGAAGGTGATCGCATTGCATTAAAGCAAGCTCAGCAAAACGCTGGATTACTTCAATCACCATTACCCGGTCAGAAGATGCAGCTTCGCTACGTTGCCATCCCGAAGCCCGCCTATCGTAAACACTACGATCAGATCAGTAACCAGGTGCTCTGGTTCTTGCAACATTACCTCTACGACCGCAGCGAGGAAGCTCTCTCTGATGAAGTGGTCCAGGACGCCTGGGAAAATGGCTATTGTAGGGCCAATCAGGCAATTGCTAAGGCTATATGTGCTGAGCTTGAACATGATAATATTCCAGGTGTTGTGATGCTGCATGATTATCATCTCTACCTGGCTTCAGCAATCATCCGTGAATGCCGCCCGGACGTTGTCATGCAACAGTTCATTCATATTCCCTGGCCCGAAGTCCGCTACTGGCAGCAGTGCTTACCAAGCAAGATCACGCAGGCGATCTTTAAAGGTCTGCTAGGGAATGATCTTGTTGGCTTCCAGACAAGGAGGGACGAACATAACTTTCTGGAAGGGGTAGATGCCCTGCTCGAAGGAGCCGAGGTCAATTTTGAAGATGGAACAATCGACTGGCAGGGCCATTGCACCAAAGTTCGGGCCTATCCTATCTCCATCTCAGTCTCAGAAGAGCGGCGCATCGTACAAAGTAGAGCTGGTAAACACGCGGCTGAAAAGATACGGGGCTTCCTGAGTAAGCAGATGCAGACGATTATGCGGGTGGATCGGCTCGAGCCAACGAAAAACATCGTGCGAGGCTTTCAAGCCTATGCGCAGTTGCTTGAGGAACATCCTGAACTTCGCGGGAAGGTAACATTTCTGACTTTTCTGGTCCCATCCCGTCAAACCCTGTCCAAGTATCAACGTTACAAAGACGATGTTCTCAAGATCATCGAGGACATCAACAAAAAATATGGTTCTGCCGAGTGGACACCAGTTCACACATTCCTTGAGAATGATCGCACCCAGGCCCTCGCTGCTATGCAGTATTATGATGTGCTACTGGTTAATCCGCTCATTGATGGTATGAACCTGGTTGCTAAAGAGGGGCCTGTTGTCAATAAAAAAGATGGCATGCTCGTACTCTCCAACACTGCCGGTGCTTTCCAACAGCTGGGGAAGTTCTCCATTCCCATCTCGCCCACAGACACAGCAGAGACAGCAGCGGCACTCTACAAAGCCCTGATGATGCCTCTTGAAGAACGGCATCTTAAGGCGACTATGGCAAGTCAGTCCATAGAGCGCCATAACCTCAACAAGTGGATGACAGGACAGATATCCGATATCAATGCGGTGATTGAGAGCGGCTGCCAACCAAACGTATCGGATGAATTAGATGAGATCATGAAGGGTTTTGCGGTAGGGGTGGGGTGATGAAATAAGGGATGAAAGCTGATATGGCCTGGTTTGCCACTGGCAAACCAGGCCATATCAGCTTTCATCCCTTAAAATTCTTCATTTAGCTTTCAATAGTTCCACTATCTCGCGGAGCAGCCTCACCATTCCATCCACACCCTGCACCTTTAGATCCGCCCGCTCCAATAATTCAGGTAAGCTATCAGAGTGCTGAACAGCAACGGCGAGGGCTGCTATCCCTTCCTCACGCAGTCGGGCTATTTCGGCAATGGCATCAAGGTCAGTCCGATCATCACCCGCAAAAACAACACCTCGCAGTCCAAAACGTTGCACGAACCGTCGCAAAGCACGCCCTTTATTTGCTGCAAGAGGTGCTTTGATGTCAATAACATGTTTCCCATCGCTCAGGCGCATGTTGACTTCTTTTGCAGGTTCCTCCAGCAGAGCCCGAATCTTTCGTCGCGCCTGTTCCGGGTCGGGACAGAGGCGGCAGTGTATCGATCCCCCGACAGGTTTACACTCTATAATCAGTCCAGGGATGTCAGAGAGTTCCTCCTCAGCAAGGTCAAGCAAGTGCGTCCCAGGTTCGATATAGGCCACTGCCTCCGGCACAATCTGCACAGCATGGGTCGAGGGCAATCCATCCGACCATTCCACCCCGTGAGTACCAATATAGGTCAGTCCATCCACCCCCACCATCTCGGCACCATCCTCTATGGCACGTCCCGTCATGATTGCAATGCGAGCATACTTTTTGGCCGATTCCAGCAAAGATCGTACCTCTGGATGGAGCTTTGCCTGGCCTGGAGTTGGGGCGATTTGGCTGAGGGTGCCATCAATATCAAATACAAGGCCAAGGGGACGTTGAGTCAGAACGGTTTGCAGGCTGTTTTGTCTGTTCAAGGTTAACATCAAACATTTCTTTCTAGGGTCTTTCTGGTGTCCTGGGTGTCTTTCTCTTCAGTATTTTTAACGCAATAAAACAATAAATAAATACGAGGGCTAATGCCCTACAGTACATCTGCTCTGATGGTCTGCGGGTCATCACCTCTCGTATCGTCGTTGATATCCTTATATCTATTTTACCACAACAAGCGGCCAAGCACAATTTGCTAATTGGAATAGCAGACGCCCAGGGCGACCACCTGACTTTTTATCACGTTTTTTGAGGTCATCAGTATGAAGACTGATGACAGGCTGATAACAATTCTAGTCCATTTTATGGCTCAGTTGTAACTGATCCTTGCGAATCCCCTTCATAAGGGGCACTAGGGCGTACACTAAAATTGTGATAAAAAGTCAGGGCGACCACAAGGGTCGCCCAATAGGCCTCAACCTAAGCCGCGCATGAGCCTGGGGTGGGCGACGAGTGAAGAGGCCGCAGGCTGCTTCTGGGGGGCATGGACTGGACAGCTCGTCGCCATCGAGGTCGAGGTGGGCTTGCCCCATGGCCTCTCGTTCCACGACGCCGCAGACGCGCCATCAGCCCGCACCGGAGCCATCCACGGCAGGACGGGCCGTGCTTTGATCAGGCTGCCCTTGGGCTCACCATCGAGGGAACGCGCTCGCCTTGTCTGAGCACGGCAGTAGGGGACAGGAGTGTCATGCTGAGCGAAGCGAAGCATCTGGGGCCATCGAGACAGATGCTTCGCTTCGCTCAGCATGACACTGGGAGGCAACTCAGGTTGAGGCCTATTGGGCGACCGCAAGGGTCGCCCCTACCCAGGCACGATGTCGATTCTCCTATCTCTGATTGTTGGCAGAATCATGTTAGTACTGTGCAGTTAAACAATAGTGGTATATAATTCAATGCAACAGGAAACAGAGAATCGCTCAACCTATCCGATGTGAGTGAGGAGCAAGATGTGCCGATGGGGAGGATTTTGCCAGGAAATTGCGTGAGGACCTGGAAGCGGCGGGCATTCCATGCTGGATGGATCGCTTTGGTATGGAGGGTGGACACGACTGGTGGCTACAGATCGTTGAGGCGCTTAACCAGGTGGAGTTTATGGTGCTGGTGATGACGCCTGCAGCGCTACAATCTCCCAATGTGCGGAAAGAGTGGCGTTATGCAAGGCAGCAGGGAGTATGTGTTTATCCGGTGAAGGCCGTAGCGGGGTTGGATTACTCTAGTCTGCCACGCTGGATGCGAAGTGCTCATTTTTACACTCGCGAGCTTGAGTGGACAAAGCTTGTCAATGATTTGAACACTCGTTGTGAGCAGGTGCGGGTTCCGTTCATGGTTGAGGATTTGCCTGCCGATTTTGTGGAGCGGCCCAGGGAATTTGAGGAACTGATCAGCAAATTGCTTGACGACAAGCGCGAAGAGCCTGTGGCGATCACAGCAGCGTTGCGTGGGGCAGGTGGCTATGGCAAAACCACCATAGCGAAGGCGCTCTGTCACAATGAACGCATCCAGGAAGCCTTTGACGATGGCATCCTCTGGGTGACGCTCGGTGAGAATCCTGGCAACCTCGTTGGGAAGATCGAAGACCTGATCTATATGCTGAGCCGCGAGCAACATAACTTCACTGGACTTGATGCAGCGACTGCTCGCTTTGCAGAATTACTGGCTGATCGTGATATTTTGCTGGTGATTGATGATGTGTGGAACGCAACTGACCTCAAACCGTTTCTGCAAGGGGGGAAGAAACGCTGTGCCCGGCTGATCACTACCCGCAATGATACGGTTCTGCCTGCTGATGCACAGCGCATTCCGGTGGATGCGATGCAATCCGATGAAGCAGTGCAACTGCTGGGTGTTGGATTGGATGGCAGTGGTGGAAGTGGACGTTCTGCAAGTGAGTTGCAGGCTCTGCAGAAACTGGCAGCACGATTGGGAGAATGGGCATTGCTGCTTAAGCTGGCCAATGGTGTGTTGCGCGAGCGAGTAGGGAAGTATCACCAGAGCTTACCTGATGCATTGGTATATATCAACAAGGCGCTGGACAGGCGGGGCTTAACCTTCTTCGATGCCAAGGATACGCAAGACCGTAGCCAGGCGGTGGCAAAGACCCTCGCTGTCAGCTTTGGATTATTGAGCGCAGACGAATATGCTCGCTACAGAGAACTGGCCGTCTTTCCTGAAGATATAGATATCCCATTGGCAACGATCCAGAAGTTATGGGCAGCAACAGGCGAACTGGACGATTTTGACACGGAAGCCTTATGCGAGCGCCTGCACGGGCTGTCTCTGCTTTTGAACTTTGACCTCTCCGCACGCAAGGTCCGCCTGCATGACGTAGTGCGTGCCTACCTGCGACAAGAAGTGGGAATGGCAGGCATAGCAACTCTTGATGGACAACTCCTTGATGCTTATGGACTCAAACGCTGGACAGAGCTACCTCACGACGAACCGTACATGTGGGATTATCTTGCTGATCACCTGATTGGTGCTGGGCGTGTTGAAGAACTGGTTACCACAGTCAAAGATTTACGTTACCTGGCAACAAAAACGCTTGTTCGCAATGCCTCTGCTGCTGAAAGAGACTTGAATGCAGCAGATAAGCAAGCTGCTGATGATGTGTCTTTGCGTCTGCTGAAACGGAATTTTGCCAACATGAGCCACCTGCTCAACCTCTGTAAGAGTGTGTCGGAATCAGGTTCTCAAGGAACGGAAAGGAGTCAAGCGGGTCAGAAAGAGACGGATCGAAGCAATCTGGATGAAGGCCTCACTGCTGGAAGGTAACCCCTCGTAATCGCGAGCCAAACGCCGGAAGCG
>WNGR01005821.1_pt1 | contig 13203 bp, 11 predicted proteins | sample 5407581 | NCBI WGS metagenome assembly WNGR01 (sample SAMN13153383, study PRJNA577476) | soil metagenome | isolation source: 80 cm soil or saprolite under Garry oak tree replicate 2 | place: USA:California | collected 2016-06-15 | reverse complement strand
CATCGGCATGGAAACTCCGATGATCACCGAAGAAGGCACCGAGACCACCTTCCGCCGGCGCGCCCTCGACGAGATCGCCCAGGTCGTCTGGGACCCCGCCTGGGGCCAGGAGCGCATCTCCAACATGATCGCCACGCGCCCCGACTGGTGCATCTCCCGCCAGCGCATCTGGGGCGTCCCCATCGCCGTCTTCCTCTGCGAGCAGTGCCACTCCCCGCTCAACGACAAGGCCATCAACAAGAGCATCGTCGATCTCTTCAAAAAAGAAGGCGCCGACGCCTGGTACGTCCACGACGCAGCCGCCCTCCTGCCCAGGGGAACGAAGTGCTCCTGCGGCCACGAGGAGTTCCGCAAGGAGATGGACATCCTAGACGTCTGGTTCGAGTCCGGCGCAAGCTGGCACGCCGTCCTCGACCTCGAGCCAGAACTCCGCTTCCCTGCGGACCTCTACACCGAGGGCGGAGACCAGCATCGCGGCTGGTTCCATTCTTCCCTGCTCACATCCATAGCCATCCGCGGCAAAGCACCCTACCGCATGGTCGCCACCTCTGGCTGGACCCTCGACGAGCAGGGCCGCGCCTTCTCGAAGTCCCTCGGGAACGGCGTCGATCCCGTCGACATCGCCAAGCGCCTCGGCGGCGAGATCGTCCGCCTCTGGGTGGCCTCCGTCGACTTCCGCGAAGACGTAGCCGCCAGCGAGAACCTCATGCAGCGCGTCAGCGACAACTACCGCAAGCTGCGCAACACCCTCCGCTTCCTCCTCGGCAATATCCACGACTTCGACCCCTCCACCCAGGCCGTCCACTTCAGCCAGATGGAGCCCCTCGACCAGTACATCCTCGCCCGCCTTGCCGAACTCACTACCAGGATCCGCGCCGCCTACGACGACTTCGAGTTCCACCGCGCCTACCACGCCCTCAACGAGTTCACGAACACCGACCTCAGCGCCCTCTACCTCGACGTCCTCAAGGACCGCCTCTACACCTTTGCCCCCAACCACCCCGCCCGCCGCAGCGCCCAGACCGCCCTCTGGCGCATCGCCGAAGCCCTCACCCGCCTCATCGCCCCCATCCTCAGCTTCACCGCCGACGAAGTCTGGCAACTCCTCCCGCAGGTAGCCGGCCGCGAATCCAGCGTCCACCTCGCCCTCTTCCCATCCATTGCTGACATCATCCCTGGCAACGTAAAACAGATCGAATTCGACTGGGAAAGACTGCTCTCGGTTAGAGGAGAGGTCCTCGCCAGTCTCGAACTGGACCGAAAAGCTGGGAAGGTCGGCAAAGGACTGGATGGCGCCGTCCAGCTTCTGGTCGGAGATGAATCGCTTTACCATTTACTTTCCTTGCATGAAAAAGCTCTGGCTGAGCTCTTCAATGTCTCTCAAGTAGTTCTTTCGCAAGCGAAGGCTACTGGTAATCCACAGACCACGGCCGTGAGCGTTGCCACCATCCCTGTTAAGGGCACCAAGTGCGAACGCTGCTGGCGCTACACCGAAGACATAGGCGACCAGCAAAAATACCCAACCGTCTGCCTCCGCTGCGCCGATGCCCTCCAGGCCATCAACTACCCGCCCTACACAGCATCATCCAACAACGGACCGGAGGCACAGAACTAATGCCTCCTGAACAAACAGGGTTCAACCCCGCCCCGAAATCAACCTCCCGCAGCTACCTCGGCCTGCTGCTCGCCATCTCCGCGGCCGTCATCCTCATCGACCGCCTCACCAAGCTCTTCATCATCCACCATGTACCCAGCGACGCCGCCCGCACCATCATCCCCGGCGTCCTCCGTATCACTCACGTCCTCAACACCGGCGCAGCCTTCAGCATGTTCGCCGAATCCGCCTCTCCCGCCACCGTCCGCATAGCCCTCATCGTCTTCTCGCTCGTCGCCATCTGCATCGTCTTCGCCATGCTCTGGCGCATAGCCAGAACGATCAACCTCACCTCCATCGCCCTGGCCCTCATCCTCGGCGGAGCCATCGGCAACGTCTACGACCGCATCCGCTACCACTACGTCATCGACTTCATCGAGGTCCACATCATCCACTACCACTGGCCCGACTTCAACGTAGCCGACAGCTGTATCGTCATAGGAGCCTGCCTCCTCCTAATCGAAATCTTCCGCCCCCAACCCACAAACTAACCACTACCCACTAAGCACTACCCACTGCCTCATGAATGACCAGATCACAATCCGCGGCGCTCGCACCCACAACCTCAAGGGCATCGACGTCGACATTCCCCACAACGCCCTCACCGTCGTCTCCGGCGTCAGCGGCTCCGGCAAATCCTCGCTCGCCTTCGACACCGTCTACGCCGAGGGTCAGCGCCGCTACGTCGAATCCCTCTCCGCCTACGCCCGCCAGTTCCTCGAGCGCATCGAAAAGCCAGACGTCGACCACATGGACGGCCTCGCCCCCGCCATCGCCATCAAGCAAAAAAATCAGACCCGCAACCCCCGCTCCACCGTCGCGACCGCAACCGAGATCTACGACTACCTCCGCCTCCTCTACGCCCGCTGCGGCACCGTCACATGCCTCCACTGCGGAGGCATCGTCAAGCACGACACCGTTGACGAGATCGTCGCCGCCCTCCTCACCTTGCCCGAAAATACCCGCACTTACGCCCTCTTCCCCATCGTCCGCGCCGAGCTGAAGATCGAGCCCATGCAGGTCCCCACACCCACCGAAGAAATCGAAGCCCTCAAGCCCGCAAAGAAAGCAGCAACGAAATCCGCTAAGCCCGCAAAGTCATCACCAGCCGCCTTCAACCTCACCGATGCCCTCAAAGACCGCCTCACCGAACTCCGCCGCCGAGGCTACAACCGCCTCTACCAATCCGGCCCCAATGGAAACAAGATCGTCGAATTCTCCACCCCCGAGTCCCTCCTCGAGCTCGACTTCACCCAACCCATCTTCGTCCTCATCGACCGCCTGGCACTCTCTCCCGACATCCGCACCCGCATCGTCGACGCCATTGAGACCGGCTACCGCGAGTCCGGCGAAGTCCAGTTCCATACTCTCTCCGGTGGAGAAATCGAGAACGGTACGAAGTACCGCTTTTCCGCCGCCTTCGAGTGCACCACCTGCCACCGCGCCTACCGCGAGCCCGAGCCCCGCCTCTTCTCCTTCAACAACCCCTATGGAGCCTGCCCCCGCTGCCAGGGCTTCGGCAACACCATCGACTTCGACCCCAACCTCATCATCCCCGACAAATCGAAGACCCTCGACGAGGGTGCCGTAGCCCCCTGGACCACAGCCAAGTACCGCCCCCACCACGGCGAGATGAAGCGCGCCGCCAAAGCTGCCAACATCCCCACCAACATCCCCTGGTACGATCTCACTCCCGAGCAACAACGCTTCATCGAAGAAGGCAGCGGCAGCTTCCCCGGCATCCGAGGCTTCTTCACCACCCTCGAGCGCAAAAAATATAAGCTCCACGTCCGGGTCTTCCTCTCCAAGTACCGGGGCTACGCCCTCTGCCCCGACTGCCGAGGCCAGCGCCTCCGCGCCGAAGCCCGCGCCGTCCTCATCAACAATCAAAACATCTGCGAAGTCTCCGCCCTCACCATCACCGCGGCCCAGCAGTTCTTCGATAATCTGCAACTGTCACCGGCACAAACCGAGATCGCCGGCAAGATCTTCGAAGAGGTCCGCCAGCGCATCCACTTCCTCCATCAGGTCGGCCTCGACTACCTAACCCTCGACCGCCTCAGCTCCACCCTCAGCGGCGGCGAGTCCCAGCGCATCCAACTCGCAACATCCCTCGGGTCGCGTCTTGTAGGCGCGCTGTATGTACTGGACGAGCCCAGCATCGGCCTCCACACCCGCGACACCGCCAAGCTCATCCACATCATGGAGGAGCTCCGCGACCTCGGCAACACCATCCTCGTCGTCGAGCACGACCCCGACGTCATCCGCGCCGCCGACCATCTCCTCGACCTCGGCCCTGGAGCCGGCGAACTCGGCGGCCAGCTCCTCGCCTCCGGAACCGTCACCGAAGTCACCGCCAACCCCAACTCCATCACCGGCAAATACCTCTCCGGCCGCCTCACCATCCCCGTGCCCAAACACCGCCGCGAGCCCGGCCGCGAGCACCTCAAGCTCACCGGAGCCCGCATCCACAACCTCCGCGGCGTCGACCTCGACGTTCCCCTCAACCTCCTCTGCTGCGTCACCGGAGTCAGCGGCAGCGGCAAATCCACAATTGTGCATCAAGTTTTGTACCGCGCCCTGATGCAGGCTCTTGGCCAGACCGATGGCGCAGACCCGACCCACCTCTACCGCGAACTCTCCGGCACCCACCACCTCAACGAAGTCGTCCTCGTCGACCAGTCCCCCATCGGCCGCACCCCGCGCTCCAACCCCGTCACCTACATCAAGGCCTTCGACGACATCCGCGCCCTCTTCGCCGCCCAGCCCGACGCCAAGCGCAAAGGCCTCGGCCCCGGCCGTTTCTCCTTCAACGTCCCCGGCGGCCGCTGCGACGTCTGCGAGGGCGACGGCACCGTCACCGTCGAGATGCAGTTCCTCGCCGACATCGAACTCCCCTGCGAAGAGTGCAGCGGTACCCGTTACAAATCCTCCGTCCTCGAGATCCGCTACAAGGGCAAGAACATCCACGACGTCCTCAACATGACCGTCAAGGAGGCCCTCGTCTACTTCGCCGGCCACCCAAAGATCGTCGACAAGCTCTACGTCCTCGATGAAGTAGGCCTCGGCTACGTCCGCCTCGGCCAGTCCGCCACCACGCTCTCCGGCGGCGAAGCCCAGCGCGTCAAACTCGCCTCGCACCTCGCCACCGCCCGCTCCATCACCAACCGCACCGGAAACGAAGCCGCCGCCAAAGCCCGCAGCCGAACCCTCTACATCCTCGACGAGCCCACCACCGGCCTCCACTTCGACGACGTAGCCAAGCTCCTCAGCGCCCTCCGCAAACTCATCGAGGGCGGCGGCTCCCTGCTCGTCATCGAGCACAACCTCGACGTCATCAAGTCCGCCGACTGGGTCATCGACATGGGCCCCGAGGGAGGCAGCGGAGGCGGCCAGATCGTCTCCACCGGCACCCCCGAAGAGATCGCCGCCAATCCACACTCCCACACCGGCCACTGGCTAGCTCCCGTACTCAAACCCACCGCCCCCAAATCCGAACCCGAACTCCAGGTCACCGCATAATCGCAGAGGAATCGTGGCTGTCCTGGAATGGGTGCCCTATGGTCCAGTCCCTGTAAGTATGCAGCGGAGCACGCTCCGTTCCACACACGTTGGCGGAGTTCTGTACCATGAACGGGTTTCAATCCATCTCAAGGAGGAGCAATTGTAATGGGAACGCAGACACGGAGAGATCTCTTGAAGAGCGCGGCAAAGGTGGCGGTAGCAGTGGGCGGGACCTTGGCTGTACAGGAAGCCTCGGCGCAGACCGGACGAATGGTGAAGAAAGATGCCACGGGCAAGCCGGCCACGCCGTTCCCGTTTACCACCGTCGTATCGTTCGGCAACCTGTTGTTCGTCTCCGGGATCGGGTGCCGCATCGCGGGCACAATCGAGGAAGAGACGAAGTGGGTTCTCGACGAGATCGAGAAAAACCTGGTGGCCGCTGGGTCGTCGCTGGACAAAGTGCTAAAGGTGAACGTGTTCCTGGAAGACATCAAAGAGTTCGACCGGATGAATGCCGTCTATAAGACGCGGAAATGGGGATCGGTCTTTCCCGCGCGAAATACGGTTCAGCCGGCGGCGTTGCCGGCTGGGGATCACGGCTTGGCGATCGATTGCATCGCGTACGTGTAGCGTAGAATTTCGCAATGCGCTCCGACTGGTCGGACGCACTTCCGAATGGCTCCGACCCTTTCTACATTCAGAACCTTGACGCGCCTGTTATTCTTAAATCAGGGAAAAGCTGTCGAAGCCCGGCCATTCCAGGCCGGGCTTCCGCACTTAATGTCGAACCGAAGTCCGGACTTAGGTCTTTTGCTTTGAATACTTTGCGTACTTTAGTACGGGGGAGGGGTACTACGAATGAGTGAAGCAACACACGACAGAATCGACCGCGTTGCCCAGCCCCACCGCCGCCTCGCGACCTTACCCGCGCTAATATTTTCCACAGCTCTCCTGGCGCCTCTTCCAGCCCACGCCCAACTCCCAGCCGGCACCACCGACGCCACCGCCCAGCCCCAGCCCTCCCCCCAGGATCCCCAACGCGCCGAAGCCAACGCCGCCCTCGACAAGCAGGACTACCCAACCGCCCTGAAACTCCTCTCCACCCTCGCCGCAAAGAACCCCACCGACGCCCACCTACTCTACGACCTCGCCTCCACCCAGGACGCACTCGACCAGACTTCCCCCGCCGAAGCTACCTACCGCCAAGCCATCGCCGCCGACCCCGCCTTCTTCGACCCCCACCTCGCCCTCGGTCTCCTCCTCGCCCGCAACGGCAAGCTAGCCGACGCTCGCACCGAACTCGACAAGGCCACCACCCTCACCACCGACAATCAGGCCCTCAAGGCCCGCGCCTACCGAGCCCTCGCCCGCATCGACCAGAGCTCCCGCCCGGCGGACGCCACCAACGAACTCCTTAGCGCCCTCAAAATCTCACCCGAGACCCCCGACGACATCCTCCTCACCGGCGAACTGGCCGAAGCCTCCAACGATCTCCCCGCCGCCGAAGCCGCCTACCGCCGCATCCTCACTGCCGATCCCCAGAACTCCGCCGCCACCGCGGCCCTCACCCACATCCTCATCCGCCAGAACAAGCCCGATCAGGCCGAGGCCATCCTCACGGCAGCGTTGGCGAAGACTCCCGACGACCCCACCCTCAATGCCCAGCTCGCAACCCTCTACGACACGCAAAACAAGACCGCCCAGGCCCTTCCCATCGTAGAAAAGCTCCACAGGGCCCACCCTCAGGACTCCAACCTCACCCGCCTCCTCGCCCGCCTCTATAGCCGAAACAGCCAATTCGATAAAGCCGACGCCCTCTACGCCGCCCTCATCGTCACCTTCCCGCAGGACCCCACCCTCCTCGACGACCGCGCCGACGCTCTCATTCGTCTCCATAAACCCGCCGAAGCCGAGGCCCTCCTCAAGCGCGCTTTAACCCAGCCAGACGCCTTCCCCACGAAGGAAGCTCTTGGCATGGCCGCAAGCCATCTAGCCTTCGCCGCCGCGGAGAACAACGACCCCGCTATGACCTTGCAAGCGCTCGAGATTCGTGCTAAAGTGCTGCCACAGTCGCCGTCAGCCCTGTTCCTTTCGGCAACTGCGTACGACAAGCTGCACCAGGTCAAGCAAGCCAAAGACCTGTATAAACAGTTCCTCTCCGTGGCAAACGGCAAGTTCCCGGATGAGGAGTGGCAGGCCCGCCACCGCCTGGTCACTCTGGAACAGATGAAGTAAGCATGCGCTCCCTTGAGGTGCGTTATGAAACTGAAATTTCGGCCCTCGGCCCTTCTTCTACCCCTGTCTCTGTCACTCACCCTCTGCACCCCCGTCTATCCCTCCTCACCTGTAGACAATAACCTGCCCGACGCCCAGGCCCTCAGCCGCCTCGAACTCCAGGCCCAGCAGGCTAAGCCCCGCGAGCAGTGCTTCCTCTACACCGAGCTCGTCCACACCATGACTGAGATCGCAGGCAAGCAGATGCTCGACGGCGACACCGATCAGGCCAGCGCGACGCTCAAGAAGATCGAGCACTACGCCCAACTCATCCACCTCGGCCTCGCCCGCGATACCAAGCGCCTCAAGAATGCAGAGTTGCTGATGCACCACACCACTCGTCGCCTCGGCGAATACATGCACAGGGCCTCCAGCGATGACCAGGCCACCATGCAGGCCACCCTCAAGCAACTCAACATCGTCCAGGATGAACTCTTGACCCAGGTCTTCAACCACTAGGCCGTATCGACATATGAGAGTGAGCAGACATCTCATCTCTTGGTTGAAGTGTCATCCTTCGACTGCGCCTCTCGTGGCTTTACCGCGAGAGGCGCAGTCGAAGGACCTGCGGTTTCCTCCGGGTCCCGGTTCTTTCTGTTGTGTATCATGGGTTCTCGTCGCTTCGCAGTTTCTATAGATCGACACCGCCTCAGACCATGTACTCTCGTCGACAGGATCGAATGCTCCATCGCATGACCCTCACCCTCGTCCTCCTCGGTCTGGCACTGCCCCTCTCTGCCCAGCGCAATGAGAGCGCACTCTCCGACGCCGAGGTCGAGCAGCTCCGCGACTCCGCCTACATCCCCAACGACCGCGTTGTGGTCTTCATCAAACTGCTCGACGCTCGCGTCAAGCGCATTCAGGATAGCTTCGCCGGTCCACGCCGCCCCGGCCGCGAGCAGGACACCCACGATCTCCTCGAGCAGTTCACCGCCGTCGCCGACGAACTCGACGACAACCTCGACGACTACGGTCCGCACCACCGCGACATCCGCAAGTCCCTGCCCAAGCTCATCGAGGCCACCGAGCGCTGGGCCACCGCCATCAAATCCCCACCCGAAAACGAGGCCTACAACGTCTCACGCAAACTGGCCCTCGAAGCCATCCGCGACATCCGCGAATCGGCCACCAGGCTCGTCGAAGAGCAGCGCACCTGGTTCGCCGCCCACCCGCCAGCCAAGGAAGAGCAGCACAAGAACGAACCCGTCACCCTCCCACGTTAGGCACCGCTCATCACGGCTGAGGCAGTAGCCGGGTGCCCCATCTTCGCCGCGGTTTATCGCGGCTAAAAATGGGTAATCGCGTAAGCGATCCGTCTTCCTCAACCGCGCCATAAAATCCGACGGGCATCTTCTGGCGTCCACTAACAGCCACGCACTAACCTGCCCCACACTCCCTAACCCACACCCCTCCGTGCTAATCTCGAAAAACAGTGCCCTCCACACTCATCCCCATATTTGAAGAGCAGTACCGCGATCTCCGTCCCCGGGCTCCCATCCCACCGCTCGACATCCGCTTTCGCCGCTTCACCTCCCTCAACACCACCATCCGGCTCCGCGAGGGCCGCCTGCACGTCCGCCTCTCCGACCTGCTCGAGCACGCCCCCGACTCAGTCCACCACGCCATCGCCCACATCCTCCTCGCCAAGCTCTACAAGAAGCCCATCGCCCCCATCCACGCCGACCGCTACCGCCGTCACGTCTCCTCCGAGGCCGTCTCCCGTCAGGCCGAGCACATCCGCCAGACCCGCGGCCGCAAGCGCATCCTCACCCCCGTAGGCCACCACTACGACCTCGACGAGGTCTTCGAATCCCTCAACACCCGCTTCTTCCACGGCCTCCTCGGCCGCCCCACCCTCACCTGGAGCGCCCACCACGCCCGCCGCATGCTCGGCCACTACGATGCGGCCCACAACACCATCGTCGTCAGCCGCGTCTTCGACCGCCCCGACACTCCCCGCTGCGCCATCGAGTACCTCCTCTACCACGAGATGCTCCACCTCAAACACCCCGTCCGCGTCAAAGCCGGCCGCCGCTGCGTCCACTCCCGCGAGTTCCAGGTCGAAGAGCGCCTCTTCCCCGAACTAGCCGCCGCCAAGGCCTACCTCAAGCACCTCTGATCGCAACCTCGCCCCGTCGCCCATGGCTGCCTATTCCGGCGCCGGTCCCTTTGTCACAGAAATTTTGCGCCAACAACCCCGCAGAGACGTGGTAGCATCCTCGCGTTCGAACTCTACGTCTCCGAGCGATACCATCAGCGCATCAACCTCGGCTCCACCGACGAGCGCGCGCCGAAGGGATTCGCCCCCATCGCCATTGGCCTCTGCCTGACCCTCATCCACCTCATCAGCATCCCGGTCACCAACACCTCGGTCAACCCCGCCCGCAGCACCGGACCCGCCCTCTTCGCAGGAGGCTGGGCACTGAGCCAGCTCTGGCTCTTCTGGATAGCCCCGATTCTGGGAGCCATCCTCGGCGGCCTCATCTCCGAGGCATTCTTCGCAGCTCCGCAGAAGCCCCTTAGCGAAGAGATGGCACGCTGACGCATACAACCCGGGTTAGTTTGTAGAACCGTTCTCTACGAACTAACCACCGATGCCTATGTCCTCGGATGGCTGACCAGCTCCGGCATCCACTGCACCTTCTGCATCCGCGCGAGCACCATCAAGACCAGCCCAATAGCTACGCTCCCCAAAGCCGCCACTTGTGCATTGCTCATTCCCCAATAAAGCCGCGGATTCACCCGCACAAACTCCACTAGGAATCGCCCGATGCCGCTAAGGAGCAAATACTCTCCAGTGAGGACGCCGACGGGCAGGTGCTTCTTCGCCTGTCGCCAAAGCCACCAGGCCAGCACAAGCGAGAACAGCAACTCATACACAGGCGTTGGCTGCACCAGCGCCGTCGTAGGCACCAACGCATCCGGAGCCATATGCACGCCCCACGGCAACGTCGTCGGAATCCCATAGTCTCCATCGCCCGAGGTCAGGCAGCCGATGCGTCCTACACCATACCCGATCGCCGCCGCAGGAGCCGCCAGATCCAACATCCGCAGCGGACCGACCGGCTTGCCCTGAGTTCCCGCCAACGGCCTCTTGAAGCGGGCCTCGCGCCCCTGCCACATCAGCATCGCAATCCCTGCCAGCATTCCGCCGAACCACGCAAATCCAGCCTGGAACCAATGCAGAAAACCCAGCAGCACATCGACAGGATGCCCCCACCCCGGCAGCGCGATCTGTCGCATCGACAAGCGCAGCTCCGACAAATTCTGCAGCTCATGCCACGCCTTAGCGCCAATCACACCGGCAATCACCACGAACGCCACCACGTTCAAGGCGTCGGCATCCACGCCATTCCGCTTGAAATTCTTATGCAGCACTACGATCGCCATCACCGCCGCCAGCCACAGGAACAACCCGAACGTACCCAGGTGCACCGGGCCGATATTGATATAGGGATACATACGCCTCGCTTGATTAAAGTATAGACACCCTTTCCCTCCGCGCCCATTCGCGCTACTCTGACGTTAATGTCCATCAGCACTCCCACCTTTCCCCCCGCCTCGTCCATGCAAGTCCTCTACACCAAAGACCAGATCGCCGACCGCACCCGTGAAATCGGCGCACAGATCACCGCCGACTACGCCGGCCAGTCCATCGTCCTCATCGGCGTCCTCAAGGGAGCAGCCATCTTCCTCGCCGACCTCGCCCGCGCCATCCAGGTCGACAACACCTTCGACTTCGTCGCCGTCTCCAGCTACGGCCGCGCTCGCGTCTCCTCCGGCGCCGTCAAGCTCATCAAGGACATCGACAACCCCATCGAGGGCAAGCACGTCATCATCGTCGAAGACATCCTCGACACCGGCCTCACCCTCAGCTACCTCCGCGGCCTGATGCTCCAGCACAAGCCCGCCTCGCTCAAGATCGCCACCTGCCTCGACAAACCCGAGCGCCGCCTCGTCCCCATCGAAGCCGACTACGTAGCCTTCAAGATCCCCAACCAGTTCGTTATCGGCTACGGCATGGACTACGCCGAGCGCTACCGCGGAGTCGACGACATCCGCATCTTCCCCACCGAAGTCGCCGGCCACTAGCAGCGCTCCCCGTTCTTTTGGTTGTCATCCCGCAGGGATCTGCTTCTGCCGTTGCAGTTGTCCTCTCACACCCAGCCACAAAAGATCGGGTGCCCCATCCATCGCAAGCTTCACCGCGATGGGTGGGATGTAAAACCTCTCCCAGCCAGCTCTCGCTTTTGTCGTTGCCTGTTCTTCTTGCTTATCATCCCGCAGGGATCTGCCGTTGCCGTTGCAGTTGTCTTTCTCACACCCCAGCCACAACGATCGGGTGCGAGCGTTACCCTACCCCTTCCCCGCCTCCGTCTTACTCTTCTCCTGAGGCTTCACCGTACTCCGCACCACCATAAATCGGTTTAGCGTATCGAACCAGAACGGCGCACCGAACGAAATCGCCAGCGCCGTCATCACCCACCCTGCCAGGATCGTCAGAGCACTAAAGATTGCGTCCTTCGGGGCAACCCGAAAATAATCCTCATAAAAATGCCACGGATGCTTCCAACCCAATGGCAACAACGACGTCGTCGTCACCTGGTTGAACACATCCACATCCGATTGAAGCTGTTCTTTCAACTTTGCAGCATCGGTTGTCGGCGTCTGATTCGCCGCAGTTGGATGCTCTTTCGCATAATTTCCCGCTGCGCCCACCATCGCCTGCCGCGCATCCCGATCCAGCCAAAACGTGCGCGCCACCCGCACCGAATTCACATTGAACACAATTGCCAGCAAAAGACCGAGGACAACCAACACCCGCTGCGTGTAGCGCTTATACCATCCCGATACGCGGTCCATCGCGTCGTTGTACCACTGCTCCAGATTGCGCTGGAACGCAACCACATCTCCCTTCGCATCGATCGCCAGCGTCAACAGCGCCTGACCCGCCTTGTTGTCGCGATACATCCAGTGGTGTTCCGCGAGAGCCTTCGTAATCGAGCTCATCGCCTCCTCCCCCTTCTCCTTGTTCGCATTCAAAATGTCGATCAACGCCAGGGCAAAGGTTCGCGAAGGAATGTAGGAAGGCAGAAGAAGCGGGTTGGCCGCAATGGTCAGCGGCTTATCCGGGCTGATGCCAATCAACCGTCGAGCCAGCAGCCGCACCGCATCCATCATCTTGCGAAATCTGCTCTGGACCTTATCGCTGTCCATCCGTGGATCGGAGTACAGACCGCGCACCAGCCCGTGATCATAGATGCAATCCACCAGGTCCTTCTCGGCGCTGAGCGAATCGCCCGAAAACAGACTGCGCAAACCCCTCTCCAGATTCGCCGGTCGAAGCTGCATAAACGCGGAAAGCATCTCCTGAATCACGGACGCAATCAGGCTCAGCAGCAGATAAACAAACGCCATCCCAATCGCAACATCCAGAACCACGGAACCAAACATAGCGCCGTCCCACGCAATTGCGTTCGTTCTTCAACCGGAAATCACCTTGTAATCTTCGCCGTTCCACGTGTCAAGCCGATCGAGCGAGTTAGCCAGTTAGCGAGTCAGCGGCTGGAGGTTGCTGCATTGTTGTGTTGCCTTGCTGACTTGCTGACTCGCTGGCTCGCTGCCTTGCTGACTCGCTGACTTTCAACACATCCGCCAGCAACTCATAACTCCGCAGCCGCTTCGCGTGATCCCACACAATCGTATTCACAATCAACTCCCCGATCCCCAACGCCCCCGCCATCTGCTCCAACTGTTTCTTCACCAGCGAG
>WNGR01019465.1_pt1 | contig 13205 bp, 11 predicted proteins | sample 5407581 | NCBI WGS metagenome assembly WNGR01 (sample SAMN13153383, study PRJNA577476) | soil metagenome | isolation source: 80 cm soil or saprolite under Garry oak tree replicate 2 | place: USA:California | collected 2016-06-15 | reverse complement strand
TAGGGACACGTTCTGAACTACTTTGTTCCAAAGCCTCAGCAAACTTTTGCACGCTTTCAAAACGTTGATGCGGGTTCTTGGCGAGTGCCCGTAGGATTACCCGCTCGACATCAGGTGAGATCATTGGAACCCTCCCGTGGCGAGGCGGAGGATCAGAGGACAGGTGCTGGGCCACAATTTCCAGTACTGTTCCATCAAACGGGAGCGCACCGCTCAGCCATTCGTAAACGACAATCCCTAAGGCATATTGATCACTTGCGAGGCGCGGCTTTCCCTGTATTTGCTCAGGGGCCATGTAGAAGATGGTCCCGACCTTATCTAACAGGACCATCGAGTGTGTACTACGAGCGATAGCCGTAATGCCAAAATCACTAAGCCAGATGTCGTTGTTGTCCCCAATGAGCATGTTCTCTGGCTTAATGTCACGATAGATCAGGTTCTGATCGTGGATATACTGCAACGCGGCGGCGATTTGCCTGACATAGTTGACAACCGTGGACAAAGGAATGCGAGTTCCTTCGGGGTGGTGCTGGCGTAGTGAGCCATTGGCAGCATAGCGCATAACTAGAAACGGAAGCCCGTTCTCCATGCCAAAATCGAGGGTTTGCACGATATTGGGATGGTGCAGCTTCATGCTGGTCTGAGCCTCGGTATGAAACCGTTCGATCTCATCGCTTGTGAGCCGCGCGGTCAGTACTTTCACGGCGGCCTGCGTGCCAAGGTAGACTTGCTCCCCCAGGTAGACCTCGGCGAAGCCACCCTCGCCAAGTAACTTAACGAGACGATAGTTGCCAAATTGTCTGCCCAGGTGTTGACCCTGATAGAGTTGACCAGCGTTCGCCATACTTGATCCCTATTCTGAAAAGCAGGGCCCTATTCGCCTGTGCTACTGAACAATACATTTTGTAAAAGGTATAGGATAAGCCGTCAAGCGTGGACAGGTCCTTTCGTATATATAGACGCAGCAAATGGGCCTTTTTAGAAATTGATATTGTAAGGCTAAGATATTGCTCCACTTTCAGCAGTCGATTGTTTCACACATAACTTGCACATCGGGTTAGTTAATAATTCTTGAGTCCCTAAGAGTTCCGGTGGGTACTGGTATACGATATTCATCGAACTCGACTTGCGGAGACCCCGCGCATTTTATGCCGGGGAGGAAGCAAGTCCTCCTTTTTGGGGGCAGGGGATGTGGGGATCGGTGCAAGAGGCACCAGCCGTGTCCTCCATCGCAACAGCTTGATGGGCTGACAATCCGTGACTTTCGCCGTTTGCGTCAGTCGCTTGTTGGTATGGGGGTCGTGCAGACTCACCTTGCCGTCCATCGTCCCCCCAATGGTTGCCTTTCCCCATTTTGGATGCTTAACCAGCGTGCCGCGCTTGATCCCTTGAGAGAGTGTCCCGCCATAGGGCTTGCGCTTGCCACCTTTCTCTGGCTGGAAACGATGCAATTGCCGATGATGCCAGACCAACGGAGCAATGCAAACCAGCCGCCGATTATCAGGAGAAGTCTTCCCTCCAACTGCGCTCTCTGCCAGCACCCAGGCATCAATGCAGTGCGCTTCCCATACCTCAGCCAGCTTCTTGCTCGTTTTCTTCAAGCCCAACTGATCCCGCAACGCTTGGGTTTCGTAGCCCTGTTTGGTTTGAACAGGAGCCAGCTTGCCCAATTCCATGTAGAACCACTGTTTGCCTACTTCCAGCGGAGAAAAGCTTTGATCCCATCGCCTTTTTCCCTGGGTGCGAGCCTTGATGTCTTCGACCACGAAGACACTGACCGGGAAGAGCTGACAGAGGAACCGAGCCAGACGAAGTTTCCACTGCCAGCGTGCCCTGGTAGAAGGCGGCAGTTTTTTCTTGCTCTGCTGTCGATTCTGACGCGGCTTCCGGCAGGGCGTTTTTCGAGCGCGGCGGCAGCGGCGCATCCGGGTACTATCTTGCTCTGCATCCTTGACGCCATCCCTGGCTTCGGCCTGGATATTCAGGTAGGTATGCGCTGCCGAGAGCACGCTATACCCCTCACGCTTGCTGCCGGGATCAATCCCCACGGCGAGAGGTTGGACTTCCCGCGCTGATGGCTCAGCATTCAGCCGGACACAGAACAGGCCACCTTTCCAAAATGCCATAGCCTTGCCACTTTTGATCCAGCGGCGGGCGCGGGATGGCGTTGTTGGCATCAATGGATGGTGATTTCGGTCGATTACCGGGACAAACATGTGCGATAAGCCTCTTTCGAGTAAAATGGTCCCTTCGCTGCTGATCACCGAAGCGGAGCGAGATTAGGGAGGCGTCTCGCTCGTTCTGTGGGCTGCCATACCCAGGTGATTCAGCTTCCTTCAACCGCCCATTTCTGAGCTTGGATAAGCTAGTTTCGCAGTTCCCCTCGGTGGTTCTCCGATGGCGAGTCGGATCGCTTCACAAGCCCCCGCATTCTATGCGGGGGTGCTTGACACTTCTCACGACGATCATAGGTTGCGGTGCTGGGTGATGCGACTTCGATGACAAGGTCAGGTGCTCCAATAATGCGGCTTTCCGTGATTTTTTCAAGACCTGCTTTCAGTACAATGGCTACATCAGGCTGGACAACCACATTTGAGGCTAGTTGGACATCAACAGGAGATACGAACACCCACCCAAGTCCTGCATCTTCTATATGAGTCGAAAGGTAGCGGAAAAAGCAGCCAGTGGCTCTCTGGTGGGGTATACCGGGAGGAAGTGTCATAAAGAGGACTCCATTCACAATTTCATAACGCTTCCCATCATCTGGAATTGCAGCATACTCCTTGTAGGTCCAACGCCCTTGCTCTGGCCCGGAGACATAATTAGCAGGAATGATGGTTGGCAGTCTATCCGATGTTGTTGTCATATTAGCCCTGCCTTTCATAGAGGGGAAAAGTGTTTTCTATCACATCAAGATAGGAACAGATATATAGTTCGTAACCAGAATATACCCACTAGAAACCACATTTCCGAGCAGTTGTCAAATTCTCATTCCACCAGCTGTAGATCAGGCGAAGCGTCCTTCTCTTTGCAACTGGGTCTTATCCACCCGGCGCGTAAAACCCCTGGCTTCAGATATGGGGATATAAGGGGCGTTCCTTGTTTGCGGCAGGGGCGGCAGGGATACACTTGACATACGTCTAATTTGGGTGTATATTAGATGTATGAACACACACGATGAAGCCCCAACCAAATCGTTCTCTATCCGTATCTCGGTGGAGATGCTCGACGCCTTACGGCAAGTTGCCAAGCACCATCACCGCTCGATCCATGGCGAAATCTTGACGGCACTCTCCGAGCACATCAAAAAGAGCCAGAAAGAGCAGCGCAAGCCGTGACCAAGACCGGACAGGACACACCACCAATGATGAAACGTGCGAAGAAGCCCAAGAACCCGAATGTGCGATGCAAGGCATACAAGTTCCGTATCTATCCAACCAAGAAGCAGATCGGGACATTCGAATGGATGTTGCGCCGCTGCAAAGAGTTGTACAACGCTGCTCTCCAAGAACGTCGAGATGCCTATCAGTTGTGTGGAGTGTCCGTCTCCTACAGTATGCAAGCTGACCAACTCCCAGCTCTCAAACAGTTGCGAGAAGAGTATCAGGACATCCACTCTCAAGTGCAGCAGGATGTCCTCAGACGGCTCGATAAATCTTTTGATGCCTTCTCCCGTCGTGTCGAGAACGGAGAGAACCCCGGCTACCCCAGGTTCAAGAGCGGTGACCGCTATGATAGCTTCACGTACCCGCAAGGTGGCTACGAGGTCATTGGCAAGCGCCTGCATCTTTCTAAGATTGGACACATCAAGATCAAACTGCATCGTGAGATCAAGGGCAAGATCAAGACGTGTACCATCAAGCGAGAAGGCGACCAGTGGTATGCGGTCTTCTCCACCGAGTACGAGCTTGACCCCTCGATGACCTTCCATCCATCTGAGGAGGCGGTCGGGATTGATCTGGGCGTGAAGACCTTTGCCGTCCTCTCCAATGGCACAATGATTGAGAGTCCTCGCTTCTATCGGCAGACAGAAGAGAAGATCAAGGCGGCGCATCGCAAGATCCACCGACGCAAGAAAGGCAGTCATCGCCGCCAACGCGCCAAGAAGGAACTGTCTCGCTTGTCTCGCAAAGTGCGGAACCGTCGCCGTGAGTTCTTGCACCAGGAGTCGCACAAGCTGGTCACATCCTACGGAACGTTGGTGTTCGAGGACCTTCAGATCACCAACATGACGAAGGCCCCAGAACCCAAACAAGATGAGAAGGGCAACTACGTCGCGAATGGAGCCGCCGCCAAAGGTGGCCTGAACAAGAGTATCCTGGATGCAGGATGGGGAGCCTTCGTCACGATGACGCGCAACAAAGCGGAAGAGGCTGGTTGCACGGTCGTGAAAGTCGCTCCCCATAATACAAGTCAAGCGTGCAGTGGTTGTGGATGCATCGTCGAGAAAGACCTCAGTGTGCGTTGGCACTCCTGCCCACACTGCGGGACCGAACTGGACCGCGACCAGAACGCCGCGAAGAATATCCTGCATCGCTACCAGCAACAACGAAGAATAGATGGGGCAGGAAGTGTCCCACACAAGCCCCGGCGGGTACGTTCCGCCGGTGGGACTGTGTAGAAGCCCCTGGCTGAAAGCCATGGGGTGCTTCACCGAGAATACAATTCGCGTGCCATTCTCAGGGATATAGAACACAGAGATGCCCATCAAACTTTCCCCCCACTCCCTCGTAGATTATGATAAGCTACAGATAGAAATCATTTTTCAACAGGGAAGAAGGGAAGGTAATGGAAGAGCCGCGTAATACGAGTAGCTCCAGTGGTACAAGCCCCAACCAACCATATAGGGGACCCACCGGCAAACTCCCGGATGTGGATGCTGCGAACAATACAACGAGTACGACGCAAACCAGCAACGAAAGTAGCGAACAGAGCCAGGCTCCCCAGCGCGTTGACAGCCTGCAATTGGTTGTGATAGAGGGCTTTCAGGTCGGGCGGGGTGTTGCCCGCATAGACCCCAGCGACATGGCACGCCTGGGCTGCCAGCCTGGGGATATCATTATGATTACGGGTGGGCGGACGACGGCAGCCAAAGTCGTGCCGAGTGCCCTTGTTGATCGCGGACAGCAGATCATCCAGATGGATAGCCAGGTACGCCAGAATAGCGCATCGGGTCTGGGTGAGCGTGTGACCGTTCACAAGGCAAAAGTACGCACTGCCGAGAAGGTGACACTCCTGCCACTCACTGGTGGCGCTCCCATTCAGGAGAGTGACCTGCAATATATCACGCGCTACCTGATAGGATTGCCTGTTACGATTGGTGACCTGTTGCGCGTTGGGACACCTGGGGCAGCACCCCGCGAATTTCTGATTATCAGTACGACGCCTGCAACTCCTAGCTATGCCGTTAAAAAGCGGAGCACTGGTGAGCTAGAGGCGCTGGTTCCTCCTATTCAGTCAGAGACGGATGTTGAAGCCGTAGTGGTGCAGGCAGGAACGCTTGTGCGTGCACAGGCGCGAGGTGCAGGAAAGACAGGTGGGCCTGGACGAGTGGGCTATGAAGATATCGGGGGTCTGGGCAAAGAACTCCAGCGTATTCGCGAGATGATTGAATTACCGCTGAAATATCCGGCGGTTTTTGACCGTCTGGGTGTTGAGCCTCCCAAAGGAGTGCTGCTCTATGGCCCTCCGGGTACCGGGAAAACACTGATTGCGCGTGTTGTTGCTGCCGAGACCAATGCCGCCTTCTTCGTGATTAATGGCCCTGAAATCATGAATAAGTTTTATGGTGAGAGCGAGTCGCGTTTGCGAGCGGTCTTCCAGGAAGCACAGAAACGCTCACCGAGCATCATCTTTATCGATGAGATCGATGCACTGGCTCCCAAGCGTAGCGAGATGGGCGGCGAGGTCGAGCGAAGGATTGTTGGGCAACTGCTGGCACTGATGGATGGGCTGGCTTCTCGTGGTCAGGTTGTGATTATCGGGGCCACCAACCAACAAAATGCACTGGATGCGGCATTGCGTCGTCCGGGTCGCTTCGATCGGGAGATTGCGCTGCGCGTGCCGGATGTACGTGGACGCACGGAGATACTGCGTATCCATAGCAAAGATGCCGCACTGGCAAACGATATCGATTTCGCACGACTGGCCCAACTGACTCCTGGTTTTGTTGGTGCTGATTTGGAGTCGCTTTGTCGCGAGGCAGCGATGATTGCCCTGCGCCGCGTGCTGCCCCATATCGATTATGAACGCGGGTATATCCCCTATGAAACACTCGTCAATCTGAGTATTACGATGGCGGACTTCCAGGCCGCGCTGCGTGAGATCGAGCCATCGACAACTCGCGAGGTGTACGTGGAGGTGAGCGAAACCTCCTGGGACGATATCGGCGGGATGGAGAAGGTCAAGGAACTTCTGACGGAAGGCGTGGAGTGGCCTTTGCGCTTCCCAGAGATGTATGCCAATGCAAAGGTTGAAGCACCTCGCGGCGTTCTGCTTGCCGGTCCTCCAGGATCAGGGAAGACACTGATTGCGCGTGCGCTTGCCAATCAGTGTGAAGCCAGCTTCATCTCCATTAAGGGGCCGGAATTGCTCTCGAAATGGGTTGGCGAGGCAGAGAAGGGAGTACGCGAGGTGTTCCGCCGGGCGAAGCAGGCCGCACCGTGCATTGTTTTCTTTGACGAAATCGATTCGCTTGCTCCCCGACGTACCGGGGATACTGATAGAAGTTTTAGCAACGGGGTGATTGCGCAGCTACTGACAGAGATGGACGGCATCGAGGGTCGCGAAGGGGTGATCGTGCTGGCTGCCACGAATCGACCTGAGTTAATCGACCCGGCATTGTTGCGTCCAGGTCGCTTTGATTTGATCGTCACCCGCGGAAGGCCCCTGGCACCTGAGATCACCATGGAGGAGCTGGCAAGGCTGACGCCAGGACGCAGCGGTGCCGATATTGAGGCGATCTGCCGACGTGCCGCTCTGCTTGCCCTACGCGAATGGATCGCTCCTAAACTGAACATGCCTCGCGTTCAGGTCACGGAGGTTACAGAGGAGAATACAGAAGCATCAAAAGCAACAGAAGCATCAGAAGCATCAAACGGGCAAAATCAGGAGGCAAGCCGGGAGGAGATGGCTCCCGCCCTTCCGACGTCCCGTTTCCAGATTCGCCCGGAGCACTTTGCCCTGGCTATTGATGAGCAGAGGGAACGGTATTCTATGCAAGAGGAGGCAGAGGAGGTTATTGCACAAAGAGAGGAGGGACGTCAGCGATTGCTTGAGATGGCTGCGAACTATAATGCTGATGGGAAACCTCGATTGCGCGGGTTCAGGTTGTGGCTGGCACGATTGTTTGGATTGGCTTCGTAGAGGACCTCAAAGAGGCAAATTCTAGAATGACTCTCAGCTCAACTTTGTCCATTTTCGGTCCGTGGCACATAGCTTGCACTCGCCAAGCCAAATCAGCGCCTCTTACTTTTCAGACATCGGCTGTTCACCCTGATGGCCTGTCGGTAGCTTTTTAACGTTATCTCGATGCCGTTTTCGTAGAGGCTGCCAAGTAAATGAAGTATGATTTTCATACGTTCTGTACGTTTACGTTTGAACGTTTTCACAACGTTCGTTTCGCTCTACAAGGCGCTTCATACGCTACGTCGTTTACGTTGTAAAACGTTTCTAGTTATGTGAGCCGACTCCCTGACCTAGAGAGGGCTTACCAACTGAGCCAGGAGTTTGTGATGATGCTGGCCTCGCGTCGAGAAGCGGATTTGGATACTTGGCTGACCCAAGCTGAACACAGCGGCCTGCCCGAATTCAAAAAAATGGCGAATGGAATCCGCCAGGATTATGCAGCGGTCAAAGCTGCGTTTTCTTCCGAGTGGAGTAATGGTCAGGTAGAAGCACAGGTCAATTGCTTGAAGCTTCAGAAACGGATCGTATTCGGCAGAGCGAACTTTGATCTCCTCCGGCTACGTGTTCTACATCGGGTATGAGCTCTTCTTACTCATGCCTCTCAATACCTCCCTTTGACAGCAAGACAAGTAGGAAGCTAGCTTCGTTTCAAGCAGAACTGTATCTCCTTTACTCAAAAAACCTCTCCACATGTGTTCTCTTTTATGATACTATCTCAATGTAGACTCACCACCAGAGAGATCAGAACTCGTTAGGGCCGTTGTACACCATACACACAAGTGAAGTGCGTCTCACTTGTATTTTACAAAAAACACTCGTGGGAAGGAGCGATGATATGGACGAGGCGCCCCTACGCGCTGCCTTACGGCGCCACTGGGAATACGCAGCCACGGACCAGGAGATTGCTCACGAGATGTACCATGACGACGCCGTGTTGGAGTTCCCGCAGTCCCAGGAGCGGTTTGAAGGGAAAGCGAACTTCATCGCTTGGCGGAAGATCTATCCGGCCTCCCTGGAGTTCGAGATCAGACGGATACGAGGCCGGGGAGACTTCTGGGTGGCGGAGAACTCCATCAGGTATGACGGCGGACCTTGGAACTACATGTGCAGCATCCTCGAATTCAGAGGCGACAAGATAGCCCGAGAAACGATCTACATCACCCAAGGATGGGAGGCTCCCGAATGGCGTGCCCCGTGGCACGCCGAGTGGCAGGACGAGTCCTTGGGCTAGCGTGCTTCCCGACGGTAGCAGTCGACGCAAACTGGCGACAAGTCGCGACAGACCCCTTTAAGTGTGCCTGCTCGCTCGTGGCTCTCTGAGTTGAACTTGTGACAAGGCTGAGACGAAGGTGAGAAAGCAAGCAGGCTCACTTAATGTGGGGATGAGCCACTTTTGTAGTATCAGAAACATCTTGCAACTGGTCGTATTGAGTCTGGCCTCTTGCACTTCACACCACGTACCAGCGACACATATCCTCGTCTCCTAGCCCACAGGAGGTGAGGCAGCAGGCTATGGAAAGAGCGCGAGCCTGCGCGTATGGACTCGCGGCTATGATATGCGTCCTTTTGTAAAGGTGGGATGAGCAAAACAATCTCCGCCAGACCTGACTGGAAAGCTCCTCTGCGGTCACATTATTGGTACTGACTGAAATCTTGTGCAACCCATATCTCTCGAAACTGAGTACAGCGCGTCGTTGAAAAGGGTCGGAATTGAGAAGAACCTGACTGCTGTCCCGGGCTGTCACGAATACAACATCAGGAGTCACGAATTTCGCTCCCTTTCAATGATTTGGTGTACTGAACTAATAAGCCTCACTTACCTTGAGCTTCATGTACTTAGCAGTATCTCAATCCTGGTCTAGCAATGTTTCTGCATCTCCTAAATATTAGTTGTCATTATCACTATCCACAGGGCGCAACTCGTTCAGCCTATCAAGGTCAGCCTTGCGATAATACACATTTCGAGTAACACCCCTTGTATACTTCTTTATACCGTATGCTTGTGTTCTCCTACGAAGTGTTTCTCTCGAAATACCCCCTAGATATTCACATGCCTCTTCAATAGTGTAATATTCCTCGTTGTTAATGATTATTGGCATAACCACGTTGGACCTCCTTTTACTAGGTACATGCAAGTATACGCCACTACCCCACTCTACGCAATATATTGAACGTTCCTCTTCAGATCAGCCACCTTGAAAATAAGATATGCAACATATTGACTAATTTCGCATCATATGGTAATATTAGTACCAAAAGTTGGCTAAAGTGCCAACATCCGTAACCTTGTATTAGGCAAAGTAGCAGAGTTCTAACTCAGTGCGCTTCCCACCGAGCTAGGCTTGGAAAAGTCTTATAGGGATGTACTTGTAGCATCGTCTTCATAAGAAATTCCCCGTAGTGTGTTCCCTATACGAGTTCTTTCTTGAGAGGCATTTTTCACTAGGAGCGCTGGCCCTACATTTTGCACATGTAGGGTCAGCAATGCTGAGAACCAGTGCTTGTTAACCACGTCTGGTCCTTATCGTGCATTATCGCATCATGAGGCCAGATAATCAATGTCTGGAGGACATGATGCAGCAGCCTCACTCAAACACCCAAGGTCCCCTTGTCCCTCTTGTCATTCCTGGAGATGTGCTGATCCATATCGACACCCATCCCTTTGGTCTGAATGTATGGTATGAGTGCCACGAGACTCCCATCTTGCTTGCGTCTGTAACAGAGGCACTCAACGTTAGTCTCCTAGCGCCTGAAGAAGTCACTGGCTTTGTCGCGGGACGGATGCTGTAGCAGCAAGAAAGGAAGCATTCATGGAGACCTCAGTCCCACATGAACTTTCAGACACATTTCGGGTCATGCATGCGGCTTCATACTGGCTCCCCCCGGATGGAATAGCCCAGCAATGGGGAACCTTTGGGAGTGAATCCACCACAGCCTCGGCTTTTCTTGCCACGAGCATGGCGTTTTCCGCTCTTGCGTCTGAGGCAGGTGCTCGCCAGCATTACACTCAAGGGTGGTCCTCCCATCAGCAGGGAAGTGTCACAGTTCTTGTTTCCGAATTGACCCAGGCCATCGAGGAGGTGACCGAGGCTATCCGCCAATGGAGGGGGGCCACCAACTGGCTAAACTGGTTGCTCATCCATGAACGGCATGAGGCACGATACCCTGCCACCATCAACACTCTGCACACTCACAGTACGCAGTACGCCCAGCGTCTTTCGGTCTTGCTTCAGGCGATGCAACAGGAGATGCTGGACACCTGTAAGGAACAGGGTATCCTTCTGTCGATTGGGATCAGCAAGGATCTTCCTCATGGAACTGATGAGAAGACGAAAGTCCCTCACCAGTACAAGGAGGCGTCCCGATGAGAGAACAGATTGCTCACGGCACTCCGCTTCCGAGACGGGCCAGTGCCGTTGCCAGGCAGTCGTCACCACAACACACATCTGATGTCCCGAACGCCTCACCGCATCGGGTTGGACATTATGCGGGTCTGCACCCTGAGGATCGACCAGACCAGTCACAGATGGGACGTCGTGTCTCGCCGTCCTCCCTTGACGAAGAGGACTCTAAGGAGGAATTGGCAGATGTTTACACCTCGCGCTCATCACGGAGTGCACTGATCCGTTCCAGGATGCCACCCATTGCTGCTACGTCTCCCGCTCCCATGACAGGACGACCACCGGGAAAGAACCGCCTTCGGCTGGTCTTGATAGGAATCGGCATGCTGTGTGCCCTGGCCCTCTGTACCGCCTGGAACAATCTCTCCTCCTGGTGGCAGCACACGCAGAACGATCTCTCCTACGGCCATCCACGCACCTACCAAGTTGATGCTGTGGTCGGACATGGGGATAGCGCGTCCCACCCAAGCCATTTCATTGCCCTCAATCTGCATGGGCGGATTGAAGTGATCGAACTGGCAGGAGGTGATCCCACCAGGGTCCAGGTGTATGTGGGACCGACCCTCTATGGGCCTGGATCTGATGAGGTACCTATTACTCTCACGTTTGATGACGTCAATGGGGATGGCAAACCCGACCTTGAACTGCACGTGGAAGGTAATCTTGTGGTCTTCCTCAACAATGGTAAGACGTTTCTACTCAGTCATGCGTAGGGGATATCCAGGACAGTTCTTCTGTGCAGCCAAGCGCTCGATCAGAGTCTGGCTGCACAAGGGGCGACAGAACAACAACACAGAGAAGTGGGACACATTCATGCAGCAGATCATCACGGCCAAACTCAAACTGAAGACGACTCCAGAGCAGTTTGCTCTGCTGCGGCAAACGCAACTGGCTTATCGGGATGCCTTGAACTACACCAGTCACTTTGCCTTTGAGCATGGCAAAATCTCGAATGTGAACCGCTTGCAGAAAGGAACCTACCGAAACATCCGTCGCTTGTTCAAACTCCCGGCACAAATGACCTGCAGTGTAGTACGGCAAGTGGGAGCAACTTACAAGGGATTGTGGACCAAACTGAAGCAGAACATCGAGCACCGCAAGATGAAGCTGACCAAGAAACGCTTCAAGGGCTTGGACAAGCCTCCCAAATATGTATCACCCACCCTCACATACATCTACCTGCACGACTACGGTTTCAAGACCGGTCAACAGGTGAGCCTGCTCACGCTCCAAGGAAGGATAATCATTCCCTACGAAGGCTACCATCGCCATGTTGCCTTGATCCAGCACGAGACTACGATTGGTGCAGCCAAACTCTGGTATGATAAACCACACAAGCAGTACTACTTGCTAGTTTCTCTGGAATTGGAGATCACCGACCCAACACCTGAGACACAGCATACAGTCGTCGGGGTAGATGTGGGCCAGAGGTATCTGGCAACCACGACCACGTTGACGAACCAAAGTCAGTTCTTTTCCGGCAAAGTAGTACGGGCGCAGGCCGATCACTACGCCCGACTGTGCAAACGACTTCAGCGCAAAGGCACTCGTTCTGCCATACGGAGACTGATCACCATCAGCGGACGAGAGAGACGGCTCAAGCTGAATACCAACCACCGCATCGCCAAAAGCATTGTCGAAGCCCATCCACACACCTTGATCGGTTTGGAAGAGCTCACGGGCATTCGGGAACACACAAAGCGTCGCAAACGCCGACGGGAAGGCAAGCAGGTCACCCCTGCCTCACCCAGGCAACGGCGTGCCAATCGACATGCCTCCAAGTGGGCCTTTGCTGAACTGCAAGGGATGATTGCCTACAAAGCAACTCTTTTCGGCTCAATCTCTATCAAGGTGGATGCGGACTATACCAGTCAAGCATGCCCTTTGTGTGGCTACACGGACAAGAAGAACCGTCCAAACCATGGACTGACGTTCATCTGCAGGAACCCGAACGAGCTATGTGGCTACACGCTTCACGCTGATCTGGTGGGTGCCCGCAATATCGCGATGCGCACGTTCTGTGTCTGGCAAGACTGGATACAGACGGGGCAGTTGTCAGTTGCCCCAGGGCCACCTGACCCGGATGTGTCGGACCATAAAGCCAAAGCGGCACGCCTGCAAAGGTATGCCGAGTTGCGGTGGAGTCCTGATGCAAGCCTCCATCATCAGATGTGAGGTATCTGACACAAAAAACGGTATTTTTTAACATTGTAACGGGATAGTTATTCATATGTATGCACAATGAAGAGCCTTGTGGACATTCTTTATCACAGGAATGAATAGACATAAGGCTCTTCATTAGTAAATTACGGGTACTACTGACTTACAATAGTACTCAAACTATGTTATAATAAGCATCGGAGAGAGAATGCCGAAAAAGTCAGGTGAAGGGAGAAA